>Ga0114978_10000507_pt1 | contig 33139 bp, 18 predicted proteins | sample S_140212_EF_Meta_FD_87027 | JGI IMG/M metagenome (GOLD analysis project Ga0114978, IMG submission 87027) | Freshwater microbial communities from Lake Simoncouche, Canada to study carbon cycling - S_140212_EF_MetaG | ecosystem: Environmental > Aquatic > Freshwater > Lake | place: Lake...
AATCACTTTTTCGTGAAGCACTCGTGCGGAGCGCCACTTCGCGGATCAGCGATCTGAGTTTGAATTCCTCGTTTGCCGTCTTTTCGAGGATTGCGTCGATCGTGATCGAGTCGGCGGGGCCGAGTTCTCGGGCTAGCGCGAATCGGAGCAAGTGACTGGTGAATGCTCGCGCAAAACGGGGAGTTTCTTTGACCAGCGAGGCCTTGAAACCGACAACGCCTTCGAAGGGATGTTTTTTGAGCAAAATTCCGCTCGCATCGACCCCTTTGTTGTTTTCGTATGTGTCGCGCCAGCGGCCGGTGATGTCGAAATTCTCCATCGCGAAGCCCAGCGGGTCGATGCGCGCGTGACACCCGGCGCAGGAGGGGTTCTTGCGGTGTGCGGCGAATTTCTCGCGGATTGTCAGGTCCTTCGACGAATCGTCCTCGTTCAGCGGCGGTATGTCGTTCGGCGGCGGCGGCGGCGGATCGTTGAAAATGACTTCGATGATCCACGCACCGCGGGCAATCGGGTGTGTCCGCTTCGGGCCGGATGTCATGCTCAACATGGCGGCGTTGGTGATGACCCCCCCGTAACGGGGGTCGGATGCGGTCAAACGCTCGAAGGTCTGCGAACGGAGCTGGTTTCGCAGTTCGTCCTCAAACCGCCGCTGCGCGTCCTGCCGCAGTTTCTCGGGGTCCTGGTTGGGGGGAACCTGTTTCAGGGCGACTCGGGATTGATCGAGCGTCTTGATCAACGTGGTCCGTTTGGCTTGCTGTGCGGGGGTCATCGCCAGCAAGAGATCCTCGTCGGAAACATAAAGGTTGTTCCCGCTGGCTGCTGCAGCCACTTCTGCTGCGGTGAGGGTGCGATCGTATAAACGGGCCTTGTCGATGCTCACCTTCAAGAACTTGTTGCCACCGGGGGGGGTGTGACGGAGGCCGAAGAGGACGGAACTTTGGTCCTTGGGGAACGTCGCGGATCCTTTGCGAAACGGTTTGCCGTAGGGTTTGCCGTCGCGGTACAGGGTTGTCGTGCCGTCTTCGGCGTACGTCATCGCCAAATGCAGCAACTCCCCCTGCTTGGTTTCCGGAATTGATTCCGGAAAGTCCTCGGTCCGACTGAATCCATTGCTGCCGGAGATCCAGTGCTGCGGTTGTCTTTCGCCGATCACGATCGTGTCGAAGAAATCACCCGGCCCCTGGATCCCCATCAACCCGCCGCCGGGTTGGTCGAGATTGTGAACCAGGGACCAGACTTCGAGGCTCTTGGTCTTGAGCTCGATCGGCAGTCCCTGACTTTGCAGGTAGGCCTGATCGAGCACCACCCGGCCCTCCTGGAATTCGATTTTGCCGTGGGGGGTCAGATCGAGCGAGCGGATCGATTCTTTCAAGTCGCCGTTGAATTCCCAGGCCGCGAACGGCTTCAGATCAACGGGCTGCATTTCGCTGCCATCGATTTTGCGATCGTTGAGCAGTTTGATCTTCACCGGCTCGATCAACGCTTCGAGGTCGACTTGAGTGATCTTGATGGCGGTTTCCAGTTTCGTCCGCTGGTCGTCGTTTTGCCGGTTGTCCTCCGCGATCTGTTTGAGGTCCAGCGGGGGTGGCTGCAACTCGGACGTGTACCACGTTTTGAGAAAGTCACTCTGGTAGCTGAACTGGGGAGCGATCAGATCCACGATCGGCCGGTCTTCGACGAAGACGGCATCGAACAGCAGCAGCGGTTCGAGCACCATCTGCAAGCTGGCGGGCTGATCCTGGTCGAGGCGGAAGTATTTGTTGGTCTGCGGGTCGGGGGTCGCGGCCAGTACATTTTCGAGCTGCATCCACTGTGCGGGAAAGGTATCCAGGAAGCGTTCGATCCTGGGGTCGGCGAACATCCGTTCGATCGACTGGTTCAACACGTCGGGCCGGGCGAGTGCGCCGCTGTTGGCCAGCGACAGTAATTGTCCGTCAGGACAACTCCCCCAGAGAAAATACGACAGGTTCGATGCGAGCTCGAACAACGCCTCGTCGCCGTCTGCGGCCCCGGTTCGATACAGAAACAGGGGGGACGACAAAACGGCTGATGCAACTTTTTTCATGGTGTCGGTGAACGACAGCCCTTGCTTTATTTTTGCCGTGGCGTAGGCGGTGTACCGATCGAGCGTCTCGGCCTCGACGCGGCTGCGAAAGGCGATCGCCAGAAACGGCGGAAGCCTGCGCTGCACTTCGGCCGCTGGGTCGAGGCCCTCGGCCGGTTGCCGAAAGAAGTCGTTCCAGGTGCCGACGGTCTGCTCGTTGAAGTCTGGGCTTTCGACGATCGAGACGCTGAGTCGCAGGAAGGCATCCAACAGCAGCGGCGAGAGCGTCAACTGATTTGCCTGATTGTCGAACCCGTGCTCGGCGCGAAGATCCTTGGGAAAGGATTTGACATCGCGCAAACCGGGCTCGGGATTCAGCGATCGGGAGACCACGCGAACCTGGTCTGGCATTTTTTGGGTGGCGGCACGCAGGTAGTTGTCGTGCCGGGTCATCAGTTTTTCGGGGAGTGCGAAGACTTCGCGGTTCAACTGGAACAGATCCTTGACCGAATTGTTGTATTGAAACCGATTCAGCCGGCGGAGCGGTTGCGGGGTCTGCTCTTTGCCACTCGTTGCCTGACGCAGCATGGTCTTCAGCGTGGCGAGCAATTGCGTGCGCGAAGGCTCGTCCATGGGGGGCGCGTCCTCCGGCGGCATGTTGTTGGAGTCAATCGCCTCGATCATCTGGTTGATGAGCTTTGGCTGGGCGAGAAACTGGGTGGCCGTCGTGATCGGCCGGAAATCGACTTCGCCGTTGACGTTTTCGGCGCCGTGGCATTTGAGGCAATGTTTCGTAATCAGCGGATTCAGGAGGTCGACAAAATCATCGGACCGACACTGGGCCGAGTCGACGGCCAGGAAACTGAGGAACAGCAGGAAGGATTTGCAGAGAGCGTGTTTGAATCGCATGGACGACGGTTTCCTCTGCAGGGCTGTTCGGATCGTGATTCCGACTTTTTTCGCGTTGTGCACTTGGTTCGCTTGGTTCTGGATGCGATTTATGTCCACAGATCGGAAATCACACCAGTGCTATCCGCGTACGACTCGATCTCTAAGCCCATCAACTGCGCGACCGTGAGCCACAGATTCGAGTTCAGCGTTCCGCTCTTCATCTTGACGTGGCGACCCTGCTTGATTTGGCCCTGTCCCTTGCCGGCCACGATCATCGGCAGATCGTAAAACTGATGAGTCGCTCCATCACCCAAGCCCGCGCCGTAGGTGATCAGCGAGTTGTCCAACATCGTGCTACCGTCGGACTCTTTCAGCTCTTTCATTCGCCGCAGCAGGTAAGCGTATTGCTGCATGTGGAAGAGGTCGATCTTTTGCAGGTCCTTGTAACCGTCCCCCTTCTGATTGTGCGTCATGTTGTGATGCTGCACCGGCTGGTCGAAGACCCCTTCGTACCTCAGCGTTGCATCCCAGCGCTCGGGGCCGATCATGAAGGTGCAAATATTGGTGATCCCCATTTGGAAAGCCAACAGCATCAAATCGGTTTGCAATCGAATGTATTCGCCGCGTGGCAGGACTTCGTTTTTCGGAATCGTCACGTCGACACTGGCCAACAGCTTGCTCATTTTCTCGATGCGGACTTCGATGTCGCGAATCATCTCCATGAAGCGGCCCATGGTTTCCCGGTCATCGCGAGCCAGCTTTTTCGACAAGGATTTTGCGTCGGCGAGCACGAGGTCGGTGACATCGGCGACATGCTTTTGATAGCTGTCGCGCAGGAACAACCGGTCGTACAGCTTTTGGGGATCGCGGAGGGAGGGGGCGATCTGGTCCGGGCCGTACCACGAGATATTGTCGAATTCGATCGGCTCTTTCCCCGCAGTGAATCCGTTACAACTGATTTCCAACGTATTAAATATCGTCGAATTACCGACGGCATCGCCAATGACCTGGTCTAAACTCCGCCCGTTGGGATGCGGAACACCTTTCGCCGTGGCCTGCTCGGGGGAGAGACTGGTCAGATAGCACGACGCTCCCTGAGCGTGAACATCTTGACCATTCTTGTAGGATCGCTCGAGCCCCGTGATCAACGTGACGTCGTCGGCGTAGTCGGCCAGCGGCTGCATGGTCGAGGTCAGATGCAGCGGAGAGATCCCCTGCGGGTGGACGATTCGCCGCTGCTCCTTCGTCTTGTCTGCATCGAAGCCGCCAATAAAATCGGGGAGATTGCCGTTCTCTTCGCCGGGGAAAAAGCAACGGCGGACGATACCGTTGGGGATATACATGATGACGAGCTTTTTGCTCGGCTTCGCTCCGTTGGCGGCCTTTTCATTCCCCAGCGCCAGCGAGTGCAAGAATGGCAACGTCAACATGGCCCCATTGGCTTGCAGAAACCTTCGTCGGGTCAGGTTCATCGATTCTCTCCTGGCATCGTGGAGCGGATGACATCGCGGATTCGAGCACCGGCCAAAAAATGGCCCTCCTGTTATCCCGAAAGCGGGATGACAGGAATTTCCATCTCAGAGGATTTTTGCTGTTTGGGGGACATCAAAGAACCGGGCAACCCGCTCGTCGGAGGGTGGTTTGGTGATCAGACTGGTACCGATCCCCGCGACGGCGGATGCGAGCAAGCTCCAGACGACGGGATCGATCCCGAGAATGTAGTAGGGGCGAAACAAGCCGGGTACCCCAATTTTGGGGTCGGGCCCCAGAAACTGAATCACCGATTGGGCGAAAGAACTGTTGGGAACACTCACCGCCCAGTTTTGCAGCCAGCCTGCGGAAGAGAGGCCGAAGTAGCAGCAGAACCCGACCAGCATACCCGCGAGCATGCCGGCGGCGCTGGTTCTTCTCCAGTAGCAGGCCATTAAGACGGGAATAGTAAACGCGGCTCCTCCGCCCGAACTGCTGACCACCACGAGGGCTTGCAAGTATTTGGGTGGGTCCAGATTGGCGATGACCGCGATTAAGCCGACGCCGATCATTGAAACGTTGGTCGCACGACGAACCTGGGCTTCGGTTGCCATCGGGTGCAGGAAGCGAACGTAAATATCCTGAACCAGCCCCGAGGAAATCACGAGAATGAAGCAACTGACCGAAGCCATAATCGCTCCGAACGGTGCGGCAAGAATCAGGCCGCTGAGGAACGGACCAAACGGCAACCCTTCGGTGACCAGCATCGACATCCGGGGAATCACTTCATCCGGTTTGTCGAGGTGCGGGAGCATGGTTCTCGCGGCGATACAGGTCATCACCAGCGGAATATAAATCAGGCAATTATAGAAGCTGAGCAGGCAGATTGATTTTCGCATGACTTCGGTATTTTGGGCGGCCATCACCCGCACCATACTGGCGGGGGAAACAAAGCCCCCAAAAATCCAGATGAAAAACATCGAGAGGGCTAGTCCTGGCGTTAAAAACTGCCGTCCGTCGTTATTATACCCCGGTCCAAAGGCGATATCGGGCGAGGTATGCTGGATCGCCGTACGGGTTGCTTGCTCTAATCCCCCTGCCATCGGAACGGCGAGGCAGACCAGAATCATGACGCCGATGACCATCATCACACTTTGGAACAGGTCGGTCCAAACCGAAGCGAGAAACCCCCCGATGAGCGTATAGCCGACGACGGTGACGGTGAAAACAATCAGGCCGATATAATATTTGCGGTCGATCCCTTTGGCAGGGGCTTTGACGACAGGTGTTGTCGCGTCCCCTTTGGCATCAGCCTTTGCATCCCCTTTCGCATCACTCTTCGCATCCGGCTGGACTGCTGCCGGTGTCGCCTCGAAGTCTTCGGAGAGGGCGAGGACTCCTGAACCCGGCCAGGCATGCTTCATGATGGTTGCTCCCGCCTTGAATTGCGCAAACATCGTAAACGACATGAACGTTATGATCATGATGGACGAGACCAAGCCAACGCGCGGATCACCGAAACGCTCACGCAGCAGGTCAGGTACCGTGAAGGAATCGGTCAGGCGACTCAGTTGTGCCAGGCGTTTTCCGACAACGGCAAATCCCATGAGGGGGACGACCATGTAGCTGCCGATCCAGAGCAACACAATCCAGCCATGACTATAAACGAGTGCGGGAAATCCCATAAAGGTTCCCCCGCTTTGGACGGTTGCGGTCAGGGCGAGAGTCCAGGCCCCTAATCCTCGATTTCCCAGGAAAAACCCCTTGAGGAATTCTTTTTTCTCCATCGCTTTCTGGGCCATGGTCCCCAGCCAGACCGAGGCGGCGATGAATAGCAACAAGGCAAACAGAACACTGTATCCCGGATTCGTCATGTCAGTGGCTACAATCATGAGTCCGTGTTTCATTGTTGAAAAAGGGGGGAATTGAGGCGGGTGATTACCGAGGGGGGCTCAATTGGAATCGGTATCGGGAAGCTCTTCATCCACCATAAACCAGAAGGCGAACAGGCTGGAAATGATGGTGCAGACTCCCCAGGGAAGAATGAGTCCCCAAAAGACCCAATCGGGAAAACCGAGGACAAACGTTAATGACTCGGGTTTACGACCGTAACCGAAGAGGAAGCAATAGCCCACAGAATAAATGGTGGCAATTAGCCAGATCGCCATCGCGGCGAGTGCTTCTCGGCGTGCCGATTTCAGTAAGGGAAGTTCATGACGTTCAGACATCTTTTCGTCCCAGCGAGGGGTTATTTGTCCGATTCCAGGTGTTTGGAGAACATTAGCTTCCAAAAACAATAAATCGTACAGCCGATAATTAAACCCCAGGTACTCAACATGAAAACCCAGGCCAGCGGTGACATGATCATGTTCATGGTGTTAAGACCTTTCCTTCTAACTGACGACGTTTCCAGGCAATCGAAACCAGCCAGGCGAAGCCCGCGAAAGCGGCCACCATGGTGAGGCGGTCGACGGTTCTGACGATCCGCAGATTCTGGTTAAACGCAATCTCTTCTGGTTTCGCGTCGGGTTTTAGTTGCAAATCGCGGTGCAGAACTTTTCCAATCATGCTGCTTTCAGACCATTCCCATGCGGGTGCAGGTTTGCCGGTCGTGATCGAGCTGACATATCCGTCCCATCCCGCTTTCGGTTCAAAAATGGAAGCGAGCAAAATGATAATTAACAGCGTTGGGGTGACGTATTTCATGATCCAATAGAAGAATCGGGGGACCTTGAGGTCTGCACCCCGCATCATCTCTTTCCAACCTTGATCAACTCCATAAATCCAGGAAAACAGGACCGCTTCGCAGACCGCCATGACGACGAGGCAAAAGGTCCCTGCCCAGAAATCAAATTCATCAAAAAAGCTTTTTTGATTGAACAGGGCCACGGGGAGTGCTAGTGGCAAGAGCATCGCTCCGAATGCCAGGGCACTCTTTTCTCGCGAAAATTTGAACTCGTCCTGCAGAAACGCCATGATTGGTTGCCCCATGGCGAGCGAACTGGTGATGGCGGCAAAGAACAACAATCCGAACCAGAAGAACCCGGCAGCCGGTGCGAGGCTTCCCCAGTGGTTGAACAGTGTGGGGAAGACCATGAATCCCAATCCAAAACCGCCGCCTGCCACTTTGTTCTGTACCTCAGCCAAGCCCAGATAGGCGACGGCGATCGGAATCAGGATTGTTCCTCCCAGCACGACTTCGCAAAGCTCGTTGGTCCAAGCTCCGGCAGCACCATTCAGCGTTACGTCGTCATTCCTGCGCAGATACGAGGAATAGCAGTGCATCGAACCCATACCGATGGATAATGTGAAAAAGATCTGCCCCGCCGCAGCTAACCAGACCTTCGGGCTCAATAGGGCATACGTTTGCACGCCACTGTCGTTGGTAATCGTAAACTTCGGTTCCCAGACAAAGTTCAGCCCGGTAAAGGCACTGACCTGCGCGTTCGGGTCAGTTTCGGGCGAGATCATCAGTCCACGAACCGCCAGAATCGCGGCGAAGACAATCAGCAGGGGCATGCCGATTTTGGAAACAATTTCGATTCCCTTCGAAAGTCCCCGCGACAAAATTCCAATGTTGATGGCGATACAGACTGCGAAGACACTCAATCCAAACCCGCTGATCGTCAGGATGGAAGTGGGTGAATCGGCCGTCAAACTCTGAAAGAAGGCCTCTGGCTTGGTTTCCTTGAATCCGTTCATCAGCGAATATCCCGCGTAAGCCATGCACCAGGCCTCGATGTAGAGATAAAAGGCCGCGATGATCAGGTTCGACCAGAGGCCGAACACGCCGAAGTATTTCCAGAAGCGGCGTTTTCCCATCGAGTCAAAAATTCCGGGGGTCGAATGATGGCCAAACTGGCCACCGAACCGCCCCATGGTCCATTCGATCCACATCAGTGGCAGGCCGAGGACCAGGAATGCGATCAAATACGGAATTAAAAAGGCGCCGCCGCCATTTTTGACCGCTTGAGCGGGAAATCGCAAAAAGTTTCCCAAACCAACGGCATTTCCGGCCATAGCGAGGACCAGCCCAATCCGTGATGCCCACTGCTCCCGTTTCGGTTCTGCACTCATCAATACCTCGACGATTTCCACGGAGAAGAATTAATACGGAGAAGAATTAAAGGGACTCAATTTCCGGTGAGTCGATTTATACGGATTTCTTTTGAGCAACTCGATGTTGCCACCATTCCCACAGGGGGGGAGCCAACGACAGCACGACGATGGCGACCATGACAAGTTCAAAGTTTTTCTGGACAAAGGGAATGTTGCCAAACCAGTATCCCAAAAACAAAAAGATCAGTACCCAGACAATCCCACCCACCACGTTGTACAGAAAGAATTGGCGATAATTCATCGCACCAATTCCTGCCACAAACGGAGCAAACGTCCGGACGATGGGTACAAACCGGGCAATGATGATGGTTTTCCCACCATACTTGGCAAAATAGGCCTGCGTTTTTTCCAAGTGGGATTTTTTCAAGAACGGCACAGCACCGCTAAAGGCCCGGGCACCAATCCAGTGTCCCAGCCAATAATTGACGGTATCACCGAGGATCGCGGCCACGATTAACAGCGGGACCAGCAAGTCCATGCGTAATGCTCCGCGAGCGGCAAAGGCTCCGGTTGCGAAGAGGAGTGAATCCCCTGGCAGGAACGGGGTCACCACCAGCCCAGTCTCACAAAAGATGACTGCAAACAAAATCAAATGGGTCCAAATGCCATAACTCTTGATGATTTCGGTTAATTGATCATCCAGATGCAGCACAAAATCGAGAAACCATTTGAGCGTTCCGGCCCCTTCTGCCACTTCTGCCAGCGGCAGACTGGTCAGTAGTGCCGCGATCATCCCACCCATCACTGAAATCACGCTCAACATCGCTTTTGATTGATCCTTAAAAACACCGACTCGACGCAACACCATCGTTCATGAACCTGTTTTCTCAATGAAACCAGGTGATGTATCCCTTGTCCTGAAAAACTCCCAGCATGGAAATCACCGCCATGAAGGTGAAAAAGAGTCCGCCGAAGCCCAGCACTGCAAGTCTTGTGCGCGGTGGTCGTAATTCTTGTGGCAACAAGGTGGTGTTGATGAAAATCACATGGATACAACTAAATCCCAATGCGTAGTTGTAGATGATCGTCGACCAGACCAACAATTGGGACGAGTCAATAAACAGCAGCATTGAGAGTCCGATTGCGCAGTAGACCACGAGGACCGAAAAATAGACTTTGCTGATGTGTTTGGTTTCCATATTTCGCAAACTCGGTAATCCCGTCCAGAACACATCGATCCAGCGTCTTAACACACCATCCGCCGTGGAAATCATGCTGGTACCAAGCACCAAGACTCCACAAAATAAGGTGGTGAACCAGACGAGATAATTCGGCCAAGGTCGCTGCGAGGCTTTCACTCCCAACAACATGTTTTGCTCATCGGCGGTCTCAAGATGATCCGTCTTCACTTTTCCCGTGACGGTTTCGGCAACCCCATTCGCGGTCATGGCCGCAGCAAGGTACTTCTGGTTTTCTTTGAGTGGCTTATCCGACGGCAGAAACTGGACTGAGAGCATGCTTGGCAATGCCAAGCCGATAAAACAAGCGGGCATCCAAATCCAGAACTGTTCTCGCGAAACATGCTGCACCCACTGCTTCCAGCGGACCAGTGAAACCGGATTGATGGGAAAAACCATCCCGGTGTGCGATAGCTCGATGGCCTGACCCCCGACAATACTGGGGACTCCACCGACATGTTTACCCATCCCCCAGCCCTGTTCTCGCGTGAAGGTACTGATGGGGGTATTGGTGAGCCCCCCATTTCCTGAAATCGCGATCATGGCGGTTAAGAAGCCGATCCAGGCCAGATCGATCTTGGGAAAACCACGTCCCTCGGCGAGCGAAACAAAAATGTTGTCGATGTTGTTTCCCCGCAGCGAATCGGCTTCGTCGAGTTTTCCATCGCCATTGAGGTCTTTCATGGCCACAACGGGAACATTTCCGACCTTCACAAAGCCGCTGAAAATTTCTTCCCAAGTTCCCCAGCGAGAATAGAACAGCGCCAGGGTGACGAGAAATCCGCCGACAAAAATCAGTTTGAAGGTCATGATCCGCTTGATCGAATCATACACTTTTCCTCCAAACGTCAACGGCAGCAAGACAATCAGAAAGACAAAACAACCCAGATACTTCAACATGGCGGCGTTTGCTTTCAGGTCGGGTAATTCACCCAGCCAGATTGCCGCCAGTGGAATTGCGGTACTGGCCGCCAGATAAGGCAGAAATGACCCGCAATCCAGTACGAGATAAATCAATAACCAAAACATGGGGCCGGGGAGTGTCCGAAATTTTCCGGTGAAGATCGGCTCACCCGTATACAACGTGTAACGGCTGATCTCGACGTTGTAGATCACTTGCACCAGGATACTGATTGCCGCCAGCCAGAGCAGCCCCCCGCCATAGCGTGAGGTGACAACGGGTCCGGTCAACCATTCTCCCCCGCCGATCGCCGCCGAGGCCATGACCAAGCCTGGTCCCAGCATGGAAGTCCAATTCCGTGCAGAAAACGCCGGAGCTTCGGGGAGCTCGCCCCCATCCCAGCGTGGCATCTGTTTGGAACCGGGGTATGGTGGAAAGTTTTCTGTCGGGATCAAGTCTTCTGCAAGGATACGGGATTCAGCGGTTGGTCCCCGAAACGGATTACGATCGTTGTCGTCGTGTGGAAAGTCTTCTGCACGGATACGGGATTCATCGGCGGGTGATTGCATGCACGTTTCCAACCATCTCAGGACGAATTTTCACAAACGCGGAGGACCCGCACGAACACGAAATGGTAATCACCGTTGCGACCAGATGCGAGCATGCCGCAACGGTTTATGAAGATTCTGTTAATCTTTCGTGGGTGCTGGCGACGAACGTAACGGTTGCCGAGGACAAGACAGAGCCGTCTGGTTGCCAATTCCCTGCCGTTAAAGCTGGCCCGGTTGGTCGAGGACCAAGAGTCGTTCGATCTCATCCGTCTTCAGTCCCAGGGCCATCGGACGTACGGTTCCTGGCAACGCAACCACGTCATAAATCTCGGTGATGGTACTTTCCGCCTTCAACCAATGAGCGATGTCACCTGTCTTCAGGTTGATCACCTGCAGTCCACATTGGGCCACCGCATCCCGCTTGGCCAATTCGGCATCGAGTTGAAGTCCGTCGAAGGTCTTATCCCGTCGAGGTTGTGACAGGCTGACGACTGCGTAATCCCCCACAAAGGTCAGGCCACGCATGTAACCAGGGCAGAAGGCGATCGGCTCAAAGGTTTTGGTCTCAAGGTTCACCCGACCAAATTCACCGCATCCCGAGTTCAGCACCCAGAGCTGATCCCGATACCAGCGGGGGGAGTGGGGCATTGACAGGCCCTGGCAAACAATTTCATTGGTGCTGACGTCAATGACCACACCTCCGTCGTTTCGTCGAGCCCTCCACCCGTCGGCGACATCGCTCTTGGAAACCGCCGTCACATACCGTGCCCGACCATCTCGCAGGGCCAGCCCATTCAGATGACAACGATCTTCTGGAACCAGCTTGCTGATGAAGGTGGGCTTCCAAAGTGGCTGAAAACTGAATCGTTCGCTGATGGTCCCCAGGCAGCTGAGCGACGTAGCGACAAAGACCACGCGTCCTGAATCTTCAATCACCACATCGTGGAGATCAATATCTCCTGTGGTATAGGCAATCCGTGGGACGTATAAGCGGTCTCGCCCTTCATGCAGCTCACCCGATGCCAGTGCATTTTCGAAACGCCACAGCTGATATTTGGTGCTCAGCCACAAAGTCTGACCGTCCCCGCACATTCCCATGGCTCGATTGAATGTCCGTTCAAAAACCGACAGTCCGCCATCGGGTGAGGTACCAATTAGGAACAATTTTCCTGTTTGATAGGTGCTGAACGCCAGACTCGTTTTTTGACTCGCCAACCAGGCAGGTAGACCACGAGAACCATAGATCTCGACCCAAGGCTGAGCCACATCATTGGCTGCTGCTGGTCCCGGTGCAATTCCTGACGCGGACGTGTCGCTGGATGTTGACATGCGAAAATACCTGATTGAAAATGATCTTGGGATTGTTCTGTTTTGGGATTGTTCTGCTTAAGTCAAGCAGTCTAACTTGATGGTGCTGCAGATCAAACCCGGCGGTAGAAAAAAGTGAGAGAGTGGTCTCGCCACAAATTTGCGGTAAAGTTCCAGCAAATGAGCTTTGAAGCCGATACCTGTGGCCGCCCGCCCGAAAATCAGGTGATCACTTCATCGATCCCGTTCGCTTCATGCACTCCCGCCAGTTTCTGATCCAGTGCCCCCTGGTTCCCCTGTGAGACCGGCTACCGACCGAAAGTGGCCCAACAAACGAGTGTTGCGGCACAGGATTCACCGATTCTGCCAGTGATGCCGCCGAAGCCGAACGACCAAAAAATCGTTCGTTGTTCCGCAGCGGGAAGCCCGTGAATCCTGCCCTGCATCCCACCAGAATTGTCGGCAAGTCCGGCGATTGTCGATCAGGGGCAGACACGCAATTTGGACAATCGGGTCCGACACGGGCTTGCTTCCCTCAAGGGACTCCGATTATCCTCACCAAACGGTCATCATTGATGCTTGACGGAAAGAGATGAACAACGGAGCCAACATGCTGCGCTTCTGTCGATTCTGGCTGGCATGCCTGACGGTTCCGCTGGCGGCCTGGGCTGATGAATCCGATCACGCACTCAAGGTGGAATTCTTCGAACGGGAAGTCCGGCCGCTGCTGCAGACGCACTGTCTCTCTTGTCATGGTGACGGAGCCAAATTCAAGGGGGGCTTACGGCTGGACTCCCGCAATGGTTGGGCCGTTGGTGGCGAGAGTGGTCCGGCGATTGTCCCTGGTGATCCCGATGCGAGTTTGCTGATCCAGACGATTCGTTACGACGATCACAGCCTTCAGATGCCCCCGGACGGCAAACTCGCCGATGTCTCCATCCGGATTCTGGAGAAATGGGTTCAGTCCGGTGCGTTCGATCCACGAACGGGTGAGGGACGCGCTATCCGCAAGGGGCTGGATATTGAAGCGGGGCGCTTGCACTGGTCTTACCGCCCTCTTCGTGTTGATGCTGTCCCAATGGGCGACCCGACCTGGGGGCGATCCGAGATTGATCGGTTTCTGTTCGACAAGATGCAATCCGCTGGACTCACCCCCGCTGCGGAGGCCTTGCCCGAAGAATTAGTGCGACGACTTTATTTTGACTTATGCGGTTTACCCCCGACTCCGGCCGAAATTGACGACTTTTGCCGGGAACCGAGTGACGTTCGGTACGGGGAACTGGTCGACCGGCTGCTCGCTTCAAAAGCATTCGCCGAACACTGGGGCCGGCATTGGCTGGATGTGGCCCGATACGCCGAATCGGTGACGCTTCGCGGCTTGATCATGAAAGAGGCTTGGCGCTATCGAGACTATGTGATTGATTCGTATGATGTCGACCGGCCCTATGACGAATTCCTCCGCGAACAAATTGCGGGTGACCTGATGCCAGTGGGGACATTGGCAGAACAACAGCGACGACTGGTCGCCACCACCTACCTCGCACTCGGCAACCACAATCTCGAAGAACAAGATAAACGAACTCTCGAGATGGATGTCGTCGACGAACAACTGGATGTCATCGGCAAAGGGCTGCTCGCACAGACCATCACGTGTGCACGCTGTCACGATCATAAATTTGATCCGATCCCGACGCGAGACTATTATGCGCTGGCTGGGATTCTCAAAAGTGCCCCGATGTTGACGCATGCCAATGTCTCGACCTGGAAGTTGCGGCCACTCCCTTTAAGTCTCGATGACGAAGCGGTCCATGTGGCTCATGAAGCTCGAGTTACCGCGCTGACCGCACAGTTCGCAAAACAAAAGGAGGAACTCAGCCAGCTCGCCAAAAACTCGCCGTCGAATCAACCGGGAATCATCGCCGTAGACCGTCTGCCCGGATCTGTGATCGATGATCAGGATGCCCAGCCGATCGGTGAATGGAAGTCTTCCCAATCGACCAAAACCTATGTTGGAGCGGGCTATCAGCACGACGAACATACCGGACTAGGGACCAAATCGCTGAGGTTTCAGCCCCAATTGTTCCCGGGGCGTTACGAAGTTCGGTTTGCGTACACTGCCGGTGCCAACCGGGCCACGAATGTGCCGATTCAAATTACCGATGCGGACGGAACCAAGAAGGTGACGGTGAACGAAACACTGTCACCGCGGCTCGATGGGCATTTTGTGTCGCTGGGGACATTTCGTTGCGAGCAGAATGTCGAGTTCTTCGTCCTCGTGACGAATGAAGGGACCGACGGGCATGTGATTGCAGACGCGGTCCAGTTCCTGAGCGAAGACGATCTGATCGCCAGCAAAAAAAACGCTGCCAATCCGCAGTTGGCAGCCAGCCAACCGCCCGACGATTCGCTGTCGCGGCTGGAAGCCAAGGTCCGCGAACTCGAAACCGAGCTCAAACAACTCCGGCAATCGGGTCCTGTCAGGCCAATGGTCCTTTCGGTCATTGAGGCCCCGGAGCCGGCGGATACGTATCTTCATCTGCGGGGGCTGGTCAGCAACCGGGGGCCGATGGTCCCTCGCGGTTTTCTCCAGGTCGCCTCGCCAGACGAATCAATACCGATTCCGCCGGGGAGTAGCGGTCGACGGGAACTGGCGCTGTGGCTAACGTCGACGGATCAACCGCTTGTCCCCCGCGTCTATGTCAATCGGGTTTGGCAATGGCTGTTCGGTGCTGGGCTTGTTCGAACTCCGGATAATTTCGGCGTAACCGGTGAAGCGCCAACCCATCCCGAACTGCTCGACTGGCTCTCGCGACAGTGGATTGAAGAAGGTTGGTCGACGAAACGGCTCGTGAAACGAATCGTCTTGTCACGAGCCTATCAGCTTTCCTCAAAACCCGGTTTGCAGCAATCCCACGATCCGGAATATCGGTACTGGAGCTGGCGTCCACAACGGCGACTGACTGCAGAAGGAATTCGCGATGCGGCGTTAATGGTCAGCGGGACACTCACACCGTTTGCCGGGGGGCCAACGTATTCATCCACTCAAGAAAATGACTATGGCGAACCGATTGAGCTGCCGATTCGAACGGTTTATCTCCCCGCCTTCCGCAATGCGATTCCCGAGATCCTTGCAGCATTCGATGGTGCAGATCCCAGCGTAGTGACCGGCATTCGCCATGTCAGTACGGTCGCTCCACAAGCTTTGTTTCTGTTGAATCATCCTTTGATCCATTCACAAAGTCTCCGCATCGCCGAACGTTTGCTTGAAAACCAACAGCTGCAGGACGATGACGCTCGGATCCGCTGGTTAGTGCGGGGGCTGCTGGGGCGAACCCCCTCAGCGGAGGAAACTACGCTGCTCAAGGCTACTGTGGGTGACTCGAACCAACCGCTGCGGACGCGATGGGGACGCGTTGCGCGGGGACTGATCTGTTCCATTGAATTCCGTTACATCCCCTGACCGTATAATCGTCTGTATGCCTGAACGAAATGGGATCCCTTTGATGACTGAAACATTACCGGAAACAGCGATTCGGGGGACACGGCGTGATTTGTTGCGATTCGGAGCCTGCGGCTTTGGTTCGTTGGCACTCGCTGGACTCGCCTCGGCCAACCCCCGTCGGCTGCATCACCCGCCACGGGCTAAGCGGGTGATTTTTCTCTTTATGCAGGGGGGGGTAAGTCAGGTTGACAGCTTCGACGAGAAGCCGTTGCTTGCCGAACGAGATGGGGAAATGTTGCCGTTTCATGATGCCCGCAGTTTTGCCAACACGGGGGCGCTGGCCACGACGCAGCGTGTGATGAGGTCGCCATGGAAGTTTCAGCGTTATGGGGAATCCGGGCGTGCGGTCTCAGAGCTCTTCCCGGAGGTGGCGAGGCACGTCGATGACCTCTGTTTTCTGCAGGGGATGCAGACGGAAGGTGTGGCCCATGGGCCGGCAACCCTGTTCCTGCACTGCGGTGCCACCACCTTTGTTCGCCCTTCGATGGGTGCCTGGATTCACAACGGACTGGGAAGTGAAAACGAGAACCTCCCGGGATTTGTCTCGATTGGTGCGTCCAGCGGAAATGGCGGGGCTCGCAATACGGGTGCCGCATTCCTGCCTGCCATGCACCAGGGAACGGTGCTCGGTCGCGCCGGCCAAAGTCCCCGCGAAGCGAGGTTCCGTAACATGGCGACCGATCCCGCGACGCGAGACGAGCGTCGAGTCGATCTGGATTTCGTATCAAGGCTGAACGCGCTACAACAAACGGGACGGCCGGCAGACGAAGAGTGGCAAGCGGTTGCCGACAGTTATCACCTCGCCTGGCGAATACAGACCGCCGCACCGGATATCCTTGATCTTACGCGAGAAACCGCAGAAACTCACGCCCTTTACGGGATCGGCGAGTCACCAACTGACAACTTCGGCCAACAATGCCTGATGGCGCGGCGACTGTGCGAAGCGGGGGTTCGTTACGTTCAGGTGACGTATGGGGACAACAGTGCCAATCCTGCCTGGGACCAGCATTCCAATCTTCCCAAACATGCCGACCACGCCCGGGCAACGGACCGTCCTGTGGCGGGGTTACTGGCGGATTTGAAACGCCGAGGTCTGCTCGAGGATACGCTGGTCTGGTGGGGAGGCGAATTTGGACGAACTCCCTACGCGGAAAAAGCCGGCACCGGACGCGACCACAATCCTGCAGGCTTCACGGTATGGCTGGCGGGTGGTGGAGTCCGCCCGGGATTCGCGTATGGGGAAACTGATGAATTCGGTCATCAGGCGATTCGCGGCAAAGTCCACATGCACGACCTGCACGCGACCATTTTACACCAGTTGGGGCTGGATCACGAACAACTGACCTATCGCAACGCCGGGCGAGACTTTCGACTGACGGATGTCGCAGGCCGCGTGGTCCAGGAAATTTTGGCCTAGTCCCAGCCGCGGATCAGACGCCAGCGTGAACCCGCTTGGTCTGCAGATGCGACAATCCCGTCAGGGGAAAATCCCGTTGAGTCTCAGTTCCTCGCCAAAGATCCCGAGGCGAAACGGGCCGAGGCTCGTTCTGCCGCGATGTCTGCAAAGTCGTTTCGATTGATGTTTCCAGGATCCTATGCCCGGAAACAATCGGGTCGCATTCCCGTGAATGCCGCACGGATTTGCAATCTTTACGTCGAGTTTTTGGGGAATCGCGACAGCGTAGGCTGGCAGTCGCTTGCTGCTGCCGTTATGACGATGTGTCATCGTGGTTCATTCCTGAATCAAATCATTCCCTGACAAAATCCTCCTCAACCCAGGACATTTTCATGAATAAAATCCTCGTATTATTCGATTCGCACTCCGGGCACACAGCACGCATGGCGGCTCTCGTGGCCGAGGGGGCCAATACGATTTTGGGGACCGAAGTTCGGTTGAAATCGGTCGATGAAGCGACGGCTGACGATGTGATCTGGTGCGACGGACTCGCGGCGGGGAGTCCGACAAATATGGGATTGCTCAGCTGGAAAATGAAGAAATTTTGGGACGAAACCATGATGCCGCAGTGGGCCAAGGTCGACGGCAAAATTGCCTGTGCTTTCAGTTCTTCCGGAGCTTGGGGTGGGGGATCGGAAATTGCCTGCCAAAGTTTGCTGACCGTTTTGATGAATTTTGGTTTTCTGGTATTCGGTGTGACGGATTACGTCAGCCGCGAGTTGACCTTGCACTACGGTGCGATTGCGGCCAAAGAACCACGCGATGACGAAACACAGGCCGCTTGCCGAAAACTGGGCAGAAGATTGGCCGAGTGGACTGCCGTCTATGTCCACGGACGGGACGAAGAACACCTCAAGCACAAGTCGTCCGAACGGATGCTGCCATCCGCCTGATTTGATCCCGTTCCCGCACAGACCGTGTCTGGCTTTTGCGATGGCGAAGACGCGACTCACAAAAACGAGTGGCCTCAAACCGAATCGTTTACCGATTCACACCGATATAGAACGCAAACACTTGCTGAATATCGGTCGCATCTTTCATGAGGGGGACGGCGAGATCGAGTGCAATCGGTACTGGTCCCATGGCGGGGACGGTGATCCGTAAGCCACCCCCGACCGATAAGCGGAAATTGCTGAGCGAAACCTGATCGTTGATTGTTCCAAAGTCGGTGAAGCCAACCACTTTCACCATTTCATTGGCGGTGACAGGTAACATGTATTCGGCACCACCGAGGACCATGAAATTACCCCCCGTATAAACATTTTCTTGGACGGGGCTCACGCCACGGAAGGCAAAACCACGAAAGGTCTGAAATCCCCCGGCAAAAAATCGTTCGAAGATGGGGGTGTCATTACCAGACCAGCTTGCTTGTCCGCGAAGCATCAACGTGTGTTTCCCTTGTCCATCGACACGTTGATAGGTGGTGAAGTACTGCCGGCCTTCGACTTCCAGTCGCGGGAAATTGTATTGTCCAAACGCCTGCTCATAGCCTAATTCAAAATAGTGTCCTGATGAGGAACCAAACGCCGCGTCTCGCGTATCGTGCATCACCGAACCACGAACAGTCGAGAGCAGATTATTGCCGACGGACTCGGCCAGTATCTGTGGTGTCGGGACGGAGGGATTGTAGACATCAACATTTTCTAAGCGAAGTGCCATTGCTGCGGACCACTGTTTGGTGAGTTGACGTCCCAGCCGAACTCGTCCGCCCAGCCGATTTTCATACCAGTTACGGTAGTAGCGAGTGAAATAAAATCCGCTCACACCCAGATTAAAGTTGGAATCCATAAAGTAGGGGTCTTGCCAATCAACCAGATAGCGGCTGACCTGGGTTCCCGGCATTGCTTCGATCTTGAATTTCTGCCCACCCCCGCGAAAGGCGGTTCCATTGGCAATGTCAGACCAGCTTGTCGGAGGTCTCAGAATATCAAAGTTCTGCTCGCTGAGTACGATATTCCCCACGACCCCAGCGTCGCTGTTGACTCCAACGCCGAACATCAGACGCCCGGTGCGTGCCTCGGACAAATAGGTGTCGATATCGACAAATTCGGGGGTATTTGTCCAGTCGTCAGGCTCAGGGTTCCGAATCGCACGGCCGAAGGGGTCACCCTGCGGACTATTATCAGAACCGAAATTGGCAGGTGGTTGTAAGGAATCGCGACTTTGCCCCCGGAAAATTGGCGTGATCGGGGACAGCCCATCATCGATCACGGGCTTCGATACCACGGAAGTCATCGCGACGGGTTGAGTCGCCTGTTCAAAATGGGGTGCCACCGCAATGAACGGGTCGCGACTCTCTTCACGTGACTCGTCCGTCCCAACCCGACCCGGTGTGCCATAGAGGCTGGCGGATGGGGGGAGCGGTGCGGTGGAGGTTCGCGTGGCGGGTTCTTTCGTCGCTGTGCTATGCTTCGGTGCTGTACTGGGCCTAGGGTTGGCTGGCTTGGTATTTGCGGGCTTTTCACTCGAGTCTGCGGATTGACTACGAACGGTGTTTTCGAGCGTGTGCTGATCGATCCAATTTTCGTTTTTGACGATATTTGTTTCGATCCGCACCCCCCCTTCGGCCCCCGTTTCGAAGTATTGCGAGCCTTCGAGTCGGCGTTTCATGGCATAAATTTTCTTGGGATCGGCGAGCTCGCCGGGATGCATTGGCGATGCGTTACGAACAAGGTTTGTGCGCGTATGGGGATGATCGCCCAAAATATGAACGTTCATGTTGCGAATCCGATAAACCTTGTCTTCTTCGATTTTGTAGACAATGTCGACGATTCCTTCGTCTTCAGTCCACCGCGGTACCGCATCGACTCGACAAAAAAGTCGTCCTTGTTCGCCGTACTTGGTTTTGATGGTGTCGACATCTTTATTGATGTCGCGTGAATTGTAGGCCACCCCTTCGGAAACCTTCATCATTTCACGAACTTGGTCTTCGGAGAGAATCTTGTTCCCGGCGACTTCAATGTGACGAATCTTGTAACGAATTCCCTCGTCGACATCGTAATGAATTTCCAGCTTGGACTTGTCTTCAGAAAATTCCAATCGATGTTTGATGTCGACATCAAAGTAACCCAGGCTGTGGTAATACTGCTTGACCCCTTCGATGTCATCTTTGACGGACGAGGGATCATATTTTCCGCCAAATAACCAAAGAATCCGTGTCTTGGTTCTGGTCTTGGTTTTCAAAATCCCATCGTAAAATTCACGGTTTCCGTCAAACTGTACTGAGGAGACATGAACTTTGGGGCCTTCACTAATTAAGAAGACGACTTCCCGATCGTCCCGATCATCTCCCTTTTCCAGCGTCACCGTGGCAAATGCAAAGCCTTTTTCACGGTAGTACTCTTCCATTCGGCGGGCACACTCGCGATTCGAGCTGACATCGAAGGGGCTTCCGGGCTTGAGCTGTGTCATCGAATCAAACACTTTTTGTTTGACCTTTTTCAATCCTTTGTATTCGACGCGCCGAACGATCGGACGTTCGAGCACTCGAAAGACCAGCACCACACCTTCGTCAGTTCGGCGCAATGTCGGCTCGACGCTCGCAAACCAACGGGTACGCACCAAGGCATCGACATCGTCTTTAATTTGCTTCTGTGTCACCGGGCGACCAGGACGAGTCTTGATATGCTTTGCAATCTCGGGGTTGGGGATGGTCGAATTTCCCTCAATCACCACATCGACGACTGCGTCGTCGAGATGAAACGGCGAATCCGGTTTTTCATCCGCCTGCTCAAAATCCGAGATCTGTCGAATTTTGCGGGAATTTGCGGGCGTTGCCGATTTGTTCGTCGCCCTATTCGGTCGACTCAAGTCGCCCAAATCGGAATCATCTCGGCTCGAACCTGTCGATTTGGATGACTGGGCAAGCGTCGAAGAAACCAACTCTGGGTGAATACCGCTGAAGAGCAAGAGTAGTGCCAACAATCCCACGCGGTACGAAAACGAAGGCTGAGTGCCACAGCCAGAAAACGCCTTGCTCCACAATCGACTCACGAAGAACCTCTTTTGCTGATCTTGGTGAGAGGAGGGGCGGCAATCACAACACCCCCCCCCGATGCGAGTGCTCGACGCGCACAACCGCCAGCCGGCAACAATGCCTTGGAGTCGCTGGGCGAATTGGAGTTGACTACCGCAAGGGTGCTTGATCATGCGATCTGTTCTCACGGGCACGAGGTAAAACTCTGCACCGATTTCCGAGCACGGGAAAAGGACGTTTTGATTGGAATCTGCGAAAGGATCCCCAGGTGATTCGTCTCTGAAATTGCCGAAAAACCTGAGGTGACGGCACAAATAGCCGAAATCGTAAATCAGGACAAGATGAACCAGAAACAGAAAACATCACAAACGTCGAACTGGGTTCGGCTGTGGTGACTTTCAGTGCCGAGTTCGTTCGACAGATTCAGGTCAAACTTCTTACAGTACGTCCTTGATCCCATTTTTCATCGAGACAAGTTTCACCGAGAGAAGGTGCCAATTGGTGTTTGCACAGGATCTGGAGAAATACGGCCCCGAGAGCCTGTCTTCGTTGCCCCCAATCGATCAGCGTTCCGCTGAAGAGTATTGTCGTAAGCTGGCCACGGCCCATTACGAAAATTTTCCAGTGGTCTCCTGGTTGCTTCCTAAAGAGCTTCATTCGCACTTTTATCACGTTTATGCGTACTGTCGCTGGGCCGATGACCTTGGTGACGAAGTGGGAGACAAGGGTCGGTCACTTGAACTGTTGAGTTGGTGGCGAAGTGAACTGGAGGCCTGCTACGCGGGCCAGCTTCGTCACCCGGTTTTCATCGCCCTGAAGCCGACCATCGATCAATTTTCGATCCCGAAAGAACCGTTTCTTGATCTGATCTCGGCGTTTGAACAGGATCAAACGATTTGCGAGTACCAGACATTCGAGCAACTGCGGGACTATTGTCGCCGCAGCGCCGACCCCGTGGGTCGATTGGTCCTTTCTCTGTGCCGCGAACGATCCGATGAAAACGTCGCTTGGTCAGACTCGATTTGCACAGGATTACAATTAGCGAATTTTTGGCAGGATGTGGCACGTGACTTCCAGATTGGCCGTATTTATCTCCCCAGGGAAGATTACGAACGATTCGGGTATCAACGGGAAGATTTTGATGCACAACGAATCAATCCACCTTTCCTGGAATTGATGAAGTTTGAAGTCGATCGCGCACGCCAGTTCCTGATTCAGGGATTACCGTTGATCGAGCAGCTCCCCGGTCGAATACAAATCGATATCGATCTGTTTGCACGGGGAGGACTGCGTATCCTGGAGCGGATCGAGTCCGTTGGGTATCGAGTCTGGGAAACTCGACCAAAAGTCACCAAATTCGATGCGATCGGCTTGGTGCTGGGGGCTCTGTGCCGAAAACTTTTCCGAAGTCGGCCAAAATCCCGGCAGTAGCGATCGAAAGTCCGTCTGTTCGCTCCGGCGAAGCAGGCGAATTCAATTCGATGTTGGCAGTGAAGAGGGTGGCACTGAAATCGGTGCAGACTCGACGATCTGATAATCCGGGTTTCCCTCGATCACGACCAGGATTCGATCGACCGGCAAATTATGAAAGGTCTGAATCAAACCGCTCGCAGGCCAATGAATCTGCATTTCCGGGATCTGGTCCCCTTCCCCCAACCCAATCGTTTGCTCGAGCGGGTTCGCGCCAAAGCTGCTTCCCGTTGAAATGTGGCGGTGGATGGTCTGGGACGCAGCACCTGCGGTGACGATTTTGATTCGAGCCCCCATCGCCGATCGGTTTGAGCGGGATCCGATCAATTTCAGTGTTAACCAGTGATGTTCCGGGTGTCCCGGATTCTGGAACAGAACGTTGTGATAGCGGTCGCCATTGGTTGGGCCTCCCATTTGGATGAAAATATCGACCTGGCCATCCCGATCCCAGTCGCCGCAGGCCACGCCATGTCCTTTCTGCAGATTTCCCGTACGAGACGACGCGGTCACATCCGAAAAACGGGCGCCCGAAACATTTTTAAAGAGTCGATTGGGAACCAGTGTTTCCAGTTCTGGGCCACCTGTCCCCAGATAAATATCGAGGAAGCCATCGTTGTCAAAATCGCCAAAATTGCTCCCCATCTGCGACATCGGCTGCCCCAGTCCGGCTTCACGAGCCACATCGTGAAATCTCTGTCCCTGATGATTCTGGAACAGTCGGCTGGCATCGACACGATGCGACTTGCCCGTCATACCACGGATCATGTCCTTGATTGTCCAGTCTGAGCTGGATGCAAACAAATCCAGCCAGCCATCGTTGTTGTAATCCCAAGCCCAGCAGGAAAACCCCATCGTCGGGCCACGAATACCGAGCGACTCGGTCACTTCCTCGAATCGGCCATTGCCCAGATTATGTAAGAGTCGGCCCCCGGTCTCACGACGGAAAAAGTTCAGATACAGATCCTGAAACCCATCGTTGTCGTAGTCGAGCCACGCAGCCCCCTTACAGTCCGTCTCATTGCGGCGAACCGCCCCGGAAGAGACTCCGACTTCCTCGAATTGACCATTCAGTAGATTCCGGTAAAGACGGCTGGATTGACGCTCGCCACAAATCAACAGATCAAGCCCGCCATCATTGTCGTAATCCCCCCAGGCAGCGGCAATCGAATTCATGGGAGTCGACAATCGCGCCTCGACAGTCACTTCTTGAAACGTTCCATCCCCTTGATTCTGCAAGAGTGATGGCCGGATCGAGGTTTCTAACGCGAACCAGGCCCCCCGGACCACGAGTATGTCGACGAATCCATCGTGATTGTAATCGGCCTGCAAACAATTCAGGCCCCCCAGTTGTCCCGTCACCCCGGCAACCTCTGATAAGTCTGCAAACGTTCCTTCGCCTTGATTGCGGAAATAGGTCATCGGCACCGCAGGGTCAATCGCGGTGACCACCACGTCCAACCGGCCATCCTGATCAAAATCCTCCATGATGGCACCTCCAGACTGATTGAAGTGGTTCAGTCCGACCATCGCTCCGACATCCCGAAAACGGCCAATATCGAATTCATTCCTGGCAAAGTGTTCGAGGGAAATTCGGTGTTTTTCGTCGACTTGTCCTGGGTGTTCGCCGAGCGTCATGTGTGCCAGATTCAGCAGCCACTGAACCTCTTCATCCTCCGGAAATCGCTCCAAATATTCCGTAAAATGGACGATCGCCCGCCGTGAACCCTCGGGATTTGTATGTTGTGCCGCCGGAGAGATTGGCACGATGCACGAACTTTCACCACGACAAAGAATGCAATTTTCCGTTTCGCCAAACCGTAAGGCGGTCACCCCTTGGTAATAGATAATACTGTAGAGGAACCGGACGGCCAAATTGGGATTGGATTCGGCAAAAGTGCGGGCTTTTAAAAGAACATCATAAGCCCGACGTGGTTCGGATTCGTAGTTCAGCATGCGTGCCTGGGCAATCAGTGATTTGCCCCGCTGATTGTCGGTCAGCGGACGGTCGTGCAGCCAGCCTTCGATTTCGTTGAATAGGCGAAAACCGGGCTGATGGAAGACGTCGGCAATCTCGGCCAAGCTCGCCTCGGGCGACCAGGAAACCGAACTGATCACGGTTTTGAAACCTCCCGAATCGGGAACGGCCCGTGGTTCATAGGCAAGGTTTCGAGCGATCGCGGTCCCCTTTGACCTCTCAGGCAGATGCCCCCCCTGATCCCGTGGTATGACCGGCTTGGGGAGGGGGTGCAACAACCCCGTCGGTATGAGATTTAGCGTCAACACCGTGAGACACAATCCAACGAGCAACACCCCGCCCCAAACGACAGCCATCGCGGCTGGTCGGGAGAGGCGTTTGCGGTTCAGAAAATTGGGATTCATCGACTGACAATTTCTCGAAGGATACAGTGAGATCTCGGGCTTGCCGAATCGCTGAACACTGTCGCGATCCTACGTGAAAGAGACTTTGTTGATCCTAACGAGCAGCACCCACACTTCAAGGATCAACGACGGAAAGGATCCACGGCGGATTCACGAAAAGGAAACGTGGAATCTCCTCAATTCCGCCCGGAATTCGTTTTTTGGGATCAACCACAAACCCAATGCGCCCGGTGCAAATGCTTGACTCGGCAGCAAACATGAGGACTTCAGTCCCTGATCCTTCTCCGTTGACGGCCACGACGATCGGAGAGTTCGGTCTCGACCAGCTTCGTGGTCCCCTGCTCACAGAAGCGATTAGATAAAAGCAATGAATACCGCAATCGATCCGTGAATCCCCTTCTTTTCAAAAGAAGCGAAGATTGTGAACCAAGAATCAAACGCAGAGACAGCGGTGAAATTTCAACGTTCTGAAAACTGAAAACTGAAAACTGAAAACTGAAAACTGAAAACTGAAAACTGAATTTTCCGTGTGAAAGTGGTTTTGGTCCGCACCGGTAGAGATGCTGCGTGGTGTTCGGTAAGCTCACCACCAGAGGTTTTGCGAACTGAATCCTCAGGTTTGCTGATTGTGCTCTTCGAATTGCCTGGAGTATTTCATGCCCTTTTTGATTCGCTCCGCCTGCCACCGAGCCTGCTTTGTGCTGGTTCTGGCCTGGGGTTACGGGTGTTTCCACGCATCATCGGCATTATCTGCAGCCGACGAGCCCAGCCTGTTTCTCCGACCAGGGCTCATGGAAGCCAGCCACAACTTGCAATTGCAGGCAGCCGTTTTTGTCCGGAACGGCCAATTGGCCGACGCCGTCTCGGTCTGTGAACAGGGAGTGAAGCTTGCCCCCTTTTCGACGGCGGCCCACTACAATCTTGGCTGTTTGTATGCCAAAAATGGCCAACTCGATGAGTCGCTGACAACACTGAAGCGGGCTGTGGAGCTGGGATTTCGTGACCTGAAATTGCTGAACGACGATCCTGACTTGGCTGCCGTCAGAAAAAACGCCGATTTCGCAGAAATCATCTCGGCGGCCAGTCTTCCCTTTTCCGTCCCTCAACCGACACCAGGTTCGCTGAAATTAGGGGTCGCGTTAGTGGGACCGGAAAATACCGTTTGGGATGAGTCAACAAATCTGCTGTCGACTTCGTTCGCCTGGAACGGCCCGAATAAATCGTTACCGATTATTCGTGACCATGGGATCGTCGGGAAAAAATTATGGAAATGGTTTTCGGAAAAAACCGCAGCGGGCAACTACGGCGATCTCTACGACAACTGTGATCACGATCACTCGAATCTGAATTACTTGGCATTTCCGCAGATCTACCGGATTGAATATCGTCGGGAGGTCCCCAAAGGTCTCACCGGCAGTTTGCAGACCCGAATTCTCCATGGGGGAGTCGTGCTGGGGAATTCTTCAACGGCGTTTGCCGCTTCGCCTCAATGGCGCAGCAACGCTCGGTTGGCCTATGTCCAGCCGACCTCGATGGCCGCCTTGACGCGACAGTATCTGCAGAATCATCTCTATGTGTATCCAGAACACAATGATCATGATGCGGGACACAATGGAAAGTCGGATGGCCGCCCGGGAGGCTTTGGCGATGTCTTTCCGGCAAACACCCCTTACGTATTGATCAGTCAGGGATCTTCGTATACGGATCAACCGTTCCTGGATGCACTCGCCTGTACTCTCGCCGCGTTTCATCCCGATGTGAAGCGGCAGCTTGTCGAAAAAAAGGCAATCGCACCGACATTACAACAGATCTTTCGCAGTTCTTACGCTCGCGTGCAGAAGCCAGACGATTACCTGACTGGGGTGGCGCATCCTTCGGCCTTTGAAGGAAGCCTGATTGATACCCTGGCGATGGTCGAAGCGGCCCATGCCATGACGCTTGAAACGATCCCCCCACTGATTCGGATTCGCGTAGAAAAAGAAGAGCTGGGACGAGTCGGGCGAGACTACTTTGAACCGCACGAACGCGAGCGTCTGTTTGACACTCCGTCCGCCATCGCCCGGATCGGCCGCTCCATGCAATACCGACGGAAAATGATCGTTTCGGCCCATGAAAGCGTTGACCTGAATCAGAAGCCACTTCGCTTCGAGTGGGTGGTGCTGCGTGGTGACGATTCGCGCATCAACATTGAACCCCTGGACAGCTCACGCAGCCGAGCGGAAATTACCGTTGCCTGGCATCCACGGCGTAAAGTGGCCATCGAAAGTGACCTTGAATCGAATCGGGTGGATATCGGAGTCTTCGCCCACAACGGTGAAACCTGGTCTGCACCCGCATTTGTGACTTGGTATTTTCTCGACAACGAAGACCGTGAATACGATGCCGACGGCAGACTCAAGTCGGTTGCCTATCATGGCGGAACCGATCCTGGAAATTACACCGACCCGATGATCCAGACCCCGAAAACCTGGACCGACACCTACCACTACACCACAGAAGGCCGTCCGATCGGTTGGACTCGAACACGCAGTAGCGGCGAGACAAAAACGACCGAAGAGTTCACGGCAGACGGCGGACTGGTGATCGAACACGATGATCAGGGCCGGCCGGTTGCCGCTCGAGTCGTCCACTATTTCCCGCAATCGGACGGAAAAAAACCGCCAACATTGCAACAAATCACGGGCGACCTCGTTTGGCGATATCAGTATGCCTCCCCCGAAGATCGGGTGGGCTTTGTCTCGGGTCGCGAAATTTCCCCCTGATGTGGGGCGCATCCTGCACAAAATTTCCCTACAGTCACGCGGTTTTTTCACTATTGCGGTGACCTTTATCGCTTTATGCAGGGTTTGCTGACCTTTCCACTAGCCCAAAAAGCGGTGTGTCTGCTACAATGCAAATTCTTCAGTTCTGAGGTCAGGCAAATTTGTTCTTTGCTGGCAGAATTGAGACGTTTTTTTACTTGGAAACGGTTGCGAGTTTACGCAACTGGTCTCCACGGGGTGATTCGAGGCGTCCTTGGACATCACCGCAACAGTACAGCAGGAATAGCATGGTTGATCGGAATCTACTGCGTGAATTTGACATCAGCGACGAAGAACTCGAGCTGGCGGCTGACATCTCTTTGGCCGAGGCCGAGCACCTCGAAGAAGGGAGTCTCGATCATCTCTACAATCGTCGTGATGAGGGATATGACGTTAACGCGGTACTGGAAGGGACCGTCGTTCGCGTTGAAGGCGAAGAGGTTCTGATCGATATTGGATATAAGAGCGAAGGGATTGTGCCGATTGACGAGTGGGAAATTCCCCCCGTCGCCGGTGATAAAGTCTCGGTGCTGCTCGAAGAAATCGAAGACGAATTCGGTCTGATCCTGCTCTCTAAAAAGAAGGCCGATCGGATCCGCGAGTGGGAAAAGGTCATCAGCACCCACAAAGAAGGGGACGTGGTCGCCGGAAAAGTGCTGCGAAAGATCAAGGGGGGATTGCTCGTCGACATCGGTGTCAACGTCTTCCTTCCTGCCAGCCAGGTCGATATTCGTCGCCCACAGGACATCGAGTTCTATCGCGACAAAACAATCGAATGCCTGATCCTGAAGATCGACGAATCGCGCCGCAACATCGTGGTGTCGCGACGTCGCCTGATCGAACTCCAACGCGAAAAGATGAAGAAAGACCTCCTTTCGGAAATCACCGAAGGTCAACTCCGCAAGGGAACCGTCAAGAACATCGCCGACTTCGGTGCGTTCGTCGACCTTGGCGGTATCGATGGCCTGCTGCATATCACCGATATGAGCTGGGGCCGAATCGGTCATCCATCCGAAATGGTGAAGATCGATCAGGAAGTCGAAGTCATGATTCTGCATGTTGATCGCGATAAAGAAAAAATCGCGCTCGGACTCAAGCAGAAAGAAAAGAGCCCTTGGGACAATGTCGAAGGGAAATACCCCGTCGGCACCAAGATTCGCGGCGAAGTTGTCAACGTCATGTCCTACGGTGCCTTCGTCAAGCTCGAAGATGGGATCGAAGGTCTGGTGCACATCAGCGAAATGTCCTGGACCAAACGGGTCAACCACCCCACCGAACTCGTCAATCCTGGCGATGAAGTCGATGTGGTCGTCCTCGGAATCAACAAGGACAAGCAGGAAATCTCTCTGGGCATGAAGCAAGCTCAGCCAAACCCCTGGGACGAAGTCGCCGCCAAGTACCCACCCGGTGCTTCGGTCAGCGGTACCGTTCGCAATCTCACCAACTACGGTGCATTCATCGAGTTGGAAGAGGGGGTCGATGGCCTGCTCCACGTCAGCGATATGTCCTGGACTCGCAAGATCTCGCATGCCAACGAAATGCTCAAGAAGGGTGATCCCATCACCTGCCAGGTCATCTCGGTCGACCAGGAACGGAAGCGAATCGCTCTGGGACTCAAGCAATTGGCTGGGGATCCATGGGAAACCACGATTCCCGAAAAGTACCAACCAGGTGCTCAAGTCATCGGCAAAGTGACCAAAATCACCAACTTCGGTGTTTTTGTGGAACTCGAACCGGAACTCGAAGGTCTGTTGCACGTTTCAGAACTTTCTGACCAAAAGGTCGAAAATCCCGAAACATTCGTCAAAGTCGGCCAGGAACTGGATGTCCGCATCCTCCGAATCGACGCTGCCGATCGCAAAATTGGACTCAGTCGCAAGACCAATCCTGATCTGGGTGCTCCAGAAGAACCAAAAACGGGTGACGCTTCTGCCGCTCCTAAGCCCCGTACAGAGCTTAAGGGTGGTACAGAAGGATCCGCTGGTCCGCTCTTCACACTCGGCTCGGGAACAGAATAGGGTTAATCGGACTTTGAGCTTTATCGGGAACCCATCCAGAGGCTGTTTCTGCTGGTCTCGGTGAAGCCAAATACGAAAAATCCGATTTCTTGAAAAAAAAACACGGCCCCTCGGTATCTTCCGAAGGGCCGTTTTTTTGCGCACATTGCCAACTTTATCTGATCGAAATGATCGTTGAGGTTGCCCAGAGCGAATGATCTCATCGTGGTCTTCCGATAAACATTGTAGGGCTGTCATTTCAGCCGCTGAATGATTGCCGCAGGAGGTGGCCTCTTTAATGATTATGATACTCCTGAATGGCAGACCAATTGATATGGCCAAATCCACCCACTTCCATGATGTCTCTTCCGCATCACAAAACCCCATCGAGACGTATCTCCGTGAAATCAACGAGACCTCGTTATTATCCGCGGATGAAGAAAAGTCACTCGCTCGCCAAATTGCGCTCGGTGAATCTGCCGCCCGTGATCAGATGGTCCGCGCAAATCTGCGACTCGTCGTCAACATCGCCCGTGCGTACACAAATCGGGGTCTCCCCCTGCAAGATCTGATTGAAGAAGGGAATTTGGGATTGATGCGAGCGGTCGAGGGTTTTGACCCGGACATGAATACGCGTTTCAGTACGTATGCCAGTTACTGGATTAAGCAATCAATCAAACGAGCCCTGATCAATACTGGCAAGACGATTCGCATTCCCGCCTACATGGTGGAATTGCTGACAAAATGGCGACGAGCAACCAGCAAGCTCGACAAAGAACTCGGCCGGGCCCCCTCACAGGAAGAAGTGGCCAAAGAACTGGGGCTCCCCAAGAAAAAACTGAGTATCGTCAAGACGGCGATTCAGCTTTATCACTCCACGTTTCAAACGGATGATGACAATGGGGGCTGGCAAATGAGCGACATGGTCGCAGACCAGCGAACCAAATCTCCCGATGATGATCTGATCGATGCGGATAATCTGAAACATGTTTACCGCATCATCAAAACGATGGATCCCCGAGAAGCGGCGATTCTGCGGATGCGGTTCGGACTGGATGACTCGGAACCTCAGACACTCAAAGAGATCGGCGAAACGCTGGGACTCACCCGTGAGCGGGTCCGGCAGATCGAAAGCGATGCACTCAAGCGGATCGCTCGGGAAATCTTAGGGGAATAGCACAGCGCCCGCCGACTGATCACGGGGACGCGGATTGAGATCGTGGGATCGCACCTCGAAAAAATCCAATTCCCGAACGGGATCCGGCCCCGGTGACCTCGAGATCGGTTCCTCCACAAGTTCCGTTCGCAAAACCGATTTGAAACCGGAATTGAAAACTCTTTAAAACAAACCGTGCAGCGGGCCTCTCCGTGCGGCGAGTTCATCAACCCGCCGAGTCACTGCGGGATCCTCGATCAGCGGAGGGGCATGGTGGGGTTTGATTCGCGCATCAATCACCAGCGACCCACGACAGCCCCAATGCTTATCCTGAGTAAACGAATCCAGACCGCCGATATCGACCGCTGGATTCGATCGCGTAAACGTCACCCACAACCAGTTATTCAGCGTTCGCGCCGCAAATTCACTGTCATCGACCAGCACAATCAATGGGAACGAACCAAGTGATTTGGACTGCGCCGAGAGTGCCGTACAAAACCGTTCGAGAGAAGTTTCACCCGTTCTGCCATTCGGGGTCTCGATCACCAGCACACCGGGTAACGCGATTCGCGGTTGCCGAAATCCATCCGGAAGCCGCAACTCGCGAGGTAATTCGGTCGCAAGTTCTCGTTTCTTGGCTCCGGCAGCGGCGATGACCACCTTCGAGCCCTGATTGAAACCACTGCCGGAATAATCCAGGGTATCCATCGTCGTGCGGGTCTGGAAATGCAGGTCGTTCTGCCAGTCGACTCGTTCCAGCAAATGCCGGAAATAAGCAGGCATCTCATGAATGTCGAGTTCCGGCTGATCTTCCTGAGCCACAATCAACAGATACTTGGCGAGCGAGAGCTGGCCTTGCCCCAAAATCGCATTGGCCGTCGTCAGTAACTCTTGCGGTATTCGTTCCGCCGCATAGGGGACATAGCGTTCGCTGCCGATTGCCAACAAGAGCGGGTGAACCCCCGCCGCATCAACCGCGTGAATCGCCTTCACACCGGGGAGTACCGTCGGAATGATCGGCCCCGTGATTTCGTGGATGATTTCCCCGAATGAGGTATCTTCTTGGGGAGGTCTTCCGACCACGGTAAAGGGCCAGATCGCCCCCGTCCGATGGTAGACATGTTCCACTTCGAGCACCGGAAAGGGGTGCTGCAAGCTGTAATAGCCTAAATGGTCACCGAAAGGGCCTTCCATTTTGGTTCGCTGGGGATCAATCGTTCCGGAAATACAAAAATCGGCATCGGCATAGATCGGTAACTCCCCTTTGCGGCAGATCATCCGAATCGGGCGGCGACCGAGTGCGGCCCCAAACAATAATTCCGAGAGCCCTTCAGGAAGCGGCATCACCGCAGCCAACGTCATTGCCGGCGGCCCCCCAACAAAAATGTTGACGGGTAGCTTCTCACCGCGACGGACCGCCGCCGCATGATGCACACCCACACTCCGATGAATCTGGTAGTGCAGACCGACTTCCCGATTTGGAATAAAGTCATTCCCCCCGAATTGAACCCGATACATCCCCAGATTCGAATTCTTGAAGCCCGGATGATCAGGGTGTTCCGAATAGACCTGCGGCAGCGTAATGAACGGCCCACCATCATTCGGCCAACTTTTTAACTGTGGCAATTGATCAAGCGTGGTTTCGTGCTGGACGACCGGTCCGGTTCGGACACGTCGGGTCCACATCGACCAGAGCGTGCGGGGAAGTCCACGATAACGCCAGGGACGTTTGGCAAACTGACTCGGATCAATTTTCAACTCGACCAAATGCCGGACCGCTTCGAGCGAATCACGAAACAGAAAGCGGGTTCGCTCCATCGTTCCGAACAGATTCGAAACCATCGGGAACGAACAGCCTTTGACCCGAGCAAACAGCAAGGCGGGTCCCCCGGCGAGATAAACACGCCGCTGAATTTCCGCCGCTTCGAGGCAGGGATCAA
>Ga0114978_10000509_pt1 | contig 33059 bp, 25 predicted proteins | sample S_140212_EF_Meta_FD_87027 | JGI IMG/M metagenome (GOLD analysis project Ga0114978, IMG submission 87027) | Freshwater microbial communities from Lake Simoncouche, Canada to study carbon cycling - S_140212_EF_MetaG | ecosystem: Environmental > Aquatic > Freshwater > Lake | place: Lake...
AGCAGCATTGTCAGGGCGAAGTCGATTCGCTTTCGGAGCCACGCATCGCGTTCGCCTGCCGGCGTTTCCCCGGCAAGCACGTCGGCTACGTCTTGCACCAGAACATGCTCGGGAATGTAGAGCAGTCGGCTGTTTTTATAACCGCTGGTGCGAAGTTCATTCACCGGATAACTGCCTCCACGACTCGCCGACACCGCCACGATGAGAGCCGGTTTATGCCCCACCTCTTTTGGCCCGGCAAATAGCAGTAGATTCTTGAGCCCCGGCGGCACCATGCCGGCCCACTCGGGAGCCACGATCACGAATCCATCCGCCTTCCGCATGCAGTCGCGGTAGGGCTTCCACTGCATGGCCAATGGGCTATCACCCTGCCATACCGATTCGTCCCACAGGGGGAGTGGATTCCCGGAGAGGTCAATCGTGTCGACCCCAACAGCAGAATCGAGGCGAACGAGATTCTTTGCAATGAAATCCCCGACCCGGCTCGACTCACTTGCCTTCCGGTGACTCCCGACAACGACGCAATCTGCATAGCTACATCCTCACAATAAAATGCAACGGAAACCATTGACACAGAAACTATGCTCGCGCCATACCGTACACCCTCACCTGATCGAGGCGATTCGTCCAGAGCACTTGCGTCAACGCGGATTGCTTCCGCGTGGCAAAAGCAAGTGCATCACTTGTACGCTGGATTGCTAGGCTATCCCACTCACAGATCGTCGACTGGAGTGCCAGTGGCCCATTGTAGCCAACGGGGCCCTCCGCGATCTAGCTGCGCATTCTTTTCAACTTCTTCCACCGCCAAGCACACACTCCACGAACCGATGCACCCATCTGCCCTGCCAACTGACACACTGCTGCGAGACTGCGACGAAACACGGACTCGCAGGAGTGGCCCTGGGGGCCAGCATCGTAACAAAGTGGAAACGGCTGTTGTGCTCCTGCATCGGCCCACCATGCTTTTGGCACAGGCCTCCGAGCGGCGGTCGCAATCCCAGAATCGCGGGGTGGCCCTGAAACGGCTTCGGCTCCGCCTAGCGATTGAATACCGCACGCAACCCGAGGCGAATGGACCATCGCCATTGTGGCTGGCCAGAACGCGAGGACGGCAAATCGTGGTCGCAAAAGACCACGACGACTACTCGGCCCTGATTGCCGAAGCCCTCGATCACCTGCAGACATCCCGCTGGGAAATGGCCACCGTGGCAGCCTCGCTTGGAGTGAGCACATCGCAGTTGATCAAACTCTTTCGAAAGGTGCCGGCGGTATGGGTGGGAGTGAACAGGCTTCGCACCGATGCAGCATCCCACCCAACGCCACCCGAGTGAGAGCGTGAGGCCAAATGCCTCGTTTTGCTACGATACTGCGCAGGGCGATGAAACATTTGCTTTACCCAGAAACCGCAGACCAATCGCATGCCAACTATCTATTACAGCCCCAGTTATGTGGCTGCAGAGCATGCGTTTTCAACGACTCGCAAGGCTGGGTGGGTGGCGGATTCGCTCCAACAATCGCCCATCGAAGGCATCTTGATCCAGCCGCCCGAGCCGCTCACATGCGAGCAACTCCTCACCGTGCACAGCAACGAATACGTTCAGGCCGTCGCCACCGGTATTCCGCGGTCGCGGGCATCCTCGCAGGGTTTTGAGTGGGGGCCCCAACTCTTGCCCGCTGTGCTGGCCAGCAACGGTGGAGTTGTGGCGGCTGCCCACCAGGCTTTAAAGACAGGCGTATCTGGCTCCCTCTCCAGCGGTCTGCATCATGCCCATCGGAATTGGGGCTCAGGATTTTGTACGTTTAACGGGCTGGCGATTGCTGCGCACCGAGCCCTCGAAGCCGGGGCCGAGTCTGTCTTGATTCTAGACCTCGATGCTCACTGCGGCGGAGGCACTGCGGCGATCATTCAAAGCGAACCTCGTATCAAGCAAGTGGATGTGTCGGTATGCGAGTTTGATGAGTATGCAGACACAATCAACTCGACACTCACGATGGTGGACGGCGTGAAGTATCTAGCCACCATCGAAAGAGTGCTGGCAAAATGCGAGGCTCAGACATTCGATTTGTGCCTTTACAACGCCGGCATGGACCCGTTCAAGGATGACGTCCAAGGCGGTGTCGCCGGTGTCACCATGCCCATTTTAGCCCGCCGCGAGGCGTTGGTGTTTGACTGGTGCCGTCGCAGGCATCTGCCTGTGGCTTTTGTATTGGCCGGTGGCTACGTGGGTGGGAATGTTGATGTGCCAACGCTCGTCGCCCTGCATCGACTGACGCTTCAAGCTGCTGCCGGAGTTTTGATGGCTTGATCAGCAAACGCTGGTTCAAAAAGACTACGCTGACAGCCGCTTTTAACTCGTGTTGACGAATCGGACACGTCTATGTGATTCTTGAGGAGTGTCAGATCAGTAGTCGGATTTCTCTGGCTACTGAGTTTTGCCGCTGCGCAGTCTTGTGAAATGGAGTTCACCGCATGAGGCCGATGCCTCTGACTTGGCCAGGCTTAATCGTGACTGCGATCATGGCCTGTTTAGCCGTTGCTGTGGGCTCGGTCGTTGTGGCCGAAAAACCAACGTCCAACGAGAGCCGAGGGGGTCAGGAGCGTAGAATCGGCGAAGGGACGTGGGGCACGGATTACACAGGGTTTGTCATTCCGAAAAAAACAAATCTGCTCTGGTGGCACGGCCAACGCTATCAAGGGGGCGTAGGGGCCTACCGCACCGACGGGCCACGCATCGTGCACAAACCGTGATGGATGGATTCTTATACCTCAAATCCCGTAACACCTTTACGCAGACATGAACCAGAAGTCAGATCACCTTCTGGCAGCCTGCGACTCCAACGGCCGCAGCACGAGTCGCTGGCCCGCCGCCATTTCGTGGATGCTCCTCGACTGGGCTGCGAGTGCGTTTTCAACGATCTCGATCACGCTGCTCGTGGCATATGTCGAAAAGATTGTGTTTGCCGACAACGCGTGGGGCGTGCCTGGCGGGGTGGTCTGGGCGTGGACGTTGGCCACCGCAATGCTCGCATCAGCACTCGTGGCCCCGGTCCTCGCTGCGTGGGCGGATCGTCACTGCAGCCACAAGCAGGTGCTTTTTGCCAGCGTACTCGTCGGCAGCAGCGCATGTTTGTTCTTGGGCATCGCGCCCCCTGAGGCCCGGCTCTGGATCGCACTCTTGATCGGCTTGGGAACCGTCGCGTTTGACATGGCTGCCATTTTCACTGGCAGCCTGCTACCGAGCATGACTTCGGGTGACGGCGCCGACAGGCTCTCAGCGGCAGGCTTTGCCGCAGGCTACGCTGGCGGAGCAATTGCCCTCGTTGCGGCAACGGCAATCGTGACGGCTCACGATGCCCTCGGCCTCTCCACCGCCGGTGCATTGCGAGTGGCGTTTGTTCTCGTGGGCATCTGGTGGCTGGCCTTCTCGCTGCCTGCAGCCTGCGTGCAATTTGGCAGCGTACTCACTGGCAGCACGCAAGCATCAAGTGGCAGCGGCCAGCCACGTGCATCTACGTCAGTCGGCGAACTCATTGCCTTCGCCAGATCGCTTGGAGCCGGCGGATGGCACCCGCTGGGAACGATGCTCTTAGGCGCCGTGCTCGTATTGGGCACCGTGCAGACGGCGATCTCACAATTTTCGAGCGTTGCACTCGAGGAATTCCATCTGGATCCCCCTGCGCTTGTACGACTGGTGTTGCTGGTGCAACTGCTAGCGATGCCTGGAGCGATTGCCATTGGCTGGATCTCCGTACGATGGAGCCGACAGGTGGCGCTTTCGATTTGCCTGACTGGGTGGGCCGCCGTGCTGGGGCTGGCCTTTTTGGTGAACTCACCTGGGCACCTGATGGCGTTGGCTATTTTACTGGCGCTGGTGCTCGGCGGCGTACAGAGTGTGCTACGCACGAGCGTAGCAGTGCTGGCGCCAGCCGGCCGCTTCGGCACAACATTCGGACTCATGCAGGTGGGCACAAAGCTCGCTGGGTTTGCAGCGAGCCTTATCTTTGGCGCGGTCTACGCAGCTTCTGGCCACCCTCGCGGCGGCCTGGTGATGCTACTTGTGCAACTCCTTGCGGGCTGGTGGATTCTCTCACGGGCCAACCGAGAACGATAACACCCCACTGCAAAACAGGCTCCCGCATACCACTGCGAATAGCACCTAGGGTTTCTCAGGCCGGGGCACGCGACAGATCACACCGGCGCATCGGGAGCTTAGCTTGCCGAGAGCCCTAGCACGTCTCGCATTGAATACAGACCGGCCGGCTTGCCTACTAAAAAGGCAGCGGCAGCCAAGGCACCTCTGGCGTAGCAATCCCGATTGGTGGCCCGTACGTTCACAGACAGCGACTCTCCGTCGAGACCAAAGAGGATCGTGTGCTCGCCTGGATTGTCTCCAGCGCGGATTGCGTGGTAACCAATTTCATCCGCTGGCCTCGCCCCAGGCCGACCTTCGCGGCCGTGCGCCACGCGGAGTTGCCCCATAGCGTCAGACACAATCTGCCCAAACTTAAGCGCGGTGCCGCTCGGTGAATCTTCCTTATGGCGGTGATGCCATTCCATAATCTCGACATCGCTGCGGCCGCCAACTCCCGACAAGAGCGAGGCGGCGCGGCTCACCAAATCCATCGCAATATTCACTGCCAGACTCATGCTCGGCGACTGCAGCACCGGAATTGAGCGGGAGGCCTGCGCAATGGCTTTTCGGTCCAGATCCTCTAGCCCTGTTGTCGCCACAACCAGCGGCACACCAGCCTTGACACAGGCCGCAGCGATTCCAGGAATGGCTCCAGGCAGCGAGAAGTCGATCACAACATCGGCCGGACAACTCCACGTATGGCTCACGGCCACATTGGCTGGTGCGATCCCTGCCAGTAGACCGGCATCGGCGTCAATCTTGGGATGGCCGGCCCTCTCGATGGCAGCAACGAGTTGCCAAGGAACCGCATCGGCTGCAGCACAGGCCACCACGCGCTGACCCATACGACCAGCCACACCGTGAACGACAAGACGCTTCGGGGAAGTTCGATTCACAGCACGCCTCTCGGGATAATTCGGGGAGCCATCGGGAAGGCTGACTCGGCGGAGCACACCATGACTCTAGCGAAGCCGATCATTTTTGCTCAAGAGCCACGCCGCTCGCTGGCATTTTGGTTCGCTGATAGCGAGGAATTGCGTACATCAAAGCACTGAAGTGCCCGCGGACTTCGAGCGAGCGGAGAAGGCAAAGAATCGCTCAACCGTAGAGATCGATCGCCTGCACGATCTCGTCGAGCCTATTGCCGACGCTCACGGATCGGTTGGCGAAACTGGCCCGACTCACGCCTCGGCTGCCCAGCACTTCGTTAAAGAGTTTTTGGTCCGTGGTATGGTAGGCAACCGTGGCTGTGGGGTCTTTGAGTTGGTGGCCCGTCAGGATGCACACCACCCGCTCGTCCCGACCGATCACGCCCTCAGCCACGAGCTGTTTGGCACCGGCCACGCTGGCGGCGCTCGCCGGTTCGCAGCCCAAGCCGCCCGCTCCAACCTGCGCCTTGGCGTCGAGGATCTCCTGCTCGCTCACTTCTCGCACCACGCCATCACACACCTCAAGTGATCGAAGGCACTTATTGAGATTCACCGGGCGATTGATCTCAATGGCGCTAGCGATCGTATCGGCGCGTTTGTTCTGGCGGTCCAGTTCGTCGTAGTAGTTGCACGCGGGTGTTAAGTCGGCACGGCCGCCTTCCCAGCGCAGGCCGCGATTGTGATAAAGCTCGTAGAGCGTGTTGGCACCGGCGGCGTTGATCACAGCCAACCGCGGCACGCGGTCGATCAAGCCGAGCGTACGGAGCTCTGCGAAGGCTTTCCCAAAGGCGCTTGAATTGCCAAGATTGCCGCCGGGTACGACGATCCAGTCGGGCACCTCCCAAGCAAGCGATTCCAGCACCCGATACATGATCGTTTTTTGACCTTCCAGACGGAACGGGTTCACACTGTTCACCAGATAGATGCCCAGTTTGCCTGACACTTCCTTCACTCTGGCCATGGCGTCGTCGAAGTCGCCAGCAATCTGAATGGTGAGCGCACCATAATCAAGCGCCTGCGAGAGCTTGCCGTAGGATATTTTGCCGGTGCCAATAAAGATGATGCCACGCATCAAGCGGGTGACCGCACAGTAGACGGCCAGCGAAGCGCTTGTGTTGCCTGTCGAGGCGCAGGCGGCCCGCTTTGCGCCAATCATTCTGGCATGGGTAAACGCAGCGGCCATACCGTTGTCCTTAAAGGATCCAGAAGGATTGAGTCCTTCGTACTGCAGGTGCAACCGGCCCGGATTCATTCCGATGAATGCTCCCACGCCATCTGAAACCGAGAGCAGCGTTTGCCCTTCGCCGATCGTGACCACCGCTTCGCGTGGCGCAAAGGGAAGCAGTTCGTGAAACCGCCACACGCCGCTGACGGCTAAGGGATCGCTGCGACGCATCCACTTCCGCTCAAACACTTCAAAAGACGTTGGCGGGCGAAGGCGATTCCAGTCGTACGCGACGTCCAGCAGGTTGCCGCAGGAGGGACAGCTCGTCAGCACTTCCTCCACCGAGAACGTGGCGGCACACGCAGGCGAGATGCACTGCTGAAACGCCAGATCGGTGCGAGTCACAACGGCCAAGGCAAACTCCTCCACATCCCTTTTGCTCCCTCCCTGTGTCGGCAAAGCAAGGCCGGCTGCTGTGGAGAGAATGTTCCGGGCTGTGCCGCCGGATTTTTTAAAACGTAGGTCATGTCTCCACGCGCGGCAAGAAGACTCCGAAATCCGACGTTTCTTTCGGTTTTGCAGGCCGACGCAGAACCAAGAATACTCTCTTTTCAGCCTGCTGGCGACTGCCAGTTTGACAGCCTTCGTGTGGAGTGTATATTTGTCTGTTTCTTTTTACTCAGCGGAGTGGTTCATCAAAGTGGCCCACGCAGCCTGATGCGTATTGAGGCGGTCATGAAAGCGATGGAATTGAAGGTCTTTCGGGTGGCCTTGGAACAGATGCGTTCCCGCCTGCGCGGCGATGTTTCTGCGATGGCCGATGTGGCATTGCACAAAACCCGTTCGGAAGCCAGCGGCGATCTTTCCAGCATGCCGATTCATATGGCCGATGTCGGCACCGATGCCTACGAGCAGGAATTCACGCTCACCCTCATGGCCAACGAAGAAGGCACCCTCGATCTTGTGGAGCAGGCACTCCACCGCATCCGTTCGAAAACGTACGGGTTTTGCGAGGAATGCAACGCAGTCATTTCAAAAAAGCGACTAGAAGCGATCCCTTTTGCATCGATGTGCATTCGCTGTGCCGAAAAGCAAGAACTCCCATACGGCGAGCGACCGCGTCAGCCTCGCTAACGGGGTTTGACTCGGCATGGATGGATTGTGCGACTCATGCTCAACCCTCTTCGCGGCTGGCCCCTCTTTGGCTGGATCACACTAGTCGCCTCATGGCTCGACTTGGTCACAAAGTGGGCGATGTTTCGACGGCTCGGCATGCCAGGCGAACAGCTAGGCATCATCGTTGTGCCACGCATGCTCAGCCTCGAAACAAATCTCAACGAAGGTGCTCTGTTTGGCATGGGCCAGGGAATGGGTTTCTTTTTTGCGGCCGTATCGTGTATCGCCATCGTAGCAATCGTGTGGATGGTGTCGCAGCAGGTCACGCGAAACGACCTCTGGCTGACCGTCTCGCTGGCGCTCATCACTGGCGGCATCGTGGGCAATCTCTACGACCGCCTCGGACTGCCTGGGCTCACCTGGCACGCACCACTAACCCGGCTGGGCACACCCGTTCTGGCGGTGCGAGACTGGATTCATTTCCGTCTGGATGGCATCATTGATTGGCCGATTTTCAATCTGGCCGACTCGTGGCTGGTCATCGGCGCCGGGCTCTTGCTGCTGGTTTCGCTTCGGCCCTCAATGAAATCGCTCAACGCAACCCAACCGCCGCACCAGTAACCCACCTCAAGCACACCCCCCGCTTCCAACCCATGGCAGAGCCCACAACCAACACGAGCCATGATTTTCCATTCAACTCTACGCCGACTGCCATAGCCGGGCGGCTGGCAGCAGCGTTGTCTGCCGGCCGGCTGGCAGCCGCCGAAACGCTTCGCTGGTTTCGGGCACCGGGCCTCACGGTGACGCAGAAAGCCGACCGCTCCCCCGTGACGCAGGCCGACCATGCCGCCGAGTCGATCATCAAACGAGAACTGCTCGCAGGTTTTCCGGACGACGCTTTTCTGGGCGAGGAATCGGGCAGCGTTCTGGGAACCTCGGGGTACGAGTGGGTCGTGGATCCGATCGATGGCACAAAATCATTCATCCGTGGCGTGCCGCTCTACGCCACGCTCATTGGCTGCCGAATGGCAGGGCAGGGCGTGCTGGGGGTCATCGCGATCCCCGCGCTGGATGAAATGGTCTATGCCGCAGTCGGTGGCGGTGCCTGGCATGCCCGAGGCAGCGAGCCTCCGATAGCAGCCAGAGTGTCATCGCGGGGCACACTGACTGAAAGCCTGCTGTGCACGAGTGACTTCACGTCCTTTGGGGGCCGCGATCGGTCAGGGGCAGCTGCGACTGATTCGCTTCCTCGCAATACCGCTGGGAATGGCGATGCGGCACGCCAACGCCTTGAGGCCGCGTGCGGCGTGTCGCGGACATGGGGGGACGGCTACGGCTACCTGCTTGTGGCCACCGGCCGCGCCGATGTGATGGTGGATCCAATTATGAACCCATGGGATGCGGCGGCCGTCGAAACAGTGATCCATGAAGCCGGCGGTTCGTTCACCGACTGGCAGGGGCGCCGTCGAATCGACTCAGGCGAAGGGGTGGCCACCAACGGATTGGTGCACGCCCAAGTGCTCGGCCTCTTGCGGTCGTCAACATGATACCAGCCGCTTTTCCCGTGAAGCGGGCCTGTTTCGAGTGGCACGCCAGCTTCGGCCTTGCGGGATTGACCCAAATGGCTACGCTTTGACACTCTGGTGAGTTCTGCTCCCCATTTTTGTTTCCATTTTCCACACTGAATCAAAGAGCACTCAATCGTGGCACGTTCCTGTCAGGTCTGCGGCAAGGGTTTTTCCATGGGCAACACCGTGACCCTCCGCGGCAAGGCGAAGTACTTGGGTGGCGTCGGCACCAAGGTGACCGGCATTTCACGCCGCAAGTTTAAGCCGAATCTTCAGCGACTACGGGTTACCGTGGGAAGAGGCACCAGCACCACGCTTTTGGTCTGCACGCAGTGCATCAAGTCGGGGGCAGTGAAGAAGCAGGTTCGCCAGCAGCCGTTTCGCCTGCCATCCGTCGAAAAGGCAAAGCCATTGGCAGAGGAAGCCGTGCCATCCGGCCCCCGCGCTCGCCCGTAGTCGTAGCCTCACGTCGCGGTTCGTGCCCGGTTTGTCGTTGTGATTTTCTTGTGTTCTTGCTCCTGTCTATCTAGCCCCAGCCCGGGACGCGCCAAGCCTCATGACACTCTCCCGACAGGATGTCGCCAAGGTTGGAATGCTGGCCAAACTGGCGCTCTTTGATGCTGAACTCGACACGATGACAAGCGAGTTGTCGAAGATCGTCGGATTTGTCTCGCTGTTGGATGAACTCGACACAACGAGCGTCGAACCGCTGGCCCATCCGCTCGACACTCAAAACGTTTTCCGCGACGATGTGCCTGCTCCATCGCTCTCCACAGCCGAAGCCCTCCAGTCGGCCCCTCGCCACGATGGGCAGTATTTCCTTGTGCCCGCCGTACTGGGTGAATCGGGCGCGGCATAACAACGGGCTTTCTCCTGTCTTTTTCTCAATCTGCGATCCATGCAACCCGCCGAACTTTCTGCCGTTGATCTCGTGGCTGCCGTTCGCCAAGGGGATCTCTCTGCCGTGCAGTGCACGGAGACATTCCTCAGCCGGATCGAAGCCAGCAACGGCTCGATCAATGCGTTTTTGAACGTCAACCGCGAGGGAGCCTTGGCCTGCGCGGCAAAAATCGACGCCCGGCGCAGAGCCGGTCAGCCGATTGGCCCGCTAGCGGGGTTGCCAGTGGCCGTTAAGGATGTGCTCTGCACCGCCGACCTGCCCACGACCTGCGCCTCGAAAATGCTGGAACACTTCCGGCCTCCGTACGACGCCGACACCGTCAGCCGGCTGCGGCAAGCCGATGCTGTTATCGTCGGCAAGACAAACATGGATGAGTTTGCGATGGGTGGATCCAACGAGAACTCCGCGTTTGGTCCGGTCCGAAATCCATGGGATCTTTCTCGCGCACCAGGTGGATCCAGTGGCGGCTCGGCGGCGTGCGTGGCCGCTGACATGGCCCCTGTGGCCATCGGCTCCGACACAGGGGGATCGATTCGCCAACCGGCAGGCCTCTGCGGCATCACGGGGCTCAAGCCCACATACGGACGCGTCAGCCGTCGCGGATTGATCGCTTTTGCATCCAGCCTCGATCAGATTGGGCCCATGGCCAGAAGTGCCGCCGATTGTGCGCTCGTGCTCGAGACGATCGCAGGGCATGACCCTGGCGACTCCACGTCGCTGGTCGCTGATGTGCCACGGTATACAGAATTACTTGAGCAACCGCTGACGGGCGTGCGCATCGGCCGGGTGCCGGATCATTTTGCAGAAGGACTCGATCCGGAAGTGGCTAAGGGCGTTGAAGAGGCGTTTGCCGTACTCAAGGCGGCAGGCGCGACGGTGCTCGACATCCGAATGCCACACGCAAAATATGGCGTGCCCACGTACTATCTCATTGCCCCCTGCGAGGCATCCAGCAATCTGGCGCGATACGACGGCGCCCACTACGGCCGTCGCTGCGAGGAAACAGCCTCGCGAAAAGGTGGCCGTGCGAGCGACGGCCACATCGCCTACGACTCGCCGCTGGTGGAAATGTATTGCCGCAGCCGCAGCGAAGGATTTGGCCCCGAGGTCAAGCGAAGAATCATGCTGGGCACCTACGCACTTTCGGCCGGCTACTACGATGCCTACTACGCCAAGGCAATGAAAGTGCGACGGCTTATTCGGCAGGACTACCTCGACGCATTTGAGCATGTGGATCTGATCGGCGGACCGGTGTCGGCTACCCCTGCTTTTAAGCTGGGCGAAAAAACGGGCGACCCGCTGGCGATGTACCTCGTGGATCTGTACACCGTTGCAGCCAACTTAGCCGGTATCGCTGGGATTTCATTTCCTTGCGGGTTCACCCAGTCGGGCCTGCCGATCGGCTTCCAACTGCAGGCCCCAGCCTTGGCCGAACCGCTGCTGCTGCGGGCCAGCGACCGCTTTCAACGCCTCACCGACTGGCACCTCCGACGCCCAAAGAAACCGGTTCGATGAACGCTGCCAACGCTCCAACTGCCGCGCCCTACACAACCATCGTCGGCTTGGAGGTTCACCTGCAGTTGCAGACCCGCACCAAGCTGTTCTGCGGTTGCTCGACCGCCTTCGGTGCCCCTCCCAACACACAGGTCTGTCCGGTCTGCCTAGGACTCCCAGGTTCGCTGCCAGTAATGAACCGCGCAGCCTTTGAACTGGCGATGAAAGCCGCCTTGTCGCTCGATTGCACGATTGCGTCGTTCACGAAATGGGACCGCAAAAACTACTTCTATCCCGATCTGCCCAAGGGGTATCAGATCAGCCAGTTCGATCTGCCGTTTTCTAGCAGCGGATCGCTGGAAGTGGTCGACCCAAAAGGCGCCTTCGCGCCCAGGAAAGTTCGGATTGTGCGCGTGCATCTTGAGGAAGACGCTGGCAAGAGCATGCACGACGATACCGCCGGCACAGCCGACAGCCGAATCGATTTAAACCGCGCCGGCACACCACTGTGCGAGATCGTGACAGAACCCGATCTACGGAGCCCACAGGAAGCCAGAGCGTGGCTCAACGAGCTGAAATTGCTGCTGGAATATCTTGGTGTGAGCGATTGCAATATGCAGGAGGGCAGCTTGCGGGTTGATGCCAATGTGAATCTTCACATCCCGGAAGCCTCGGGCCGCATCGCCAAAACACCGATCGTCGAGATTAAAAACATGAACAGCTTCCGCTCCGTAGAGCGGGCGTTGATCTACGAGGTGGCTAGGCAGTGGGAGGAGTGGCAGCAGACCCGCGCCGAACTGGGCACAATGCCAAAGCAGACGCGAGGGTGGGACGATCCTGCCGGCGTGACACGGGCCCAGCGGCACAAGGAGGAATCCAGCGACTACCGCTATTTCCCAGAGCCCGACCTGGTGCCTGTGACTGTCTCGCCGCAACAGCTGGCCGCCGTTCGAGCGAGTATGGAATCGCCACCCAAACAACTTCGCCAGAGCCTTGAATCGCAATGGAACATTTCGGCCTACGATGCCGATGTGCTTGTAAACCAAGGCCGCGATTTGGTCGCCTACTTTGAAACACTGGCCTCGCAGGTGGGCGGGGGCAAAGTAGCCAGCAATTGGATGCAACAAGACGTGCTGCGCATGCTCAAGGAGCGAGGCGGCGCGATTGCAGATTTTCCGGTCCAGCCCGCAGGGCTCGCCGATCTGATCGCCCGCGTGACCGCTGGCAACTTTGACACAAGCCGCGCCAGAGAAATCTTTGCGGAAATGGTAGCGAGTGGACGATCGGCCGCCGATGTTGTGGGGGCCATGGAAATAGCTGCTGTGGGCGAGGATGAACTCCGCGCCTTGTGCCGCGAACTGCTGGTTAGCAATCCAAAAATCGTCGCGGATGTGCAAGGCGGCAAAGAGCAAGCTGCTGCCGGACTCATTGGGCAGGCACGCAAAAAAAATGCCAACGTGAACCCCGGCGAGGTCCGTGCAATGTGCCTCGAATTGATCCGGGCCATGGGGCCATAATCATACTATGGACAACCACGACCTTGCTGCGTGGGATGCCGGCCACGTATGGCATGCGTTTACCCAAATGCAGGAGTACGATCCGCTGCTCATCGAACGAGGGCAGGGGGCCACGCTCTTCGACACCGATGGCAATCGCTACATCGATGGCTCGAGCAGTTTGTGGTGCAACGTGCACGGCCACTGCCATCCGCGGCTCAACCAGGCGATGATCGAGCAACTCGGCCGCGTGGCCCACACGACCAATCTGGGCTTATCGAATCCCACCACAACACGATTTGCCAAACGCCTTATCGAGGCGGCTCCTGCGGGCTTAGAGCGGGTGTTCTTTTCCAGTGACGGCTCCTCGGCCATCGAAGCGGCCCTCAAGCTAGCGTTTCAATTCTGGCGACAATGCGGCGACCCCCAGCCATCTCGCACAAAATTTATCGCGATCGACGAGGCCTATCACGGCGACACGCTCGGCGCCACGGGCGTGGGTGGCGTGCCCCGGTTTGGTTCGCTCTTTGCTTCGCTCACGTTCGACGCGATCCGCATTCCGACGCCCTGCGTCCGACGACCGTTGGAAGGATCACCTAGACTCGCCGAGGCCTCGCAGAACACATCACTGGAGCACCTGGAAAACATCCTGAAGCGACAGTCGCACGAGATTGCCGCCATGATTATGGAGCCACTGGTGCAGGCGGCGGCAGGAATACTCGTACACCCGCCGGGATTCCTGCGGGCCGTCCGAGAACTCACTCAACAATACGACGTTCTGCTGATTGCCGACGAGGTGGCCGTCGGTTTTGGCAGGACAGGCACGCTCTTCGCCTGCCAGCAGGAGCTGGTTAGCCCTGATTTTCTCTGTTTGGCCAAGGGCATCACCGGAGGCTATCTGCCAATGGCCGCAACGCTCACCACCCCGCGTGTGTGGAATGCGTTTCTCGGCACTCATGCCGAGAAACGCACATTCCTTCACGGGCACACCTACGGCGGCAATCCATTGGCCGCCGCTGTCGGGCTTGAGTCGCTCGCGCTTTTCGACGACCAACGCGTGCTCGAATGCCTGCCGCCAAAGATCGCGAGGCTCCGCGATCACATCGCCCGCATCGCGACAATCGAGCACGTCGGCGACGTACGGCAGTGCGGAATGATGGTGGGCATTGAACTGGTCGCCGACAAGGCACGCGGCCGCAGCTATTCCTGGGAGGAAAAACGCGGCATGCGCGCGTGCTTGGCCGCACGAAAGCACGGTGCCCTGTTGCGGCCGCTGGGAGATGTCGTTGTGCTGATGCCACCCTTGTGCATCACGCTCGATGAGATCGACTGCTTAGCCGGAGCCGCCGAGGCTGGCATTCGCGAAGCCACGCAGTCGCTGCGTTAGCTGCCCGTGGAAAAAGTCATCCATGACTTTTCTTACTTGGTCGACGCTTCGTGCGGCGGCAGACTTGTTCCTCGGTCTGCCAGGCTAGGGGCGCTGTGGCACATGCCCTCTGTGTTCACTGCACAACAGACTTGCTGCCTTCGGTAGAGCCACCAATGGGTGCCCCTTCGGGCATCGGACGACCGGCGGTGGGAATGCCTAGCCGATGAAGTTCCTCGCGGATCGCGCGAAATTCCTCGAAACTATCTGGATAGCACCACAGCGTGGCCGTTGTCTCGGGCGTTACGTTGGCCAACACCTTCCGAAAACGCGACTGCGGCACAAGTGCCTCGGCTGCTGTTTCCCCACCTCCCAAACTCGTTGGCCGCACGACCCACTCGCGCGAACGGATCATCACCTGACCGCGGGCCTGGTCGACCTTGGCTTCGATAACGTAATCGAGCGAGAAATTCTGAACAGGCCCCACCGTCTCGATCCGCGCAGCCATCGCTGAGATCGCGTGAGAATGCCGGCGGGTCTGAGTCTTGGCCAATTCAAACAGTTCCGTGAGCGGAATGTAGGCAATGCGTCCAGCCTCTAGGCGAAAGTGGAGTTCTTCACCGGTGACGGTGCGGCTGATCGGCGTCGGATAGGCCAGCACTTCTTGTGTTGATGCCGGAGCATGCGAGAGCCCTTCGGCCTCAAGTGTGCACCGCTCAATTTCCCGCTGAAGCTCCTGCTTACGAGCCTCAGATTCTGCGGCTTTGACTCGGGAGGCATCCGTAGCCTCCTTCTGCTGCGCGAGATCCGCTTTGGCAGCAGCAACCGCAGTAGCCAGTTGCACTCTTGCCTCGCCAGCCAGCGACGCCGCCGTGGCGAGTGTGCGGGTTTGTGAGGCCAGTTGACCGATCTCGCTTTCGGATGAGACGACCGTGTTTTCGAGTTCCCGAATCTGGCGATGCAGCGACTCAGCGTTCGCAGCAGACTGCGGGATGGCCGTCAGAATAATCTGCTGCACGCGGCCTCCAACGACCATCACGAGGATGATGAGGATGCCGACGATGTTTGTGACCACGTCGAGAAACGAGTCTTGTCCAGCGGAACTGATGTCTTCTGGTCTGGGGCGCGTCATCGATCGGCTTTCCGTTGCTCAGGTTTTGCTGATTGGGCGTTCTGATTGAGTGAGCGAACTTACTTTGCGTCAGGCTTGACGCGCAGGGAACTGGTGCGTTGGATCGGTGGCAGATTCCGAATGGCGTTGTCTTGGCTTCCTGGCTTGGTGTCCAGGCCGCTGTCGGCGAGCAGTCGCTCCAGATCCTCGCGGCGGGATCGACCATCGTCTGTGGCAGACAGAATGAGTTGTGGCTTCCAGTACATTCGGTCGCCGGCCAAACCCCATTGTGCCACGCGATGGTGAATCGTCTTGACCAGCGGATCAATTGCCTCGGCGGTATCGGCCCCTAGCGGAATCCGTGTTTCAACCCGACGTCCACCGTCGTCCAGAATTCGGAATTCGTTCAGCGTGCATTCCAGTTGAATGGGACGCGTGAGCGGAATCGGTCTGTCTTGTGTGGCCAGACTGGCCCAATTTTTTCCACGAGCCTGTGCCATCGATGCCCCTTCCGATGACCCAGACTGGACCGAACTGCTCCCGCCACTTTGCATGAGCCCTGGCATCGACGGGCCTGTGCCGCCCCCACCAGACCCACCCGTCTTCTGATCGGCGCCTGCCGAACCACCGCCTGCCGAACCACCGCCTGCCGAACCAGCGCCTGCCGAACCAGCGCCTGTCGAACTGGCGATGCCGGCGACTGCCGATCCATTACCAGTTGCGGCAGTCTGAAATTTTGATGTGCCTCCATAGCGACCTCCCGCAGAGCCTTCGGTGCTACCGTCGGAGCCGCCAACCTGCGAAACTGTTGGTTCGAATGGTTCGCGCTGACCACCTGCTCCACCGTCGTGGATGCTGGGACCACCTGGCCCCGGACCGTTTTGGCCATGAGTCGGTCCGGAACCGCCATTACTGCCAGAAGATCCAGCAGAAGATCCAGATAGGCCACGCCGATTGCCGGTGCCTCCTAAAATCGCGTCGCCCGTTCCGGCCTCGTCTGACGCTCCACTGCCGCCGGCAACCAGCGGCCGCCCCGGCCCTCCATCGCCGCCATCAGCACCGGCCCCGCTGTGCGTTGTGCCTCCACCGCCCTGACCGCCGCCGCCTTGGCCACCATCTGCCGCCTCCTGGTTGGACCAGTTCCAACGCGACTGATCACCCAACACGCTAGGACCACCATCGGCAATCACGCCGCCGCGAGTCGTGGCCGCGCGATACTGTTGCGATGGCCGCGAGGGCTTGGCTGGCCGCACCTCGGCCAGCCAAGCCAGCCGACGGCGAGATTCCACAATGGCCTGCGTCTCCACCTCCGCCAACGTGGCGTCACGAGGCGGAAACGAAAGCGTCCAATCTTCATCAATTAACTGATAGCCAAACTCCGTGCCCCATGATTGAATCGCCTCTCGGGCTGCGTAGTATGCCATCACACCGGACGGCCGTACCAACAGCAGCGGATAGGGCTGAATGGCAGGATCCCCAGAGGCCACTCCGCTTTTTGTGATCTGCTCTCTGGCCGCACGCAGCGCACTGGCCAACGGATTGCCCGGGCCCGGAGGCCCTTCAAAATCAGATGGACTCAGACGGATGCCCTCTGGTTGTAAAAACACGCCGTCGCCGCAGCACTCGATATACAGCGGCCTGCGGTGCGTGCCGTTGATGCCAACGTAAGGCACCACCGCATAGGCCGGGGGCTTGGTGGCCAATTCTGCCCGTGTTTTGTCGAGCGACTCTCGTGAACTCTTCAGCCGTTCCTCCAGCGTCGCCAGCTCTGCGGCTGCCGTGCGTCGCCCGCCCCCGGCCGCTAATGTTTCGCCCGTGCGCACCACCTGATCTAACTCATCGGACATCTGCCGGGTGTGCTCCTCAATACCTGCGAGTTGGAGCCTTGCCTTGGCAAGATCCGCAGACGTGCGATCCCGTACGCCGCCGAGTTGCTCCACACGCCACGCGAGGCTGTCCCTAGCCAGTTCCAATTGCTCGACCGCAGCGGCTGCCTCTGCGTGATCGCCATTCTGTACCGAGCGGCTAAACAAAACGAGCAGCACCAACAGCGCGCCCATCATGCATAACAGCACGGCGAGAAACGGGAACAGCGAAATGGTTGGCCCTTCGAGGGTTCGTTGGCGAGTCATGCAGCCTTTCCGGATCGGCGGTCAACCAATAATTCAACACGACGCTGCTCGGCCGAAGCATCGCCCGCGCGGGCGGCCAGCAACTGCACGGCAGTAGCAAGCGTGGCAAGCGTTTCCTCGAAACGCCCTGTCGCAGTCAATGCAGACAGATTTGATTCGAGCACCCGCTCGAGCGCTGCGACGTCCCGCGTGGCGTCCACAACTTTTTCAAGCAGCAGCGTTTGTCCGACGAGCGTCTGCTGATGCTGCTCAAAGCTGCGCATCGCGGCTGCCATCGATTCTGCTGCAAGCGCCCAACGATCTTCTCGCTGCGATCCCAAATGAGCGTGGGCCTGCACAAGCGAATCGGTCCACTTCGCCAACGTGACGTCGAGCGAACCTGAGAGCGACGACTGCAACTGGTGCCCGGTCGTCGTAAACACTTTCTCAATGCTGCCGGCGGCAGAATGCTCTAGGGCTCTCCACGATTGCTCTTGCGCTTCCAAGAGCTTGGCCGAACTGCGGCCCATCGCTTCGCCCAGTCGCGCCACAGCCAATGCTGTGCCGTCGGCGGTGGCCAGCGACTGAAAGCGACCCGCCAACGATTCCCATGCTGCCTGATCCACATCCGCTAGCAGCGATTGTTCGAAACGATCAGTAATAAACTGCAGGAACATCAACACCATCGACAGGGCCAGTGCCGTGGCGGTGGTGTCAAACGCCGTGCCAAGGCCCGCAACTACGCCTGAGATGTTTTCGAGTTGCGTCGGCGAAAGGCTTGCAATGGCCACCGTGATGCCGATAACCGTGCCCAAAAAGCCCATGATGGGAATGGCCCAAATCACAAATCGCACCAAGCCGTAGCTCTGTGCTGCGCGGGCCGCATCCAAATCGGCAAGATACTTGAGGTGGTCTTCGAGCGACTCGGCCGTTCCGGTGCGCACAACCAGATCGAGCGACTCTCGCAGACGACGCGGAAGATACCCACCGCGTTCGTCTGGGGCGGGCAGCGATGCTACCAACGCTTCGGCATCCACCGGATTGTTGCCCCCCTCGGGAGCGGCTTCCAGCAGCACATCCGCGACGCCAGACCGCTGGCGCACCAAATCAACGCCCTTGATCACAAGCGCGGAGAAACCCACGCCGAACATTATCACTTCGACGTACTCCACCCAGTGGCCTGCGAGATACCGGACCACATTGATATCCGTGACGATGCCGCCGTGAATCAAGGCGAAGAAACAAAATGCTAGAGCACCGCCCCACAAGAGCGGAGAACGGAGCAAAAGCGTTGATAACATGGCGATTTTTGGCACGCGAAATACCTCTCGAAGCAACGATTGAGCGGCTCTGACAGAACGCATCCTGCGCTCTGCACCACCTTCTCTATCGGTACGGTTTGCCCAACTGATTGAACCGAAACATCCGGCACAGCGAAACAGCAACGAGACTCACATGAAACGGAAGGGGTGGGCAAGATGGGGCCTTTGGGCCTAGCCGTTGTTTTTCGGGATTGTCTGAAACCTCTTCCGCGCCGTAGGGTTTTGGGGTGAGACAGCGATGGTGTCGACCGTGTGTCCTTTGTGCGTGCCCTTGTTTGAATGGATGTTGGCTATGGCTTTGAACACTCTTGAGTGCTTTCTTCCTCGCCTCGCGGGGCGTTTTCGGCAGACCTTCTGGCGGCACGCAATCCATTGGGCTGCAGCGATCCTCGTGGGGGTGTTTGTTGTGGGGATGGCTGGCGGTCGACTTTTAGCCCAGCGACCGGCTGGGGTGCCCCCGTCGCCAGCCGGACTCCCGGCAGCCAGTGGCAGTACCCTTTGGATCTCGGCGACACCGCTGGACGACGCCCATCAGCTGCTCATCGTGATCGATCCACAATTGCGAAACGCCGCGATCTATCACGTCGACGGCCCAGGCGGCACGCTCACGCTCAAAAGCACCCGTGACATCACTTGGGACCTCATGGTGGGCGACTTCAACGCCCAGGAGCCCAAGCCTTCCGCACTCAAAAAAATGCTGGAAATGGCCCCGTAAAGAAACCGGTGAGGCAAAATGCGACGCGGGCGGCTCTGCCGACGGTTCCGACTGCACGACGGACGCAATTCGGGCTAGAATGACTGCGTTATTGCGTCGAATAATCGGAAGAGAAACGGGTGCCTCCCGCACGTGCACCTGAGATAGCGCCTCTATGGCTGGAAAGCATCCATGGCTGGAAAATTTCTGTCGCTCGAAGAGACTGCCCGGCAACTCGGGGTGAGCGTCGATGCGGTCAACATCCTCGTTGACCGCAAGAAACTCTTCTCCATCCGCGACGGGGCGACACACAAGTTTAAGTCGGAGGATGTCGATCGGTATGCTTCCTCTGGCGACACCGATAGCGAGCAGTTGGACAATCTTTCGCTGGATCTCGATGGCATGTCCGAGGTCAATATGTCAGCGGTTGACTCGGCCCCAAGTCACTCGCTTCCAGTCGCAGCACCCACACTGAGCGGCATCGATGCCGATGATATTGTTCTAGAAGATATCGCTCCAGTAGATGCTTTGGACATCGACGAATCGATCTTCTCGACCGATCCTTCCGACATTCGCAGCGCATCCCAAACTATCGTGCGGAGCGATGCTCCCGCCGACGTGATCGCCAGTGGGGCGAGCAACCCTTCTGGCCTCTCGATGCCCTCCATGGGCAGCGTGGCTGGGGGAGCCTCCGATATGGCAGAGGTTGTCTTTGGCGAAAGCGCAATCGGCGATGCGACCGAAAGCGCCGACTTTTCGCTTGAGTCGATTATCGGCGCGTCGTCGATCGATGCAGCCCCGCCTGCACAAGCGCCGAAGGGCGTGGGGTCACCTGCAACCAAGAGTCCTGCTCCACCACTTTCGGCTATCGGCAGCACGCTGGCTATCGACCTTTCTGGCGTGGACGGCGGCCTGCGTTCGGGTGTCACGGGTGGGTCTGACGTGGGGGCACTCGGGCTTTCTGGAGTTCTCGACAGCGGCCTCTCGCTGGAAGGCGACATCCAGATATCGGGCATCGATCAACTCTCGGGCGTGCAGTCCTCGGGCGTTGATCTAGGCGAGGGCTTGGGCTTCGACGATGCCTCGCCGGCTTCCGACGACCGCACCCTATTGGGTGGCGACTTGGGTGGCGACGACTTTTTACTGGGCGGAGGGGACGGCGACGACGAGAGCGCCTCGGTCGTGATCGCCACCGACTCCGAGTCGGGCGATTCGAGCTTCTTTGGGCAGACAATGACGTCCGACGGCGGTGATGAGAGCATGCCGTCGAGCAGCCTCGCTGGCGATCCCATGGACTTTCCAGCCGACATGATCAACATGATCAACGACGCATCATTCAGCATCTGGCAGGTGTCTGGATTGGTTTGTTGCTCGCTGCTGCTATTATTTGGTGGTTTCATCGCCTATGACTTGGTCAGGACGATTGGCAGTCCCGAAAGCACAACGCTGGCTAATCCCCTACTCAATGCCATGGCGGATGCCTTCGGCTGGCGAAAGTAACAGGGCAGGACACGCCAGCAGATCGCTGCACACCCGCGTACCTCGCCTGCACCCGACACATTTCCACAGGATTCCGATGGCAGCCAGACGGCTCGTCACCCCCGATCAGCCCAGCGTCGTGCGGGCCGTGCTTGGAGCGTATGAGTTCCTAGCGTCCCTCAAATTTGCTGTGGTGCTGATCGGGATGTTGGCCACCGTATTGGGTGTGGGCACGTTTGTGGAGAGCGGCTACGGCACCGAAGCGGTGAAATTTGGTATCTGGAACACGTGGTGGTTTACGCTGCTCGGGGCGCTGTTGGCGGTGAGCATTTTTTGTGCGGCGGCAATCCGCTACCCGTGGAAAAAAAATCAGACGGGCTTTGTGATCACACACATCGGTCTTCTGGTGTTGCTGACAGGATGCCTGCTATCGCAACGAGGTGGAATCGATGCTCAACTCCCACTGCTGGAAGGCGAGCAGGGGAGCAGAGCCTACGAAGACTCCCACCACTTTGTACTCCGCGTACGATCCCAAGGCAGCCAGTCAGGCTCGGAGGAGATTCTACCAGTTGCGTTTCGCTCAGGCCCCTTCAATTGGAACGAGTATGGCACGCAACGCAGCTGGCTGCCGTGGGGATTGGCACCGCGGGATGTGGGAGTGCTCTACGACACCGACGGCATCCGACTGGAAGTGCTCGACTTCTACGCTGATTCGACGGCAGCGTTAGCTCCGAGTGTGAGCCTACGCATTGGCAGCGACACATTCGCCGCACCGGGAATGCCCGCCGACGCGCAGACGCGTGGCATGTGGATGCCAGTGGAGCTGGCGTGGCAACCCGATCCACTTCGCGCCACACAAATGCGTCACCGCGCGAGCGTCGGGGGCGGCACCGTCGTTTTCTGGAAAGTGGACTCCCGCGCGGAGTCGGAAGCCTTTCTGGCAGGCACCCCTGATCCTGAAATCGGCTACGGTAAGCAGGGACAACTCGTACTCGTGGCCGATGGAACGCCACACCGATTGCTTCTGGACGCCGTAGTAGGCAAGGAGCGGTTTGCAATCAACGCAAGCGATCCCAGCCGGAAGGATGAGGCCAACGCTTTGTTCGTTGAAGTGACTGAATTTGAACCGAAGCTCTCGGCCGTGCGCGTGCGGGTGCGCCGCGGGCCCCAAGGACGCGACGAGGAAATGGTGGTGCTGGCCGATCTGCCAGAGGTGACGATCCACGCACCTCGGGCCGGAGTCTACGGCACGCTCTGGATTGACCGCGAAGTCGCTGACGCTTCCGATCGCATGCAGGGCAAGGGTAAAAGCCGGATCGACATCATCCAAGCCAAGGGCTCGTGGGATAGCTCCTCGCAGGGCCGTGGGCGAGGGGGCTTGGAGCAGGGATCCGGCCACTCGCTGCTCTACCGCCGCTGGCAGGCACCCGCAGTCACCAGTGGCTCGCTGCCAACCGATGGCTCCCCGGTGCCAGCCTTTGCGATGCCTCGGGCGCAGCTCGAGATGCGAGTCGATCGATTTTTACCAGCAGACAAGATTGAAGTAGCAACGCTGCCGCGTCCATTCGACAAAGACAAGGTGCCCTCCGCAAAACGCCGCGCCGCCAATGTGCGGCTCACGATCGACGGCCGTTCAGAAAGTTTTTGGCTAGCCGGCTTGCCGATTCAGCCTATTGAGGAAGTGCCGGGGCCAGCTGAAGAGCGAACCGTCGAGGCATCCGCTCGCAGCGTTACGATCAACCTCGTGCCCGACGCCATCGATATCGGCTTTGATGTCAAGCTCGACAACTTTGAGCGGCGGCTGGACCCGGGCACCAGTCAGGCCTCGCACTTCTCGAGCGTTGTGGAGTTTCTCTCACGGCAGGGCAAGCCGCTGGTCGGGGCCCCTGTAACGATCACGATGAACGCGCCAGTGGATTTTTCCGACCCAGCAACGGGTCGTTCATACCGGCTTTTTCAAGAGAGTTTTATGGGGCCATGGCTGCCTGGCGACGAGCTTTTCGAGCGCTTTACAAAAAATTTAACGGTGCGGCCCGACAAACTCGAGGCCTCCGTACTGACTGTCAACTATGATCCTGGGAGAGGCATCAAATATGCTGGAAGCGGCCTGATCGTTGCCGGCATTTTCACAATGTTTTATATGCGGGCGTATTTTTTCGGCCCACGCAAGCAAGCCACCTCGCGAGACCCGTCTCAATGATTGACCCCATTCGGAACGACCGCACTGTTTTTCGGGTATGCATGGTGCGTGCCTCTTTGCACGCTGCGACCTACCTCGTCGCGATCTGGTTATGCCTTTCAGTTGTGCGGCCGATTGCCGGTGCTGACCAGACGCCCTCGCCAGGACTCGGCAAGGCCCTCCAGGCGTGGCGGGAAATCCCCACGCTGGAAGACGGCCGAGTGATGCCGCTGGACACGTTTGCCCGCCGACACGTTGAAACGATCTGCCACGCAGTCTGCCCGCACTTGGCCACAGCACCAGACGGCGGCTTTGTGCGGTGGCAGGCCGACGAACTTGTGCTCGACTGGCTGGTGCGACCAGACGCCTGGGAGGACGTACCCTTCCTGATCGCAGAGCACGAGGAACTGCGCACCATTCTGGAACTGCCTGTGTTTGCAGTCGCTACCGGCAACGCTCGGCGACTCAAACATGTCTCCCCGGCCGATGTGGCCGACAGCCAATCCCTGCGACGCCGATTGATTGACATCGACGAACGGCGGCGAGCCGCCCGCGTGGCTGGCGAGCAGGTTCGACTAGAGGGAGTCGATGCAAAGGTGGATCAACTCTGGCAGGCGTATGTGACGTGGAGGCAGTTGACGTTTCGAGCCTCTCATGATGGCATCGGCCGCTCCCGCTTTGTCCAGCTTTTTGAAGACCTCGCCACGGCGTGGAAGCCGATACGCGCCCAACTCTCTGCAGCCAGCCAAGTCGCAACGGCGGGCGAATCTGCCGACGCGACAGCCGCCGATGCCATTCAAGAAATGGATGCGAGCCTCGTAGCGCTCGCCGAATCGATTGGACAGTCCACCCGTTTTCAAACGGCCGATGTCCTGCTGCGAGTCCAGGACATAAGGAAGGTTTTCAGCCGCATTGAGGAGTCAATGAAACTCCCTCCGACGACCATCCCGGCGGACTCCACATCGATACAACGCAGCCTGCGACGGCTTGGCGATCGGTTGGCCGTGCTGGGCGAGTCGCTCTACGACAACGGCGGGGGCCTGCTCGTCGTACCGGCCTTGCATGGCCAGTCGCTGGAAGCGGAGCGGAGTGCCGGGGAAGACATGCCGCCATGGCTGGCGCTTTCGACGGTGCTGGATGCGCCAGAATCATTTCTGGAAGGCTATCCGCCCCAGCGAGTGCAGGCGGTGCGAGAGGCGTTTGCCTCGCTCTCAAAAGCGGTTGTCGAAAAACAAACAGGCCAGTCGCGTCTGGCCGCTGCCCAGACTGCTTCCGATCAGGTGGCTGCGTCACTGCGGACGCTGGGCGAATCGATCGAGCCGCTGCGGAAGAAGCTTCCCGTGGAGCAAGTGGATGCCGATCTGTTGCGGTACACGGCATACCCTGCAGTGGGCCGGACGCACAGCGAGGTGGCCTACAACCAGAACGATCCGTTCCGGCTCTCGTGGGTTCTTAGCTTTCTGGCAATGGGCGCCTTTGCCTTGGCATTTGGCCGCGCCCGTGGGCCAATGTTCTGGCTGGGAACGTCGCTGTTGATCTGTGAACTGGTCTGGACGGCAACGGCCTTTGCCTCCCGAATCGCCATCACCGGCTGGGCACCTGTTACCAACATGTACGAAACGGTGATCTATGTGCCGTTTTTCCTCTCGCTTCTAGGACTCTTTTTTCTCTTGGCCCCAGCCTGCGGACGAGGCGTGCAAGATGCATGGCGGTTGACTGCTCTGCCGCCGCCGCTGGGCTCGCTCATTGCCGGAAAGGCAACCAGATGGAATCGACCGCAATCTCGTGCGAAGGGGGAAGGCACATGGAATCTTCTCAACTGGCTGCTGCTTGGGCCGCGAGTGGCCGGCTCAGCGATTGTGCTCTGGGTACTGGCGATGGCACCGTATGCCGCTGGGAGTCGCACGATTATCAATCTGCTACCGCAGGCCGACATCGATCGTTCGATTCCAAATCTCAACAACCTCGTCGTCTGGATCGTCGGCATCAGTATGCTGGCACCAGCGGTCTGGTATCTGCCTCGCGTGGCACTCACCGCGCTGGTGTCCATCATCACGGTGCCGAGATCGTTGGCTGGTGGCTTTCTGCGCACTGTGCTGCCTGATGTGTATGCCCGACAGTCGTTTGGGCTGGTTGTCACGGCGGTTGCATTTGCAGGCACATTCATCGCCTGGTTTTTCCCCATCCCTGGCAAACAGTTCAGCCCGCTGCAGCCGGTGCTGCGAGACAACTTCTGGCTCACGATTCACGTGCTCACGATCGTCTCGAGCTACGCCGCAGGTGCGCTGGCGTGGGGGCTGGGCTGTTTGTCGCTGGGCTACTATCTCTTAGGTAGCTACCGGGCATCGGCCGCGGGGAGTGGCCGGGGAAACAGTCCGCCGGAAGACTGCGCATCGCTTGCTGGCTTTATCTACAAGGCAATGCAGGTGGCCGTGCTCCTGCTGGCTGCAGGCACAATCTTGGGAGGCCTGTGGGCAGACGTATCGTGGGGCCGCTTCTGGGGCTGGGATCCCAAGGAGGTGTGGGCTCTTGTGTCGCTCTTGGCCTATCTCGTGATTTTGCACGGCCGCTATGCTGGCTGGATCGGCAACTTTGGCTTGGCCGCGGGCAGCGTGCTGGGAGCGGCCGTCATCGGCATGTCGTGGTATGGCGTCAACTTCCTGCTGGGGGCCGGGCTACATTCTTATGGCTTTGGACAGGGCGGACAGACGGAATTTTTTCTGTTCCTAGGTGCGAATTTCCTGCTGCTTGGAGGGGCTGCGTGGCGTTATAAGCTGGAAACTGCCGACCGGCCAGCGGCGGCGAAACAGGCGAGTCAGGCCTGATGCCGAGTTGCCTAATAGGCCGCCAGCCGCGGCCCAGCAATGGATCGCTGCGGTTGGACGAGCGAGTCTGTGCCGCGAACTGCCAGACGGTGGTTTCAGCGGCCGTCAAACGCATCGCGATGGCTCCTTCGCCGCCGGTGTGAATCACGGTGATGCGATGCCTGTCTGCCCGGGCCTCTTCGTAGGCTCGCCGCACCTGGTTCCAACTGGATCCCCCAATGCCGCTTACAAAAACCCAATCGGGAGCCGTGGCCTTGGCAAGAGCCGGCGGCAGGCTGGTGCGGCTGCCGTGATGCGGCGCGATGAAGGCATCGCACGTATCGGGATCAGCAGCCACGAACTGAACCATGGCGTTTCCTTCTAGGTCGCCAGTGAGAAGCAGCCTGCGCCCCGCCGACTCGATCGCCAGCACAAGGCTCGTTTGATTATCGCTCTCCGAACGATCGCTGCCCGAAGGCCTACTCCCGCAGGCTCGTTCGCAGCTGCCAGGCTGCTCTGGCGCAGGGTGCAACACGCGCACCCGGCAGAGAGCGTCAAACGGGATCGAGTCACCGGCATGGACGGTGCGAATCGGGATACGCAGCAGATGCACGCGGCCGAGCACCTCACCCACAGCCAGCGAGCGGCTGTCCAGAAAGGCTTGTGACACCACAAGCTCTCCCACAGAAAAACGCTCCAGTAATTCCGGCACGGCGTTGAAGTGATCGGTGTCTGCGTGTGAAATAACAAGCCTATCAATGTGATTGATGCCCGCGCTCCACAGCACAGCCGACATCGCGCGGCGAGCTGCGGCAGGCGCACCTAAGCGTCCGGCGTCGTAAACCAACACGCGATTGGTGGGGCTGCGCACAACGATCCCGCAGCCATGCCCCATAGCAGCCACCACCGCCTCAAGTGCCAGCGGCCTCGGAAAAAGAATTCCGGTTGCAGCCACGCCCAAGAACCCCACGCCAATCCATACGCCAGCCACCGCACACCACGTGGCTATGCGATTGAGCCGTTGGCTTGGCAGTGCCATGAGCGTTGTCGCGATGAGCACATACCAACCGGCCACCCACCATGCCGGCGGCCCCGAAACCCACGCGTAAGCCCCGGGCAGGCTGGCAGCCCACGTCACAATCCAGTCGATGCACTGGAGCGTTGTATCGCATGCAATGCCGAAGAGACCAGCCAGCAGAGACGAAAACGGCGCCGCGGCCAGGCACAGAAACCCCCACCCCATCGCCATCGCCACCAAGGGTGCGATGACCGGATTGAGGACCAGACCAATCGGGCTCACCACATGAAACCAAGCCGCCACCACTGGGGCTGTCACCGCCCAGATTGCCGCGCCGACCAGAAACACATCCAGCACCTGCCGAGCGTACCGGCGAGCCCACCTGTGGAGTGGCGGCCGGCTGCGTTGGATAAGCCTATCAATCGGATCGCCGCTGGCACGCTGCGAGGGAAGGGCGGCTGCCGCTGCGATGAGCACGGCGGTCGACACAAATGAGAGCTGCGTGCCAATCCTAAATATCTCCGGCGGATGCCAAAGCAGCACGAGGATTGCGGCCACAGCTAATGCGTTCAGAGCCAGCGAGCGACGGCCCACCAGAGCAGCCAAGCAGGAGAGCCACACCAGCAACGTGGCACGCACGACGGGTGTCTCGGCACGCACGAGTAACATGTACAGCCCCGTACACAAGGCCACTGACACAAGCGACCATCCGTGCGGTACGGCCAAGGTGCGCAGCACCTTCAAAAGCGCCAGCGCTAAGATTCCAACGTGCAGCCCGGAGATTGAAAGAATGTGAATCGTGCCCGTGACCAGAAACTCACGCGACTCTTCGCTCGGCAGCGACTCGCGGCTCCCCAAGAGCAGCGCAGCAGCCAGCGGTGCCCGCTCGGGCGACACATGCTTCCGTAGCACCGCAATGCCGTTGGTGCGCACTCGATCAATCATTGCCGTCAGCGACAGGAGTGGCGGAGGAGACAGGATTTCAATGCAATCCATGCCGGGCGATCGCACGATCGACAGACACCGTAACGATCTGGCGCGCTCGCGGAAATCAAATTCACCAGGATTCAACGCCGGAGAAGGCCGAAGGCCGCGGCCAAAAACTCTCACGCGACTGCCCGCGGTGAGCGATGGGGGCGGTCCATCCAGAATGACTACAGCACGGCCGGAGGCCCCTCGCCACCGACTCCCATCCCGCACAGCCTGCACGGCCACTATGCACTCACTCGATGGTCCAAGGACGATGCCACGTAATAATTCTGGCGACGGTGGCGTGAGCAATCGGGGCGACTCGACGACAGTACCCTGAATGGCAATTGGTACGGGCGATTCCGTCAGGCTCCACGCCAATTCGTCAGCCCCGAAGAGGTCGTACCGCACAACCGACCACCCGGCGCCGCCACAGGCAATGGCCACAGTCAACGGAATGACGGCCAGATTGCCAGCGGCACATGCTGCGACGCCACTGGTACTTGAGGAACGATCCTTCAGCAAAATCCTCCGATCGCATGCCAGCAAAATCCACAACGCCAACGATCCCGTCGCAGCCAGCCACCAGACACGCTCGGAAATCCCCGCACAGGGCCCAATGGCGCAGCCCGTTGCCAGCACGATGGCGACACACACCAGCGGCCGGCTAGGCAGCGGTTCGCGACGGCACATTCTCCGTGCACTCTCCAAAAGCGATGCCGCAGCCCGATAGCCAGTTTCAGCGACTCGCTGGCAATTCTCGCTCCAACAATCTGCCGTAACACAGCACCAATCGACTGCTGCGTATCCGTATTCCTTGGTCGAAGCCATCGGAGCACTCCCACGGAATGGGAACCCGAGTGTGAAAATGCGGCAACTCGCTCTCTCTATCTATAAAGACGAGCGCGGCGGCAAAAAGGGGCAACGGCCAGGAAAGACTCGCAGAGATTACGTGCGTTGGGCCTGAACGATGCGTGGCAGACCGGCCATATCTAGAAGTGTCGGCCCGCGGGTGAATTGCCCGTGGGATGCCACGATTGCTTCAGCCGCAGCGAAAACAGCCGGTCCGATTTCAACAATAAGCCAACCGCCCGGCACCAGCTTTTGGGCCGCAGTTTCAACCAGACGCTGGATCACCTCAACCCCCGTTGGGCCTGCGACAAGCGCCGCTCGCGGCTCATACAACCGGACATCCCTTGGCAGTGAGTCAAATTCATCTTCCCGCACGTAGGGAGGATTGCTGACGATGACATCCCATGGCCCAATAGCCTGCGGGTGATCGAGCAGATCGCACTGGAGACACTCGATCCGATCCGCAAAGCCATGCCTGGTGGCGTTGTCGCGGGCCACCGCGATCGCGTCGGCCGACGTGTCGGTGGCTGTGATCGCAGCCGTAGGCAACTGTTTGGCCAGCGCGATGGCGATCGCGCCTGAGCCTGTGCCCACATCTACAATACGCGCCGTCGCCAGAGGCCGACAAATATCCAGCACTCGCACGACCAAGCCTTCTGTCTCAGGCCGCGGCACAAGTACGGCTGGACTGACGCGAAATGGCAGCGAGAAAAACTCGCGGCTGCCAACCAGATAGGCAACTGGCTCACCGTCGCCCCGACGCTTGACCAACTCGCGAAAGCGGCTTCGCTGGGCGTCGTCAACTACTGTTTCAAACGCAGTGTAAATTTCGATTCGCTGGCACCCGCGCACACTCGCCAGCAACACTTCGGCATCCAACCGGGGCGAATCGCTGCCTCGCGTCGCGAGCCAATCGGTTGTCCACGTGAGCAAGCGGCCCACCGTCCACGCGTCGGTGCTGATGGCGTTCATGGCGACTACGCTCCCGTTTGGAGAGATCCGGTAGAGCCCTTTGAAGAACGCTCCATTTCATTTTTTCGCTGCTGACGAGCATGCTGTTCGATCGCTTGGATCACCATCCCGAGCCGTCCAGCAAGCACTTGATCCAGCGTGAAACTCTCGTTGATCCGGTGGTCTGTGAGACGGTTTTGCGGAAAGTTGTAGGTACGAATGCGCTGGCTGCGATCGCCCGACCCCACCAGCGTGCGACGCTCGGTGGCCCGCTTTTCGTGCTCAACACTTCGCCTCAGTTCGTAGAGCCGAGTCTTGAGCACTCGCAATGCCTTGGCCAGATTTTTGTGCTGGCTCTTTTCGTCTTGGCACTGCACAACTAGCCCGCTTTCCAGATGCGTGAGCCGCACGGCCGATGCCGTCTTATTCACGTGCTGCCCACCGGGGCCGCTGGCACAGAAGAGATCTTTGCGGTATTCGTCCGGCGCGATCGACACCTCCACATCCTCCGGCTCCGGCAGCACGGCCACGGTGGCCGCCGACGTGTGGATGCGACCTTTCGTTTCAGTGTCGGGCACCCGCTGCACGCGGTGGCCTCCGCTCTCGAACTGCAACTTGCGATACACCCCTTCGCCGGACACGCCCAGCACGAGTTCCTTAAATCCGCCTAATTCGGTTGTACTGGCATCCAGCACCTCGATATCCCAACCCTGCTCAACGCCATAGCGCCTGTACATCTCGTAGATGTTCCGCACGAACAGGGCCGCCTCATCGCCACCGGTGCCCGCGCGAAGCTCCACGATACACCGTGAGCGATCGGCGTCCTCATCGTCAGAACACGCATCAATCAGCTCATTCCACTCCCGCTCGCGGCGGTGCTCCAAATCTGGCAACTCTGCCTGAGCCAAAGCCCTGAGATCGTGATCGTCGCCCTTGCTCATCTCAAGATGCTCGCGGATATCCCGTTCAAGCAGAACGAAATTCCGATATTTGCGCGCCATTTTTGCGAGGCTACCGTGCTCGCGGGCCACAGCGGCAAGTCGCTGCGGCTGAGCCAGCACATCAGGGTCGATGAGTGCCCGCTCGAGTGTCTCGAAGTGGGCAAGCTTGGCTTCGAGCTGGTCACGCATGAATCAATGCCCACAATCAATAGTCAAGAGGCTCTATTCTCCAGGAGACCTCAAGGCAGTCTCGATGGGGCGGTGCCTCTCGAAGAGGGGAATGCCTCAGGAGGAAGCCGCTTCCGCAGGTGTGACAGGCTGCTTCTTAGGCTTCTTGAGACTAGCGTAGCCGGCTTCGGCAAACTTCGATTTAAACTTCTAGATCCGGCCGGCCGTATCCACAAACTTGAGCTTCCCGGTAAAGAACGGGTGGCAAACGTTGCAAATATCAACCTTCATCTCGGGCACCGTGCTGCGGGTGGAAAACGTGTTGCCGCAGCCGCAGCGAACGAGGGTGTCGATATACTTGGGGTGGATGCCGTCTTTCATGGTCGTACTACTTTTTTAGCTTGTGAACGTGTGAATGGCTGACTTCAAACTGAAAATGCCGCGGTAGACAATTGTACGGCACTCAACAATTCCTGCGTGCCTCGTACGGCAACGCAGCGGTGAGCGAACCAGAATACCCGCTGGAGGCCCATGGGGCAACGTAGAAACACAATCCCCGCAAGTCGGGCGGCTTTTGAGCGTTGCCCACGCTCAAAACACCGTCGCACATGGACACGAGCACTGCTGCTGAACGCCGTTTGACCATCCGTTTGACCATCCCTGCGAAAGGGGTTAGCGAGGTTTTTTCTCGAGGCTATCGGCCAGAAGTCGACTCCCAAAACGCTGGGGGGATGGATCCTCGCGGAGCAACTGGATCGCTTCGGCGTTGCGACCCATTCCTATCCAAGCACGGGCTAGGTTGGTCCTTGCGGCATCGGCCCATCGCCCATCGGGAGCGGCTTTGAGTGTCATCCTGTCCAGATAATCGGCTGCTGTTTCGTAGTCTTTTTCGGCCAGCGTGAGCAAGCCGAGCCAGTACGTAGCGTCTTGCTTCATCTGTTCGTAGAGCCGCTTGATCGCGTCGGCTTGGGGCGAGGGGGCCTGTTTGACGGCCTCCGCGATCGCCGCATTGGCCGGCCTAGCGAGCAGATAGGACAGCTTTGCTCCGTCTGCACCGTCGAGTTCACCGCGAAACTCTCGCAGACGAGCTGCGTAGAGCGGCCGCACCACTCGGCGCGATTGTCCCCCGACAGCCGACTGCTGCATAGTGACACCCATCACTGCCAACTCCCGGCCAATCGCTGTATTCACTGCCGCAGCATCGGTGCGACGACGACGCAGCACCTCCCAGGGAAATTCCCACAGCCGGGGTGTGCCTGCATTGCCAGGCAACGCATTGCAGGCCCGCTGACCCAGCGGCGTGGCTGCGACCGCCAGATCGATTTGCATTCCACCAGCCAGATGCTCGTCGAGCATCTGCATCCGCCGCGAGAGGCTTTCGGGCGTGGCCGCCACGAGCACCGAGAGCCGTGCAATGTCTGCGGCCTGCACGGGATAGGGTCGATCGGAAACCGACAGCCCTCGCAAAATCGAAGGGTCAGAGGCTGCCAGCCGGGCGGTGGCCACCCCCTCCCCGCGTGGACCTGGAATCGGAATTCCGTAGGTGGGCTCGAAGAGATAAGCCTCGCCACCGGAAAGCACGGCCGGAATCCACGGCCGCGGGGTCGCATCGCCAGTGGCCAACATGACGCCATCCAGCCCCGCATGCCGCACCAGTTCCAGAAAAATCCACGCCCGCTGCGGGCCGCTGGCACGGCCAGAAAGCAAGATTTCACCCGGCAAAAACCATCGCGACCCTGGGTTCGTGGCTGTTGGCACCATCGGTGGATCGCTTGAAATTGCCAGCGATCGGATCGTCCAATCAAAAATATTTTTTGCAACATCGATATCGTCGATCGCGTCGCCGCGAGCATAAGCGGCAATATCGGCAAGCCAACGTTGATCCCGCAAGGCAGTCACATCGGCCGATGCATCAAACACGCCACTGTCCAACGGCTGCGGCCGAACGAGTCCGCTGGCTCCATGAAGGGTTGCGTCTCGCTCCAACGAATAACTCTCTCGCAATTCCAGTGGCAGTGTTTCGACGAGTGGATCGATTCGCCACTCCTTGTTTGCCGCTGGCACAACCACCGCGTGGCTCCACTGGTTGAGCCGGTCGAACACTTGCGCACACGCCAGAGCCTCGTCGTAGTCGTCCAGATGGCCCAACACAGACATGGCTCCCTCCAGCAATTTGTCGAGCACTGCCTGTGGCATTGCAGGCGGCAGGCCAACGGCTTTGGTCGGCGCATCGGCTGTCGCAGCCACGTCGCCCCGCGATGCCACGCCAGATGGGCCGCATCCCACGCATCC
>Ga0114978_10000510_pt1 | contig 33027 bp, 23 predicted proteins | sample S_140212_EF_Meta_FD_87027 | JGI IMG/M metagenome (GOLD analysis project Ga0114978, IMG submission 87027) | Freshwater microbial communities from Lake Simoncouche, Canada to study carbon cycling - S_140212_EF_MetaG | ecosystem: Environmental > Aquatic > Freshwater > Lake | place: Lake...
CTCGATTCTCGCCAAAGCCCATAACATTCCGTTTTACGTTGCCGCCCCGTCCTCCACGTTTGATTTGACAATCGAGAGTGGCAAGCAAATCCCCATCGAGGAACGGGCCTCGACCGAGATCACGCATTCCTTTGGTCGGCAAACGGCCCCCGAGGGTTGTGGTACCTACAACCCTGCTTTCGATGTCGCTCCGGCAACCCATATTTCGGCACTGATTACCGAAAAAGGGGTGATCCAACCCGTGACATCAACACGAATTCGTGAGGTCTTACGGCCGTGATCTTTACCGGCTTGAACGGGAATGGATGGCGGTTATCTCATCGGGGATCGTTTCCGTGAAACGATCCCCAATGAGATAACGGATGGAATGACCCAGCAAGGAGACTTTTCGAAATGCCGCGATTGCTCATCCTCGGTTTTCTCGCTGCGACGTTGTTGCTGGCTCAGACTCGTCCCGCTGCACAAGCCAACGATCCGGTGGCGGATGCGTTAAAGTCTGATCCCAAGCCGGCGGGTGAGTTAATCCCTTTAAACAAGGGTGAGACGGTCCTGCTCGATGCCAAGGGAAAGAAACTGCTGCTCAAATCCGAAGTCGTGCTGCGGGAAGGACTGCTGGAATTGCTGGTTTGCCTTAAGCGAACCAAAGAGCACGAGTCGATCCTTTCGGTGGATGCTCCCGCTCAGATTATCCACGCAGGCTTGTTGGCACTCGGTGCCAAACAAGGAAGCCCCGTTCGCTGGCAACCCGAATTCCAGGCGGCAACCGGACAACCGATCGACATTTTTTTTACCTGGACCGACGAGGAAGGAAAACTTCATCGCGAACCAGGTCAATCTTGGGTGCGGCATGCGACCCGTCGGTATTTTGTCGAAAAACTAGACCCAGTTCCCAAGGGTTTTAAGCTTCCTGCCGAGAGTGAACTCAAGTGGGATTCACGCAATGGAGAGCTCTTATGGTATGGGCACATGTCGGCGGCCCAGCGGGACGAGACCCTGAAAATCGCGGACGATGCCGCATTTCAAAAGGCGATCAAATCGTTTTATCAGCAATCACAGATTCGGGCGATGGATGCCAGTTGGGTCTTTGCCGGGAGCTATTTTCTGACGGATGAAAAGACCGGAGAAAAGTTCTATCAGGCAGAATCCGGGGATTTGATCTGTGTCGCAAATTTCGCCACAGCGACGCTGGATCTCTCGGCAACGAGCACCGCCACCAACGACGATTTGATGTTTGAAGCCTTTACCGAGCGAATTCCACCGCTGGGAACAAAAGTAACCATCGAACTGATACCGAATTTCAAACCGCAACCAAAAACCAAGTGGCCGAATCCCGCCGTAAAGAAAGGCGAATAATTGACCAGAGCCTTTTGCGGAAACGACCTGTTGTGGACAGCGCACAATGATTGCCGAGTTTTTTGAGTTACTCGCAGGCTGGTTTGCACTCGATACGTGGATCGTAATCACGGGTGCCCTCGCAGCGATGTCGTGCGCCTTGCCGGGGACGTGGCTGCTGCTCAGGCGACAATGCCTGCTGGGAGACGCCCTCAGTCATTCCGTACTTCCTGGAATCGTGTTGGCGTATCTGGCGATGCACGGGCTGGAAGCAAATCACTGGATGTCCCCGACCTCCGGATCACGTCATCTGATTCTGTTTCTTGGTGCGGCCCTTTCCGGCATTTTTTCGGCGATCGTGACCGAACTGATTCAACGCTGGGGACGCCTCGACCGTGGTGCGGCCATGGGGGTCGTGTTTACCACCCTGTTCGCGCTGGGGTTACTGCTGATCCGGCTCTTTGCGGACAAAGCCCATGTCGATCCCGCCTGCGTTTTGTATGGAAGTCTCGAAACCTCGGTTTTGATTCCGCTTGCGGCAAACATCCCGATTCCTCAGGCGGCTGCAGTCAATCTGGGGATGCTGCTGCTCAACGGCATCCTGGTGATCGCATTCTTTAAAGAACTGCGATTAAGCACGTTTGACCCCGGCTTGGCAACCGCGCTGGGGCTGCGTGCCGACTGGATCCAGTTCGTATTAATGGGGGTCACTGCCGCCACACTGGTCGCCGCATTTGAAAGTGTCGGAGCAATTCTTGTCATCGCGATGCTGATCGTCCCGGCCGCGACCGCACGACTCCTCACCGATCATCTGGGAACGATGCTGATCCTGAGCCTCTTGATTGCCGCCTTAAGTGCCCTGGCGGGACACGTTTTGGCATTAACCCTGCCGACGATGCTGTTTTCGCGTCTTGGTTATCCCGATGTCCGTGATGCAAGTACCGCCGGAATGATGGCGGTGGCCGGAGGGGGCTTTTTTCTGCTCGCCATTCTGGGAAGTCCCCGACATGGGGCGCTCCGCCGTGTGATCGACCAGATTCGATTGCGAGTCCGGATCGCGGGTGAGGATTTATTGGGAAGCCTTTATCGTCAGGAAGAAGCGAGTCTTGCGGGGCGAGACACGGAAGTGGCTGTCATGCAGGATCCCCCGTGGGGGAGATTCCTCGCAGGACTGGCACAAAGTAGACTCCGGCGACGAGGTTTGGTCACCGGAACGGCGGCAGCGACGCGATTAACGGACCAAGGGCGCGAGCGAGCCCAAAGTCTGGTTCGGTCGCACCGACTGTGGGAATCCTACATGGCTCGCCATTTTGACCTGCCAGGAGATCATTTGCATGCATCGGCCGAGCAGGTTGAGCACTTTGTTTGTCACCAGCTTCAGAGCGAACTGGCCGCCGAACTCGATCAACCCTCGCTGGATCCGCATGGAAAAATGATCCCCGACGAAGTGGCCCCGCCGTTTATCCGTTGACATGCAATTCGTTGGGGCCGAGGCGAACAACGTATCCGGGGTGAAGGGTTTCTTTTTCTCAAGCGATTTTCGCTGACGCATTGACACAAGTTGTTTTTGAAAAAGCCATTTGCGGTGATTTCGCCCCCAGAAAATCGGTATGCCAAAAGGCACGGATTGTTTCCACTCGTCTGAATAGACTTGCTGCATATTGAACGAAAATGCAATTTTTGTTCAATATGGGTTCGTTATTCAACCGGTGTTGGATATGGAAATTTTCGGAGAAAAACCGTGAAGGCCTCGGACTTTGGTGTCTCATTCCCCGGAAAACTGGAGTCGATCAAAAATGGCGAACTCAGCTTTTTACCCGATTCACCACCCCTTTCTTTACAAATCAACCACAAATTACGGATGGCTGACGAGCGAGCAAATCGAGCCATCGGCCGCTTTCAAGCAATCATTCCCGCGCTCCCAAATCCGGCGCTGATAACTCCAAGAGGCGGAAATCCTTGAAGAGGTCACCGGATTCAAACGGAATCGCCGTTTTATTGCAAAGGAAATCGTGGAAATGATCACGCGAGTTCATGATACCGATATTTAATCCTCAGCCAGCATTCATCAGGAAATCGGCTGGAAGCTGGACGGCAGGATCAGACATCCAAGAGACCCTCGCGGGCCCATTGGGAGTCTGATGGCGAGGAAATCAGGCCGTCTTGAACACTTTGGGCATTGACCGATTAATCCCACCATCCATCGGGATCAGTGCAGCGAGCTTCTTGACGATGTCATCGGAACGAATCCCCTCCGCTTCCGCGTTGAAATTGATCAAGATACGGTGCCGCAGCACAGGAGCCGCCACCGCTTGCACATCTTCAATGCTGACGTAAGGGCGACCATGCAGGACCGCTCGAGCCTTGGCACCGAGAATCAGATATTGGCTCGCCCGCGGACCAGCCCCCCAACTGACGTACTGTTTCACAAAATCAGGCCGGTCAGGCCCTTCACGCGTCAATCGAGCAAACTGCATCGCATAACGAATGATCGAGTCAGCTACCGGAACCCGGCGTACCAGTTGCTGCAGACTCAGCCATTCGTCATAGCTCAAGACTTTTTCAATCGTGATCGGATTGGTAATCGTCGTCTGACGCACGATTTCAAATTCTTCCTCTTCCGTCGGATAGTCCACGCGAATTTCAAACATGAACCGATCGAGCTGGGCTTCGGGAAGAGGGTATGTCCCTTCCTGTTCAATCGGGTTCTGCGTCGCCAGCACGAAAAAGGGATTCGGAAGCTTGTGTCGTTTTCCACCCGCGGTTACCTGATGTTCCTGCATCGCTTCTAGCAGCGCCGCCTGGGTCTTGGGGGGCGTTCGGTTAATCTCGTCGGCAAGCAAGACATTGGCGAAAACGGGTCCAGGAATGAACTTGAATTCCCGCATTCCGCTCAATTTGTCTTCCTGAATGACCTCGGTTCCGGTGATGTCGGCGGGCATCAGATCCGGAGTAAACTGAATCCGATTGAACGAGAGATTCAAGGTTTCCGATAACGTACGGACCATCAGCGTTTTGGCCAAGCCGGGGACACCCACCAGCAGCGCATGCCCCCCGGCCAGCATCGAGATCAGCAACTCTTCCACCACCGCTCGCTGACCAATGATGACTCGTCCAAGTTGATCAACGATACGACGATAGGCAACCCCCAGCCGTTCGACGGCTGCAAGATCGCTCTCACTCGGTTCTGAGTTGGGTGGAGAAATTTCTGTCACGCGAAAAGCTCCGGTCTAAAAAATCGGGCCGCTGGTCCTGGCCGCTGGTAAGGGGCATGCTTCAACACCTGGTCATTTTGCACCCAGTCATTTTCAACCCAGTCATTTTGCCGCATTCTGGAACGTATAGATTCCGCGGCCCGTGGGACTGACAATCATAAAGTAAACTTCACCCGCTTCATCTTCACCAAAGCTGATGACGGGTAAGGCGGCTCCCTCGTAAGGAATGGGATGGTTGGCGAGAACCCCCTTCTTCTTTTCGTCATACTTCAGTGCCCAAAGTCGACCCGAGACGTAGTCGGCATACAAATAATGCCCGACCAGTCCCGGAAACTTCTTTCCACGATAGACGTGACCGCCGGTGATCGACTTGCCGATGTCGTGATTGTATTCAAAGATCGGATCAATCAGGCCAGGTCCACTCCCCGTGCTGTTCGGAGCGAATTCGTGCTTGGATTCACGCAGGTTCCAGCCGTAGTTCCCCCCCTTGGTGATCAGATTGATTTCTTCCCAGAGGTTTTGACCCACATCGGCGGCCCAGAGCTGCCCGGTCGCCCGGTCGAAGGACATGCGCCAGATGTTACGGATGCCATAGGCAAAGATTTCAGGACGAGCAATCAGTTGCTTATTCGCAAAACGACCGATGAATGGATTGTCTTTCGGGATCGCGTACGCAAGCTTGCCGTCTTTGTGATCCACATCGATTCTCAGGACTTTGCCCAGCAGTGTTTGCAGGTTTTGTCCGTTGCCATGTGGATCGTTTCCTGCACCGCCATCACCGATGGCAATGTATAGATATCCGTCCGGACCAAAGCAGATCGTCCCCCCCTTGTGGTTCCAATACGGATGGTTGACCGACATCAAGACTTCTTCACTCGCGGGATCCGCCTGGTTGGGATTCTCTTTTGAAACCTTGAATCGCGAGACCACGGTCGTATGGGATTCTTCCTGAGTCGTATAATACACGAAGAACTCGCCGTTGGTCTTGAATTTGGGATGGAATGCCATCCCGAGTAGCCCCTCTTCGTTTTCTTTATCGATGTAGGCCACTTTGTTGGACATATCGAGGAAGACCGAAGTCTCTTTCGAGTCTTGCTTGAAGACGTGGATGATCCCCTGCTGCTGCGGTACGAACATCCGGTTTGAACCATCGCCGGCATGGGTCAACAGGATCGGTCGCAGCGGAGCCGCTTTTCCGTCCTCGGTTTCGGCTTGCCATCCCGACCACTTCAGATCGGCGAATGCAACGACGGGTTCGAGCTTCAGTGGCGATTCGTCGATCTGCGCCAGCAAAGCCCCACAGCAACATGCCTGAATCACGGCGGCGAACATAACGAGCGATTTCACGGTGCATCAATCCCAGCAAGTAAACGGAGAACAAAACGAGTACCACCCCGATGGATGCCTCGGCAGATTTCACTGAAATAACATCAGTTGAGCCCCCAACGCAACCGTACTGGGTCCAACAGTCACAGAATGAACCGAGTCGAAGGCCGCGTTGACACTTTACTATTGCAGGCATTCCGCATTTAATCCAATCCTCGCTTGTCAGTCGCCTTCCAATTGGACTTGCCCACCGATGCCAGAAATCATCCGTCCGTTTCAACTCGACAAACATCCTCGCATCGCCGTGATCGATTTTGATGGCACGCTCAGCCTGATCCGATCCGGCTGGGTTGAAATCATGGTGGATATGATGTTTGCCGAACTCCGTTCTCTGAGTGGTTCCAGGGAATCCGACTCGGAGCTGACCGACTATATCCGGAATTTCGTGCTGAATTTGAATGGCCGCCCGACAATTTATCAAATGGATTATTTCGTCGGTGCCGCCCGGGAACGGGGTGGCAAGCCCGAGTCACCCGAATTCTACACGCAAAAATTTCTCGATACTTTGATCGCGAAATCCGAAGAACGGATTACGGCGTTGAAGTCCGGCCACCTGACAACAGACGACCTGATGGTCCCTGGGACACGAGCCTTGTTGACCGACTTGCAATCGCGCGGGGTGCAAATGACGCTGGCGAGCGGAACGGCGGTCGTCAACGTCAAACGGGAAGCAAAACTGCTGGAAATCGATCATTTTTTTGAAGGTCGAATCTTCGGACCCGGAGAAGCCTCACGCGATTTTTCCAAGCTCGCTGTGATGCAACAGATTCTGGCCGCCGCTGAAACAGACGGATCAGAATTGATTGGCCTGGGGGATGGTTTTGTCGAAATCGAAAATCTAAAAGAACTCGGCGGAATCGCCATTGGCTGCGCCACCGACGAAACGCATCGTAGCGGAGAAGTCGAAGCCTGGAAGCGGACCCGCCTGATCCAGGCGGGTGCCGACATCATCGTTCCCGATTATCGAAACTGGCACAAGCTCAACGACCTGCTGTTTCCCACGAGTTGCTAATCTTATTTCTTCCCCTTGAACAACAAATCCAAGCCTTTATTGACGGCTCCATCGAGCTTGCCACCGATTTTGTCTTGAATCAAACCTTCGACAACCGAGCCCCCCAACTGCTGGGTCAGTTTGGCAAAGACACGCGGATCCAGTTTTGGCTTGGTCAAGGTCCCCGCAATCGGGATCGAGATCAATTGTCCCTTCAGGCTTTGCAAGGTTTTGTTATTCCCCAGCCATTCCGCCTGAATCGGAATCTCGGCAACCATGTCTAGACTCTCGTCGCTCAGCCCGACCGAGCCGCTGGTCTTGACCACCACATTGTTGACGGTGATCGTCAGTCCATCATGATGGACACGCCCTTGATCGAGCTGGAAGGGGATCTGCTGTTCGGGAAGCTGAACCCAAATCTGATCTGGACTCACGGTTCCGATCGAACGTCGCGAAATCAGCGTCTGGGCTTGATCGATCGCTCCAACAATCTGTAACGCCAGCGGACCTGGCCGAACCTGGACATGATTGACGGTGAGGATCCCGTCGGCACTCCCCGTGACGGGGGCACTCAAAGGAAGGGATGCCCCCTTCATCTCCAGCGAAAATTTTCCTTCGACTTGGGCACTGTCGGCAAGGGTGGGCAGAATGAACTTCAGCCAGCCACTGCATAATTCGGGTGAAAGGCGAACCTGGTCGATGACCTTCTCGGCAGGAAGAATCAGCGTCGCAGGATCATTTTCCAGATGGATTACAGGGGTCAAATGCAACTTTCCTTCATTCACCGCAACATCCAGCGGTGCGAACTGAAGCACCCCGTGGTCGAGTTTTGCCGAAATATCGGCCGGCCCGGCAACAATTCCATATACATTGGCAGCCGACCAGCCCAAGCCTCCCTCTGCATGGAAGTCCAAAAGCCCCGCCGTCGTGTTGCTCGCAACCTTCTTGTTCATCTCCGCCTCATCCGGAGTAAAGGAAACTTGTGAAGCCTTAATCGGCGACGATGACTTGGGTGATGCCGCTCCCGTTGAAAGACTCGCCAGCGAACCTTTGATCGCAAACGGGCGATGGTCTTGACCCTGAAGCTGCACGTGCTTTGCCAATTGGTCCCCAAACCGTTTGACGAGCTTATCCCAGTCGTAAGCGATGTCCCCCGTCAGATCGATCTGCTGTGCGGTCAGGCACGCATCCAGTTTTCCCTTGGCCCCCACCGTCAGTCCATCAACACTGAGACTCGATGACTCGAGCGATAACTTGTCGGCAGACGTATCGTACGCCCCCTTGGCCAGCACTTTCAGTTGCGGCTCTTTCCACATCGCAACCCATTGCGGTGGACCGGAGGCCGGAGTACTCAAACCGGCAACCACCAGTTTTTCTACTTGCGTTTCGAGGTTCGCATTCATCACACCGCCGCTTTGTGTCAAATTCGCGGTCCCCGAAAGCATTCCCAGCAGATAATACGACGGCTTTTCTGTCGCAAGATTGACCCAGTGCGAAACCTCTTTCAGGTCCGCCTCGTATTCCGCGGTTCCCACCAGTTTCGCCAGTCCTTGGGAGCCCAACTCACACTCCAGGCCATCGACTTCCAGTGAGACCGAATGCCCCGACAGCGTCGTCTTCGGTGAAGTCCATTTTTGAGCCGCCAGCTCCCAGCGTCCCGTCGTCTCCAAGGTCATTTCCGGGTCCTGAATCATGATCCCTGGGCCATCCGCTTCCAGATGCTGCAGTACAATTGAAAATCGGCTGACGTTGACTTGTGCGGAATCCATCGAGACCGTTGTTTCCAGGTCCAATGTCCCCCCCAACTTCCAGTCATTCAACGCCACGAAGGGGCGTAGTCGATTTTGCCAGCTGGCGAGTGTCCCTTTTACGTCCGCCTGAATTGCATACGAAGGGGTCTTCGAGGTCAAATCGATCGGCTGCATCAGCTTGGAATCGAAGGCGTCACCACGCGCAATCAGGTGGATTTCTCCAGTTTCAACTCGACTGAGGCCCGAGCTGGCGTCTGCCACACCTGACGCATTGATCGACAACTCCAGGTGGTCTTCGCGCCAGAGATTGTTCTTCGAAACTTCAAAGGCAATGTTGTCCAGTTGTACTTTTGAGGTCAGGCCAACGTGTGTTTCATCAACCCGCTTCAGTTCTCCGACGACTTTTAATTGACCGGATAATTGTTCAATTCCCAAGTCGACAAACTGTTCGAGATTTTCCAGTAACTTCGAGAGATCTCCGGTCGCCGTAAAGCGAGCGTCTTCGAGTGTCCCACTCCCTTTAATTTTCAGGAAATCCGCATTGCACTCCACTTGATCAACGATCAGCGACTCTTTTTCCCGATGAGCCATCGCCCGGGCGATAATCGGTTTATCCCAGGGGATCTTCTTTCCTTGATTTTCCGCAGTCAGGCCGACGATTCCTGCGGCTCCCGACCAGCGGCGGACCCCTGACGAGTCATCTCCGACCAACTCGACTTTGACATTTCCCCCGGTAATCTCGATTCCATCACGGATCCGCAGCGTCTGCGGCAGCATCGCCGCCAATTTCTTCAAATCGACGTTGCCAATCATGTGATAATCTTCATCACTGAGCAGCGATTGAATCAGTTCTGCTGCGGATTTTTGAGCAATTCCGTCGAGCGGTATATCACCGGTCGCGACCAGTTGCCCCAGATCGGCACTCAGTTTTAAATCGTTCATCGCCAGACGCCCGTGCGTGGTGGCTGCCCGGCCAGAAACGGCGATTTGATCGAGTTGCAAACGATCCTGCTTCATCGCCTCGATCCCCGCCATCATCAACTTTTCGATCGAAATCGTCCCCGTCCAATCCCAATCCAGTCCTTTGGCCTGCGGGCTCAAGTCCAGCGAGGCCGAGGCATTTAATTCGCCGGCCAGCTCCGCTTTCGGCATGCAGCGTGCCAACCCCGGTCCAAAACGGTCCAGTTTCCAATGAGAGGCCTTCAAAGTCGCTTGTTTGGCATTCCCCTCGTTGGAATGCGCGGCATCCGCAGCAGGACTTCCATAATGCATCAGCAACCAATCAGACGCGGACTCGGTCTGGGCCGCCTCGGCTTGCCCCGTGGGTGGTGCTTGACCAATCGTCAAATCCAGTTCATCAACACCCCCCTTGGTGGAGACCAGACGAACCGCAATCTGCTCGAACGACGACTGCCGATGCGAAGCTTGGTGCTTTAACTCGATCCGTCCCTTTTCGATTTCGACGATCACATCGGGTGCAGGACGATTCGAGGGGGTCGCGGGAGTTGTACTGGCGAACTTGGCAATCAGATCTTCCAGATTCGATCCGTCATTACGTAACGCCACATGGACCACTGGTTCAACGACTGTCAGTTTCCCCAGCTGACTCGACTGCGTCGCCAATTGCCATAATGAATGACTGGTCGAAATCCGCTGGACTTCGAGCAGCGGTTGTCCCGCTTCGTCAGCGACCTTCAGCCCCTGAATCACCAAGGGCGAGAACCACCCCAGCGAAATGTCACTCCACTGAACCTGAGCATGAATCATCGGAACCAACTGCTGTGGTACCTGATGCCGCAGCACCGTCGCGCAGAGAATTGCGGGAACAAACCAAACCGTCACCGCGAGCAGCAACAGCGCGGCCCCCAGCCGCTTGATCCATTTTCCCCGTCGGGGCCGTTTGGTTGTTGCCGGAACTTGCGCAGGATTTGTTGAGGCGCTTGATGCCGTCGGTTCATCCATGATTTCACGACCAATGCTATTCACGACCAATGCGATGTAGTAACGGAAAGACTGACAGAAAGATCATATTCGGATTCGGCAGAATCGGTCGATATCAAATTTCTGTCATGAACTGAATCCGCTAACGGAATCCAACAGTCGATGCCGGAATCACCCCCGTTTCAGAAAATGCGAAAAGGGTGAACCACGAATCAAACGAATCACACGAATAGGAAAAGAAGAAATTTCCAGATCCTGACCTCGGACCACGGACCACTGAAAACTGAAAACTGAAAACTGTTTTCCCCAGATCAGTCTTGCCCGAGATTCCTGCCTAACCTATAACCCGCCCCGTTCGGCAGACATCATACGATTCCGTCGGAGGTGCCAAAACTTTTGCGAGGGTTCGGACCGCTTCAACGGCGAGTGCTTAACACCGCTGGGTCTCACCCTATTCGCCTGCGACTCCACCGTCGCAATCCCGATGTCTCGCCGAATCTTGAGAGACCGCGATCCCCTCACCAGGGGAACGCGGTCTCTTTTGCTTGTATCACTCCGCTTGATCTCAGGCTTGCAGTCGCAAAAATTGGGAATCCTGAGGGGGCTGAACTCAGTTTTTCAATCTGCTTGGTTGAGAAATCCTCAACTTAGCGACCAACTCTCGCCTGCGGCCCCATTTCAAACCGGAGTCTCCCCCCGTTGGCAATTTCGGCGTGACTGAGCCAGTAACGATTCAGTTCCACCTCATTCAGCCATACCCGCTGCACGTACCGATTTTCAGTCGATGCGTTGTCCGCAAGGATTGTCAGTGATTGCTGCCGATCAAGCCAGATGACCCCCCGACTCCAAACCGGACTCCCGATTTCGTATCGGTCCGTCCCCGCCGTCGGAAACAGGCCCAGCGAGCTCAGAACGTACCAGGCCGAAAGAGTTCCTCCATCATCATTCCCGTCCAGGCCGTTTTCCTGATCCCCATATTTGGTCTCCAGAATCCAGCGAACCCATTTTTGTGTTAGATCAGGACGCCCAGCGATGTTAAACAGATATGCGGCATAAATATCAGGTTGATTTCCATGCCAGTAATAGGCATTCGGATTCACCCCGACCCCTGCCGGTGACCCCTCAAAGAACTGTTCGAGTTGCTCGACAAAATACTCGCGACTGCGAAACAGAGAGACAAGGGCTTCGGCATCCCCAGGGACACCCCAACGCCATTGCCAGGCACTCCCTTCCACATACGCATGCGTGTACTTGCCGGTGAAATCGACATAGGTCAACATTTCGGGCTGAAACAGATCCGAAAATTGTCCCTGCGAATCGCGAGGCTGAAAGAATTGTGTCTCGGGATTGAATAAATTCCGATAGCTCGCCCCCTGTCGCTGAAATCGCTTTGCATCGTCCACATGACCCAGCCCCTCCGCCAGACGAGCAATCGCCTGATCGGCATAACTGTATTCGATCGTACTGGCGACCGACTTCTTCATCAGATCGGCGGGACCATATTCATATTTTAGATAATGCTCGATCCCCGCCCGACCGGAAAAGGGTGAGCCTTCCGGAACCGGCTCCGTCGCCGTCTTTTGCATCAGACGATAGGCCGCTTCCACATCAAAGCCGCGAATCCCCTTCAGATACGCCTCGGTAATCATAATGTCTGCTGGCGTTCCAAACATCGAATTCGTGTAGCCACCCCCGGCGGGCCAGCGAGGCAAATACCCCCCTTGCTCACCCATTTTCAGCAGCGACCGAATCTGATCCCGCTGTTCAGATCGTGCGATCAGATTGAACAAGGGATGGACCGTCCGAAACGTGTCCCAGAGCGACATGTCGGTGTAGTAGTCAAAGCCTTCGGCGCGATGCACCTGACGATCAAAGCCGAGGTACTCACGGTTCACGTCTTGAAAATGCGTGGGCATTTGCAACGAGTGATACAGCGCGGTGCGGAAAATCCGACGCTCACGCAGGGTGCCACCCAAGACTTCGATCCGGGCCAATTTCTCTTCCCAAGCCGCGACCGCGACCGCGAGCCCCTGATCGAAATTCAGTTCGCCCGCTTCCTGATCGAGGTTGGCACGTGCGTTCGCGATGCTCACGTAAGAAATCGCCAGTTTGAGTTCGATCACCTGCGGGGTTTCGTCACGGGAAAAACCGAGATTCACACCGATGTCATCACCCCGGGCGACCACTTCGCCACGGTGTTCCGTCGCACCAGACCAGGTCCCAAAATCCTGAATTCGCCGATTGCAACGGGCGACAAAATAGACCTTCAGTCCCCCATAACGTTTTGAGAACGTCCCAAACGTCTGCACACTCCCTTCGACCTCGGCTGCCTCGGGAAGAATCCGGACTTCCCCCAGCCGACTGGATCCCTTGCCCAGAACACTCGTCACCTGAATCAAGAGCTGGGGGGACTGTTTTCCCGCAAAGGTGTAGCGATGCAAACCCACCCGCGAGGTGGCGGTCAGTTCTGCGGTAAGTCCCAGTCGGGGAAGTTCGACACCATAGTAACCGGGAAACGCCGTTTCCTGTTGATGCGAATAGGCTGCATTCAATCCCTGGCGACTCGCCGCTGCCGTCTCGGCGGTGCAGGGAATCACCAGAAAATTCCCCCCGTCGGTCGCTCCGGTCCCCGCCAGTCGCGTATGACTGAACCCGAGTAGCCTCGAATCGCCGTAATAATAGCCAGACGAATTGGTCGCGCGTGGGCCGAGTGGCGAGGCTGTATCCGGGCTGAGTCGTACCATTCCGAACGGGACCGTAGCCCCCGGAAAGTTATTGCCACACAGATAGGGGACACCACCCGTTCCGATGAAGGGATTGACCTCTTGTCCCAACTCGCCCGGTGCAACAGCCGGTTTTGGTGGCGCAGCACCCACCGTTCCGGTGCCGATCAGGCCAAGTGGAAACAGAATCACCAGCAGAATCATCAAACCGCTGCAGCCGTCACTTCGTTGTCGTCCCCCCGTCTGCCGAATGATGGATTCCATCGGGTTTCTGGACAAACACCCCCAAGCAACGCCGAAAGCCGCAGAGACTTCCGGCCACAGCCCCGTGAATGCGTTGTTCGCTCGCACCCGCACACCGCACCCCCCACGATGCGAATGCCGGGATTCGTGTCGGTGATGGCAGCTCAATTCAGGTTTACTCCCATTTCTGTCTCAGTTTTCCGTCTCAGAGATTCAACACTCTGACGCAACTTAGTCGTCGTGCCCGGCGGCCCGCAGTGGCTCAAAGGTCGCCAGTGCGGCACGCGAGGCATCCTCGATCGCCTCGACCGTCCGCCGGTACAAGACCTCCTGGCTGCGAACCTGTTCCGCCGAGTCCGAAACTCGTACCGGTTCATAGCGGCCGCTGGGCAACAGTTTTCTGGCTTTGACGTTATCCGCCAGGGTAGTTTTCAGAATGGAAATCAGATTGCGTCGACACGCCTTATCCTCGACAGGGATCAGCAGTTCGACTCGACGATCCAGGTTTCGCGGCATCCAGTCGGCACTCGAAATGAATAACCGTTCGTCCCCCCCATGATAAAAGTACAGGATGCGAGCATGTTCGAGGTTCCGATCGATCACACTGGTGACGGTAATATTTTCCGACAGGCCGGGAACCCCGGGACGCAGGCAGCAGACACCCCGGATATTCAGCCGGACTTTGACCCCCGCTTCCGATGCCGCGTACAGTGCCTCGATCATTTGCGGATCGACCAAGGCGTTCAGCTTGCAAATGATCAGCGCTTTTTGTTTCGGATTCCCCTTTTTGCGGTCAATTTCGGCTTCGATCATTTCGATCAGTTTTTCCCGCAGTCCCACCGGGGCCATCTCGATCTGTCGAAACCGCTGGAGCTGTGAGTATCCCGTCACGGCATTAAAAAACGCGGTGGCATCCGCTCCCAGATCCTCGTTGCAACTCATCAGACTCACATCGCTGTAAATCCTGGAAGTGATTTCGTTGTAGTTTCCGGTACCAAAGTGAACGTATCGCTGAATCCCTTGTGGCTCACGACGAACAATCAAACAGATCTTGGCGTGGGTTTTCAGCCCCTTCACGCCATAGACGACCTGCACGTCCGAGCGCTCCAGATCACGAGCCCAATCGATATTCCGCTGTTCATCGAAGCGTGCCTTCAGTTCCACAACCGCAGTCACATACTTTCCTTTTTGTGCTGCACGCTTCAATGCCGCCACAATCGGACTCTTGGCACTCGTCCGATACAGGGTTTGTTTGATCGCCAGTACATCCGGATCATCCGCCGCCTCATCAACCAACCGCACCACCGCATCAAAGCTCTCGTACGGGTGATAGAGCAGAATGTCCCGCTGCGAGATCGCGGCGAACAGCGTTTCGGCCCCCGTAATTTGCGGCGACGGTTTCGGTGGCCAGGACTCGTAACGCAGGGAATCAAATCCTTGAAAATCGGTTAATCGAAAAAAGGCAGCGAGATCGAGTGGTCCTGGGACCGTAAACACCCAGTGATCGCCGATCGCAACGGCGGATTGCAGGAATTCGCGCAACAGCGGGCTGGCATGATCCGCCAGTTCCAAACGGACGCAGTCACTTTGGCGTCGCGCGTTCACAATTTCCTGTAACTTCGACATCAGGTCAAAAGCCTGGTCTTCCTGCAGTTCCAGATCGGCATTACGGGTAATGCGGAACGCCACGCTTTCTTCAATCGTTTCCCCTGGAAAAAATTCCGCTAAAAACAGACTGATGACATCTTCAAGCAGGATATAACTGAAACCATTTTCGGTCGGGACCGTAATGAACCGCTGCCGATTTCGGCCCAGGGGGACAATTGCAAAACGAGGCTGGTCGGATCCCGGCAGAGGGGCCAAGCGGACACACAAACTGATGGATTGATTGATCAGCAGGGGAAAGGGGACTTCCGCTAGCTCGCCGACCGGTGCTCGCACATCGGCAACCGATTCCGCAGCTTTCGATTCGTGTCCTTTTTTCTTCCGACCCTTGGTCTTGCTGCTGCTGCTGCTGCTGGAATCAACCGCTGGCACTGGCAGATCGGCGTCGAGATCACGTTGAGGCGAGACCACCGCCAGTGGTGTCAGGATCGGAAAAATTTCCTGCTCAAAAAACTGCTGCACATGCTGCATCTGACGATCATTTAATTCGCTCGACCGCAGCCGCCGCATCCCTTCACGCGTCAGGGCCGGCTCGATGTCATTCAGCAGGCAGCGATACTGTTCGGCGAGAAAGTCCTGCATCCGATCGCGGATCGCTTTCAGCCGCTGGACGGTTGTCAGCCCCACCACATCGGGCCGCATGTCCCCTTCCGCCAGCAAGAGTTGCAGACTGCCAACGCGGACCATCGTGAATTCATCGAGATTCGATGCGGTGATCGCGAGAAACTTCAGTCGCTCGAGCAGAGGGATCTTCTGATCAATAGCTTCATCCAGCACCCGCTGGTTAAATTCCAGCCAGCTCAGTTCGCGATTGAAAAATCGAGGCTCAACAGACATACCAGAAACATCTCACTGGTTAGGGGCGTAGTTTGCGCAACAAAACGGGCATTCCAAATGTCGACTCGAACAGCGAGCCCGATTGCTTCAGGGCGAGTTGTTCCAAACTCAAATCTTCAATCTGCGGGATGGCAATCACCAACCGGCCCCCCTCGCGCGAGAATTTCAGTTCGTGCAATCGTTGACCGTTCGAGGCATCCAGCGCATCCGCCACCCGTAACATGGCCGCCATTTTCATGACGGCAATCCGTTGATCACGACTCAGCGTCGTAAACACCGTATGGGTCGGCTTGGGTGAAGCGCGACGATGATAGCGGGTCGCCAGCGCCACCAGCTGTACATCCGAACGGCTTAAACCGAAGAGCTCGCTATGCTGGATCAAATACATCGAGTGCTTATGGTACGAACCCGTACTGATGTAAAGGCCCACTTCATGCAAGAGCGCCGCCACTCGCAGCAGCAGTTCGTAACGGGGGTCAAGCTGATGTTCGTCACGCAAACCCTGAAACAGAATGCTGCAGAGCTTGGCAACCTGCCGCGCATGGGGTTCGTTGAACTCGAACTTGCGACCCAAATCAAACGCAGACCGAATCACCTGATTGCTGAAATCCTCGTTCCAGCCACCGCGAGTCGCCATCTCTTTCAACAACCCGTCACGCAGGTTGATGCTCGAAACAATCACCTGTTTCAGTCCGAACGCTTTCGCCATCATCGTATAGGCCAACAGCGCGGGACCGAGTGTCCCCGCCTCGGGAAACGGGATGTGATACTTGTGAACCAGTTTGTCTTCATTCAGCGACAGGACGGTATCCGTCAGTTCTGACAGGTCCGACACCGCGATTCGGGTCAATTTGTCGGGATTCCAATCGGCCACCAGCTGTCCGGCGGCAAATCGCATATCCCCACCCAAGGCGACCATTTCTTCCGTCGTTCCTGCAGGGACCTGCTGCAGTATCTGGTCCAGGATTCGTTGAATCTGCTGTTCCAGTAGTCGCCGCGTCACGGACTGTGCCGCATGATACGCTTCCAGTGCCTGATGGATTCGCAGCGACCCGAGACGATAAGTCTGAGCGAACAACACATCGGCATTCTGGACTTGCAGAATTTCGGTGTTACCTCCACCCACCTCGGTCACCACGGTTCGGGCGTCAGCCAGTTCCGGATCCAGTTTCAAGAGCGGCTGAATTCCGAGATACGTAATTCGATTCACTTCGGCTTCATCAATCGGCACGACTTGAAATCCGGTCGCGGTATAGACCCGGTCGAGAAAGGCCAGCTTGTTACTCGCCTCGCGCACGGCACTCGTCGCCACCACCCGAACGTTTTCGCCCGGTTCGATCCCGTATTCGTCCAGTTTACGGCGATAGATTTTGAGGACTCGCACGCATTCTTCAATCGTACTTTTTTCGAGTGAGCCGCGAGTGAACGTATCTTTTCCCAGACTGACCGCACGTGATAACTCGTCCAGTGGGTGAACATGCCCCTCATCATGAATTTCGGCGATCTTCATCCGGATCGAAGTCGTGCCGACATCAATCACTGCGGAGGGGGTGGCAGTCAGATCTCGAGTCACACGGGATGAGGGGTCAATCGGAGGCATTTCAAACCGGATAGGTCGCAAGTGATCGAACGTAGAGAACAACAACGAATCTGTGGAACGTATTCCCCATGCCAGCCGTCGAATCGAATCAAATCGATTCGATTCGAAAATGGTCAGATCGGCGGACACGTCGGAAGGTTGTAGCTTACCTCAATCGATTTCCAGCGACAGTGTCCAACGGAAAAAACCGTTCCAGCAAAATCAAAAGTTTCTGGCAGCTTTTCCCTCGTCCACCGTTTATTTTCCCGATCTACTGCTTGTCCCGCAAGGCCGACCCGTCCAAAATGAGCTCGGTTTCCCCAGTTCACCCAAAAACCCAAGGCAAGAGGTCCCAAAAAACCAACGCACGAGGTCCAAATTCGTGCCGACAATTCGTGCCGCCGTAGTAAAGTATCTCCGCAGTAAAGTGAAGCTACCCGAGACAGCACGGCTTCAAGCAAAACCGCATGGCTTCAAGCAGAACAACTCCGGCCCCCAACCCCCCAACCCCACGACCTCAACGGCCCCAAAAACAGACTCTTCACTGAAAACTGAAAACTGCCCCCCAAAGGTCTCCTGCCTCATGTCGACTCCAAAAATGCAGTTCAAGATCGCAGGAATGGACTGCGCCGAAGAAGTTTCTCTCCTCAAAAAACAACTCGGCCCCCTGGTCGGAGGAAACCAATTCCTTTCGTTCGATGTGTTGAACGAGATCATGACGGTCTCGTCCAGTTCCGCCACCATCACTGCCGAGACGATTCAAGCGGCGGTGGCACAAACCGGCATGACCGCCGTCGTCTGGCGTGATGGTGTCAGCCTGGCGGTCCTGCCGGACACCCTCTTTCAGCGTTGGGGTCGGACCGGACTGACTGTCCTCAGCGGCCTGTTGACGTTGGGTGGTTTTCTTGTGCATTGGTCTCTGGCCGGAAGTCTTCACGAGGCGATCGGTTCCGAGGGAATGGGGGCCCAGCGTCAAATTCCGCTCTTGGCGCGATCTCTATTCGGGCTGGGAATCCTGAGTGGTGCCTGGTTCGTTCTTCCCCGTGCCTGGTTGGCCCTTAGACGCCTGCAGCCCGATATGAATTTGCTGATGACCTTTTCGGTGGTCGGAGCCGCCACGATCGGTGACTGGTTCGAGGCGTCAACCGTGGCGTTTCTGTTTTCGGTTTCGCTATTACTGGAAAAATGGAGCATCGGTCATGCCCGACGAGCGGTCGATGCGTTGCTGGATTTGACCCCGCCCCTCGCCCGTCTGCTCGATCCCGCAGGCCAGCAAATCGAGTTGCCACCCGAACAGGTTCCGGTTGGCTCGACCCTGTTAGTCAAGCCGGGCGAGCGATTGCCGCTGGATGGTCGCGTGGTGCAGGGTACCAGTGATGTCAATCAGGCACCGATGACCGGAGAAAGTCTTCCCGTACTCAAATCACCGGGCGACACCGTCTTTGCCGGGACCATCAACGGCGCGGGGGCCCTCGAAATCCTCAGCACCAAAACCGCAGGCTCGACGACACTGGCCCACCTGATTCGGATGGTGAGTGAAGCCCAATCCCGACGTTCGCAATCCGAGCAGTGGGTTGAGAAATTTGCCAAAATCTACACTCCGGTGGTCCTCATCCTCGCCTTGGCCCTGTTTGTGATTCCGACATTCGGCATGGGTGGGGCGTGGCACGACTGGTTTTATCGTTCTCTCGTCCTGTTGGTGATCGCCTGCCCCTGTGCGCTGGTGATTTCAACACCCGTCAGTATTGTCGCCGCGATTGCTGCCGCCGCCAGGCAGGGGGTATTGATTAAAGGAGGAGCCTTCGTGGAACTCCCCGGCCGCCTTGCGGCGATGGCCTTCGACAAAACGGGGACGCTGACCGAGGGCCGACCGACGGTGGTCGATGTGATCCCCTGGAATGGATACTCGGAAGCCGAACTGCTCGACTGTGTTGCCAGTCTCGAAGCCCGCAGCGAACACCCGCTGGGGCGAGCGATCCTGAGGTACGCTCACGCAAACAAGATCGAGATCCACCCGATCGAAGACTATCAGCTCGTCGCAGGCAAAGGGGCAACCGGTCGCTTTCAGGGAAAAGAGATCTGGGCAGGATCGCGGCGCTACCTGCAGGAACGGGGAGCCGAAACCGACCTGATTCGCGAGCAACTCGATCCCCTGTCATCAAGTGGTGTCACGATGGTGATCGTCGGGCAAGGGGATCTGCTGTGTGGATACATCACACTGGCGGACACAATTCGAACCAATGCACCCGCCGCCATTCAGGAACTCAAAGCCTTGGGAATTGGCTCGCTGGTGATGTTAACAGGAGACAATTCGCCCGTCGCCGAATCCATTGCCAAATTAACCGGCCTGGACGAGGTCCAAGCCAACTTGCTACCAGCGGACAAAGTGACGGCGATCGAACAACTGGTCTCGCGCCATGGTCTTGTCGCGATGGTCGGTGATGGAGTGAATGACGCTCCCGCCATGGCGCGCGCGTCGCTGGGGATTGCGATGGGAGCAGCCGGTAGCGACGCAGCACTGGAAACCGCCGACATCGCCTTGATGTCGGACGACCTGTCGAGATTACCCTGGCTGGTCAAGCATTCGCGAAGAACGCTGCAGATCATCCGGATGAATATCGTGATCGCGCTCGGGATCAAGCTGTTTTTCGTCGCCTTGACAGTTCTCGGATTCGCCTCGCTCTGGGGAGCCATCGCAGCCGACATGGGAGCCTCACTACTCGTGATTTTAAACGGTTTAAGATTGCTCAAACCCCAGCCCCCGGTTGCCCCGTCGCCGCCGCAGTCGGTCCCAGAATGATGCCGCCAGTTCCTGAGTGATGACGCAGCCGATTCCTATTCCTAAATGATGTCGCAGTCGGTTCCTGGATGATCGGCCGATTCGGTCACCCTACCAAACTGCAACCGGAGTGCAGCCTTCCCGATCATCAATCCGGATGAAATCGTGCCCGACGCTGAATTGCAGCAGGCAGCATCATGCCGCAGGCATTTCCAAGTTTAACCCGAAGCCATCGGCGCCGGCAGATCGGTGTTCAGCCGATCTTTTCGAGCGTTGCCGAGCATTGATCGCGAGAGTTGCCACACGGGGGTGGGTGCAACATTCGGCTCAATGAATCCAGCAAATCGCCGTAGCTAAACGGACTGCAATGGCCCAACGAGCGATGCCACCTCGGGCTTTTCCCCTCCAGCGGTTAGCTGTCCGTCAAATAAACCCCGTTCAAAATCGGTTCAACCACAAACCCGGTGCGCGAGGTACAAATCCTTGGCTCTGCAGCAAACAGGACGACTTCGGACCCTGATCTGTCCCCTTTGACAGCCATAACGAACGGACGACTCGGTCTCGATGAGCTTCGTAATCCCCGTCTCAGAGAAGAGATCAGGCAAATTCATTGAATCCGGAATTCGATTCGTGAATCATGTTCTTTTCAAGAAATGCGAAGATTGTGAACCACGAATCAAACGAATCACACGAATAGGAAGAGAAGAAATTTCTAGATTCTGAAAACGGAAAACGGAATTTTGATGCCCGGTGAGGTGATTGATCCCCCCCTCTTGGTTGTTGGTCGCACCATGTCGGCCAAACGCAAGGATTCCTGCGTCCCCTCGATTTTTTATGAACTCACCCACCCCCGCTTTTTTTAACATTTTAGGTCACATCCTTGACAATCGATTGACCGTTGATTATCACGTGTTAAAATTTCGATCTGTTAAATAGTGGCTGTTTCTCAGCTATGGTTTTGAGTTTTTATAATTATTTTAAAAAAAGGTGGCCGATAAAGCAGGTTTGGAGTCTTCAGTCGCGATGGGTTTCGTCACAGGTGCTGACGATGAAATTGGCTTTCTTTGTTTTGGGAATGGGGTTGCTGGTTGGGTTGAGTCCCGTTGCTGCATTAGCCGGAAGTTATACGTTTGTTACGATTGATGATCCGTTGGAGTCGGGTGTTGCGGGTTCTGCGGTTACGGGGATTAATGATTTCGGGCATGTCGTAGGCGAATACACAGATTCTAGCGGTAAAGAGCATGGCTATGTCTATGCGAATGGGGTCTTTACAACCGTAGATGATCCTCTTGAGTTTAATGGGATTGGGACTCAACTGAACGGTATCAATAATTCCGGTCAGATGGTTGGTAGCTTTGTCGAATCCAATGGGGACTGGCATGGGTTTGTTTTTGATGGAGTGAGTTTTCAGAGTGTCAACGACGATTTAGGTTCGAATGTCGCTTCTGTCAGCCCCTACTCCATCAATAATAGTGGGCAATATACAGGTTTTTACCACGATTTGAATGGGCGATTTCACGGCTTTTTCTACGATGGCAGTTCCTATTTGATTATCGACAATCCGCTGGGGGTTGGTTCGACTCCCTCTCCGCTCGATCCACCTGGTATATTGGGGACGATGGTTTTAGGCTTGAATAATCTGGGTGACATTGTCGGTGGCTATGCGGATGAGAACGATTTGGTTCATGGATTCATTTATCGAAATGGTGTTTACACGACAATTGATAATCCGCTCGGTGAATACGGAACATCGTTATTTGGGGTCAATGACGTGGGTCAAGTGGTGGGTAGTTATATTGATGCTACGGGAAGCGTCAACGGGTTTGTTTACGATGGTGTGCAGTTTACAAAAATTCATGATCCTGATGGGGCCGGGTTTCTTGGTACGGTCGCTGCGGCAATCAATAATTCGGGCGTAGTCGTCGGGTACTATACCGATGCTGCAGGTTATGAGCATGCATTTATGGCGACTCCCGTCCCGGAACCCAGTTCAGGGTTAATGCTCGCGACCGCGATCTCGTTGGCTCTCGCAGCGAAATGGTACCGTCGTGACAGGGAGTTGGTTTAATCGCTGTCAGTTCCGATGTCGTGGCATTACGCCATTCGTAGCGACTGTCGATGCGAAAAAAGTGGCCGGAACTATTAATGCTAACGACGGGTCGTTAAAAGGGCAAAATTACGACACGGGGCGACCAAAGCGAACTGCGGCAGGTGGTTGGGTTTACCACGTTCTGAATTGTGCGAATGCGCGGACTCTGATCTTTTTTGTCCTCGGATGATTTTGTGGCGTTTGAGCACGCACATGAGGAGGCGGTTGCTCGCACGAGAATCTGACTGCTGTCCTCTTGTGTGATGGGGCGCCACTGGCCTCAGGTCGTCTGGCTTGAAGTGGATGGTTCGCTTTCGAAGCTTGTCGGTTGGCTGACGTGAACGCAGACTCATCGCTGGCATAATCATTTCCAGTCTGCGGGTCTTGGGGACTGATATCATGGACGTTTCAAATCCTTTCCCATCCAGAACGACGATGAGTTGCTGGCGGTCTGCCGGTACACTCAACGAAACCCCGTGCGGGCGAATTGGGTCGAGCGTACCGAAGCATGGGGGTGGAGCAGTCTCTTCCGTGGTAACCGCAATAAAAATGCCTGCTCGCGAGCTAGCCTGTTCGACGGTCCGCTGGATGGTTGGACGACGTCAAGCCCGCGCAAACTGACGAGCCGCTTTCCGCGATCGAGTGGAGCATCGGTCGCGGCCCCCCGTTTGGGGGGCGGTTCCTGGTTTGCCGAAACGACTTGAGCTCTTGGTCTCGAAATCACCCACCGACCCTGTGGATGACCAAAAATACAATGAAACGGCTCCTGACAACTTGATGTCGTTTCCGTGGAATTCGGGCCGGTGAACCGCGACTGCGTTTCATTGTGCGCTGATACGACACAGGACTTCCGCCGGGCAATCGTCAGCCACGCTGAGCGAGGCAAAATTCAAGAGCATTGGACCAAAGAAAATATCTCAGGCGGCGGTGGTCCCGTACCTCACGACCAACTCCGCAGCGTGAATTCCCGAAACATCGGGACTCTTCCCTCGGCGATGCAACGAACTGCGTCACCCCAAATCACCGACCAAATCCATCACTCCGCGAATTCAATAAACCACGTGACGAGCAAGCTCCCGCACGCACTGACACAGAGCCCAGCCCCGCCAAAGTCAAAATGGTGCCGTCTCTATGACCGAAACTGGCTCCATTTTTCCGATCGGTCCCAGAATCTTTACAGTTGATTGTTTTTCGCCACTCGCAAATCGAAAACAAAAATTAACTTGGTCTCTGGCGTATCTCGTTTCGGGAAAGTTGACGTTCGGATGAGATTTCATTGTGGTCGCATTGCCATTCATTCAGGAAGCCTGCCGAGCTTTTGACATCACATCGTGAAATTCAATGGTGTTTTACAGATCAATTGATGAAATCTACGACGAGATCCTGATTGCGGGTCGTCTTGGCATGGAAACTGCCAATGACTCTCATGAACAGTGTGCTGAATACGGCGCTGCATCGCGGTTTGCCATGGACAGCGGTTTGCACCCGCGATTGTCGCTGAACTCTTCGAGTTGGGCCGCGCGACTCGGAGAACGGATCCGATCGACTTTGCTTCGTCTCGCACCTGTATGCGGAAGAGATCAAAATCATCAACCGCACGTCGGACGATATCTCTTTTCTCTGCGGGTGGGCTACTTAGAAGGATCTCATGATGAATCGAAAACTCACGTTTCTATGGAAGTTTGCTCTCTTGTTGTCGGGGATCGGATTCAGTGTTGCCGTTGTTATTGATGCGTCCCGATCTGAATCGCGAGACGTTGGGGCTGCGGAGACGGATGTTACAAAAGTGACTGCGACAACGAATCCCAAGCGGAGTACGAGCGTCGTTGATAACAAAGCCGAAGAAACACCCAACTCCGCGAAGCGATCCGCTGACGAAGATGCGATTCGTTTGACGGGTGACGACTATGTGAAGGCATATAGTGCTGCAGACGCCAAGTCAATCTCGGCTCAATACACACCCGATGCCGAATACATCGACGAACAGGGCAACCTTTATCAAGGTCGTGAAGCCATTGAAGAGGCGATGAAGACGTTGTTTGCCGCAAACACGGGTTGCCAGATCGGATTGGAGATTCAGACAATCCGCTTTGTCAGCCCAGGTTTAGCAGTTGAAGACGGAACGATGACGTTTACGGCTTCCAACGGGTCGGAACCAACCGAAAGCCGCTATACGGCGATGCATGTAAAGACCAACGGGAAATGGTTCACGGCCAGCGTGCGTGAGCATGCCCCAAAAGTGAGGCGGCAGCAGCAGGCACAACTTAAGCATCTCGACTGGCTGCGAGGGGACTGGGTCGACGAAAGCGAGGATGCTGTCGTGACCTTCTCGTGTGACGCCATTGACGGCGGCAACTATTTGCTGCGGAAATTTGGGGTTCATATCGTCGGGCAGGATGCGATGTCCGGCACGCAGCGGATCGGCTGGGATCCACTGACCGGCAAACTCCGCGCTTGGATCTTCGACTCCGAAGGTGGTTTTAGTGATGGGCTATGGCATTACGATGACGAAGGTCGCTGGATGCTTAAGTCGACGGGTGCAACGGCTGATGGTCAATCCGCATCGAACACCAGCATTTACACTTTCGTTAACGAAGACACGATGACATGGCAGTCCGTGGATCATGAGATTGCCGGAGTCGCACTTCCGGACAGCGAAGTAGTCACGATTGTTCGCCGGGCACCGATTCCGCAAATCGCCATCGAAGCGGACTTGTCGAAATCGAACTGACGCCTGCTTCACTCAGCCCTCAGATGACTCATCGTACTCACTCAATGGAGAACTCGGATATGAAACGCAACTTTTGGAAAACCTTGATGATCTGCGGTCTTTCCGTTTCACTGATATCGGCTGATCTGTTTGCTCGTGGCGGGGGACACCCGGACAGTGGTGGAGGCGGTGGGCACCCCGGCGGTGGTGGAGGACACCCGAGTGGAGGAGGAGGGGGTGGCAGGCCTCCGGGTGGTGGTGGTGGACACCCTCAAGCAGGTGGTGGGAACCCAGGAAGTGGACATTCGGTCGGCGCGATTCGGTCGCCCTCTTTCAGTCAGCCCCGAGTTGGCGTCCAGTCATACTCCCCGCATGCCTCGGGAGTGGGTGGGGCCCGCGGCCAGATTCATGGTCCTCATAACGCGATTCACTCCGGGAACGCAGTGGCTCTGCATCCCAACCCGCCCGGCCAAAACAGGTTTACGGGTCCTCCAGGTGTGGCGGGTCACGCTGGAGCGAGAGCCCAAATGGAGATCGCACACCGCAATGGTCTTGTAGGTCCAACGCATCGCGGGAATATCGTTAACCTTCCAAACCTCAATCTCAATATCAACCGCAATTCCTACCAGCCATACAATCATCCGCAATATCGCAGTAACTGGAATGGGCATTATGCCGGATATGGAAGCAACGGCGGGTACGATAGCCATGGCGGGTACGGGGGTTATGGAGGGTACGGCGGCTACGGATATGGTGGAGGATTTGGTTCCGGTTTGGGTCTACGTGTTGGGTTGGGGTTGGGCCTGGGGACGATAGGCTTGGGTCTGGGGACGGTGGGGGTGGGCTATGGAGGCTCTGGCTGGGGACTCGGTTATGGTGGTTACGGCGGCTATGGTATGGGATACGGCGGTTATGGCAGTCCTCTTGGTTATCACAGCGGCTATCTTGGATACTATAATCCGTACTACAACAATAGCTATGGCACGTATGGAGACTACCGCTACAGCCAACCGATTCCGATCGTCTATTCCGATACTTCCGAAGTACCCGGCGATGGAGCGTCATCGCCATGCGACCAGAGTTTGAATACTGCCGTCGATGCGTTCAAACGGAGCAATTACGACCTGGCGCTGGAAGTGACCAACAAGGGGATTGTCCAGTGTCCGGGCGATTCGGTCATGCATGAGTTTCGTGCGCTGGTGCTGTTTGCGAAAGGTGACTATCAGCAGGCCGCCGCGACGATTCATTCCGTGTTAGCCGTCAGTCCGGGGTGGAGTTGGACCACTCTCATCGGTCTCTACAGCGGCGTCTCGATTTACACGACTCAACTCCGAGCACTGGAAGGGTTCGTCAATGCGAATCCCCAAGACGCGGGTGCACGTTTCCTGCTGGCCTATCACTACATCGTCGATGGCTACCCTGATTCGGCGGCGACGCAGTTACAACTTGTCGTGAAGCTTGTTCCCACGGACCAAGCTGCGGCAAACGTGTTGAAGTTGATCTCAAAACCAATTCCCGACCAGTCGGTTGCGACCAAAGAGCAGACGCAGGCACAGCCTGCAATTGCTGCCGCACCAGCCGTTATACCAATCGACCCGGCGATGATTCTGGGGAGCTGGCAAGCGACTCGTGACGACGGCTCGAAATTTGAATTAACGCTCAAAAGTGATCAGACGTTTAATTGGAAGTTTGTGCTGAGTGGAAACAGCGAAGAGTTTGGTGGCACATATCAAATTGAAGGGAATGTTTTGGGGCTACAACGCAAAGAGGGTGGTGCGCTAATTGCAGGATTAGTTCTCGACGGCAGTAATAAGTTCAATTTCAAACTGTTGGGGTCTCCGCAAGAGGATCCGGGCCTCAACTTCAGCAAATAAATTATCTCTGAGAATCACGTCTGAGTGAAAACATCGTGTGAGAAAGAAGAGGCGGCCATGTACTGGGAACAGATCAAGGGTCGATGGAAGCGAATCCGCAGGATTTTCAAAAGGGAGGACTCGAACAATCTGATCGATGAAGAATTCGTGATCATCGCGAAGAAGCGAGATCAACTGGTCAACGTCCTGCGAGAAACATGTCGCCGTAAAAAAGAAGAGGCTGAAAAAGAGTTTAAATGGTTCACCGATCGTATTGCAGCCACACAAAGGCCGAATTGAGAAGTGTTGCCGCAGCAGGTTCAGGAGGTTGAGTGATGAGCGACGTCGCGGCCAGTCGCGACTCAGAGCGAGACCCACGTTGAGGTTTGACTTCGCATCGTCGACCCATGGAGTGAAAGAACATGGGATGAAACTCACCATGACCGCAATTCTGGTGATGAGTTTCGTTTCGATCAGCATTCTCGGGTGAAACGACGCGACCACATCATCGGCCAAACAGGAAACAAAAATCTCGACTCCCGGTGAAACGACAACGATCACCACCCAAGAGGAACTAAAGAAAGCCCCGCGAACTTCCGCCAGGGACAACGCCTTGAGTGGGAAGCCGTCAAACGGACCGAAAATCTGTTCTTTAGGCGGTCCAGAAAGAACTCCAACCAAAGGGATCTGATCATGTCGAATTCCAAAGCGACGCCGTGTGTCGACCAGCAGGAGTGGGCACAGGCCGAACGGAGCGCCAAAGTGGCGGTGGCATCTGTAGGGGAAATGGCCAGCCATTCGGTATCGGCGGTCGGTGAGGTGGCGAGAAATGCGGTCGGCGATATCGGCCAAGAAGCGGATCATCTCACGGCCAAGGCTGGCGTCTATATTGAGGAACTCGGTGATCGATTTAGCAAAAACGGACCCCAATCGGGAATATTGGGAAACGCGTCACAAGCGGTCGCTGGAGCCGTCAAAGAGAGCGGCGAATATCTCCAGGATGCCAAGCTGACCGGGATCACCGCAGATATCGCTCATGTGATTCGGCGAAATCCCATTCCTTCGATCCTGATCGCGATGGGCGTCGGCTGGTTTCTGGGACGAAAACGGAAAGGTTGAGTCATGTCAACAAATGCCGAGGACAGGCCAGCGCAGTCCAGCATATCGCTCGTGAGGGGTATTCTCGTCGATCTCGAACATCTCGTTGAACAGCAATTGCAATTGACGAGGCGAGAGATGGAAGACGAGCTGCGCCAGCGATCAGCGGACGCGATGATCGTTGCGATTGGCATCGGAATCTTATTTCTCGCTGCCGGCGGCTTTTGCCTCGCGTTCGCTCACTTGTTGCACTGGTTCAGCTCCCCAGCGGGGGGTGATCCGGCCTGGTTTCGGCTGTGGGCCTGTCACGGGATGATCGCAGTAGCACTTGCGGTCGTCGGCGGAATCTTGACGCATGTTGGCCGAACAAAATTTGGGTCTGTTGAGCGGTGTCAGAATCCCGTCACGGAAATTTTTGAGGAGCAGAAATCATGAACGATACTCCCGATTTCCTACGCAAACAGATGCGGGAAACCAAAGCGCAACTCTCCGAGAAGTTAGAGTCTCTGGAACAGCAGTTCTCTGACGCGATTCAGTCTACGGGCACGGCAGTGAATTCGACTATGCAAGCGGTTGAGCAGGCAACACATTCTCTCAGCAACGCCCTGGATATTCGACGGCAGATCGATCGACACCCCTGGTTGGTTCTGGGTGGCGCCATCCTCGTGGGCTATGTGGCCGTTGATCTCTTGAAAGGGCCGAAAAATTTGAATTTGGAAGGGGCCGAGAAAAGCAGTTCTGTACCAGACTCCGCCGCAAGCGATGCGAGTCAGAAAAACGCGACGCGCATTCTTGAGTCCACTGAGAACGCGACCGCCATCGAAGCCACTCGCCATCCAAGTCGGAAAGGGTCTTACTGGGATCAGTTGAGGGACACTGCAATGCGCTCGCTGATGGCTACAGTGCCGATCGTTGTCGCTCAAATCGTGCCCCGCATCCTCGATCAAGTGATGGACAATCGGGTCGGTACTCCGACCAACCCTGCGGAAAATTTGGGTGAACCAGAAAGTTCCCGCACGCAGAAACAGTCATCGGAAGCGGCTCAACGCCTTCGCATCGCGTTGACAGAAAGTGTTCGTTCTCAAAAAACGTTTTAACAAGAAGTTCGCTCTTACAAGGAAGCATGATCATGAATTGGGATCAAATTCAAGGCAACTGGAAGCAAATGACAGGTCAGGTCAAAGAGAAGTGGGGTAAGCTCACTGATGATGATCTGACGATGATTGCCGGGAAACGAGACCAGCTGGCGGGCATCCTTCAGCAGCGGTACGGTTATGCCAAAGAAGTGGTGGAAAAGGAGCTCAATCTGTTCATGGAGGACCTCAAGCATTAAGTCAAATCGTATCCGTGTCCGCCCCTTGATGTCTTCATTCTGCCATTCGCAAATCGCAGAAGTATCGGGGTCTGATATTATCAAAGAAGATCGTTAACGATAAAGAATTTATTCGTGATTGACGAGAGTTGGTTTTTAACTGAATAGGAGAAATGAAATGCTTGGTACAGTTCTACTGGTGATCTTGATTCTGATGCTTCTGGGAGCGGTTCCTGCCTGGCCTCACAGCTAAAGCTGGGGATATGGCCCCAGTGGGGGCCTGGGACTGGTTGTGCTGATTCTGGCCATTCTGCTCTTGATGGGACGTATTTGACAACCGTCAATTCCCGCGGAATTCAATACTCGAAGGGTCTGGAGACTGTTTCGTGATTCCCTCTGCGATAAGCCTCGTCGGCACGATCATACTCATTTTCGATGTCTTCGCCATTTTCAGTGTTTTGTTGGGTCGTTCCAACTGCATGCGCAAGATCCTCTGGTTTGCGATCATTCTGTTGTTGCCATTCCTGGGAATGGGGTTGTACTTCTTATTCGGTCGAAGTTCAGAGGATGCTCGAGCTTAGAAAATGCGAGCTGACGACTGGCGTAAATGTTGATGGATTCACAAGGGGGGGCAGGGTGCAAATCTTCTGCTTCGCTCTAAAAAGTCTTGTGAAAAGTCGAGCCGCTTTCACACGCATGAAAAGTTCGCGTTGAAAAAAGGAAATTCGAAATGAGATGGCTGGGAACGAATAACTTGGGCATGCTCCTGTTGTCTATCTGGCTCATTCTGACTGGCTTGTTGCCAATATTGCATGTCACCTTTCCAAATATGAGTCTGTTCTTTCAGGCATTGGCGTTGCTGGCCGGTGTTTTGCTGCTGCTTGGGCGTTAGCAGTCTGTTGAAAAAGGGGGACAGTCAACTCGCGCTGCGTATCATTCAAGTGAATTTTTGATTTCGGTCGGAGCCAGTCCTTGTTTTTCAACAGGCTACTAAGGTGTGATATTCAAATAAAAAATGCTTTGAGAAAGTTAGAATTGAACGATGACACTTGGCGGATTTCTGTTGCTCATGTTGATTGCAGGTCTCTGCGGCAGTCTCGCTCAGGCGATTGCGGGATATTCTCATGGTGGCTGCTTGGTCTCGATTGTACTCGGTTTTATTGGAGCGATACTGGGTACTTGGATCGCACAACAGTTAGGACTCGGAGAAATTCTCGCCATCCAAGTCGGTGGTCGATCGTTTCCGATTGTCTGGTCTATCATTGGTGCCGCGTTGTTTGTCGCGATCCTCAATTTGTTGAGCTCACGTCGATATGGTTGAAATGATTGACGTAACCGCTCACAGTTCGGGGACAGGCGCAATTTTCCCGCGACAAAGTGAAGATCCGCCAAATCGCTCAATCCATTCACTCATCGTTTTGCCGGGAAAACTGTGCCTGCCCCCCTCACTTCGCTGTGAACGGTTACATGATTGACCGACGAAGAGAGTTTGATAAATGACCGATAAAGAGAAGGGGACTTTCATGTCAACGACCACATCCAAAAACAATCAGAGCGGAATGGGATCTCTCCCACATGAAACCGGCGTTGCCTTTCGGGTCTGGGCTCCCCACGCCGATGCCGTATTCGTGACAGGTGCTTTTAATCAATGGTCGCCTGATGCTCATCCCATGACACGGGAAGCAGAAGGATACTGGTACGCGGACATTACGACAGCCACAATCGGCTGCGAATATCGGTATCGCATTATGAATGGCGATCAACAATTGTTGCGGATCGATCCCTATGCACGACAGGTCACCAGTACCGTGGGAAATGCCGTGGTCTATGATCCAGGCTTTGACTGGGAGGGGGATGATTTTCACCTCCCCGCCGTCAATGAACTCGTGCTGTATGAGATGCACTTAGGAACGTTCCATGACAAAGAGGATGGAAAGTTAGACAAGTTTGGAGAAGCCGTCCAAAAACTGGACCATCTGCAGCGATTGGGCGTAAATGTCATCGAAGTGATGCCCTTGGCACAGTTCGCTGGTAATTTGTCTTGGGGCTACAACCCCTCTTGCATTTTCGCGGTGGAAACCAACTACGGCGGTCCCACGGGGTTCAAGCGGTTTGTCAAAGACGTGCATCGAGCGGGCTTTGGGGTGATCCTCGACGTTGTCTACAACCACTTTGGGCCGACTGACCTCGATCTGTGGCAGTTTGACGGATGGAGCGAGAACGGCCAGGGGGGTATCTACTTCTACAATGATTGGCACGCCGAAACCCCTTGGGGATCGACGCGACCCGATTATGGTCGGAAGGAAGTGCGTCAATTCATTCGCGATAACGCAATGATGTGGCTGGAAGAGTACCACGTCGACGGCCTGCGACTTGACATGACGTTATTTATGCACAACGTGCGGGGAAATGGAGATCCCGGTGGCGATCTGCCCGATGGATGGAGCGTTGTCCAATGGATCAATCGCGAAGTGCAGCAGAATTATCCCGGACGAATCACGATCGCCGAGGATTTGCAGAACGACGATCGAATCACGAAGCCAACGGATCAGGGGGGGGCGGGCTTTACGGCACAATGGGGCGCTCGTTTTGTGCATCCGATTCGGGCGTCAGTGACGACACCCAATGACGAACAGCGATCGTTGGACAGTGTTCGAATGGCGATTGAAGGCCGCTACAACGGAAACCCATTTCAACGCGTCATCTACAGTGAATCGCATGACGAAGTCGCGAACGGTAAATCCCGAGTCGCTTCAGAAATCGATCCTGACCATCCCGACAGTTGGGCCGCGCAAAAACGGACCACGTTGGCAGCGGCTTTGATGTTCACGGCGCCAGGGATCCCCATGCTGTTTCAGGGGCAGGAATTTCTCGAAGACGGGTGGTTTCAAGATTCCGTACCGCTCGACTGGCATAAGTCCGAAGAGTTCGTCGGCTTAGTACGGATGTATCGGGATTTGATTCAGCTTCGGTTGAACCGACTCGGCACGACGCGAGGTCTGACAGGCTCTGGACTGAATACATTTCATCAGAATCAGGCCGAGAATATCATCGCTTATCATCGTTGGCATCAAGGGGGCCCCGGAGATGACGTGATCGTCGTCGTGAATCTGTCGCATCTTGCCCACGAAAACTACCAACTCGGTTTTCCCTCGCCAGGAACGTGGCGATTGCGAATAAATAGTGATTGGAATGGCTATAGCCGCGCTTTCGGAAACCAAGCCTGTTCTGATGTTGTCGCGGGGACGGAACATCAGGTCGATCCGCAAAATGGGACTCACATCGAACGAGATGGGTTCCCGGCCGTCGGAACGATTAGCGTTGGATCGTACAGCGTCTTAGTTTTCTCGCAAGATAAGCCTGACTGACGAGAGACAATCATTCTCGGTCTTGCTGAATCATCGGTACCTTATTCTGTGGCCGCGCGGGGATGGTGACTTAGCTGTCTGTTGAAAAAGAGGGACAGCCAACTCGCACTGCGTATCGTTCAAGTGGATTTTTGATTTCGGTCGGAGCCAGTCCC
>Ga0114978_10000514_pt1 | contig 32891 bp, 33 predicted proteins | sample S_140212_EF_Meta_FD_87027 | JGI IMG/M metagenome (GOLD analysis project Ga0114978, IMG submission 87027) | Freshwater microbial communities from Lake Simoncouche, Canada to study carbon cycling - S_140212_EF_MetaG | ecosystem: Environmental > Aquatic > Freshwater > Lake | place: Lake...
ATTAACGAGCAAATAAGTATTTTGCAAGAAGAGCTGGAAAATGGCGTGAATAAAGAAAAAGATACGACCAAAGTAAAGAAAGATACAGACGAGCGTATTGACCCGGAAACGAAAAAAGAGATGGTAAAGATTGAAGCGCTCCAATCACAAATAAAGATCGCCATGTTGAATTCGATATATGTGCCCAACACCAAAGACCATCTCTATAAACACGCCTATAATGCACATACCCCTGAACACAGTAAACCCTTTACATGTACTATTTCCGAACTGGTAGTAGAACAAATTATGTTGATTGATGATGTGGATAACAGTTGGAAGTTGTTGCTCCTAATGGGTATTGGTGTGTTTGCCAGCCATAAAAGTATTCGATATACTGAAATTATGAAACGACTGGCTCAAGAACAGAAATTGTATTTGATTATTGCTTCGACGGATTATATCTATGGGACGAATTACCAGTTTTGCCATGGCTATATTAGTAAGGATTTAGCTTATATGAGCCAAGAAAAATGTATTCAAGCCATGGGGCGCGTGGGTCGTAATAAACTTCAGCACGATTATAGTGTGCGGTTTCGTGACAACGAACTTATTTGGAAATTGTTTCAAACGGACGATGATAAGCCCGAGGTGAAGAATATGAATGTACTACTGGGGGCTCTGCCCCCACACCCCCGTATGTAAACCCCCGTATGTAAACCCCCCCCGTATATAAACCCCCGTATGTACCCCCCGTATGTAACCCCCCGTATGTAAACCAGTAACGGATGTAAAAATAAAAATAAAAAAAAATTAAACTAAAACTAACTTTTTTATTTTTATATTTTGTTTTACATTTTTATAATCAAAATGCTCAAACTACTCTACTAACGACGGCCTTTACCTCTTTGAACAAAACTTTTTATATTTCTTTTATTTTTATTATTATTTTTATTTATAAATTCAGCCCGTTTTGCCTGTTTAGGTTTTTTGATATAGGTGGTATCAACCGGTATGTAAATACTATATTGATACCTGATATCCTCGTTATCATATATCACCGAATTAAAGGAAGATAGCAGTATAGCATCATCGACATAATAACCACAACCTTTGCTATATAATAATTCTTGATTAAACAAGGAGGTGTCATAGTGACTAATGTTAAACTCGCGCCGACAATAACAGCATTGATAACAAGGATGTTTATGGTCATCGGTTGTTTCTTCGATTCGGTCAATCATTCTCTCCAAACAGGCAGGATGAAATGTTTTTGCACATGGTTTGGCGCATACAAACACTTTGTTACTGATGTGTCTATAGCAAATACCACATTCCGGATCTTTCTTTTCATCCTTTTCATCCTTTTCATCCTTTTGATTAAACGTTTTTCTATATTCCAAAACGTTTAATAAACTGAAATTAATTTTGTTGTTGTGTTTGTTTTGAATCTCACTGATGCTCTTGATAATGGCTTCCATTTTCTTTTCTTTTCTTCGATGTTTGTTTGATTGATTTGTTGGTTTGTTTGTTAATTTAATTTCATACAAGTATTTCAATTTTCTGTAGTTTTCGTAGGTCCACCACCAAAGAGTGACTGTTTTTGTGCTTTATATAAATTATAATTGGCTGTCATTGGATTTAAATAACGAGTAGATAATACTACGACGATACCTGCTAACAAACTATATTTCCATTTGAACTGAAAAAAAGGAACCACAAGTAAAAGTGCGATTAATAGATACGCGATAATCTGTACCATGTTAAACCAATACTGGATTTTTTCTTTGGTCTGAATACCTCGATTAAAATCGTCATCCATAAATTGTAAAAAAACCATACCTTCTTTGCCGGCAGGTTCGAAATAATATTCATAAAAAGGGCGATGTGTATTGCTTTTAACTACATAATCCAATACATGTTGCGGAAACAAGTAGACAATCGGTAACGTCGTAAAACATTTAAAGACATAAAAAGGCTTAAACTTTAATTTATTTTGTAGAGAAAAATCCCACGTTTGCTTATCAAAAATCCCATTCACATTTTTAATAAGGTCGCCATTTTCAGTGCTTAATACGTAAGCACCCGATCTGGCTAATCGTAGACCAACTTCTATTATTTTCGCATCTCGGTATTGGACATTGACAATACCGGTATAATCCGTCATGTGTCGGTTGACCCATTCGGTAATATTGTGCGGCGGTTTTGTCTCGGACGAAACGTATTTCCAATCATCGGTAAATCCATTCTGCTTTTCCGAATAAGTATATGTTATCTGATGAACTATTTTCCCTTTGAGTAGAACATAGTCGGTCATGCCCTCATTCGCATCAATAAATTCAGACCACATCATATTTTTATAATGGCTATATTTCTTAAGTTCGTTAGCATCATTGATTTTAAAACAGTTTTTAGACGAGGCACTTAAATGGCCCCACCGGGGTTTTATAAAAAGGGGGCAATTCCGCTTGTGGTCGGTATAAGATGAATTCTTTTCCCCCGATAGCATTTGAAATACCTGCTCTTCTTTACCTTTGACGTCTTCTAATTTTCCGCCCATTAAACCTTGACTTTTAATAATCCATAATTTATCATAGACAAATTTATAGTCTGGATATTTTGCATAGGCTTTGCCATCATACACCGGCATGTTGCTGGTTAAATGAAATTTAAAGGGGTCTATATAAGGATTGAAATACCCCATCAGTTTACACCAGGCTTCTTCTTTGGAAAATAACTTATTAAAAAGGAAAGACATTTACGTATAGTGTTTCTCTACTATTAGTGAATACAATTTAAAAATTAAAAATTGAAATACTTTTATGACAACTACTTACCTTAAAACCTTAATAAATAAAATGGCTGTTGTACCGCTTCATATTCGTGCGATGTTTAATTATTCCGTCAATCAGCAGCAGCGCGACAAAAGCGACCTATTGGAAGAGGCACATAATACATTTGCTGTCACCAGGGGGGACGGCATTAATATTTATCTACCCACCGAGATTTGGCAAATGATTTTTGACATTTCACACAATGTGGATACGTGTCAGACCCACTTGGCGTTTAAAAAAGAACGCATATATAACAGAGACACTTATTTCACATTCTCGGGTACGTTGCAAGAGTTTAACCATACATCACGCATGATGGAATTAGACAGTTTAATATTCGACGAACGGTCGGAGGGCGATGAACTGCCTTGGGAGCATCACTGCAAAGGTGCTTGTGGGGACACAGATAATTGTCCAATGGAACGCGGTGCGGTGTGTTCTAGCATTTGGAAAATTATGGAATTTAACAGTCAAAAAGAGTTGAATCTCTACAAATGGCTCATTCCTCGCGCGTATTCGTTTTATGGACAATATGAAGTTAAAAATTTTAAAATGGAAACCAGTTATGATGGTATTGAACCAGGTATTCCGACTGGCAGCCAGGGTGATTCATGTGAATCTATCTCGGGTCAAATACCCAGCAAAGGACCTCAACAGACATGTACTCATTGCGATTATCTGTTTTACATGTCAGACAAGCATTATTTCGACGATGAACATCAGTTGGAGTATTGTGGGTGGCGTTGTCATGCGATAGCGAATGGTATACTGCCCTAACCTAACGATGTTGTTTGTTATAAAAAATAAAAATAAAAAGTTGATAAAAATAAAAATAAAAAGTTGATAAAAATAAAAATAAAAATATAAAAATAAAAAAGGATTTTCATCTTTTTTATTTTTGTATTTTTTTGTTAATTATTTTATATAAATTTATTAATTATTTTAATTGACTGCTACGAATTTGATGCGCGCATTGAATCGTTCTGGGTCATCTTTAATACAAAATACATTAAACAAATGAGTCCATACGGCAACTGTGGGTTTTTCCATATGAGATGCTACAATAAAATTTTTAAATTCACCCCAAAGTAGAACTTCATCTTTAATGATGGGGATAAAATTTATCCATAAATCATGTATCATTTCCCATTCGACATAGCCTTCACGAAAACCGCCATTTACTTCATCTATGAATCTGAACCGATAACCGACTGTTTGCGGAATAAATTCAATACCGCATCCACAGTCACATATTTCACCTTCGATATCGTCATCGTTAAGTTGATCGGCCATTTTTCTTAAATATAATAATATTTATTAATATGATTATTTACAGTAATAAAGTAATAAAGTAATTCAATTTTTACTAAAAGGGGCTGTTCCCCTCTGTTGTTTATTTTTTGGACATTTTTATACATATGAGTTTGCCACACTTTTTCAAAGTATGTTTTGGTTCAATCTGCTTCGCTTGAACCTTTTTTTAAAAGGTTGGTTAGATATAAATATATTCCAACGGCGTATCATCTGGAATATGATCTGGATTTTGTATATAAGGTTCCAGGTGGCACCACACGCGGTCATTGGGATAGTCGCGTACCGAGCTGGCAATCAAATCCAACAGATCACCCCATGTCTCGATTAATGCGTAAGGAATATAATTTACCCAGTTTATATCAACCAGCTGGTCTTCTATCATAACGATCTCTTCATCTTCGAGAGAGAGTTTAATTTTAAACCCCAGTCCTTCGCCTTGTAAGAACGTGAGCCCGCATCCGCAGTCGCAGACATATTGTTTTTTAATGTCCATGTTATTATATTGGTCGTACTTGACGTTTTGAACATCCATTTATGTATTGGTCTATTTCACTTTGTTCGTTTGTATGAGTGTGGTAATGGTAAATTGAGAAAAGTATTTCAATTTTAAGGGACGACCGTCCCTTTTAAACCCTGTTCAATATTAAGGGACGACCAACCCTGTTCAATATTAAGGGACGACCAACCCTGTTCAATATTACGAAACGCATAAACTTTTGCTCTCAACTCTAAATAATACTTGTATCGTTCGAGAGGTAATTCCGAATCAAACACTTTACTATTACCAGTAGAGATGACCTCTACTTTTTTCTTATCTACTCCCGAGTTCGGATCTTGTTGAATCATTGTATTATAAATTTTTATTGTTTTCCAACCTTCCAATACTTTTTCAAAAATGAAAATGACTTCTTCGCCTGTAATACCGCGTTTAGTAGAGCGTTTCTTCTCGCGACGTTCTTTCTTTTTTAATAAAAAAGATTGTTTGTAGGTGTTATCAGGTATAATATTCATTATAAGTGTATAATGAATATAATAAATATTATTTATATTTTAATATATTGGATTTATCTATTTTATATTTTTATATTACATTTTTTCCAAAAACCTATGCTATCTGGTAATGGATTATAAGCACTATCTATTTTTAATAATTCAACTAGTTTTTTAGCAAATCCGTTTCTTCTCGCTCTTGAATGTGTCCAAATCATAATAGCTGTATTATTTTCTTTTTCTTTTTCTTTTACACAAAAACAAGGCAATAAATAACATGATTTATTTCCATCAATGTAATCAATTGCAAATAGTTCATCCATCATTGCGCCGCGTTTATACATTGCGTCAGTTTCATCCACTCGTAAACCATACAAGTTTCCTTTTATATATTCTTCTAAAATAGTTGTTCTATTATATATGAAACCATTATGGTCATCCATTAATTCATCCATCAAACACCAAAAATCACTACCAGATACAATAGTTGTTAGTTTAATTTCACCCCAATCTTCCATTTTTTGTTGATATTTAATTATTATTTAAATAATATATCAATTTTATAGTGTTTATTTTTTAACCAAAGGGTATTACTTTACCAATTTGTTGAGTGTACTCTCATTTTTCCCATATTTTTCTAAAAGTAATCCTTCATAACGTTCAAATAGTTCTGTTACAACTTCACTTTTATAAAAGGGTAGTTGACATTGAGACATAAGTCGTCGTATATTCTTAACAATATCAATCGTTAAATCATTCTTGATATTATTTTTAATACGCAGTTCATCCAAATGTTGTAAAATAGAATTAGGTTTACATCCTTCTAATGTTTTATCAATAACTATAAACATTTCAGCTAGATGAATCTTTCGCCGTTTAATATTTTTCTCTTCTTGTGTGGTTGATTCTTTTAAAACTTTTTCTTCGTTTCTACAAACTGTTGTTCCATTTTTAATTTTGCCGACAACATCTTTTGATAGATGTAATTCTTCTTCTATTTCTTTATTCTTTTTGCCTTGTTTAAACAGTTCTCTCGCTTGTAAAATAAGTTCATCACTAACACCATTTTTTGCATTTCTTATAGATGTCGACATTTTCTTTCTTGTTTCAGCGGATTTCGTTTTACCAAAACTATGATGTCCTTCGCCTTTCATCTGTTCGGATTTATCTTTATATACCTGTTTTCGTATGATTTCCTTACAGACTTTCTCTTTCAACTCTTTCAATCGTATTGTTTCGTTATAACCTTCTTTGCCTTTCTCATTACAATTTGTTTCTGTGAAATTTTCTATTTTGTGTTTTTCCTCATTACATATCTTATACATTTCCATTTTTATATTTTTATCATCGGTCAAAAGATATTTTTCAAAGGCAATTGCTTGATTGTATTTAACAATTAGGCCATTTTTGACGAGGGAAATGAATTTCAGGCAGTCGGATTTACTTGAAATAGTATAATCAATATTGTTCTCAATATTTCCAAATCCAAGAAATTCTTTTATTTTTTCCAACACTTTTGGATGGTTTTTTTGAGAAATCGATATATAGAAACTAGTAATTTTATTTTTATTTATATAAAAGCACCCTTCGGCGTCTGTAATACCTAAAATATAGTTTATATTCATTCGTGGTAAGTTTGTTTCATCTAGAATTTTATTTTCATTATATTCTTTGCATTTTTTATACAGTTCTTCTTTTTGTTCTACTACATTTGGTATATCTGCTAATTTATAAAATTCGTTTAAACATTCTAGTTGCGGTTGTTTTATAATAATACTATGACGAATATAATCCAAGAGTAATTTATAGTCATTGCTTCTCATCATTAAATTATATTGATTACGTCTGTTATGTTTATGGTATAAACCATCTCTGGTCATCATATTTTCTACTCTGTCATTTCTATTTTTAGATGTTGTGATACTTCCACCAAAATGATAACGAATAATTTGTAAAATATTGGATCTACATTGTGTAATTGTTATGCCTGATTGATATCCTTCTTCTATTTTACGAATAAATATACAACCATCGCCATCTATGACGCCTGCTATGTAAGAAGCACTAGGTGGAAATGTATGAAACCGTTGAAGTTGTTTAATGTTATCTTCCTCAATAGATGTCATCTTCTATATTATAATATATACGCGTTCGTTTAAGTCATTTCAATTTAATCATATTATATTTTTAATGTTGCGATTTTGGCTGGAAATATATCATTTTCCAAATCATCGACTACTTTATTTATTATTGTTAATTTTTCTAATATGGGTATTTTATTAGATTTGGTTCCAGTCCAAATTTTTTCTAGTTTCGGATGGGTTTCTATTTTGAAGAAACTTCTTATTTTATCTTTATTCTTACCAACAACTTCTTCGTAGTAGTTAACATATTTTCGCATCATATCTTGTGTAATTCCTTCTGGAAGTGGTTTTGCGCTACTTTTACGTGCACGTTTAGTACCTTTCATAATCCCTTTACTATTTTGCTCTTGTTCTTCTCTTGAAGCTAATCGTAAATTTTCCAAACGATTATTAATAGGATTTCGATCAATATGATCAACACTTAAATGTTTTGTACCTTTTCCGTTGCCGAAACAATTCATGATAATTTGATGAATAAATAATGATTTATAAGAACATAAAATATATCCGTTTGAATGTTTATGCCATGTAAGTTTATTGTTATTGTTGCTATTTTTTTCAAAATCCAAAATTTTTTGATAACTTTCTATTGATAATTTACATACTGTATCTTTTTCACAATACATCAACAAATATATATCATCATTTTCTTTTATTTTCCATAAAGGATTTTTCATATAATATGGGTCTACACCATTCATAGCATAGTGTCCTGGTATATATTCTAATATATCATGTTTAATACATAGCTGTTCGTGATAATGATGATAGCATATTACATTTGATTTCCTCAAATCATAAATGTTGTTATTTTTGAAAACATAATTTACATTGATATCTTTAAATCCAAAAATGAATTGTAAATAATTAATACAATTGCCATTATAATTATAAGACGGATATATATCGGTTTCATTAACAAAAACAAATTTCTTTTTAAAATTTATTATTTTATCTCTCGTTTCAAAGTCTAACATATATTTCTTATCGGCATAATGAATATTACCACAATTTAATTCATTATCAGTTGAATAAATAGGTTTTGACATTTCTATAGTGATTTCTGTTACATCGTCAAACGATCTAATTATATTATCAATTTTATCATTATTCATATTATAATTTAATAATATGAATTCTTTTTATATTGTTTTCAACTAATATACTATTTATATTAGTTAGTCTAGTTGCTATACGCTAAACCTCCCCGGTAAGCACATAGCCACCCCAATTTTTCAATTGAAGCATGGACTATCCCTTAAGTTATCATTGGATGTTGTTAGCACCCTCAAACCCACTCCATTATAGTCTCTGAACCTTTCCCATGTGCTAACATTAGCGCATTTAGGGACTTGGCTGCGGATTGTCCAATCCTTTTCGTTATTACTATGCTCTAGGTCATTACCCCGAGTATTCCATATGCTTTCGCAAAAGGAAGTAGTAGAAAAGGCTATTAGGATGTTCCCGCAATTTAGAAATGTTGCCTCATCTGATAGTCAGATAGAGACTAGCTGGTTACATGATGTGTTTACAACACATATTTGCTTTACACTGTTTATCCAATTTAGTAAGCAAATAACTAAATAGGCAGCCAACTGTTTGGCACAGGATTGAAGTATGCCAGACATGACCCGAAGTACGTTATAATTTACAGCGTACACTCTAACTTTAGCAGTCGCGGTACCCGCAACACACGCGTTCGACAACACCAGCTGAAGAGTGGCGTTATCAATGCGCGAGAAGTTGCACGTGCCAGACGGCTGGTGCTCTTCAGGCCGCAGGGCGAACGAGTAGACGTTGATACCAGTGTCCGGGTTGCGAGTGTGGTGTTGGTACGGTTGAACGAGGTCGAAATAAGTTCCTTCACGTTCCGAGAACCGATCTTGCCCGTTGAGCTGCAGCTTGGCATTCACAACGGGGTTCTCACCCCAGCAGTGCATGTCCAGCGACGTCTCCGTGAGGACGAACGTACCGGCATCAGACACGAGCGACTCGGGGCCAGTACCACCACCAACTCCGGGAAGAGTAGGGCCTCCACCTTCCCAGTTGGTCCATTGAGTATAGTTTGCAACATCACCAGCTTCCGTCTCATTAAACAAACCGCTGCCGTTGATAAACGAGTTAGTAGTAGCAGCAACCGCATTGGCTCCACCGAACGCATGGATAGCGTTCAACAGCGGGTCAATCGCGTCCGTGTAATTGAACGGTTGAGCACCCAGCGTCTGGTATAAAATATTACCAGGAGTCAACGAGCTACAATAATCGACGTTGGCATCAGGCTGGACGACAAACACCAACTCTTTGCAAGGGTGGTTGAAGTTCAATTTGATCTTGTTCGACGAAGAGCCGACCGACTCATCGCCGGTAAACTGCAGCTGTTCAATAAGGTATTCATGGGGGTTCTGGGCCATCCGTCTGCGCTCATCCGTATCGAGGAACACATAGTCGACATACAGGGACGCAGCCACGAGCGACTGGTTGTAAGCCGTAGTGACTTTCGTCGACGGCGTGGTACCAGCAGTCGCATTCGCCAAGTTGTTCACAGCCCACAGACATTCATCAATCGGGCGGATATCCAGATTGATTTTAACCTCGTGATACTGAAGAGCAATCAAAGGCAGAGCAAGACCGGGGTTGCGGCAATACCAGAACTGGAACGGCACATAGAGAGTCGTTTCAGGCAGAGCACTGCGCGGGGCACAGACCTGCGCCGGGGCAGTGGACGCACAAGGGCCATCCACTGCGTTAAACGACGGGTCAGTGATGAAGGTGAGCTGGGTCGTATTGCCCACCATCTTGAAGTAACCACGCTCCTGTTCTTTCGTGAGCGTGAGCTGATTCCAGATGTGCATCCAGTCACCATACTGTCTGTCAATGCGCTGACCACCGATTTCAACTTCAACCTGGGAGATCATCTGCTCACCAGGGAAATCGAGCCATCGGGCATAGACACCCTGGTTGAGAACACCAGCATTACCGCCATTCGCCATCGACTGGTTGATTTCGGGCAACGTCACCTGTAAATAGGTGCGGTACGCCAAATCACCATTGCGACTGATCGTGCACGTCACACGCCGACCGAAATCAGCCTGGCCGTTGAACGTCTGTTCAATCGATTCCATAGCAAAGTTGGTGTGACGACGATAGGTCACCTTCCAGAAGGTAATCTGGGGGTTACCCGTCAGGTAAACATCTTGAGCGCCATAAGCTACGAGTTGCATAAGTCCTCCTCCCATATTGTTATATTATTGCTAAAGAAAATAAATTTGGCAAAAACAACCTTTTTTAAAAATCAAACTTGAAAACAGAAAATCAAGTTATTCCAAATATACACTAAATATCGTTAAACTGACACTTATTAATCTCGCGCCCCCAAGTGTGCTTCAATAAATTTGCGTACATAACTTTCTAAATAGACTTCTTTTTTACCTTCGTGTTTTTTTGTAAAAATATATTTATCTTCATTTTTTTTCACACTCCATCCCGATTCTATAGCATTATAGACAAAAGCCATTTTTTGAAGTTTCATAAAATCTACATTTAAATGTTCAGGTGAATCAATTAATATTGTATTTGTATTTGTATTTGTTGTCGTATCATTCTCCATTTCTATTAAAAGTAGACTAGAAAACATTCGTGTTTTTCAAACTATCTATCACGGCAAAAAAACAATCTTGTTTTTGGTTCGATTGAACCTTACAAGTTCAAAAGGTTGTTGTTTTCTAAAAAGGAAGGTTTAAATAAATAACACTAGACTAGTATATAAATAACAAGTATGCCTATATTTAAACCAAAAAATACCAAAAAAATAGAAATATCTAAAAAAACATCTACTACATTAGATGGCAAACATAAAGAAATCACAGAGGCTATTAAAAAAGAACAAGATGAGCTGTTGCCATCGCTTATTCAACAAAAAAATGAAATGGCCAAAAATTTAAAGGAAAAGTTAAAAGAAAATACATTATCCATTGAAGAGAAACTTGAATTAAAAGATAAATTAACAGAATTAAAAGAACAAATAAGTCAAATAAATAAAAGAGAAAAAGACTATTTGCTAAATAATTCCTCTTTTATTTTCGAATATTTTGAAAATAAGAAAAAAATAGCGGAATGTACAAATAAAACAACTATTTTAGATACATTTTTTAGTATAAATAAAAACAGTGATGATTCTCAAAAAGAAAAAGAATATATATCGAATGAAAAAAAAAATATTCAAAAATACATGACCAATGTCGATGACAGTTTTTTAGATATTAATAATTTTGTTCAGCAAACCGATATATGCAGAGACTGTAACAAGGGCGAAATGATTCCGGTAGAACATGAGGGCATATTGGTCTGTAATATGTGTTCGAAAAGTATTCCCTATTTAGTAGAGAATGAAAAACCTTCTTATAAAGAGCCACCCAAAGAAGTGTGTTTTTACGCTTATAAACGCATCAATCATTTTAGAGAAATATTGGCGCAATTTCAGGCAAAAGAAACGACACAAATTCCGGATGAAGTGATTGTAAATATTCATCAACAAATTAAAAAAGAAAGAGTTAAATTATCGCAAATCACCAATAAACGGGCAAAAGAGATTTTGAAAAAATTGGGCTATAATAAATATTATGAACATATACCATTTATTAAAGATAAGTTGGGCATTAAACCGCCTATTATGAGTTCAGAGCTGGAAGATACCTTGTGTAATTTATTTATGGAAATACAAGGGCCGTATGCGAAATATTGCCCAGATGACCGAGTTAATTTTTTGAATTATTATTATACCGTTTATAAATTATGTGAACTGTTGGACCAGCACCAGTTTTTGCCGTTTTTTCCCATGCTAAAAGACCGTGAAAAAAGGATTGAACAAGATGAGATTTGGCGAAATATTTGTGATGAATTGGATTGGGAATATATCCCGACCATCTAGAGGGGAGGGGTACACCCCTCTTACACCCCGGGAGGTCACCTAGCGGCGACCTCTGTTGCTTTATATATTATCAAAAAAATAGTAATATAACATTTATATTATTATTTATAAAATTTATTAAAGTCTGGGCGACATTTATATGTTGTCAAATAATGTTAATATAAAATTTATCACATACCGGGGGTTAGGGGGTCACGACCCCCTTGCTTAAAAAGCCCTCGGAAATCCCACCAGATTAGCACCAATACCAAAGCCGGCACCCGATCGTGCACTCACACCCATGCTCGGCACATAAGTATCCAGAATGCTAAAGGTAGCCGCCGCCGTCAAAGCAATCAAGGTAATCTCATCCAGATTCAACGACCGCTTGGGGATGGCAAACGCAGCGATAGCTACCATCAGACCTTCTACCAAATATTTAATTGCGCGCTTCACGAGTTCACTAAAATTCAGAGCGTCGGTAAACATTGTTATAATAAATGTAAAGAAAATAACCTTTTGCCGAAGCTTTTCTCAAAAGCTTTTTTCTCAAAAGTGGTTGTATATATTAATATAAAAAATAACTTAAAACCTATTGAATTAATTAAGTATACAATGTCTACGTTCTCTAAAGATTCTACTTTTACTACGTTGCCTCCGCAAAACACTAAACCAAATGGCGTAGAATTCAGAACATTGGCCGATGGCACTCAAAACCCCCAATATGTGGATTTGCTCGATGAAGACAAGCCGGTGGCCGGCCAACGTTTCGCCTGTATTTCATTTATTTCGCCTGAAAAGATTTTGAAGCAGAGAGAAATGTTTAATTTCCAACACTTTCTAAAGCAGTGGGATATGCACAAGTCGCTCGAAAAGTTTAACCAATTTTTGAGTTTTCTCGCGTATAAATATACGCTAAATTTCGACCACTTGACCAAAGATTTGGAAGAGTTTTGTTCCGAGGAAAAGGAAAATCTGTTTACGTCTACTTTAGAAGATGAATTTAAGAATTTCATGGATGTGAATGATTCGCGTCTGGAAGAAGAGTTTAACAAGAAGCATAGTTTTCAGACGAGTACCCGCGGCTTCAAAGTACGCGGCTCTTACCCGAGTCAGCCCGAGGCTGAATTGCGCTGTAAAATGTTGCGCGAAGTCGATCCGAACCATGATGTCTATGTGGGACCGGTTGGTACATGGGTGCCTTTTCACCCGGAAGCCTATAAAACGGGTCGCGTCGAATACTTGGAAGATGAGCTAAATCAGCTCATGCAAGAGAAGAATAAAAACGAAACATATGCGAAAACCGAGTTTGAAAAGCGAGTGCGAGACAGCAAGGAACAAGCAATGAAAGACAATATTAAGAAAGCACAAGAGTCGGGCAATGTGCTGACACAAACGATTAATGAACAGGGACAACTGATTAGCGTGAAAGATATGAATACCACCGAGTCGACGATTAATATTGATGATGGTCCCAGTAGCAACAGTAGCAACAGTAGCGGCAGTAGCGTCAGTGCGGCAGATGTGCGCAGAGCACTCTTTGAAGGAGAAAACATTGTGATTGATTATAAGAATTCCGATCACGGTGTAGGGCAACTAAATTCAGTTTCAGAAAAGGGAACCTAGGTTCCCTTTGAAACAAAGGGGTTATACCCCTTTAAAACCCCATCTAAGTAAATAGGAACCTTATTTGAACCCCCTTTACTAATAATACTTAAATAATAAAAACATATTATTTAAATATAATGATGTGATGTTTGCTAGTAAAAATAAGTGTCATTATGATACTTGTACTAAAAAAGTATCCATGACTGAAATGATTTCCTGTAAAGGGGCACAGCCCCGTGAGGCAAACTAAATGTGAACATATATTATTACCACCCTTTCGTTTACCTCATGGGGTTTGAAAGGGGCAGAGCCCCTTTACCATTTCGACTTTTTAACATTTATCTTCGGTCCCGCTCCTCTTTTCTTCTGACTATTTGGATCATAAGCATCATCTTCATCATCGGAATTCAAATCTTTGGATAAATCCCAAAATTGCTTCGAGCCTAATTTGAAATCCGCATGGGGTTCCGCCTTGTACCAAAATATTTGGTCTTGTAATTTATTCGATTTGGAATTGTTATTAATGACGAGACACTCAAAATTTTCAGTACATTGGTCCATCACTTGACAAAAAGATTCAAAGGTCGGAAACATGCCCGCATAGTTTTCCCAGATACGTCGCCGATTAGCAATATACGGCTCTCGCAAAATAAACACGTAATCAATATTCGTCCGTAAATTAGGGGGAATACCGAGTGGGTATTGCATAGTAATAATGAGCATCACTTTCCAGTGCCGACCGTTCATAAAAAGCAGACGCATGATTTTATCTTTCGTCCATGTGGCATCATACAGACAATCGTCTAAAATAACAAACGCTCGAGGATCGATATTACACTTTTTATATTTTTTAATATCGCTTTGCACTTCTTTCATAACCTGCTTTTGTCGCTTTAAAATATTCTCAATGATGGCAGTATTGTACTCATCGTGAATAAAGAGTTTAGGCACCATCGAACCGTAAAATCCATTACCCGCTTCTGTCCCAGATATAACTGTCCCTATAGGAATATCTTGATGGTAGAAAAGTAAATCTCGGACGAGGTAACTCTTACCTGTATCACGCCGACCGATGAGTACAACTACAGGTCCTTTATTTTCATCGGGTTTAAAACTAATATGTCGCATTTCAAATTTTTTCAGTTCTAAAGTCATTTACAATTAACCTTTAAAAACAACCTTTAAAAAAGGTTGGGCCAAAAACCGCAAACAACCGATTTCGCAGTGAAACATGTTTACACCATTGGACATTTATAACGTCCAATATAACGTTGCCTTTGTGACCGATTAATCGTCGACGAGTCGGCGTTTTACACCTTTTAACATTTCAAATGCCGAATACTATATAAATATAATTGAATATATATAGGTAAAATGCCATATATTCATTATAATGGAATAGGTGCAAAAGACACTGAAATACATTCTATTGAGGAGTTTTTAAATATTATGAAATATGCCTCATTCCATTACTATGAAATGACTTCTTTTGGGGTTGATATGGAATATAAAAATTATTTACTTCCTGATAATTTTATAAAGTTTACATTAGAAGAATGGATAGATTATTCAGGCGCTAAATATTATGATACCGAATGGTAATATTATTTATAATCGACAGTTTAAATGTGCGAAGGTGTAAATGTCCAAAGGTGTAAAAAGCGCGACAAAACCGATGCAATATTCAAATACTTTACACACATTAAATATTACCTCGGTTTTGGTTCAACCTTTTTTAAAGGTTGTGAGTTAAAATATCGTATAATAAATATTAAGCAGAACTAATGGAGTTTTCTTATAAAAAAAACGATAATAAAAAACTATTTACAAGTTTAGTAGATTTACAAGTCTCTCAATGTCAAAATTATATACCTTTATATGAGAAGTTCTTTACTATTAATGATACCAATTGTAACTCTATTCAATTAAATAATGTAAATTCTCTACAAAGCATTCGGGCTAAAGTAACCGATAATATATTTAATGGTACAGTTCTTAACCAAACCACTGGATTGAAAGAAAAAAGAGATATATTTTTTAAGTTTAGCCCTCTGCTCGATCCGATTAAATATTTAATTGGTAAATATGATGTTAGTAATGTAAATCTGCTAAATTTACCGATTTATTCCGTTGCCGCAGATAGAAATGCTGACTCAAAAACTCTAGACAAAAATAACGCTGCCTATGTCGACGGGTTTTTTACCTATTTAACCAGTCAATTGTTACATAATCACGGCTTTAAACATGGTATTGATTTTTACGGTTCTTTTCTAGCTTTGAAAAATGATTTTAGCATCGATGTATGTGATGACATTGATTACATGAGTGAATCCGAATTTTTCAATAATAATAAAAATATTTTATATACGATTGACGAATCACAAGCTACTCAATTTAATAACAATAATAATACACGTAATTGCAAACCAAAGTTAAATTTAAATTTAACTACTCTTAACGATCATTCCGATACTATTCTTCTACAATTGTCAGATATTAATGACTTGTCGCATTTGGATACTGTTTTTAATTCAAATACTAATTATAGTACTAACCAATTATCTGATGCTGATATTGTCTACGACAATGTAAAAGAAAGCAACAAAAATAAAAAAGATACAGAAGAAGATAATGATAAAGAAAGTCGGTCGTCTTGTTCATCGCGATTTTCCGATACGGAAGAGGAAGGTGAAAGCGATGGGGAAGCAGATGGGAAAAGTGATAATAATGATAATAATGATAATAATGATAATAATGATGATAATGATAATGATAATAATGATGATAATAAAGAGGAAGATTCCTATAGCGAAACATCCAGTAGTTCATCTTCTTTTTGCGAAGATCAGCTGTTTGTAAAAATTAAAACCTTTCCAGTTCAGGTCATTTCATTAGAATGTTGCGAAGACACACTAGATTCGCTAGTAGAAAATGATGAGGTTCCTTTAAGTGACGACATGTGGGATTCTATAGTCTTACAACTCCTCATGACATTAATTACCTACCAGCAATGCTTTCATTTAACACATAACGATCTACATTCCAATAATATCATGTATATGAAAACCAATGAACCCTTTTTATACTATAAAGTAGATGAGAAATACTATAAAGTACCGACGTATGGACGCATTTTTAAAATTATTGATTTTGGTAGAGCCATCTATAAATTCCGTGGCAATCTAATGTGTAGTGACAGTTATCATAAGGCCGGTGATGCGGCAGGGCTTTATAATATTGAACCCTACTTTAACAGTAAGAAACCACGTCTGGAACCGAATTATAGCTTTGATTTATGTCGTTTGGGTTGTTCTTTGTTTGATGCCATAGTAGACGATATCAGTGATATAGATGAGCTAGAATCGCCAATTTTAAAAATAATAACTGATTGGTGTAAAGATGATAAAGGCAAGAATATCATGTATAAAATGAATGGAGAAGAGCGGTACCCGGATTTTAAACTCTACAAAATGATAGCCCGACTCGTTCACCAGCATACACCGCTGAATGTTTTACGTAATAAGCATTTTAATAAATATACAGTGAACAAAAAGACCATGAAGAATGCGAAAGATAAGAATATTGAAGTAATGAATATTGATGAATTGCCGTGTTATATTTAAACTCTACTTTTTAGAAAAAAGTAGGACAAAAAGTAAGTGTATAAATATTTAATATTAAATATAAGTATTAAATATTAAATATTACATATTAAATATTAAATATAAGTATATGAAAATTGGGTTACTTATACCGTCAACTTCAAATGGTAGAGATTGGAAAAATTATACGGAAACATATTTTTATAGGACTTTAAAAACGTTTTTGTTAACATGTGATAATGAGCATAATTATACCTTTTATATTGGGTTGGATAGATATGATAAAGTATTGGATACTCTAGACTTTATATCTAATATAAATACAATATTAGGTAATTTCAAAAATGTAAGTGCTGATTATTTATATATGGATGGTATTACAAAAGGGCATTTAACTATTATGTGGAATAGACTATTTGATAAAGCATTACGAGACGGTTGTGATTATTTCTTTCAATGTGGCGATGATATTGAATTCAAAACAAAAGGATGGGTAAATGAATGTATTAAAACGCTACAAGAAAATAATAATATTGGATTAACCGGCCCTATTAATAATAATACGCGAATTTTAACACAATCTTTTGTTTCGCGTAAACATTTTGATTTATTTGGTTGTTATTTTCCAGGACAAATAATAAACTGGTTCTGTGATGATTGGATTAATGAGGTATATCGTGGACTAAATTCCTTTTTTCCACTACATAATCATGTTTGTTTAAATGTTGGCGGGAAACCAAGATATACTGTCAACAATGATCCCAATTGGAATAGTAGTGTAGATAAAATGCGTACTATATGTACCGATCTTGTAAATAAAGATTTAATAAGAATTAAAAAAATTAAAAAGGTGTAATAAATTCTAGTAGTTAACTAATATATATATATAAACTTAAATATATTTATTTATTAAATTAAAATGAAATTACTTATTTATGGACACAAAGGGTGGATTGGTACTCAATTTGTTTCATTCATTAAAAAGGATAATAGTATTGATTATATTTTAGGTCAATCTCGTGTAGACGATACCGAAGTATTGTTAAAAGAATTAGATACTATAACCCCCACACATGTAATTTCATTTATTGGGCGGACACATGGTACAATAGGCGAAAAAGAATATACGACGATTGATTATTTGGAACAACCTGGTAAATTAGTAGAGAATATGAGAGATAATCTTTTTTCTCCTTTATCATTGGCCATGGCCTGTAAAGAACGTAAACTTCATTATACATATATAGGTACTGGTTGTATTTTTAATTATAAAGATATAGATCAAGAACATTTCGATTTGAATGATAATGGATTTAATGAGAATGATGTACCTAATTTTTTCGGATCGGGTTATTCGATCGTTAAAGGGTTTACGGATCGGTTAATGCATCAATTAGAAGATAATGTGTTAAATTTACGTATTCGTATGCCAATCATAGAAGAAGATTGTCCGCGTAATTTTATTACAAAAATTACCAATTATAGAAACATCTGTTCAGTGCCAAATTCCATGTCGGTTTTGACAGAACTAATACCTATTGCTTTGCGAATGTTGAAATCAGGAATGACTGGTACAATAAATCTAACCAATCCAGGCGTGATATCACATAATGAAATATTAGAAATGTATAAAGAATATGTAGAGCCTACATTTACATGGGAAAACTTTAGTATAGAAGAACAACGCAAAGTCCTAGCATGTGAAAGATCGAATAATTTATTGGATACGTCACGGTTAGAAGCATTCGCACCAGAAGTAAGACCTATCACTGACGCAGTTAGAGAGATTATGAAAAATTACAACCCTACAAAAACCCAAATAAAAAAAGTAAAACAAGCTCACACACAACCAAAAATAGATTTTCATGACAACGAAACAACCATTTTATTTGTCACAGGTGGGGCAGGATTTATTGGGTCTAATTTTATTAATGAAATTTATAAGCAGTATAAACGAATCAAAATAATTAATTTTGATGCACTCTATTATTGTGCAAACGAAAAACAAAATATTAGCGAAGAAATTAGAAAGGATAAAAACCGCTATACGTTTATTCATGGTAATCTTCAAAGTTTAGATTTATTAAACTATATTTTTCAAATAAATAAAATAACACACGTGATACATTTTGCGGCACAATCACATGTTCAAACCTCTTTTACAGATGCAATTCAATATACAAAAGACAATATTTTAGGCACACATAATTTATTGGAAGCAGTACGATTGTATTGTCCAACCCTTAATAAATTTATTCATGTATCTACAGATGAAGTGTATGGTGAATCGATGTTAGATACAGACGAAAAGCATAAAACAGAACAAACTGTATTGTGTCCGACAAATCCTTATGCGGCAACAAAAGCGGGTGCTGAACTAATCGCCCAAGCATATAATCATTCTTTTAAAATGCCGATTATTATTACCCGTGGGAATAATGTGTATGGCCCCAATCAGTATCCGGAAAAAGTTATTCCACGATTTATACAGCAATTGAGGAATGGTGAAAAGGTCACCATTCAAGGCGATGGCAGTTGTGTGAGAGCATTTCTTCATGCGATAGATACGGCGAATGCTTTTATTAAAATTTTAGAAAAAGGTAGGGTTGGTGAAATCTATAACATTGGGTGTGATGAAGGCATGGAATATAGTATTTTAGAGGTTGCTAAAATACTAATTAAAAATATAAAAGGTACAGATGATTACGAAAAATGGATAACATTCATTGAAGACAGACCCTTTAATGATCAGCGGTATTATATTAGTAATTACAAATTGAAAGAGTTAGGTTGGGAAATTAAAATAAATTTTGAAGATGGGATTGTAACTTTATAAAACGCCGATTATATCCAATGTGTTCTAATTTTTTTATAAATAGCAATATAAGAACAACCATATTCTATTTTATCTATTGAATATTCAAATACATTTTTTGTTTTTTTTATAATTTTAAAAGGGTCTACGCTATAGTCTTTTATTCCACTCATTGAATCAAAACGCCATTGATTTAAATATTTTGTATAGTTAAAAAAGTATTGTAAGTGATTTTCATAATTTAAATCTATAAATGGTGGTGATTTATAACATACAGTATCTTCAACTATATATAATCCATCATCATTTAATAATGGAAATAACAACTCGAAAGACTTTATCACATCTCTATTAACATGTGAACCATCATCAAGAATAATATCAAATGATCCATATTTTTCGGTAATTTTTTTTATAAATGTAGAATCCGTAGCATCTCCTATTTCTATAAATAAATTATTTTCCGCATCCTCATATGTTTTACATCTATTATCAATATCTAAACCTAAAACACAAGTGGAATTGATAAATGCTTCTTTAAATGCTTTTACACTACCTCCATTGTAGACACCGATTTCTAAATATTTAATTGGTTTATCTCTAAACTGGTTTAATAATGTATTATATTGTCTTGTATAATTATGATAACTTGCACATTTGTCAGTATCATATTTATTGAAAATTGATTCAAGTGATTCCATTATATATTTAATTATATATTGTTTATTTATATTATATTATAATAATTAATATATAATATTTCAAAAAAAATGGATATTGTTCTGAAACATTAAATACTTTTGAAAATAGTTCATTTGATATAATTATAGATGATGATGTTAGTTATAAAACGTTTGTAATATATTTTCTATAGAAATATTAATATTTTCTGGATGATATTTTTCAAGTCTTGTTGTGTCTAATATTATACTCGGACGAATCGCATGATTAAGTATTTCGTAATTATTATTAATATTATTAATAATGTTATATTTTTTTTTAATATCAACTAAACTAATGGTTCCAGGATTAACAAAATTCATTATTCCTATTTCTTTATTTTCTACTATTGACGATAATAAAGGAAATAAAGAATCAATGCATGTTATAGAAAATTTACTATCAGAAATTTTTGTGAAACATTTTAATTTTGTTAATAAATTTTTTGGATTTGAACAACTAGAAAGAGGATAATTTATTCTTAAATATAAAACATTTGTATAATTTTTAACAATATTTTCAAGATATATTCTACACTCACTGTAGAATTTATCATAATAATCACCAATATCACATTCTTTTTTAACACCAGGTGTATTATATATTCCACCCGAACCAAATATAGTTAAATGTATATTTAATTCTTTACATATATCGCACAATGTTAGTTGATATGTAATATTCGTTTCAATTGTTTGCTCTTTATTATCATCACACCAGTTTATATTTGGTTTTCCGGTTAATCCAGCGGCATTTATAACAAATTTTGGTTTATACAAAGAAAGTTTATTTCTTATAGCAGAAATATCATTCAATCGTTCCGATATTGAAATTACATTTTTCCCTTGTATTTTTAAAATGTTCATAATATGTCCTCCTAGATATCCACTGCTACCAATGACTATATAATCAACTGGGTTAATAAAATTACAGATGTTATCTTTATCAGAAATAATAATAGGACCAAGTAAAGTAGGTAGTTTTAAATTAATATAAGGGTCAAGATAGTGAATATGAGTTGTTTCATCTGATTTAAAAACACTAGAAAAATGATATAAAACAATTGTATTTTCTTCTAATGTTAAAAATCCATGAGCATGATTGGGTGGAATTAATACTTGATTTAATTCATTTAATAATGATAAATTGTAATATTGAGGAATTAAATAATTATCAGAGTTAATGTCTAAATTTATTATTATATCTAAAATAGAACCTTGAATACACGTAACGAGTTTTGAAAATGTATTACAATGTAACCCTCTAAATACATTTTTTTTATTTATACTTATAGTACATTCTTGAGGAAAAAATGAACTATTTTTAATAGGAAAATATAATTCACCACGGTTATCTTTGAATGATTGTAACATTATATTATTATGCGTATTTATATAAAACTATTTTTAATATATATTTTATATTAATGATTATTTTACTTTATGGTTCAACTGGGTGGATTGGTAGCCATATTAAAAACTATTTAAATACACATTTTAAAAATATAATTGTACATTTAGGAATTGCAAGGTGTGATGATTTTGACCAACTTTCAAAAGAAATTACTAGAATTGGTCCTGATAGAATTATATGTTCAATAGGGAGAGCATATGGTAAAAATGTATACAATACATCTTATATTGAAGATAAACTTAATATTAATATTAGAGATAATATAATAGGTCCAATAAATATATCTAATATTTGTATTAAATCGAATATACATTGTACTTTTGTAGGTACAGGTTGTGTTTATAGACAAGAAAACAAATTATTTAATGAACTAGATAAACCAACATTAATTTCTTCAAACCATGCGATTATTAAATCTACAACAGAACAATTAATTCAAAATAATTATACCAATTGTCTTCATATTAAACTTAGTTATCCTATTTCTGGAGATTTTCATCCAAAATGTTTAGTTTCAAAAATTATTTCATACGAAAAAATAGTAAATAGTAATATCTCTATAAGTTATTTGCCTGATATTATACCAATTTTATTAGATATGACCATAAACCATATAACAGGGATATTTCATTTAACCAATACAGGATCCATTAATTTATTAGATACAAAATTACAATATAAAATATACAATGACAAAACACTGGATATAAAAGAATATTCAATAGAAGAACATAACACTATAATAGGAGAGCGTTCAAACGTAGTTATTGATAATAAAAAAATTAGCACGTTATATCCTACTATTATGAATACAAATGATGTGGTTACATTAACACTAGATAATATGAAAAATAAATGTCAAGCAATTATAAAATGTATATGTTGTCAAAATGAAAGTTTAAATTGTATTTTAGATTTAAAATACCAGCCATTGGCTAATGATTTTCACTTTAAAAACATAACATCGCATAATTATCCATTAAAATTGATGAATTGTACAAAATGTAATCACTGTCAGTTATCTCATGCGGTTAATCCGGAAATATTATTTAAAAATTATAAATATGTTAGTGGAACATCAAAGACAGGGCATAAATTTTTCAAAGATAATGCAGAGTTGATACAACATTTTAATAATAATAAAAAAGGAAAAATACTGGATATAGCATGTAATGATGGAACACAGTTAGATTATTTTAAAGAACTAGGTTGGGAAACCTATGGAGTAGATCCTGCTGAAAATCTTTGTCCAATTGCAAAAGAAAAAGGACATTTCGTCATTTGTAGATTTTGGGATGATAAATGCGTTGAAGAACTACCAATTATGGATGTAATAACTGCGCAAAATGTATTTGCACATACAGCAACTGCTTCAGACAGTTTTTTATTAAACTGTAAAAAAATCATGGATGAAAACAGTAGTTTATATATTCAAACATCACAGAGAGATATGATTATTAATGGAGAATTTGATACAATATATCATGAACATATTTCTTTTTTTAATACAAAATCAATGAAAATATTAGTGGAAAGATGTGGATTAGAATTGAATAGAGTATTAGAAAATGAAATTCATGGGCGTAGTTATATTTTTGAAATTAAATTAAAAAAAACCAATGAATATAATGTAGATGAAATTATGAGATTTGAAGAAAAATTGGGACTGTACACTCCATTTATTTATGAAAAATTTAAATTAAATTCTGATAAATGCGTTAAAACATTATCATTAACTATAGACAAATATAGAAAAACACATAAATGTATTGGATTTGGTGCTGCTGCAAAAGGACAGACTGTCTTATGTTATGGTAATATTGATCTGGATTATATCATTGATGAAAATACATTAAAAACAAACACATTTTCACCAAAACTAGATATACCTATTGTTGATATAGACTATTTTATAAATGATAATTCATCAGAAAAATTTCTGATTGTTATATTAGCATGGAATTTTGCAAAAGAAATTATTGGAAAAATAAATAAAGTAAAAGGATTAAAAAATATTATTATTATTGAAAAATATTTTCCTGAAATAGTATTTTTTTAAGTTTTATTAAAAAAAAATGTTTTAAATTTGGTTGCTGGTGTGATTGTATGTGTCTCTTTTAGTATATTTGGATTAATAATTATATTTTGTTTTTCATTAAATTGCAGTATTTCTTTATTATAATATAAAGATGGAATATCATATCTATAATTACATTGTTCTTTTAATAATACATTTATATTTGTATTATTTTTATATAAATCTGTAAAATTATATGAATTTAAAGTGTGATTGATAGATAAAAATTTATTTGTTAAAATCATAGATCTATTAACATAATTTAGTGCTGTATCAATTCCATATTCAGTTAATCCATCAAAATTACAAATTAGATCATATTTTTCATTAATTGAATTAAAATGATGGGCTGGTATTAAATTTAAAAAACAATTATTATAATTATTTTCACCATATAAAGCAACGTTGTTTTCACCTATAATATTAAAATTATAATGTGCCTGTATTATACTTGTAGTAGGTATATCAACAATAGTATATTTTTTAACACCAAGCTTTGACGCATAGTATGGTATTCTACCACCTCCTCCACCTATTTCTAATATAGATGATTCTTTTATATTTTCAACATATTGTGATATATTCCATACATAATATAACGCATATAACATTCTATGTGATATTTTTCCTCGCGAAGTATTTAAAATATATCCATAAGAATAATCAAACACTTCTGGAAAATCAACTTTAAAGCCAATTTTGTTGTCAATAAATGGAAATAGTGCTTCAATATCTAAAGTATTTGTACCATCAATATATATTGGTATAATATTCATTTCATCTAATAATTTTTTAAGGGTTATAAATATTATTATTGACTTATCTTTAATAGTATCATCCGAAGTTATACTCGTATAGCATTCATAACCGAATGCATATGTTGTTTTAGCAATATTTTCTAAAGTATGAGAAATAAAATCATTATTATTTGTATTTAACAAACTAATAAAATTATTACAATATGTTGGGATAATAGCGGTATCCCACATTGAATCTTTATTTATATAATAACTTTTTTTGATATTATTATAGTAAGTAATTATTCTATCCATTTTATTATATATAATAATAATATTATATTATATATAATTTTACGCATTACATATTTTCATACAAAGTATATTGATTTTGGAAATACCATATCTTTTTCTCCATTGCTAATTGTTCCATATGGTCCATAATATAAATATCTAGTTAAAAAATTAAATTCTTCTGAAACAATATCATTTTTTAAATATGAAATGCAATATTTCCATTTAATTGCGAATGAATATGGATTGTTAATCCATTGATTTAATAATTGAGGATGAAATGATGGACATACGACATTATGACCTTTCAAATTTCTATAATCTATGATTGATTTCATTAAATAATTTTTATTTAGTAAATATTGTGTAAACGGAATTTCTAATAAATGTATAGCGCTTCTTGATTTATTTAATAAATTATTCAATACAATATAAACATTTTTTTCAATAAATATTATTACATCATCTATTAAATTAAATTTAAATTCAACTGGTGTGCCGACCAAACATTTTTCAGGAGCATACCAATGACCCCAAAAATCACAACCGTCCCGACTATTTATAACAGAATTCATAAAATTAGTTATACCGTTAATTGGGAATAATAAAGAATCATTAATAAACATTATCCATTCATAATTTAATTTAGTTTCTTTTATTAATTTTAATCCATTTAACCACATTTCCCAATCTGTTCCCGCGCCTTTATTTTTTACATAATGAATTTCAAATGGTAGTATTGACACGTCTATATTATTTATAGATGACGAAGCAGTATAAAATAGAACATCATACCCTATATAAACTAAACTTTTCAACCCTTGGATAACATAATCAGCAATAATATTATTTGAATCATAATGTGCATATAGAACTACACCTTTCATATCATATTTTTTCTTAGGAAATAATATATATTCTTCTGCATATCCATATTTATGGAAAAAATCCTTTTTATTATTTAATGACACATTTAATAAATCATAATTATATTCAACATCTAGACCATCAAATATATTTTTATATTTTAATTGTTTATTGATAAAATTTATACAATAATCATATAATACAGGAATAGATGGATACTGCTGCTCACCAACTCTCCAAATATTTTTAATAAAAATAGTTTGTTTAAGAAATTCATCATTATTTTTATGAAAAAACTCTTCTCTCTCATATAATGGTTCAGATGGTCTATGATTATTTTTATATAAACAACAAATATTGTAACCATTATTTTGTAAAACTCTAGATAGTCCAAATTCTCCGGTTAATATAGAGTCTAGCTTATTCTCTTTTTTCCCCAGTACAGTATTCGTATATCTTCTATATATACTATTAGCTCTATCCGTAGAAATAACAGGTGTTTTTGTTAATAATTTTATAATATCACTATTTATTTTTATCAACGTAAAACTACAAGATAAAGCCTGTAGATCAATCTCATCATTCCCACGTCTAAACATATTAATATAAGGAGAACATGCATTAGCATTATTTTTCACCATTGAATCATAAAATGGACAAAGCCAATGTGAATCAACAGTTGATTCCATAAATGGTCCAAATGTACTTGAATTTATGAGACATAAATAATCGAATTGTTGTTCTAATGGTTTATTATATTTAGTGGACATATAATTAATACCATTAAACCAACCTTCATAGTCACTACAGTTATCTTCTCGAAGAATATGTATATTTTCCTTTTTTGGTATAATAACCTCGCATTGGTGACCATTTATAACAAATATGGTTGTTATATCCATCTTTATCCATTTTGTGTCATCTAGGCCATATTTAATAAAATATGATAAATTTGTTTTATTTTTTTTTTCATTTTTTCTTTCGTAATAAACATATATTATACATATTTTTGATTGCTGTATAGGGTGTTGTATAATATTAGGAACGCTAATAGTTGTATTTTTAATTTGGTTTATATTAGATTTATTATTAGTTCTATTATTTAATATAAATGGTATCGTTTGTTTAGTGTTGCTAAATATGAATGGCGTTTGTTTAGTGTTGCTAAATATTAATGGCGTTTGTTTATTATCACCAAAAATAAATTTTCTCATATTTAAATTTAATATATATATATTTAAATATATTATATAACTATAATTGTTAATATTAAAATTATAATTTGATTATCAGACCAAATGAATATTGTAAACATTTTATTTTTAATAACCTGCGAGTCATACATCTAAATTATTACATAAGGGTTGGAATATAGCATTACAATATTGTTTTAATTTTTTACACCTTCGGACATTATAAATGTCCGAATTAACGTTGCCTTTGTGACCGATAAACCGCCGACTCGTCGGCGTTTTAAATGTCCAAAGGTGTAAAAATGAAATAACTAGTACGTAAAGTACTATTTAAATATTATTTAATAATTATTACTTATATAATAATGAAAACACTAGTATTATACGTATTTCATGAGTATAATAGTCGTGTAGAAATGTTTATAAAAAATGCTATATTTTTTGATGAAAATATTGATTTTATTGTCATATCTAATAACAAAAATAATAAATTTACAGTTCCCCCATATGTAAAAATACTACCAAGGGATAATATAGGATATGATTTTGGTGGATGGAGTGATGCTTTATTAACAGACAATTTATATATGAATTATGAAAAATTTATTATAGTTAATTCTTCAGTTATTGGACCTTTTCTTCCACCTGAATTTAAAGGAAAATGGACTGATATATTTTTAAATGGATTAAAAAATAATATTAAATTATTTGGTTGTACAATAAATACGTGTAATGATCCTATAAATAAATCTCATATTCAGAATTATGTTTGTGCTATGGATAAAATAACATTAGAATATTTAATTAAATGTGAAATATTTAGTATGACAAATTATGCCAAAACTTATAACGAAGCGGTTTGGAATAAAGAGGTATTAATGTCAAGAAAAATACTTGAAAATGGATGGAATATAGGTTGTTTATTATCTTATTATAAAGATGTTGATTTTACATTTACTAACAAGCGTCCTAATCAATATGTTAATCTATTCTTAAATGATATAATGTATCCAAAATATATGAATAAACTATGGAATGTCTATGAATTAGTTTTCATAAAAGGAAATAGAAAATAAAATATGTATGGACTTATAACTATATAATTATAACTATAGAATTATAACTATAGAATTATAACTATATAAATATGAGTTAATTATTATTAATATTATACTACATGGATAAACAATATGAACCCTATTGGTCTAATTATTTGAAACAATTTGATATTCCAAATAGTAATTTTAATAAAATATCAATAAATACAAACAAATTTTGTGTAATAGTTGAACCCAGGATTCATATAAATCTAATATTAGTAATTAAAAATTTTATGTATTTATTACAAAATAAAAACTGGGGATTAATAATTTTTCATAGTAGTAAAAATATAAACTACTTGAAAACAAATTTACATGGAATATCTAATATTATTTTTATAAATGTAACTGAAGAAAACTTAACTGTGGGGCAATATAACCAATTATTATATTCTACTACATTTTGGAATAGTTTACAATCATACAATTGCAAACATGCTTTAATTTTTCAAACAGATACATTATTATTCAATGATAATATTGATGATTTTATAAACTTTGATTATATAGGAGCGCCTTGGAGCAAAGAACTGGCGTGGAAAAAAAATATATTTGAAAATGTAGACATAGGAAACGGTGGATTATCTTTGCGAAATGTTGATAAAATGATTAAAATATTAGATACTTATCCAAATAATATTATAATGAGATTTAATGAAGATAGTTATTTTAGTTATTTTTGTGTTAAAGACAAATATAATATCCCTTCGGTCGAAGTAGCTATGAAGTTTTCAATAGAAACAATTTATTATGAAAATCCGTGTGGAATACATAAACCGTTGTTATCTATGTTTCCAAATAAAGAATCGTATATTAAATTGCTTAGTAAAAGAGTTGTTATTACATAAAATGATTGGTTACAAGGATTTGTGTTATATGTTTCATTTAAAACCCTGGCGCATCCGTAAAAGCCCCAATGACTTTGTTCCCACCCGATTCATTCGGTATGACTTGTTCAATCACATAGATGCCTACAACAATGCTAAAGTAGACCAGCAAAGTATCTTTCGCCAACTCTTTTAACGGTTTACTTTCCTTCAAGACAATTCGCATTTCCGCAAACCGGAGCAGTAGATAAACTACAGCAATAATCCCCGCATTTAAAAATATATTATCCATTTTATACTTTTATAAACTATAAAATGAAAAAGCAAAGCTTTAAACTACGCACAGCAATTCCATCTGTTACACCTGCGCTTGCGGTCGGGTTATAAAGGGACAATTCCGCTTGCGGTCGGGTTATAAAGGGCGATGCCCCTTTAAGGTTGAACCAAAATCCAGTCTAAAATTTTTGGATTAAATATTAACCTATATTTTAGGGTTGTTTTTGGTACAACCTTTTTCTAAAAGGTTGGTAGTATCTCCACATCCAACATCGGGGGCGGTCTAACGTTCATCGGTCGACTATTCAATTCACTAATATCTGAAAAGTCTAGTTTTATATCATCTCCTATTCTCAATTTATCTTCGTCATCGTCTTCTAAATGCCGTTGTTTTTCAAACGATTGTGCTGAAATGGTCTCTAACCGTTCAATCGTTTTAGGGGCTTCCACTGACGTTTCTACACCTCTAATGTCAATCGCCCGATCTGTATCCGAGAATGTAAGTTTATTATTCGTTGGGGGTGCTAGTGCTGCTGATGTCGTAGGTGCTGCTGATGCCGTAGGTACTGCTGATGCCGTAGGTGCTGGTGCTGTTTGCGCTACGGGCATTGATACTGGTTGTTCAACCGGTATAGCGATCTTCTCTTGAACTTCTTTCACATCCACATGCTGCTCTTCCGTCTCGTCCATATACGCCCGCAAAATCGCCTCTACCGGTATACTTTCTCTGACCGAGTTCATAATGCATTCGCGAATTATCAATTCCAGTTCCCGATTATGTTTCTGGATTTGAAGCGGGGCTATATTCTTTTCGAACAAATAAATATTCGTATATATTTTGCGTGCCACATTAATGTAGATTTTATGAATAAATGCGTCAACTGACGGTACATCGATATCCACTTTCTTTTGTTTCTGACCCACTCTAACACACGACAGTGCTTTCAATTGAATCACATGAACACATGTAATAAGCTCTTCTAGATACACACATCCTGACGATTCACATATTCTTTTTCGCTCTGTCTCAATAATTTCACTGTTCCATTTGGGTACTCGTGTTAAGAACGTCTGAAAGGTCATTAAATATTTATCCAATTCATCATTGTCTTCACATAATTTCCACGCTTCATTAAAAATCGATTTCAACCCTTGAATAATTTCTGGTGTAATGGTATTCACTAAACGGGCGCACCATTCATTTTTAGACTCGGCTAGACTGGTTACTGAATAATCGTCCATTTTTTACTTACATAAATGATATATTTTCTAAATCCAAATCGGAACGAAGAAAATAAAAATTCAAAATAAAAGTCATGAATAGTTTTTCATTTCTAAATTCTTTCTTAACTTTATGAAAGGTGAGTAAGAGTTGGTACTTTGGGGGCTCTGCCATCTGTTGCACTTGCCCCCCGCCCCCGTGTGATTGTTTTGGGGGCTCTGTATCGTCTGTCTGACTCATATCTATCTTCGCCGTCTGTTCTTGCGTACGGGGGCAAGGGGGCAGAGCCCCCTGAATATACTCCATCAAATCCAACCCACTATACCCCTTTTCATATAACTTATCACTTAAATCCAAGAGAGTACAATAATCGATCTTGCTGCCGCTCGCCACAGAAGCATGTAATCCATTTAATGTATTTTTAAGCCAATTCGCCTTCTTTTTATCTAGTTGTGGTCCAAATGTTTTTTGAATACTTAATTTATGTAGATTCACTCTAGTACCATCTTTGTTTGGTTCTGAAACAAATATTTCGCATAAACGCGACAAAATCGGTTTCAATAGTTTATATTTGTCTTCAACAATAATAAAAAATCGTGTCGTATGACAAAATAATTCGATACAGCGGCGTAAAGCGGACTGTGCATCCGTCGTTAAATTATCGGCATTGGATAAAATCACCGTTTTAAAATGCCCCGACCCTTTTATATTAATATGTGTCTTGGCAAAAAACTTTAAATCTTCCCTGACGAATTTAATACCTTTACCATGGGCACAATTCACATTCATCACATAGGCTTTCATCAATTCTTTATTGTTATGGTAGATATCCGACACGAATGTATTGACAATGGTACGTTTGCCGCTGCCACTGGGACCGTGAAATATAATATTTGGTATTTTTTCAGTTTTAAGAAAAAAATTAAGTTTTTCTGTTATAGAGGGGTGATAATCTATAGTAGACATTTTATTTCTATCTATCTCTACTTTTAAAGGTTTAAATTATTTTTAATACATTTTAATACATTTCAATTCAACATTATTTTCTTATTTTCATTATTCAAATCCTCTAGAAAATCTTCATAGGGCACAGTACCGTTTAAAATAGCTTGAATATAACGTAGCATAAAGCTCCATGATGCGCCACTATGGCTGCCATCGTCTAGTAATGTATTCATTTGCTGATGAAGTTGTGCTTTTGTAGCATCTTTTTCTATAGTATAACTAAAACCACCAGGTCGTTCATTAAAATTTATAATGTAATTTTTAATGGCCGGGTATTCGGTCAAAATGTCTAGACAGCGTTTAACTTGTGTAAGGCTCATTTTTTTCCTTTCCTTTAATCGTAATTGTATTTTTTAACATATAAAAATGGTAAATCAATTTTTATATATTATACTTTATACTTTATACTTTACGTGTATAACCAACATAAAACAAAAGTAAAGAAACCACAAACATGACAACAGATGAAGTATATAAAAGTATTTTATCGCTGAAATAAGTATTTACAATAGACCCATAATAAGCTCCAAAGAAATAGGCTATAAATAACAACGTACCAATTAAATAATCTATTTCTTTTCGTTTACCATATTCAATCACTGCTAGTAATGAGATGGGCGGCAATATTGAAAATAGCATTGTACCTATTAGCGTGCGATAGTTGGGTATAATATTCGATAAGAGTAAAAGTGGTAACATTAGTGTAGTACCAGCTAAACCCAATGCACCGCCTATAATTCCAACGAGTGTACCAATAACGATGGCTACTATGATACGAAGCATTATACACTATACTTTTAAAAAAAGTATAGCAAAAACTATGGTGTAACTATTTTGCGTAAAACTATGTAATACAAGGGCTTTTTATTATGCCCAACTCTGTAAGGGCTTTTATTATGCCCAACTCTGTAAGGGCTTTTATTATGCCCAACTCTGTAAGGGCTTTTTATTATGCCCAACTCTGTAAG
>Ga0114978_10000516_pt1 | contig 32826 bp, 30 predicted proteins | sample S_140212_EF_Meta_FD_87027 | JGI IMG/M metagenome (GOLD analysis project Ga0114978, IMG submission 87027) | Freshwater microbial communities from Lake Simoncouche, Canada to study carbon cycling - S_140212_EF_MetaG | ecosystem: Environmental > Aquatic > Freshwater > Lake | place: Lake...
AAAGATTTTTTGGATTTTTTGACGTCCAAAGAAGTTGAAGCCATCAAAGCAGCAAATGGCATGAAAGGCATCTCTTCAACCCTTTGATTGAATTGATTGAAATACTTGGTTTAACCCATGTAACTTTAGCCAACACGAGTTGGCACGACTGGCAGACAAGTATTTTTTCGGTGACGCGCTTACAGCTTCGCTCATAAACCTTCCGATTTATTGCCACTCCAACCGCCACCACTGGCTTTTATTAAAAATATTTGAATTTGGATTCTCGATGCAAAAGCCTGCGTTTCTAGGCGTTTTACATTGATAAATGCTTGCTCTGCCAAAGCCAAATCCAAAGCATTTGCAATGCCGCCCTTGTAACGTTCCTTTGAAATTTCAAATATCTGAAATGCAGACTTGCTAGCTTGTGTGGCTTGCTCAAATGCTTTGTCCAGAGCCAATACGCCACTCATTCCATCTTCAACCTCTTGCATTGCGCTAAGAACAACCCTTTTGTAATTTTCAACTGCAATTGCATACGCCGACTTGTTAAAGGCCACATTTGCATCAATCCGCCCTCCATCAAACAAGGGCAAAGACAAGCTTGGACCAAAAGACCAAACCCTGCTTGGTGCGTAATACAAATTAGATAGCCGTGTGGCCTCATAACCAAAACCACTACCCAACACAATTTGCGGATAATAGGCGGCCTGTGCAATACCGATTTGCGCATTGGCCGCAGCAACAGCTCTTTCCGCTGAGGCAACATCTGGTCTGCGCTCTAATAATTCAGAGGGTATACCTAATGGTGTATTTAGATGACGTCTTTCATTCAAATTGACCGCCAACTTAAACTCAGTTGCATTCTCTCCAATCAAGGTAGCCAAAGCATGCTCAAAGATGCTTCTCGTTCTTTTAACTTGCTCAATTTGCCCGCTAGTGGTTTGCAATGCAATTTGTTGCTGCGTTTTCTCTAAACTTGAGTTCAAGCCCAACTTAAAACGCTCAGTAGCTAACAATAGTGCTTTTTCTTGCAAGCGAATCAACTGCTCTAACAAATCTATTTCAACATCAGCTTGGCGCAAGTTAAAGTAATTGGTTGCAACATCTGTAGACAGTATCAATCTTACATTTTGAAAGTCAGCCATTGACTGCTCTAAATTTGCTTCACCTGCAGCAACACTTGAACTCACTCTCCCCCAAAAATCAAGTTCATAAGAAGCAATTGCTTGAGGAAAAATATCAGTTTGCACTGTAGCTTGGTTAGGCGTGTTGTAATTTGTCAAGGGTCTTGCGCTTGAAATTCCTAGCCGAGCCAACCGTCCCGTTGCATTGACGCTTGGAAGCAATCCAGCATTTGCAGTACTGAAATTAGCTCTTGATTGATTGACCCTTTCAAGCGCAATCTTCAAACTCGAACTGTTCTTTAATGCACGTTCCTCTAAGGAATTTAAGTCATTATCTCCAAACTCTTGCCACCATTTTTGTTTCAATTGTTGGTCACTTGGTTTTGCCAATTTCCATGCGCTAAAATCCGAAAATTCTGCAGGAATATCAAGCTTTACTTTTTCATACTTTGGTGGACTTGAACATGACACAAGCCCAAAAAGCGCCAAAACGATCAACCCCACCTTTTTCATTGCTTGGCCTTTTCAGAATTAGGCAATGGCTGCGCTTCACTCTTGGCCTTATCCGCAACGATCGTCACGATATCTCCATCACTCAAAGAGTCCGATGGATTCATGACCAAGCGTTCACCACCCTTTAAGCCATCGATCACATCTGATGCCACGCCAAAATCACGGCCTAATTTTATTTTTCTGAGTTGAACTTTGTTTTGATCGTCAACAATCGCCACTTGAGGCCCTTCTTTTCTAATCAAAAGGGCATTAGACGGGATGTTGATTGCATTTGAGGCGGGCAGTTTTAAACTCACCTGAACAAAAGCACCAGGTAAAAGTTTTCTTTCCTTATTGGCCAAGGTGACTTCAACTTGCATGGTTCTTGTCAAAGGATCAATGGCTGAGGCCGACTTGGTGATCTGACCTTGGAACGTCTTGCCTCTTATTTCATCTAGGTTGATTTCAGCTGCTTGACCAACTTTGACCCATTGCGAATAGGACTGCGGAACATTGATATAAACCCGCAATGGATCTGTTTTGGCGATTACAAATAGTGGCTTTGTCGTACCATCGATCAGATCACCAATATCGATATTGCGTTTCGTTATCACACCTGAGAAGGGCGCCAAGACCTTTTTAAAAGATGTCAATTGGCGCGTTCTTTCCGCATTGGCTGCGGCTGCGTTAAAGTTCGAAATTGCTTGGGTGTAAATGCTTTTCTTTTCCTCGTACTCTTGCTGAGAGACCACATCCTTTTTTCTAAGAGCCTCCCATCTTTCAAGTGAAGATTTTGCAATCAACATACTTTCCGAAGCTTGTTGTTGTGTTGCTAGCAACTGCGTAAACAATTGGTCCAACTCAGGCGTGTCAATCTCTGCTAGCACCTCACCTTCTTTCACCACACTACCTATATCCTTGTTCCACCTTTTGACATATCCGCTTGCACGAGCGGCAATGGGCGCCTGAGAGAAGCCTAAAAGCGTTCCAGGAAGCCTTAACATTTGCGCTTCGTCGGCATTTTTAACCACGGCGACTTTTACATACCGCTTGGTTTTATCTTCAACCTGCTTGTCTAAGGCATTGGCGTTTCCAATCCGATTCAAAATGGTGTTGGCTGACCCAACTCCCAATAACAGCATAAACGCCCATATCCATATTTTGCTTTTAGCGACAATATTCTTATCTGACATCTTCATTTCCTAATTAGATACTCAACGTTTAATTTATTTCGACTTATTCAGCTCTTTATCAAAAAGGCTTTGATGCACAGCAGCAAATACAACAGGCACAAAAAACAGGGTCGAGACAGTTGCAAAAATCAACCCCCCTATCACCGCTCGACCAAGAGGTGCATTTTGCTCACCGCCCTCTCCCAACCCCAGGGCCATAGGAATCATTCCTATGATCATGGCTAGCGCTGTCATTAATACTGGGCGTATCCTTGTTGCGCCTGCCTCTAGGGCAGATTGATAGGGATTGACGCCTTCTTCTCTTTGTTGCTTGGCAAAGGACACCACCAAAATACTATTGGCTGTTGCAACGCCCATGGTCATGATCGCTCCGGTGAGCGCAGGCACACTCAGCGTTGTTCCGGTTAAAAATAGCATCCAGGCAATCCCAGCCAAAGCGGCAGGAAGGGCTGTGATGATGATGGCTGAATCAATCCAAGATTGAAAATTCACAACGATCAACAAATAGACCAAAACAATGGCCATCACCAATCCCACACCCAAGCCTATAAATGAGGACTGCATGGTTTGAACCTGTCCTCTGATCGCAATTTGTGAACCCTTAGGCAACTTGCTTTTCATGGCGTCCACAATGCTGGTCACCTTGCTTGCGACACTTCCTAAATCCGTTCCTTGTACATTCACATAAATATCGATGGCCGGCGAGATGTTGTATCTAGATACGATGGGCAACTGTTTGACGGGTCTTGAAGTGACTAGATTGCCCAACAACTGCGTGCTTTCAACTGGGTTGACCTGACTGCTGACTGGAATGCTGAGCAAATCATTGATGGATTGAAATGCATATTGTGGGTTTTGTATCACAATGCTGTAGACGACCCCATTTTTGGGATTCAACCAAAAGGCGGGAGAGGTTTGAGAGCTTCCGGACAGGGCAATCAATACATTTTGGCCTACATTTTGCGCATTCAGCCCCAGTTGCTGTAAACGAGATCTGTCCATCTCCAGCGCAATCCCTGGGGCATTTAATTTTTGATGAACATGGGCATCTACTGCGCCCGGGATTTTGGCGATTTCTTTGGTGATTTCGGCCGCCAACTCTGCGTTTCCCATCAAATCATTTCCCGTCAGCTGGACATCAATCGCTGCAGGGAGTCCAAAATTCAATATTTGAGTCACGATATCAGCCGGCTGGAAAAAGAACTCGACCCCAGGAAATGATTTCGGCAACTCTTCACGCAAAATGGTCGTCAACGTGCTTGTGGGCCTATGCGTTTCCTTCAATGCAATTAAAATCTCCCCATCCAAGGAGCCAAAAGTACCCCCGTTGCTATAGGATAAATTAATGCCACTATTGGGAACACCCAAATTGTCCAAGATCGTTTCAAGTTCTTCTTGAGGGATAATTTGTTTTATTTTTTCTTCAATGGCATCGGCCAGTTTCGCAGTTTCCTCTATTCGTGTTCCAGTGGGTGCCCTAAAGTGAAGACGCACTTGCCCAGAATCCACGCTTGGAAAGAAGTCTCTTCCAAGGATTGGGAATAGGCCGCATGAAATGACACAAAAAGCCAAGAACAAAGTCCCAAACGTTTTTCTATTTAGCAAGACCACAGCCAAAATTTCTCTGTATCCAGCTCTAAAGGCTTCAAACTTTCTGTCAAATTTGATATAAATGCCTTCAAATACATTCGTTTTTTGTTTTTCTTTGGATTTGCCATGATCTTGTTGAGTCATCAACAATTTGACCATGGTGGGCACAAAACTTCTTGACAAGAAAAAAGAGACGAGCATTGCAAATACAACGGCCTCGGCCAAAGGCACAAAAAGAAATTTCGCCACACCCGAGAGAAAGAACATGGGTACAAAGACAATACAAATACACAAAGTAGCCACAAACGCGGGAACCCCGATTTCTCCGGCACCCACTTCAATTGCATCATACAAAGGCTTGCCCATTTTCAGATGACGCTCTATGTTTTCAATGGTCACAATCGCTTGGTCAACCAAAATACCAACGGACAACGCAAGTCCACCTAGTGTCATTAAATTGAGCGTTTCACCCAGGGCATAAAGAATCAATATGGATGAAAATATTGACAGCGGAATCGTCATCGCAATGATGAGCGTACTTCTCCAACTGCCCAAAAACAGCAAGACCATTGCCGCAGTCAATGCCGCGGCAATCACCGCCTCAATCACCACCCCTTTGATCGCAGCTTTGACAAACAAAGACTGGTCAAACAGCTGACTGACTTTAATGTCCGGAGGCAGACTTTCTGCAGCAATGGGCAAGGCTTTTTTAATGCCATCGACAATATCTAAGGTTGAAGCCCCACCATTTTTCAAAATGGAGAGTAAAACCCCCCTTGAGCCATCTTGGCGAACGATGTTGGTTTGCGGCTGAAATCCATCACGAACATTGGCCACATCTTTGATCAATACTGTCGCTCCATTGGTGGTTCTGACAGGCAAGTCATTGAGTCCAGCAATTGTGGTGGGGGAACTGTTAAGAGACACAGCATACTCAGTGCCTTCTAACTTGGCCGTACCCGATGGAAGTATCAAGTTTTGCAAACTGATGGCGTTGACCACGTCAGAGGGTGCCAAGCCCCTGGCTTGTAACTCGCGGTTATTGATGTCAACCGACACGACTTTTATTTTTCCGCCATAGGGAAAAGGGATGGCAACACCGGGGATGGTGACCAACTGCGGCCTCAAAGAGTTGATCGTTGCATCAAACAAAGACGCCTCGGATAAGGTCGGGCTTGACAAAGCCAGTTGCATCACAGGAATACTAGAGGCAGAGTATTTAATCACCAAAGGAGGCGTGATCCCTGGAGGCAATTGCCTCACCTGCGCTTGAACGGAAGCCACCACCTGGGATATCGCCAATTGAATATTGGCTTTGGGTTGGAAAAAGATCTTGATGATTGCAATGCCATTCAAAGACGTTGATTCAATATGCTCAATGTCATTGACGACGGTAGACAAACCCCTTTCACTTGAAGCAGCGATCCTTTGTCCCATCTCTTGAGCTGAAAGACCGTTGTAGGACCAAATGACACTGACAACTGGAATATTGATTTCAGGGAAAATATCCGTTGCCATGTTGAGCAACGCAAATGGAGTGGCCAACACGATCAAAATGGCCATCACAATGAAAGTATACGAACGCTTTAACGCTAATTGAACCAGTGACATTTTGTGACTTTATAAAAACGCTCATCTTCCTAGACGAGCGTATCAATGGGTACCACTTACCTTATACCTTTTATAAGAAGGTTTTATCAAAAAAATAAATTCTGGAGATTTTATTTCAAGGTGATTAGTGTAGAACATATTTTCAAGCCCTGCAGGCTGGCCAAATGCAGGTTTTACCCCCTTGACGAAATTATTTTCTTTTTTTCCTTGATCTTAGGAGACATTTTTTCAATTTTAGACGCACAAGCCTTTGATTTTTAGCCGTACAACGCACCGATTTGGGTGTTTTTTAAAAAATAAGTTCCTAGCTTCTCACCACGAAACCGCCTGAAAACTCTACAATGCTTTTTTAAATACCCTTTGTTCTTATCTCTTCACAAGAATCAACATGTCACAGCGAATTCAAGTCCACCATCTTCAAGTCAGCCAAGATCTGTTCTCTTTTGTGCGAGATGAAGTCTTACCTGGAACCCAAATTGGGCAGGATGCATTTTGGAAGTCTTTTAGTGAACTTGTTTTAGAGCTTGCACCCATCAATCAAGCTTTGCTTGATGAACGCGATCGCTTGCAACACGATTTAGACAATTGGCACTTGAAAAATCCAGGTCCGATTAAAAATATGAAGGCTTATAAAGACTTTCTTTTTAAGATTGGCTACTTGGTACCCGTGCCCAAAAACGTCAAGATCTCTACTTCCAATGTAGACAAGGAGCTTTCTCATCAGGCGGGGCCGCAGCTGGTGGTACCCATCTTGAATGCTCGGTACGCGTTGAATGCAGCCAATGCCAGATGGGGCTCTTTGTACGACGCCTTGTATGGAACAGATGCCATCAGCTCCTCTGATGGGTGCGAAAAAACCAAGGTCTACAACCCTAAACGCGGAGCCAAAGTCATTGAATACGCAAGGTATGTGCTCGATCGCGTCGCGCCCCTTAAAAAAGGCTCCCATATTGATGCTGTGAAATATGAGATCAAAGATGGCCGCTTATGCGTTCACCTCAAATCAGGAGCACCGTCATCGCTTGCAAAAGCTTCACAGTGCCTCGGCTACCAAGGCCATCGCACCAAGCCAAGCAGCCTCTTGTTTGAGCACAATGGATTGCACTTGGATTTGATCATTGACCACTCCAGCGTCATAGGCTCCAACGATCCCGCTGGCGTGAGTGACCTTGTGATCGAGTCGGCCTTGTCCACCATCTTGGACTTAGAAGACTCCGTTGCCGCGGTTGACTCCGAGGACAAGGTATTGGCATACCGAAATTGGCTCGGCATTGCAAAAGGAACCCTGTCTGAGTCTGTTTCTAAAAATGGACTCTCCTTCACTCGCGCCCTCAACCCCGATAGGACATACACCTCCCTCAAAGGCCCTCAGATCACCTTGCCAGGAAGATCTTTGCTCTTTTTAAGAAACGTGGGGCACTTGATGTCCAATCCAGCCATTCTTTACAAAGACCCCAAGACGGCAGAGCTCAAAGAAATCCCCGAAGGAATTTTAGATGCCTTTGTCACCACAGCCATTGCCATTCACGACTTAAAGGCAGGCACGTCCGGCATTCGCAATTCACGAAGGGGCTCTGTCTACATTGTCAAGCCCAAAATGCATGGCCCCAAAGAGGTGGCTTTTGCAGATCTGCTCTTTACCAAAGTCGAAAAAGCACTCAAACTCAAGAAAAACACCGTCAAGCTAGGCATCATGGATGAAGAAAGGCGCACGAGCGTCAATTTAAAGGCCTGTATCGCCAACGCGCCCTCACGCGTGGCCTTCATCAATACAGGCTTTTTAGATCGAACAGGCGATGAGATGCATACATCCATGCTCGCAGGAGCCATGCTGAGAAAAGGCAGCATGAAGTCCAGCGCCTGGATTCAAGCCTATGAACAAAATAACGTGTTGGTGGGCTTGTCCTGTGGACTGCGGGGCAAAGCTCAAATTGGCAAAGGCATGTGGGCCATGCCCGATCTCATGGCTGACATGCTCAAACAAAAAATTGCTCACCCCCTGGCTGGCGCCAACACGGCATGGGTCCCAAGCCCAACTGCTGCAACTTTGCACGCCCTGCACTACCACCAAGTGGATGTCTTGTCTGTGCAAAAGCAGATCGAAAAGAGTCGAACCCACCCCAGCCACGCCACGCTCTTGAATGACTTACTCACGGTGCCTGTTGTCGCTCATCCCAGTTGGTCAGCCCAAGAAATTCAAGAGGAATTGAACAACAATGCACAAGGCATCCTGGGCTATGTGGTTCGTTGGGTTGACCAAGGTGTGGGCTGCTCTAAGGTGCCCGATATTCACAACGTTGGCTTGATGGAGGACCGAGCGACTCTGAGAATTTCAAGCCAGCATATCGCCAATTGGTTGCACCATGGCATTGTGACGGCTCACCAAGTCAAAAAGACATTTGCTAAAATGGCCGCTGTCGTGGATGCACAAAATAAAACCGATCCCTTGTACATGGCAATGGCTGACAAACTTGAGCACTCAAGCGCATATCAAGCCGCACTGGACTTGGTCTTCAAAGGCAAAGCGCAACCCAGTGGATACACCGAACCTTTATTGCACGCTTGGAGAACTCTCGTCAAAGCTCAAGCCCATGGATGACTTGTTTGCTCCAACCCAAGGGATTTCAATGACCATACCAGCGTGCATCCTTTCATGAACGCTTTGTTTTTTCAAAACATCAAACACCAAGCCCTTAAAGTCTTTTGGGTCTTTTTGAGCCTGTGCGTCTTGTTGCCCCTGTTTTACCTTTTATTTGCTTATCAATTCGTCTACTCACAAGGCGAGAGCGTTGGTTTTGTTCAAAAGCTCTCCTACAAAGGTTGGATTTGTAAAACGTGGGAAGGCGAACAAATCAGATCCATTGCCAATCTGCAACCCGCATCGGATAAATTCTTCTTCACCATCAGAGACGATCAAGTGGCAGAAAAAATCAATCAAAGCCTAGGTCAAAAGGTGGTCCTTGAGTACGAAGAACACCGAGGACTTCCAAGCTGCTTTGGAGACAATTTGCATTTCATTGTCAATGTGCGAGTTGCAGCTGCCCCATAAACGCAAGGCCAGCATCTCCACTCAAGCATTGCGACTGTGGACTTCTCTCACCAACGCATCCATAAACTGCGAGGCCACGTCAAACCCCGTTTGATCCGTAATTTCTTGAAAACATGTGGGGCTCGTGACATTGATTTCGGTCAACAATTCTCCAATCACATCCAATCCCACCAAGAAAAGCCCCCTCGCTTTGAGAACGGGGCCAAGCTCATTGGCAATGTCCCAATCTCTTGTCGTCAAGGCTTGGGCAACACCTAAGCCTCCTGCAGCCAAATTGCCTCTTACTTCCGAGCCCTGCGGTATTCTGGCCAAACTGAAAGGCACCGCTTTCCCGTCAATCAGTAAAATCCGCTTGTCCCCATGTTTGATGTCTGCAATAAAGCGCTGGGCCATGACCGTTTGCTGACCGTCCATATTAAGAGTTTCAATCAAGCTTCCCAAATTCAATGCGTCGCTCTTGACCCTATAAATCCCTTTGCCACCCATTCCATCCAAGGGCTTTAAAATGATATCTTGGTGCTCTTCATGAAAGGCTTTGAGGTGTTGCGCATTTTTGGTAACCAGGGTTGGACTGATCAGATGTGGGAAATTTAAAATGGCAAGCTTTTCAGGGTGATCTCTCAGTGCCACAGGATCATTGAAAACCTTTGCACCCTCCTTGCTCGCATGCTCCAAAAGATGGGTGGCATAGAAATACTCCACATCAAAGGGCGGATCCTTGCGCATCAAAACAGCCGCAAAGTCTTTGAGTGCGTGATCTTGGGTGTCTATGACGGTGAACCACTGCGCTTTGACGGGGCTTTGAAGACTTAATCGAGAGGCCCTTGCTTGAACGACCTCCCCGCTGCGCCAAAAGAGATCTTGTACCTCACACGCAAAGACCTCCATGCCCCTACTGTGACACTCACGCATCATCGCAAAGGTCGTGTCTTTTTCAATCTTGAACGTCTCTAGCCGATCGGCAACAAATAAAATTTTCATGCCATGCTGGTTTTAATCATAAACTTCCGCGTTCGGGTCCGTCTCCTCTAGCTCATAGCTGGCTGCCAGCATCGCTAAGCGCGCGATCACGCCATACATATAGAACCGATTCGGCACACTCGCACCAGCCTTCAAGCCAGGCTGTGGTGTGTGAGCACTTTGCTCAAAGGCCAAGGGAACAAAGGAGGCGCCGGGTGCATTCAAGTTTTCATCAACACCTCTCTCAGCATGCACCCGATAAAACCCACCCACCACATAGCGGTCCATCATGTACACCACAGGCTCTGCCACGGCGTCGTTGATTCTCTCGTTGGTTAGCACGCCCTCTTGAACAATGACCTCAGTGAGGGACTGTCCGTCCTTGGTCACACTCATTTTATTTTTGGTTTTTCTATTCAATGCATCTAAATCTTTCGCGTCTCTCACCGTCATGATCCCCATGCCATAAGTGCCATTGTCGGCTTTCACAACCACAAAGGGTTTTTCATGAATGCCGTATTCTTTGTACTTTTTCCTGATTTTTAAAAGCAAGGTCTCTACGGTGCCTTTCAATTCTTCCAAGCCCAAGCCCTCTGCAAAATTAACACCTGAGCACTGCGAAAACATGGGGTTGATCAACCAAGGGTCAATTCCAAGCAACTTGCCAAAGCGTTTTGTCACCTCTTCATAACTTGCAAAATGCTGCGTTTTTCTCCTCACACTCCAACCCGCATGCAAGGGCGGCAACAAATACTGCTCATGCAAATCCTCCAAAATGCCAGGTATGCCTGCACTGAGGTCGTTGTTGAGCAAAATCGTGCAAGGATCAAAGTCTTTCAAACCCAATCGATACTTACCTCTGATAACGGGCTCCAAAGTCACTGTTTCACCGTTGGGCAAATCGATTACCGTCGTCTCTTTGATCTCTGGATTGATGGATCCAATTCGCACATTGAGGCCTGCCATGTAAAAGATTCTCTGCAACTGCGCCACGTTGCTCAAATAAAATGAGTTTCTTGTGTGATTCTCAGGAATCACCAACAAGTTGCGCGCCTCAGGGCAGATCTTCTCAATCGCGGCCATGGCGGCTTGCACCGCCAAGGGCAACATCTCTGGCGTTAGGTTGTTCCACCCCCCAGGATACAGATTGGTGTCAACAGGGGCGAGCTTAAAACCCGCATTTCTGATGTCAACCGAGGAATAAAACGGCGGGGTATGCTCCATCCACTCCAAGCGAAACCATCTCTCAATGGCGGGCATAGAATCCAAAATTCTTTGTTCAAGCTCGTTGATCGGGCCTGTCAATGCGGTAATAAGGTGGGGGACCATTTTGTTTACTCTTATTTTTAGACACGAAGGTCTGAGCCCCTGATTTTAAGCCCTTGGAGGTGCTTATTGCCACGCTTTTCAGTCATTGAACACGACTCTTCATCTCCAGCCACGCCATCAAGCGCATGTTTCAAGCTCGAACTTCCCCTTGGCCCAACACAATATATTTAAGTGAAGTCAACCCCTGCACACCCACGGGACCTCTGGCATGGAGTTTATCGGTTGAAATGCCTATTTCAGCCCCGAGGCCAAATTCAAATCCATCGGCAAACCGTGTGCTTGTATTGATCATTACACTGGCCGAGTCAACTTCTCTCAAAAACCTTTGGGCGTGAACGTGATTTTGGGTGAGGATGGCGTCGGTGTGATGGCTGGAATAGTGATTGATATGCTCAATCGCCTCATTCAAGCCCCTGACCAATTTGACACTGAGAATGGGGGCCAAATACTCTTCATACCAGTCTTGCTCAGTGGCTTTGACCAACAAAGAGTCATCGTGCTCAAGAGCAGATAGCAAGCCCCAAGCTTGCTCACAGACCCTCAACTCAACCCCATGGGACCACAAGAGTGCTGCAATCTTGGGTAAGAATTCGAAAGCCAACTCCTCTTTGATCAGCAAACTCTCTAGCGCGTTGCAAGGACTGTATTTCTGAGTTTTGGCGTTCTCGATCACCTTTAAATACATCTCTTTCTCTAAAAGGTCATCGACATAGGTGCTGCAGTTGCCATCCAAATGTTTGATCACCGGCACTCTCGCCTCCTCTGAAATGCGCGCAATCAAACCCTTGCCTCCTCGAGGAATCACCACATCGATCCATTGTGGAGACCGAATCAAAATCCCCACCGCTTCTCGCTCGGTGGTCTGGATCAATTGCACAACAGCAGCTGGCAAAGCATTCATCGTCAAGGCCTTTTGCACGAGCAACGCCAATGCCTTGTTGGACTCAATGGCTTCTGAGCCCCCCCTTAAAATACACGCATTCCCACTTTTGATCGACAATGAGGCGGCCTCAATGGTCACATTGGGACGGCTTTCATAGATCATGCCAAACACCCCTATGGGCACTCTCATTTGGCCAACACGAATGCCACTGGCTTGTTCTCGCAAGCCCGTGACCTCTCCAATCACATCGGGCATCAAAGCCAATTGCTCACACCCCAAGGCACACGTTTGAATGATGGATGGGCTTAACTTCAAACGATCGAAAAGCGGTCCGCTCACACCATTGGCCTGGGCCTTGGTCAGATCGATTTGGTTGACTGCCAAAAGTTCAGCCTCTTGTTCACGCAAAAGCTTTGCCAACACAAACAAAGTCTGTCGTTTCTGCGCGGCACTTGCGCGCGCGATCTCTCGACTGGCCTTCCTGGCTGCCTGTCCGAGTTCATCCATTTGTAATTTCAGATCGGTGCTCATTGTCCTATTTTGACAGAGAACAGCTCTTGGCGCACAAAAAAGCCAATTGTTGAAGGGCCATCCAGGGATTTTCTGGCCAATTGGGGGCCCTCAAACCCTTGACCACACCATCGACTCGGTGACAAGCTTGTAGCAATTTTTCAAGCACATGAAAGGGCATGTGGCCAATGACTCGCTCAAAGAGCTTTTCTTTCGCCCCCCAAACCCGGTATTCTTTCAACACCATTGGAAGGGCTTTGCCAGCGAGCATGGATGATTTGATTTTGTACAAAAGTCGAATATCCTCTGTGATGGCAAAGTGCACCAACACGGCAGCTTCCCCTTCTGCTTGCAATCCATCGAGCATGCGTTGCACTCGCGTGACTTGTCCAGATAAAACCGCCTCTGAGAGCTTAAACACATCAAAGCGAGACACATTCAATACCGCTTGTTGAACTTGCTCAAAGCCAAGCTCCCCTGGAAGATACAGCAAAGCGAGCTTTTGTATTTCTTGGTGAGCGGCCAACAAATTGCCTTCCACGCAGGACACAAAAAATTGCAGGGTTTGAGCGCCCTGCTCCCCCGCAGTCACCCTTTGATCTTGGGCCGCCAATCTTTGCACAATCCAGTTTGATAGGGCCGCTCTCTCAATGTTTTGAACCACAAATATGGGCGACGCACTCTCCAAACATTGGTGCCAAGCGCTGGACTTCGTCAACTTGTCCAGCCGGGGCAAGGTGATCAACAAAACTTTGTCTGGCAAATCTGCACCTTGCCCTGGTCCATGAAAGGTTTGCACCATGGAGACCAGTTTCTCGATCGCTTGCCCCCCCTCCTTGCCTGGCTTGCCACTGGGTATCCTCAGTTCAATGAGTTGCTTGTCTGCAAACAACCCCATGGACTGAAATTCAGCAAACACGGATGTCCAATCAAAGTGCGCACCCATGACGGTGAAGACTTGTCGCTCGCTGTAGCCCAATTCCTGCGTTTTTGCCCTCAATTCATCGGTCATTTCCTGGACCAACAAGCTCTCGTCGCCCTCCACCACATACAAGGGCGCAAGTCCTCTTTTTAAATGGGGGGTCAGATCGGTTGCATGAGGGGTCATAAGTTTAGAGAGGAGTTCGGTTGCCAAGAAAACGCCTTCAATCCACCGTTTTAATGGCCGCCAAACGGCGCATGATTTGATAAGTCAGATCCGTTTGCATATTTTGATACAACAACTCTTCTTCAATCTCTTTGGCAAGTACCGCACTTTCATTGAAACTGATGTCTCGGCGCTGGATCATTTCTGCCTCGGGGATTTTCTCAACACCAGCAGACGTGCGAACCTTAAAAAGAATTTTGATTCGCAACTGAAACTCACGAATTGCACCCGTGGAGGTCCTTCCAATGACGACCTTTTCTCGCACGACAGAATTTAAATCGAAAATCATGTCGGCTTGATCCAAGTCTCTTGGATCTGTCAAAACACGAAGACCTTGGACCTTGGAGAAAACATTCAACATCTCAAGGCCCAAGGGGTGGGTGACAACGTTGTTTAAGAAAAGTGCCTTGAAGGCAAATTGCGGCGGCTTTCTCAACTCAAAGCCACACCCCACCAACATCAAGCATGGCCCCATCAAACCCAAGCGAGCCGTATGCTGAAGAACGGACCTGCGAGAGCTTGTCATCAAATCACCACATTCACCAGTCGCTTGGGCACGACAATGACCTTCTTTGGAGAAGACTGCTTGGCGGCTTGCAGCAACCTTTGCGTGGCCTCATGCGCCAAAGCCAGCTCTTTGATCTCTTGCTCTGAGGCTGAGGCGGCGACTTTCAACGCTCCTCTTAATTTCCCATTGATTTGCAAGACCAATTCAATTTCATTTTGAACCAACGCAGCTTCATGCACCAAGGGCCACTTGACATCCAACATCACACCAAACGCATCTGCAAACCCCAAGTCTTTCCATATGGCCTCAGAAATATGAGGACAAACGGGGTTCAATACGCGAAGCAACATGCCTAAGCCTTCGCAAAAGAATGCGCGCTCTTTTTCAGGCCAACTCATGGGGTCTTCAGACTCAAGCACATTGAGCATTTTCATCACCGCCGACACCACCGTGTTGTACTGCATGCGCTCATAATCAAAATTGGCTTGCTTGAGCACTTGATAGAGCTCTCGGCGCATGGCCTTGGCGCTTGAGGTGGACTCCAGTGCGCTTAAGCCTTCAGGCTCGAGCGCCAGAGAAATCGCGCTTGGCGTGAACAACAAGCGGTGCTGAAATGCAAACTGCCACAAGCGCCTTAAAAAGCGAAAACTGCCCTCGACCGCCGTGTCGTTCCACTCAAGTGTGGCCTCTGGGGGCGCAGTGAACATCGTGTACAAGCGAGCCGTATCTGCACCGTAGCGCTCGATCAAAGCTTGCGGGTCAACACCATTGTTCTTGCTCTTGCTCATGGTCCCCACACCCTCATAATTGACCACGCTGCCTTGAGGATACTCCCCAAAATCTTTGATCAACTTCGCGCCGGTGACTCGACCGGTCTCATCGCAGAGGTTTTCAACATCTTGGGGCCAAAAATACTCCATGCCGCCTTGTGGGGTTTTTTTCGAATAAATGTGGTTTAGCACCATGCCTTGAGTGAGCAATTTCGTAAAAGGCTCATCGATTTGGAGCAAGTCCAAGTCTCGCATGACTTTGGTCCAAAAGCGGGCATACAGCAAATGCAAAATAGCGTGCTCAATTCCCCCGATGTACTGATCCATTGGCATCCAATACTGGGCACCTTTGCTCACCATGTGCTGATCATCTTTGGGGTCACAGTAACGCATGTAGTACCAAGACGAGTCTACAAATGTATCCATGGTGTCCGTCTCGCGTCGAGATGGAACACCACACTTTGGACAGACGACACCTTCATGAAATTTTTCGTGATGATTCAAAGGGTTGCCCGATCCATCCGGAATGCAATCCAAGGGCAGCTTCACAGGCAAGTCTTTTTCAGGCACGGCTACAGCGCCATGCTCAGGGCAATGGATGATGGGGATGGGCGTGCCCCAGTAGCGCTGCCTAGACACGCCCCAATCCCTCAGTCTCCAAGTGGTTTTAAGCTCTCCCAGGCCTTGAGCGGCCAAGTCCTGAGCGACTTTTTGTACACACGCCTTAAACTCTAGGCCGTCATAAGCTCCAGAGTTCACCGCTACACCCGCGCCTTTTTGGGCGTAATCATCGCTCCACACAAGGTCGTTGAAACTCTCCAAGGTGCACTGGGTCTTGGGCACTTGAACCACTTGTTTGATGGGCAAGCGGTACTTCAATGCAAACGCGAAATCTCTCTCGTCATGGGCAGGCACTCCCATGACCGCGCCGTCTCCGTAACTCATCAACACATAGTTGCCCACCCAAACGCTTAGCAACGATCCTGTCAAAGGATGCTGAACCTTCAAGCCCGTGTCCATGCCTTCTTTTTCTTTAACGGCCATTTCCGCCTCAGTCGTTCCGCCCTTTTGGCAAGCCTCTATAAAGGCTTTCAATGGAGGGTTTTGAGCCGCCGCATGGACGGCCAAGGGATGCTCGGGCGCGACTGCACAAAAAGTAACTCCCATGATGGTGTCTGCACGGGTGGTAAACACATACATCCGCCCCTTGTCGATGGCCGTCCCATCTTGGCCCTTGATGTCGTGCTTAAAAGCAAATCGCACGCCTTCGCTTTTGCCGATCCAATTCTCTTGCATGAGTTTCACGCGCTCGGGCCAACCAGGCAACTTTTGCGATTGAACAAACTCTAATAGCTCTTGTGCGTAGTCAGTGATTTTTAAGTAGTAGCCTGGTATTTCACGCTTTTCAACCCATGCACCTGTTCTCCACCCACGGCCATCAATCACTTGCTCATTGGCCAAAACAGTTTTATCAACCGGGTCCCAGTTGACCACCTGTGTTTTGCGATAAGCGATGCCTTTTTCCAGCATTTTTAAAAACAACCATTGGTTCCATTTATAGTATGCGGGCTCACAAGTTGCAATCTCCCTTGACCAGTCGATGGCCAAGCCCATCGACTTCATCTGCGTTTTCATGTAGTCGATGTTTTCATGCGTCCACTTGGCTGGAGACACTTTGTTCTTTAACGCCGCATTCTCCGCTGGCAAACCAAAAGCATCCCAGCCCATGGGCATCAATACGTTGAATCCCTTCATGCGCAAATGTCGAGCGAGCATGTCGTTGATGGTGTAATTTCGAACGTGCCCCATGTGAAGCTTGCCACTGGGGTAGGGCAACATGGAGCAGGCATAATATTTCTGGCGATTTGGGTCCTCGAACACTTTAAACGCATCCGCGTCAGCCCATGCGGATTGAACCGCCTTTTCGATCTCAGTGGGATTGAATTTTTCTTGCATTGCTTTTATCGGGTCATCTCTTCAATTGAGTCCCAAAACATCAAACATATCAAACAAGCCCGTCTTTTGATGGGCCAAAAACCGCACCGCCCTGAGGCTGCCTTGGGCGTAAGTGCTTCTTGAAGAGGACTTGTGCGTGATCTCTATGCGCTCACCCGTACCGGCAAATAAGACCGTATGGTCCCCCACAATGTCGCCCCCTCGAATGGTTGAAAAACCAATGCTCTTCGGGTCTCGTTCCCCCGTATGCCCTTCGCGAGCAAAAACACCATGGGTCTTTAAATCTCGCCCCAAAGCCAGGGCTAGAACTTCCCCCATCTTCAAAGCCGTGCCTGATGGCGCATCGACTTTATGCCGATGGTGGGCCTCTATCACCTCGATGTCATATCCCTCGTTGAGGGCTTTGGCAGCCAAGGCCAATAACTTCAATGTGACATTCACGCCCACACTCATATTGGGCGCCATCAAAATGGCGATCCGCTTGGAGGCCTCGTGAATCAGGTCTTTTTCTTGGTCACTAAAGCCCGTGGTGCCGATGACCATTTGAATCCCATTTGCCTGACAGAACTCCAAGTGCGCCATCGTGCCTTGTGGCCGAGTAAAGTCAATCAAAACCTGCGCGCCCTTTAAACCTTGGCTTAAGTCGCTGGAGACTTTCACGCCCGTGGCAATGCCAAGCAACTGCCCAGCATCAAATCCGAGCAAGGGGGATCCATCCAAATCCACAGCGCCAGCCAACTCGCAATGATCAGATTGAGAGACGGCTTGAATCAACATTTGACCCATTCGGCCACTGGCGCCAACCACGCCCACTTTGGTTTTGCTTGTCATATCATCTTTCTCTTACAAAAAACCAATCTTTGGCTCAACTCATCAATTGGGCTCAAGTGGCGGGTAGTTTGATCGAACAACACCTCGCTCACGGCCCGAGAGGTCAGACATGTTTTCTTCAACGGTTTTGGCGGATTTAAAGCCCGCAAGTTGCTCAGGTGTGGCTTTCATGGAGGGCACTTTATTCAAAGATGGCCTGCGAATATCGATGGTGGCTGCGAATTCGGCCTCTGAGGGCAAGGGGTCAGACTCAAATCGAAGCATCTGCTCTTTGTCAAAAAAGACCGCGAGCTTTTTCCTTTGAATTTCTTGGCCAGATCTTCTCACCGTAAACGCATAATCCCACCTCTCCTCATGGAAAAGGCTCGTGATCAGGGGCGTACCGAGCACCTCTTTGACCTGATTTTTGCTCATCCCAGGTCGGATCACCTCCAACTGCTCTTTGGTAATCACGTTGCCTTGAATGAGCTCAAAGCGATAGGGGTTGATGGAGCGCGCCACAAAGCCCAAAGGCTGGTCAATCCAGGCACATGAACTCACCGCAACACTCAACCCACAAATACACGCCAGATGGAGTGCAAAAACGGGCCTCAAGCCGCTCAACCAAGCCAAAAACTGGTCTTGGGGATGAAATTGGCGGTGACTTTTCATAAAAATACTTTGGCATGAAGATATGATAGGTCCATTGTAGCGACACCTGGGCTTCATTTCAGGGCTTTTCCTGGGACAGCCTTCACTTAAATCGACTGCGCCTGGCCATGCCTATCCCAAAAGATCTCCATACCACTGGCCTGAAGGCAACACTGCCTCGCCTCAAGATACTGGCCCTGTTTCAGCGGGGAGATCGCCGGCACATGACCGCCGAGGACGTCTACAAACTCGCCCTGCAAGAAAACATCGACGTCGGTTTGGCGACCGTTTACCGCGTATTGACCCAGTTTGAACAAGCCGGTATTTTAAAGAGATCTCACTTTGAGAGCGGCAAATCCGTCTACGAGCTCGATGAAGGTGAGCATCACGACCATTTGGTGTGCCTGGACTGCGGTCGAGTTGAAGAGTTTCACGACACGGAAATTGAAAGTCGCCAACGCAGCATCGCCGCTTCCAAGGGCTTTACTCTGGCCGATCATGCCCTTAGTCTTTATGCGCATTGCCTCAAAGACACGTGTCCGTACAAGCACAAATCCACTGCAATTTAAGCTTGATGGCCGGGTCTGCTTAAAAACCGCAACGCCTGTCCAATGGTCTTCGTGCTTAAGTAGCCCATTAAAACGACCACGCCCATCGTCAAAGAAAAGCCCAGGGCGACCAAGAACCCACCCACCAAGCTTTGATGTCCGTTTGTGGGGTTCGATTCAAAGCCCAGGCTTTGCAGCAAACTCAGGCTCAAACTGACCCAAGCGGCCAATGGAAAGCTAAAGGCCCAAAAACTGGCTGTATACGGCTGATGCCGTACAAGCCAAAGGACCGGGATCAATGCACAAAGCACGCCCAAGCCCGTCCCCCAAAACACCCAGACCCAAACAAGCGGGGCCTTTAAAACCCCCAAGGCCAAACCAACCACGCACGGTGGCGAGACGGCAATGCACCAACTCGGCAATGCACTCAAGGGCAAGGGGCCGATCACTCTAAGCCTTTGCGCGAGAAGAGCGCACACCACAGGCCATAAGGTCAAGCCAAATATAAACTGTGCCCAGCACCACGTTTCATGTCCCAGCGCCACACCCGACAAGACGACCAAGACATTGCCAACGGCTGGAATGAACATCACTGGCATGACAAGCGTCCAGTTGCCGTCTTGATAAAAAAGAAGCCTTGCGTACACCACCATCACCCACAAAGACAAGGCCAGCTCTATGATGGCGCCCAAGCACCAAAGCACCTCACTTGCGAACATCACGCCTTGGCCAAAAAATCCCCCGGATCCCTCTAACCCCGAGTTGGCAAGCCCCAGCAAAACGCTAGAGAGCAAAATCATCCCGACCGCCATGGCCGCTGCACCGCACAAGGCCACGGGCTGACTCAACTCTTTGACAAGGCTTTGTGGTGAGAGCCCAAGTCGCAACAAAACACCTGCACTCAGGACCCCAAAAAGAAACACATCTGCCCACCCAATCAGGCCAGACACGGCTGGCAAGCCAGGCAGGAGGAGTTCAAGCTTTGACACACAAAAATACAAGCCCGACCACCCCATCACCATCACGAATTGGCCCAGTTTGAGCTCCTGCGCAGCAGCTTTAATCAAGTTGACCGGCACCTCAGTCCTTTTGAAATCTTTTTTTCGTCAATTGAAGGGCCGTGGTGTATGCAATCAAAGCCGTCAAAGACAGAAACAACACATGTTCTAGCGCATTTTCTGGCCAACGGTCTAAAAACAAAGGCCTGATCAAATCAATGGCCTGGCTCAAAGGCAAAAAGGCTGCGCCCTTTTGCAGCCACTCGGGCAATTGCTCGCGAGGAAAGAACACCCCACTCATAAAAGTCATTGGGGTTAGAAACAAGGTAAAGTAGTATGTGAAAAAGTCATAGCCTTTGGCCAAGGCATTGAAGATCAGCGCAATAGAGCTGAACGTCATCCCGACAAGCAAAAGGATGGGCCAGGCCAACCAAATTTTGGGGCTGAGTAAAACGCCTAAGAAAACCATCACGCCCAAGATCGCCGTGACACTGAAAATCGACTTGAAGGCGGCCCACAGCATCTCTGCCAACAAAATATCTGCCAAGCCTATGGGCGCATTCAATATCCCGTCCCACGTCTTTTGAACACTCATCCTTGAGTAAGCGGAATAAAGGGCCTCAAAACTAGCCGCATTCATGGCACTCATGCAAATCGATCCACTTGCCAAAAACAGCAGGTAGGGAACTTTTTGACCCAAAACCTCAACTTGCCCGACCAAAGATCCAATGCCGTATCCAAAGGCGATCAACCACATCAAGGGCTCCGCAATGTTGCCCACCAAACTTGGAATGGCCAACTTTCGCCAAACCAACATGTTTCTCAAAAAGACTGGCCACCAACGCATCATGCCCCCTCTCGGATTTGTCGTCCCGTTAACTTTAAAAACAAATCCTCTAAATTGGATGGACGGTGAAAACTGCGTATCTGAGGCGACTTGCTCAAGGCCAGGTTAAGGGCCGAGGGGTCATTGGCGTAAAAAAACAAAGTCTCTCCACTTTGCTCAACTCTTTGAGCCAAGGCAGAGAGATCTGCCAACACACGCTCTTTATCAAACACACCATACACCTCGACCACCATGCGCTCCAAATGCTCTGCGATCAGCGCTTTAGGGCTGCCTTGAGCGATCTTTTCACCACGATCGATGACGATCAATCGATCACACAACCGCTCTGCCTCATCCATGAAATGGGTTGTCAAAAGAATTGATTTTCCAGCGCGCACCAACTCCTGCAACCTTTCCCACATCACATGCCTGGCCTGTGGATCCAAGCCCGTGGTGGGCTCGTCCAACAACAAAAGCGCTGGATCATTGATCAAAGCCCGGGCCAAACTCAACCGCCTCTTCATGCCACCTGACAAAGCTCCGGGCCTGTCGTTGGCTTTGTTGCTTAAAGCGGCAAACTCCAAGAGCTGGGGTATTTTGTCTCTCAGATAGTCCTTCTTAAGACCAAAATATCGACCATAGACTTGCAGATTTTCCGCACAGGTGAAATCCGGGTCCAGGGTATCAAATTGACTCACAACGCCCATGTGCGACTTGATGCTCAGCGCGTGCGTGGGCATCTCTTGATCAAACGCCAAGATGCGCCCCGCATCTGGCTCAATGAGCCCCAAACACATTTTGAGCGTGGTCGTCTTGCCTGCGCCGTTAGGGCCAATCAATCCAAGACATTCACCAGGGTAAATTTCAAAAGACAAGGCGTTGACCACTTGCAGTGCACCATAGCTTTTGACGAGTTGCTCGCAACTTAAAAGTGCTTTCTTCATCTTCTGTTCAACGTCTCACAATGAAAGTTTTGGGTGAGCGCACTTCACAAAAAGGCGCTCACGGCTAAAGCCCAAGGCCCAGGGCCCTAAATGGGATTGTTTTGTATCATGGCATTTCGATGCCGCACAAGAAAATCCTCATAGGTATTGATGCCTCGCAATTGAAGAATTGTATTTCTAACGGCCGCCTCCACCAGCACAGCGATGTTTCGACCCGCCACCACTTGAATGACCACTTTTCTCACCGCGATGCCCAATACGTCTTGGGTCAGCGGCTCATGGGGCAAGCGGTCATAGTCCCTCTCCAAGGTCTCTCGTCTGACCAAGTGAACAATGAGCTTGAGTCTCATTTTCCGCCTGACCGCCGTCTCGCCAAAGATGGCTCGAATGTCCAGCAAACCGATGCCTCTCACCTCCAGCAAGTTTTGCAACAACTCCGGGCATCTGCCCTCAATGGTGTTTTGATTGATGCGAAATAAGTCGACCGCATCATCGGCAACCAAGCCATTTCCCCTAGAGATCAACTCCAGTCCCAGCTCGCTTTTGCCAAGTCCCGACTCCCCCGTGATCACCACACCCAAGCCCAAAATATCAATAAAAACCCCGTGCATCGTGGTTCTGTCTGCAAAATGCTTGGATAAATAAGCCCTCAAGACATCAATCACATAGGCCGAAGGCTCCTTGGTCACAAAAAGCGGTATTTGGGCGTTGTCACACAAAGCCACCAACCGCTCAGGGGCGCGTTGTCCATCGGCCAACACCAACATGGGCGGCTTTAAGGTCACAATGCGTCCAACTCGCCGCTCGCAATCTTCTTGCGTCGCATTGGTCAAATAACTAATTTCCCGCTCTCCTAAGAGCTGCAAGCGGTAAGGATGGATGTAATTCAAGTACCCCACCAAATCTGCGCCCGAGCGGGCTTGCCGAACCATCACTTCGTCAAAGCGTCGGTCCGAAGCGGTCAAGCCTGCAATCCATTGCCAATTCAACTTCTCTTTGAAGTCCTTAAACAATTCAACTGCACTGACAACGGTAGGCTTCATCTTGAATCCTCAAAGAACAGGTGGGGGGGCAAGTTTTTTTAGCTTGACAGGCTCAGGCTGCCTTGAACAATTTTGGAGTGTAACTCCTGTGCGTCTTGCGACAGCAGCAGCCCCGCTCTGATCTCGCTTTGACTGAGCAAGCTGGCAATATTGGACAAAATCTCCAAATGTCTTTGCGTTGATGCCTCCGGCACGAGCAGGAAAAACATCAACCTCACAGGCAGCTCGTCGGGAGAATCAAAACCAATGGGGGTGTGCAGCAAAAAGACCGCCAACATGGGGGTTTTGAGCCCTTTGACTCTACCATGCGGAATGGCCACTGCGTGACCTAAACCCGTAGAGCCCAATCTTTCACGGGCAAAAAGACTGTCTGCCACATTTGCGCGAGAGAGCCCATGCAACTCCTCAAACAACAAACCCGCCTCTTCAAAGGCTCGTTTTTTACTGGTGATTTCCAATCCCACCCGAATATGGGTGAGCGGGAGTAAATTAGGAAGTCGATTCATAATGGCGTCACATTATGCATCTTTAGAAGAATAACTTAAAGGACTGTCTCAGGCCAATTGTTTTTTTTCAGCCACAATGGCCAACTGTTTTTTCGCTGGTCTTGGGGATTTGAAATGACAAGGACAAGTTGTTTGCCGGCCAACGAAAACCTACCGGCCCGGCCTTTGGCCTTTGATTCTGAAGGGGGGGGCTTGAGAAAGCGTGAGCGCGTTTTGAACCGCCCACGCCCTATGCGCAATGGCTTAGAGGAGACAAGACTTAATGGAAAGCCAAGTTTCGCTTGTTTTGAGTTTGATGATTTTGAAGCCGCTCCTTGTGCTTAGCAACTTGGCGGTCTAGTTTGTCCACCAAGTCATCGACCGCAGCGTACAAGTCATGGTGTTCACTTTGAGCGAATAAGTCGCCCCCAGGCACATGGATATTGCATTCTGCAACTTGCCTGCGCTCTTTTTCTTTCTTTTTTTCGATACTCAACAACACCTTGACATCCACGACTTGATCAAAATGCTTGATCACGCGCTCTAATTTTTGCGTCACGTAATTGTGCAATGCAGGTGTTACTTCTAGATGATGACCGCTGATCGTTAAATTCATATGTGGCCTCCTATGGCTTTAGGGTTGGTTAACACAGCTCACTTATCAGTCTTGCCCAAACGAGCTGTTGGGTCTCTCAACCCGCCTAGCCCGCAACTCCACTATGCCCCCTTTCATGACCAATTGCAATACCTAAAATACCAACATTCGGACAACTTTTTTTCCTCGCTTGGAACAAAGGTTTTACAAAAACTTTGGGCTCTGGTGCTCGGCCTGGCTAGAACCAAATAATAAGGGTGCACATGGGGGTGGTTTTTTGGGCGGCGCGGTGCCATAATGCGCTAAGTTCAACTCTGGAGTTTTATCTCTTGGAAACCGCCTCTACTTAGGAGGTTGCATCTCATTGACCCCATGGTACAGGGCTGGCAAGACTTCACTTTGCTAGGCCCACACCCTCGAAGCGTCGCGGATGAAACCTCCTCCTTATCCACATCGACTCTTTTGGGTTTTTATCTCGAGTAATTTGCCATGCTCAATATTTTCACGCTGGCCAACGGCCGTTTGTTTCAAGAGGAAATTGAATCTCTTGAAGAACTCTCTAAGTTTCACCCCATTTGGGTGGATCTGGAGTCTCCTACCCTTGACGAAAAGCGATGGATCAAACAGTACTATGGGCTTCAAATCCCTGAAGATGCCATGGACGAAGACATTGAAGAGTCTGCACGCTTTTACGAAGAGGACAATGGCGAGCTGCACATTCGAAGTGACTTTTTGATCGCTGACGAAGATGAGCCTCGTTCTGTTCGTGTCGCGTTCATTTTGAACCAACACAACCAAGAACTCAAAAGCAAAGGCGTCTTGTTCTCCATTCACGATGAGGATGTGCCTGTTTTTCGGCTTCTAAGACTACGGGCCCGAAGAGCGCCTGGTCTGATTGAGGACGCAAAAGAGGTCTTGCTTAAACTCTATGACGCGGATGCCGAGTATTCGGCCGATACATTGGAGAACATTTATGACCAGCTGGAAAAAGCGGGCAAACTCGTTCTCTCAGAGGACGTGACAGATGCCTTGGCAGGAGAAGTCTTGGGTGCCATTGCAAGACAAGAGGATTTGAATGGTCGAATTCGCCGCAATGTCATGGACACCAGGCGAGCCGTGAGCTTCATGATGCGATCCAAAATGCTAAGCGTCGATCAATTCGAAGAGGCGCGTCAAATTTTGCGAGACATTGAGTCGCTGGACAATCACACGGCTTTTTTATTCGACAAAATTAACTTCTTGATGGATGCAACAGTTGGTTTTATCAATATCAATCAAAATAAGATCATTAAAATCTTCTCCGTTGCATCCGTGGCACTTTTACCTCCCACCTTGATTGCGAGCATTTACGGCATGAACTTTCAATTCATGCCCGAGCTCAATGCGAGTTGGGGCTACCCATACGCCATCGTTTTGATGGTTGCCAGTGCTTTGGTTCCGATGTGGTACTTTAGGCGTCGGGGTTGGCTAGCTTGACGTTTGATTCAATCGCTAAAAAAAGATTTTTAGCGATTTTGAGGCTTCAGGCTTTGTTTTCCATTGGTAAAATTTGACCAATTGGTATTTTACTCAACCCGTTTATGCTCCATCGCTTTTTTGATGATCGCCCTTAATTAGGCGACCCTTTTTATATTGAGCTTAATTTTTAAACCTTAGGATCCCTTGATGAGCACACCTATCACATCGAAAATTTTGGGCGTCATTGGTGGAAGTGGCGTTTATGATATCGATGGCCTCACTAATAAAAAATGGAAGAAAATTCTTTCCCCATTTGGAGAGCCCTCAGACGAGCTTTTATTTGGCGATCTAAATGGTGTTTCCATGGTATTTCTCCCTCGTCATGGAAGAGGCCACACCATTCCCCCCAGCGACATCAACTTCAGGGCCAATATAGATGCTTTGAAACGCTCAGGGGTCACCGATTTAGTATCTGTGAGCGCAGTTGGGTCATTAAAAGAGAGTCTCCCCCCCGGAACATTTGTTGTCATTGATCAGTTTATTGATCGCACGTTTGCCCGGGAAAAAAGCTTTTTTGGAAGCGGCGTCGTCGCACATGTCTCTATGGCCCACCCCGTTTGTAGCCGTCTAGGGAAGCATCTTTTAAGCGCGGGAAAAGATCAAGGTATTTCCATCGTAGACGGAGGCACCTATCTTGTGATGGAGGGGCCTCAATTTTCAAGCTTAGCTGAATCAAATTTGTACCGAACTTGGAACTGCGATGTCATTGGCATGACCAATATGCCAGAGGCCAAATTGGCTCGGGAGGCCGAAATTTGTTATGCGTCAGTTGCAATGGTCACCGACTTTGATTGTTGGCACCCTCTTCACGAGGCCGTAACGGTTGACTCTATTGTGAAAGTCCTCGTGGCCAATGCGCAAAACGCCCGAAGTCTTGTAAAAACTGTTGCCCCTAGGCTTCATTCAGATAATGAGGCACATCGATGCTCGTGCAGGAGCGCTCTTCAATTTGCCATCATTACTTCACCAGAATCAAGAGAGCCAGCGCTAGTGAAAAAGCTTGACGCAATTGCTGGCCGTATTTTGAACCCTCACACATGAAAACATCAAATGAGTCAAATTTGCGCTCTGAGATGTTGATCGTTGCGCAAAAACTGGTTGAATTCGGTCTAAATCGGGGCACATCAGGAAACGTTTCTGTACGCCTATCCGCCTCAACTTGGTTAGTCACTCCATCTGGCGTACCCGTTGATGCGTTGTCAACCGAATCAATGGTACTGATGGATTTCGAAAAAGGCCCTCTTGGCGACCAATGCCCATCTAGTGAATGGCGTTTCCATCACGATATCTTGATGGCAAGATCCGACGTCGGAGCGGTCGTTCATACCCACTCTAGATTTGCCACTTCCTTTTCGTGTTTGCAACAAGACATCCCGGCATTCCATTACATGATCGCTGCAGCGGGGGGCGATAGCATCCGTTGCAGTGCTTACGCTTTGTTTGGTAGTCAAGAGTTATCGGACCTTGCACTTGATGCAATGAAGGACCGCAAGGCTTGTCTTTTAGGTAACCACGGAATGATCTCCGTGGGAAAAGATCTTCACACAGCTTTTGCACTTGCAGTAGAGGTTGAAAGCTTGTGCGAACACTATTGGACATCTTTGCAGTTGGGCAAACCCAATATTTTGTCTCCCAAACAAATGTCCGAGGTGTTAGAAAAGTTCAAAAATTATGGACAACTTCACAACTCTGCATCACCTATCTCAACTTAAAGTTCTCCATGCCAATTAAGTCTCTCATTCGCACCGTTGCGAATTACCCCCAGTCTGGCGTGATGTTTCGAGACATTACGACACTCCTTAAAGATGCCCAAGGCCTTCAACTCGCCATAAAGATGCTGGCTGACCATTTCCGCAATAAGCCCTTTGATAAAGTAGCTGGCATTGAAGCAAGAGGATTTATTTTGGGATCGGTCGTTGCCTATGAACTGGGTTTGGGCTTTATTCCTGTTCGGAAAAAGGGCAAATTACCCTTTGAAACTGTTGGTAAAAACTACGAATTGGAATACGGGACCGATCGAATAGAAATACACACCGATGCCATTCTTGCGGGGGAGTCTATTTTGTTGATCGATGACCTAATCGCTACAGGCGGCACAGCCTCAGCTGCCTGCTCGTTGATACAGGATATGGGCGGAGAAATCAACGGCTGTGGCTTTGTAATCGATTTGCCAGATCTTGGCGGACGCAAGCTGCTTGAAGGACAAGGCCACGAAGTTTTTGCACTGTGTGAGTTCGAAGGAGACTAAGTTGAGCCAACTCGAGAAACAACGGCAAACCATTGAAACTTTGCGATGGCATGCAAACCGACTTGAAATGATCGATCAGCGTATTTTGCCAATGGACTTCAAATACCTTCCTTTCACGAATGCACAAGAGGTGGCCAAAGGGATTCAAAGCATGGTTGTCCGAGGTGCGCCTGCCATCGGATGTGCCGCCGCATATGGTGTAGCGCTAGAAGCCTTGGCCTCTCAATTTTTCCCACGCGAGACTTTTAATCAAGCCATGGAACTTGGTTTTGATGTTCTTGAGAAAAGCAGGCCTACGGCGGTGAATTTGTTTTGGGCATTAAAGCGCATGCGGATATGCTGGCAAAACATAAGCTCCGCTCCACTTTCACAAATTGCGCAAGTTCTTTTGGCAGAGGCCCAAGCAATTTCCAAAGAGGATATCCTCATCAACCGCACCATGGGCGCTTGGGGCGCCACGCTCCTTCAAGACGGAGACCGTGTACTAACTCATTGCAATGCGGGGGCTTTGGCAACTGCTGGGCATGGAACAGCACTGGGCGTTTTTCGATCTGCAATTGAAGCTGGAAAAAAAATCTCCGTCATAGCCGATGAAACACGACCATTCCTTCAAGGCGCAAGACTTACAGCATGGGAGATGGTGCAAGAAAATATCCCTGTCACCCTCATTACCGACAACATGGCTGGGCATTTAATGCAACATGGCGAAATTGATGCGGTCGTGGTTGGCACTGACCGCGTTGCTGCGAATGGCGATGTCGCCAACAAGATTGGTACCTATATGGTGGCTGTACTAGCAAAGCGCCATGGCATTCCTTTTTATGTCGCCTGTCCTTTGTCAACGATAGATCTCTCTATCTCAAATGGTCAAGGTATTCCAATTGAAGAGCGCGCTGCAGATGAAGTCCTCGGCTTTAGAGATCTTCGCTGGGCTGCTGAAGGGGTCAATGTGAGAAATCCAGCCTTTGACGTGACGCCTGCAGACTTGGTCACGGCACTCATCACTGAAAAAGGAATCGTCCATCATCCCAACCAACAAAATATTTTAGATTTGTTTAATAACCACACAACCTAAAACCAGATGCCGCTCCTTGCTTGGTACTCAAGAGCGCCACGGTTTGAGCCAAAGGCCTACTCAATGGCCTTCACCATGTCTTCAACCACTTTTTTGGCATCCCCAAAAACCATCATGGTCTTGTCCATGTAAAAGAGCTCATTGTCCAAACCGGCATAACCCGCCGCCATCGAGCGCTTATTGACAATGACTGTTTTGGCTTTGTAGGCCTCCAAAATGGGCATGCCATAAATTGCACTGCCTTTGACCATGGCAGCTGGGTTGACCACGTCATTGGCACCCAAAATAATCGCCACATCGACTTGACCAAACTCTCCATTGATGTCTTCCATTTCAAACACCTGGTCATAAGGCACTTCAGCCTCTGCGAGCAACACATTCATGTGACCAGGCATCCTGCCGGCCACAGGATGGATGGCATATTTCACCGTGATCCCTTTTTCAGTGAGCTTGGCAGCCATCTCTTTGACTGCGTGCTGCGCACGCGCAACCGCCAAACCGTAACCAGGCACGATCACCACACTCTCAGCATTGCCCAAGACAAAGGCCGCATCATCGGCACTGCCGCTCTTTACACTGCGCTGAACTTGTCCAGATGCATCCTGTGTAACGCTCTCGCCCCCAAAGCCGCCCAAGATCACGTTAAAGAAAGAGCGGTTCATGGCCTTGCACATGATGTAACTCAAAATTGCACCAGAGCTTCCAACCAAGGACCCCGCAATAATGAGCATGGCATTGTTCAAGGAAAAACCAATCCCAGCTGCCGCCCAGCCAGAATAGCTGTTGAGCATCGAAACCACCACTGGCATATCCGCGCCACCAATCGGGATGATGATGAGCACCCCCAAAATAAACGCCAATGCCAACATCGCTAGAAATAAAGCCCACTCGCCTTGAACCATAAACACCAAGCCAAGTCCAATACAAGACAAGCCCAACACCAAATTTAAAAAATGCTGTCCTGTAAAACTAACTGGCGCACCTTGGAACAGCCTGAACTTGTACTTGCCCGATAACTTTCCAAACGCAATCACTGAGCCACTGAACGTAATCGCCCCAATCGCACCCCCTAAGAAAAGCTCCAATCGATTCCCCATGGGAATGGGGTCTCCTATTTGTTGAACGATTTGAAAGGCTTGCGGCTCGGCCACCGCAGCGATGGCAATGAACACCGCAGCCAGCCCGATCATGCTGTGCATAAAAGCCACCAACTCTGGCATTTTCGTCATCTCCACTCGGCGCGCCATGACCGTGCCCGCCGCCCCCCCGATGACCAAGGCCAAGACAACATGGCCAAGCCCTGTCCACGCCCCTGTTGACCCATTGCTCAATGGCGAGCCCATGGGCGTAAGCTCCGAGGGTTGAGCCAATTTGTAGATCAATGCAGCGGTTGTAAACACCGCCAAAGCCATGCCCAACATACCAAAAAGATTGCCCCGAATAGAGGTCGTTGGGTGACTCAGTCCTTTCAGAGCCTGAATAAAACAAATGCTGGCGACCAAATACAAAAGCGTCACTAGATTCATACTCATTTGTGATCTCCCAAAGATGCACTGACTTTCTTGTCTTTTTTCTTGAACATCTCAAGCATTCTTCGAGTGACCAAAAATCCGCCAAACACATTCACCGCGGCCAATGCAACGGCCAAGAAGCCCATGGTTTGACCCAAAACCGTTTGTGTGAGTGCTGCTGCGAGCATTGCACCCACAATGATGATGGCCGACACCGCGTTTGTCACAGCCATCAAAGGGGTGTGCAAGGCAGGGGTGACCGTCCATACAACGTGATATCCGACATAAATTGCCAAAACAAAAATAATTAAATTCAGCACTGTTGGAGAAACCATATCCATTTTTATTTCCTCTTTATTGTTCCATTTTGCGTCAGCAAGCAGGCGTTGACTATGTCGTCGTCCTCTGGGAGAACAAAAAGTCCCGCCTGTGATGAGATCAACTTGACAAAATCCAATACATTTCTTGCATACAAAGCACTTGCATCTGCAGCCACGAGTGCTGGCAAATTGGTCTCCCCCACAATGGTGACTCCATGCACTTCAATGATTTGATCGGCTTGGGTCAATGGACAGTTGCCCCCTTGCGCCGCAGCCAAGTCAACAATCACACTGCCCGCCTTCATGGACATCACCATCTCTTGGCTCACCAGCACGGGTGCCGCTCTTCCTGGAATCAAGGCCGTGGTGATCACGATATCGGCCAAAGCGACTCGCTTGGCGACCTCTAGCTTTTGCCGCTCCAACCAGGAGGCTGGCATCGGCTTGGCATAGCCCCCAACACCTTCTGCCGCCTCTTTCTCTTCCTGGGTTTCGTAAGGCACATCAATGAACTTGGCCCCCAAGGACTCCACTTGCTCTTTGACACTGGGCCTGACATCCGAGCATTCAATCACCGCTCCCAATCGCTTCGCGGTTGCAATGGCCTGTAAGCCCGCCACCCCTACGCCCAAAATGACAACTCTCGCCGCTTTCACTGTCCCCGCGGCCGTCATGAGCATGGGGAAAAATCGTTGGTACTTGTCTGCAGCCATCATGACCGCCTTGTAGCCTGCAATATTGGCCTGAGAGGACAACACATCCATGCTTTGTGCCCGCGTCGTTCTTGGAGCCGCCTCGAGCGCAAATGCACATAGCTTTGCATGGGCCAAGCGCTGTAAACCCTCGGCATCAAAGGGATTGAGCATGCCCACCAACACGGCGCCCTCTTTCATAAGGATTGTTTCTTGTGCGCTTGGAATTCGTACTTTGAGGACCAACTCTTGTGAAAAAGCGCCCATGGCGTCGGTCATCACAGCGCCAGCCAAGCGATAGGACTCATCCGTGATGCTCGCCTTCAATCCCGCCCCCGATTGAATGTGCACCAAATGACCTTGGGCAATGTACTTCTTCACGGTCTCAGGCGTGACCGAAACCCTCGTCTCCCCAGGAAACGACTCAAGTGGAACACCAATGTTCATGAATAAACTCCAAGAATGCTGCGTCTGGGACTCGGCATTCAAGGCCACACTCTGCCCTAGCCTTCAACGCCGCCTGACGTGTTTTTCGAATTAGCGTCTCTTTGAAAAACCCTAATGCCTTGTCCGATTCTAAAGACATTTTCACCATTCTTATAGCCGCCTCACACTCAAGCTTTTATATTGTTGCGGTTTTTTCAAACCCACAGCGCTTATTTTTTCAAGATGACTTCAAGGCTACACTGATGCTTGTGTTTTCTCACCGCCACCTCTTTATGAAGCAAATCACCCCCCAAGCCCCTCCAACACGCTGGAAGCCCAGCGTCACCGTTGCAGCCATTATTGAAAAAGATGGCCAGTTTTTGCTGATTGAGGAGCACACCCCAGAAGGACTGCGGCTGAACAACCCAGCCGGGCACCTCGACCCGGGGGAGTCTCCCATACAAGCTTGCGCAAGAGAAGCGCTTGAAGAAAGCGCCCATGACTTTAAACCCACTGGGCTCATTGGCCTATACCTGAGCCGATTTCAAAGAACCGACTCGGTGAGCTCAAGCTTAGAAGACGTGACTTACTTGCGGTTTGCTTTTTCTGGCGAACTGGGTGCTTTTCATCCCGAGCAGCCTTTGGACAAAGGCATCGTCAGAACGCTTTGGCTCAGTCCAGATGAGATTCGTGCAAGCGTGCATCTGCACAGAAGCCCTTTGCTGCTTCAATGCACGATGGACTTCTTGCAAGGCCAACGCTATGGGCTTGAGATGATTTACACAGACCCAAGCGTTTATCTGTGAGAGAACTGTCCTTTAAAGCCTTTTTCCTTGTATGCTTTTGCGTGATGGCGCGCAATCAACTTGCGCACGCCTACCCATTCTAAAAAGGTTCATAATACGAACTTTATCAATATCAACCCCTTTCTTTTTTCGAGGTATTTTGTGGATCAAACAATTCTAAAATTCGGTAGCGGTCAGTCCGTTGAACGCGTCGAAGATGCACACCTGCTGATCGGTGCAGGTCAAT
>Ga0114978_10000518_pt1 | contig 32798 bp, 20 predicted proteins | sample S_140212_EF_Meta_FD_87027 | JGI IMG/M metagenome (GOLD analysis project Ga0114978, IMG submission 87027) | Freshwater microbial communities from Lake Simoncouche, Canada to study carbon cycling - S_140212_EF_MetaG | ecosystem: Environmental > Aquatic > Freshwater > Lake | place: Lake...
AATAATGGCAGCAATAATGGCAGCAATAATGGCAGCAATAGTAGTTCTCATAATAATACGAGTATAGTAAATTCAAATAATGAAATAAGTAGTGTATATTCACCCGATAATATATTAAAAGGTTTAGGAGGTGCAAATGGTATATCTACAAGAGTAAATAATACACCCAATTATATGCAAAATACAGATAAAATAGGTTCATCAACAGAAACCCCCGATTTTGGAACACCGTCTATGTCATCATCATATGCTTCTGCTTATTCTCCTTATTGAGATGTAGTGTGCAGTGATGGTGACGGTGATGGTCATGGTATGTGGTGTGTAGCCGATAGTGTATAGAAATATATAATATTTGCAAATAAGTTAAAGATATTTAAATATATATTTATATTACAAATAGCCAGCAGTATATTATTCTTTTATATTCATAATGTCAACTAACTTGTATAGTAAGTATAGTTCGCATTCTCCACATAGTCAGTATAATACGCGTGTCCCGTATGGTTCTGGATCTGGTTCTGTATCTGGTTCTGGTTCTAATTCTAAAAATGAAATTTCATTTGATGAACAAAATGAAATAGTAAGGAATTTCCCGTCAACAATTAAATTTTCTTACGAAAGAAGCACTCATAAGAAAGTTTTATCTGATATATTTGTAATTATTCCAAAGGGTAAAAAATATTTTGTATGGTTTACGCACAGGAATAGAAAAAATATTTGTATTTTTTTAGAAATAGGATATCAAAATAAAATAATGAATGTTTTTTATCGTCATGTTTCATTTGATGATGTATTATCGTATGGGACAATATTTTATGGCACATTATTTAGAACTAAATGTGACGCATCATCGTCGTGTCAAAATAATAGTGAAATTTTTTCAGTGGAAGATATATTTTATTATAAGGGAGATGATATATCCGAGTATATATACGAAAAAAAATTAAAAGTAATTAAAAATATATTTGATACAAAATTGAGATATAATATTTCATTTTTTAAAAATGGTGTTGTTTTTGGATTGCCTGTTATTACAACAGATTTTGTTGATGCACTTGATAAAGCCGATAAGTTACCGTATTCTGTTTATTCTATACAATATAGATACTTGGGTTATAAACAAGATAATAACAATAACAATAACAATAAATCTTTGATTGAATTTTATCATTTTAATACTGGTAACGGTATTAGTAATGGTCTCAATAATGGTAGTAGTGTAATTATTGACACTACGCCTTCTGCTATTACTACCACTACCATTGCACCCATTATAGAAAAAAATGAAATTATAAAACAAAAACCTTCATCGTCGTCATCATCCTCATCATCATCATCATCGTCATATTCTTCATACTCAAATGAAATATATAAATTGTTCAACATAAAACCTGATTTACAAAATGATGTTTATTATTTGTATCCTAATACTACTACAAATTTTGCAACGATTTCAAAAGAAATAGCACATATACCTGATTATAAAACAAGTGTTTTAATGAATAAATTATTCAGGAATATTAAAGAAAATATTAATTTAGATAGTTTAGAAGAAAGCGACGATGAAGAAGAATTCGAAAATATACAAATCGATAAATTTGTTGATTTAAATAAAACAATAAAGATGCGTTGTATTTTTAATTATAAATTTAAGAAATGGGTTCCAGTTTCAGTTGTATAGAATGTATATACATACGAACACATATAATTTTACACTTGGTAAATAAAATAAAATAAAATAAAATATGTTATAATATATATATTGTAAATATATTGTAATATATTATTTTTTCATGTCTATAATACCCCAAAACACACAAAATTTGAATCCAGGAAATATGCATGGAGGACCGTTTACATCAAGCACTGTTGGCGCTGTAGCCAATGCCGGAAATACTCAATATGGCGCTGGAGGAAGTGCTGCCTCTTTAGCAGGTAAAGGTTTATATTCGGTTACTGGAGGCAGTGGGCCAAGCGCCGTTCATAAACCTATGTCCGGTGGCGCAAGACGACGCAAACATAGCAGAAAACATAGACGTTCTCATTCACGTGAGCGTTCATCTAAAAAATATGCTCGCAAACGTAGTCTTAAATACCGTATTAAACATAGACGTTCTCACAGACATTCACATTCTAAGAAAGTCAAAGGAGGGAGAGGACTGCGCGGTGGATATCACCAATATATGGGAAATACACCATTCACACTAGGATTTAGAACACCAGGGTTTAATTTGGCTCCTAATATGAGCGCACTTGCAAATCCTGCACCATTTATGCCTTATAACAGTTTAACAGGTGGTAGGTAAAAATATATTATTCACCCATACCCCTCCTGGCTTTTACTCCATTATTTTGCAATTTATTCGCCAAATAATGCAGACGCATCTAGCAAACATCCCTTCCCCATAAGCCCCGATTTACCTTTTGATTTATTGCGTTTTGTTTCATGCTCGGCTTCTTCTTTTTCTATATCATCGTCGTATTCTTCGCAAGCATTGTCACCATTTTTCGGTATCTTAATCGTTAGCTTTAACTGCTCAGCTATAGTCTTTTGCCCAACCGTTTTCGTTGGGTGTATCGTTTTCGACACACCACTATTTGCCACACTCTTCGGCTCCCATGATACTTTCCATTTTGTCGTATCTTTTTTATAATTTTGTTCTTCGTATTCTGCATTATCGCATACCAAAATCTTATAATTCTGTGACTTATAATATTTGCGTCGCTTATACCATTGACTCATGAAAATATCGTGCCCATCTATAATATCAATCACAAGAGGCGAACTATGCTTCTGTCGTAGAATTCGCCCCACCGATTGACATACATCTGTCTTGGGTGATGCCAAAATCAGACTAGTTAGCGTTTTAATATCGAGCCCTTCAGACGCCATAGCATACGTCGCTATTATAATCTTTTTACTTTCACTTTGTTTTAGTGCCGCATCTTTCATTCCGCCTATATAATATCCCACCGATCCTCCGGCTATATTGCGGTGTGCTATCGCATCATGCAAATATGTAATTAACGACTTGTTATGCGCCAATATCATAAATTGTTGCTCGAAATTCAGTTCTAATTCGGCAGCTAGAATACGCAGAATAAATTCGCTTCTATGATTATAACTGCACAATTTCGAAATCATCGTGCTGAATTTCGGATTTCCCATATAGTCATGTGGCGTCTCGTTAAATTCATCATCGTCTACATGATATACAATACCTTTCACTACTACACTGTGCTCTGATTCCGTCTTCTCTTTATGCACAACCGGTCCAATAAACATCTCGAATACTTTTGTTAAGCCATCTTTGCGCTCCATCGTGCCCGATAGTCCCAGCGTATACGTCGTATTTACTTTCATCATACAACGCGAAAACACCTCTGCGCCCATATGGTGACAATTGCTTACTACAGGATGGAGATACCTTCCATCGGCCATTTTTAATACGAAATTGTGGTTGTCATTTACCTCGATATCATATACATCATAACCCTCATCTGATTTTTCGTAAATGAGCGCGGCTTCAGGGGTCGTAGGTGGTATATAAGTCTCGGTATACAAGAACGCTGTCGGCGTCAGCATGCCTTTCGGTGACTGCGTCTTATATAAATTGCAAATACCAATATCGACACGAACATCGTCAGTAATATTATACATACATTCAATATAATCGCCGAGTAATAGTTCATTTGCACACTTATATCCCCGTGTGGTTAATATCTTGTGTTCAGGTGTGCAAACAAACGAACCACACATTAAATATACTTTGATCAGCTCCTTCCTGTGCCTTTTCCATGCATGCGTCATTAGCCCCCATTCGAATCTCGCAGTCGTTTGATTATAGCTCAGGATTTTCGGCATTGTATCTACCAGTTTCTCGACTTCCGTCTCTATTCTTTCAAAATTGTGCGTCATTCCACGCTTTATCCATAAATCGTATAATGCCCCGATTTCCATATGTCCACGCGATGTATGAACCAGTGTATTACGTGGAAAACATTCATCGTAAACAGCCAACCCAAATTGCCGGAATGTGTCTTTCGGATATTCCTTCATTGATAGCGACTGTAGCATACCGATTACTATATCCTTATTTTCTATATCCATTATTTGCCCCTGTATTCTACCTACACGCGCACCGGGCAGAAACTGTTCTATGCGTTCTATCCACTGATTGAGAAGGAACGATTTGTGCACAATTACAAGCGTGCATTTCCTTAGCTGCGATACTATATTTAGTGCCATAACTGTTTTACCTTTACCTGGATCGACGTCTAGTAATCCTCCGCCACATTTACCTACATGCTTTATATATTTATCGACAATCGCGACTTGATATGGACGCAACTCGCCGCTAAATTGTAGCGCGATTTCATTTCCTGGATGTATTAAGATTTTATCTGGTGGGCCATATGTATCTATTCCGAAATAACGCGGCATATATAGCTTCAATGGTGATTCCAAATATATAGGAAATGGATTAGGCTGTATTGGTGATTTAGGAATAAATGGCTTCACTGTTAACTCCTTTCTTATATAATGCTGCTCTTCTACAGATAAACATTCTTTGAAAATCGAATACCCTTTTTCACCCAAATATGTTGAATAATTTTCGGTGATTGGTGTAGTTGTCGGGGGTTGGATAGTTGTCGGGAGTTGGATAGTTGTCGGGAGTTGGATAGTTGTCGGGGGTTGGATCACTGTATTTACTGTATTGATTGGAAGTGTTTCCACAGATTTCACTTTGCTAGGTTTCATTTTGTTTAAAGATGAGAACTTGAATAGGTGATGCGATGATTGACTATAGTATACATTGGTTTTATTTAGCTATTTTCAATTTTACATATTTTCAATTTTAACTATTTAAATTATTCCTAATAATTCCTAAATAATTAAGAAATAAAAAATATAATATTATGATATACGGAAATGTTGAAAAAAAATGATAGCTCAAATAAATTAATGAACGGACAATTTTTGTTATTCATACTTTTTGTTCTTTATATTATTTTTAATATACAAACCCCTGAACCCATCGCGTCTATCGTGGACTCTACACTCGGATATGTTGTTATTATCGGTTTATTCGCACTGATGGCTGTAAATTTACACCCTGTAGTTACCCTTGTTGGAATTTTTGCAATTTATCTTCTTTTTAAACGTTCAAGTATTTCTACTGGATCTCTTGCAATGATTAAATTCCTGCCTACCGAAAATGTTAAGAGCCAATATTTATCGGCTTTTAATCAATTTCCGGTTACTTTAGAAGAAGAAGTCGTCCAGCAAATGGCACCTTTACAATCGGGTCCATCTATGGGTCCTAAATCTTTTTCCCCTATTTTAAACGATTTGCATGATGCTGCGAATGTAAATTATAACGGGGTTGTTTAACACTGCTTATATGCTTATATGTGTATAGATTCACAAAATATAAATATGTTTAGTTTATTTGCTTTACTTTATTTGCTTTACTTTATTTTATTGATGGTTATACATATCAATAAAATATTTGCTAGTGTCTTGTTGTCTTGTTGTATTGTTGTCTTGTTACCTAGGAACGAATAAATGCCCGTTTTCCTATACTTATAACAATAAGCCCAATTACGATTGCTAAAATAAACTGGACAGAACCTGATTCCATTAGAGTATTTATCATTTTAACTCCTTGTTCGCGTGAATCTTTACCGATATCTTCTTTTTGTTTTTTATATAATTCTGTAGTTCCTTCACCTTCTTTGTCTGTAGGTTGACAGTCTATATATATTTTATTATCTGTTGCTTGTCCTTGATGGTTAGGTCCATTTGAATTTAGATACAATGTTTGGGTAGTTATTGGCGCATATTGGTTATAGTATGCTATTCTTTGATCGCGATTAAAAAATCCTGTAGATAAAAGTGTATTTAATTTATCAACCGCAGACTGACTAATCGTTTGCCCGCTTTTTAACATATCGAAAATTATATTATGTTGGTTGCATGTAGGTGTATTCACTTTATAATAATAATAAGGAGTATTGGGGATAAAATTATTTAAATTAAAATTATTTATATTTATTTGTTGTGATGCACCGGGGCTAGTTAACTGTTGAACACTTTGTCCCGCCGTTTGTTTTACATAGGTGTTTATAATATTATCTAAAATTAATCCTCCTTGTTTTAATGTTGTTGACGCAGATACTACAAACGGCACTGTAACCAATAATTGTTCTTTACCATCGCTACCTCCCTCGTGATATATTACAATTTCTATATCTGATCTAGCTTTGTTATATGTATTTTTAGAAGGGGTTAATACTCGTATTTCTTTAACATTAAACTTTTTGTCATTTAGGAATGCTTGCGGCTTTGTTCCGTCGCTTTTCAAATCATAATTAATATTCAACCTCCATCCTAAACTATTTACTATACACGAACTATCATTATAGTCATACTTATAATTGCAAGTTATATTACAATTGTCTGATTTTACGGAAGTATCTATATTTACTGGAAAATCACATGCTTGAGCCATTTTATATTATTGTTCTAGTCGTGTATTTATTTATTAATATATTAATATTATATTAATATAATATTATATTAAAATATATTATTAATATATATTATTATATCAATACATACATAAATAAATAAATAACTTAAAACCGAATGAAACGAATGTTTACTAGCAAAAAAACTGCTGAAGCTGCTGCCGCTGCTGCTGAAGCTGCTGCCGCTGCCGATGATATTAAAAAAGGATTAGAAAATGATCCTAGTAGGTCTATAGGATTTCAAGAATATGGTATATCAGTTTATCCTTCTCAAACTGAAACTAAAGATGCATCTCAAGAAAAAGTCGATATTTTGAATACATACGATTTAATTTTTAATGTTAAAATGCCTGGTATTGTAGATATTGATTCTGGTTTATTAAAACCGAATATTATTTCTTTTACTAAGCCGTTACCTGATGTAATAAAATTAGATTTGGTAACAAACAAAACATTTGATTTATCAAGTTTGGGTCCGATATCATCTACGGGTGAAATAATATTTAAATATTATATAAAAGTTAAATCCATAGCTACTGTAGATAATAATACGGGTATAATTACTGCTGCAAGTTCCGGTGAAACTATTGTAGCAATAATACAGAATGAAGCAAAACATTATGCTTCAGGAATTCACTATATTCCTTTAATTGTTTATGCAGATAAACCAGCCGCTGATGCTGAAAATAGACCCTATGATGCTATTGAATTTACAACTCAACCTCCAAATATTATATATTTACCTCAGGGTGCTACATTAGATTTACAAAATAAATATGGTATAAATAGTAGGGGATTGCAGACATTAACTTATGAAGTTTTAAATGAATCTGGTTTTACATCTACACCATCGTCTTTAATTGCATCAAGCACGATTACTGCATCAATGGCGACATTAGAATCAGTTGTAGTATTAATAAGCACAACACCAAACGCGAAATTTTTTCAGGCATGTGCAAGTATTATTATACAAGTTGTGCTACCTAATACCAATTTAGATTATGATTTTTTTTGTAATAATAAGGTAAGTTTTAAGTTAACATATGATTCATCATTATTAAATATAGATGATACAAAAACTGAATGTATATTATTTGAACATGTAGAACAGAAAACAGACGAAACGAAAACTATAACTGAATCATTTTCTACAAAAAAAAATGAATCTGAAGCTGAATTTAGTAGCTTGATTTCAATATTAAACAAGTCTAAAACTAGTTTATTTAGTAGTTCGACTCATTGTATAAAAGCTGTAGAAGACATTATTAATGCAGCAAATTCTGATAAATTGGCATCGTCTCTACCCTCTCCATTATCTGTTACTGCAATAATAAAAGATTTATACGATGAATTAGAAAAATTTTATGCTCCTGCAACACCTCAATCTGGTGTTATTGGATTAATGCAATCTTCTATTATTAAAAGTAAAGATTTTTTGAAGGAGGTTAATGATGTTAAATCTAATATTATTGATGCGTCAGGTCTAGATAAAATAAAGTCTGTAGCTACTGATACGGTTACTGCTGCTGAAAAACAGAATAATACATTGAATACAGGAAGTGATATTCAAAAGTTTATAAATGTTAAAAATAAAAGTTATATCGATGATAGAATTATAGATGCAAATAATTTAATTGAAAATTTTTTAAATGCAGCTGAAAAATTTAATATAAAAAAAGCATATGAAGAAAAAAAAAGAGATGATGCCATAACTGCTGCTAGTAGTAACCAAGATAAAATAAACAAAGCAAAACAAAATTATGAAGCAGCTATTAAACCCGAAAAAGAAACTTTAGACGAAGCAGAACAAAAAGCTAATGACGTAGTTAAGTTACTAGATAGTGATGTAACTCCATATTTGAATGAATTTATAGAACTTACAGATGCTCTTAGTGGTTCTAAAGTTGAAAATATAATTACAAAATATCATAGTAATATTGGCTCAATATCTTCATTTGAAAAATTAACAAATTATAGTCAAATCTCTTTTTCTACATATGATAAAGTAAAAGAATTAGTTATTACATCAAACAGTAATGCTACTATTTTTAAAGACAATATACCAACAATATTTACTCCATATAGTGTTAACGATTATAGAGATCCAGAAAGTAAACTTAGAAGTAATAGTCGTAAAACTATTAAAACCGATAAAACCAACGATAAAGCATTTGGTAATATAACTTCATTGGAATTTACATTTAATATATCTGATTTTGTTTTTGATGAAAGTGGCGGTAAACTTATTACTTCAGGTTCAGGTTCAGGTTCAGGTTCAGGTTCAGGATCGGGTTCGGGTTTGGTAACAAAAACTCCTATACAACAACAAAAATATATAAATTTAATGTTACTGCATAAGGATGCATGGTTTAGTATATGTTTTAGAAATATAAAAATAAAAAATGTAAACCCTGGAGAGGTGAATGGATTAGTTGAACAAATAGATCCGGATAAATTAAGATTGACAATGAAAATTGATAATGATTTTACTAATAGAATTCAAGGTATCGAATTATTTACTAAAAAATTCTTCCCACCAAGTTCAAATCCACTTATAACTATAAGTAGTTTAATAAGAACAATAATTCAATTACAATCTATATCAACTACATATCAACAAATTACGCGTGTATTGAAAAAAAATATAGATGCAAAATCTAAATTTAATGAAATTATAAAATTACAAAAACAGGTATTGAAATTCTATATTCAATTTATTAATTTTATTACACAAAGTGGATATGCAAAAACATATCAAAAAATGATTAAAGCTATTGAAGAAGCACAAACACAAACAGGAACAATAATCTCTATTAATAAAGGTGATAAATCAGAACAAAGTGATACTAAATCCACCGAATTATATAAAAAGGCAGATAATGATACTATACAATTTTCTAGATTTTTCGATTTACGCGCTATTCAATATTTTAAAAGTTTATTTTTTAAAGCTCTACGTTATAAAACAGCACAATCAGGGTTAACATCCTTTAAATTTGATTTTGATGATAATTCTTCGGTTAATAAACTTATTACACAAATACAAAGTGAAGATAAAGAGAATAAATTAAAAAGTTATATTCGTGAGGATTCTATAACTAGTGTTAGCGGGGGTGGGGCATTTGGATTTGGTAAAAAAAAAATTGCTATTCTTGAACCTGAACCTGTTACATTTGGAACAACATTAGAAGATGAAGATTATAATCTTATGGTTCCACTTACAATCGATGATATAGCTAATGGTGTTTCTAATATGAAAGTTAAAATTAATAAAATACTTTCGAAAGATGATTCTGTATCCTCCGAAAACAATACATCTTTACCTTCAGCTTCACCTGATGTTATTATTAAAGTAGGAGATGCAATTCGATTTGTTAATAATAATGGTAATATAACATATGCGATAGTTTGTGGATTTTTGTCTGGAACAAAGGCTCGTAATATTGTAGATTTCAGAAAAAGTTATAATGATTTAAAAACTGAAGAAACATCTGTTTTAAAAAATAGAAAGCCTAAAGATTATCTTCGTTTGACAAATTTACGTGGTATTTATTATTTGCCATTTAAATATAATAATCTCGAATTAAGTTATACCGACAGTAACACAAACCAATCTAGTATAACATTACCTCAAGCAAAAAATGGATTAAAAGGTACATTAACATTTAATTGCGATGATACAGAAATACAAATTTTACCAAATGGTTATAAACTTAGTAAATGGCAAAGAACTAAAATAAGACTTGCAAGGAATTTAAGCAAAATCACCCCTGGTTCAGCAATTGACTCGGGAGTAGGAGATATTAATGCTCCACAGTATAGCATTGGTTCATATATGACGCTAACTAAAGCATTTGTTCCTATAAATTTTACTGAACTTATATCCATGTTGACTACCAAATTTACTAACGGAGAACCGAGTATTTCAGAAATATCAACTTTTGCCCAAGAAAAGGGTTTAATGTCTGATGAGTCACTAAAATGCAAACAAACCGCATCTAGTCAGTCTGCAAAAGAGTTATCTGAACGTTTAAGTAAATTTAATAATAATGTAAAGGGTGTTATAGGAGAATTTAAAGATTCTTGTATTGATGCTGCCGGTAAAGTAATTCCAGAAAAGAGTGATAAGTTTATTCAAAATTTATATCAAGAAAATATTACAGGTGATGAATTTTATTCTCATCAAAATGAACAAATTCCACAGTTAGTATATGGTTTGAATTTGACAGGCAATTTTTTAGAGGGTATGGTTTTATTAACGAGAGCTTTGGCTGTAAGCGATGATCTCGTAAAACCATGGAATACAAGGTTTCCAACGAACACCGGTGGTCAGGAAGGTGGTGGTCCTACAGATGCTGAAATACAAAAAGCTAGAGACATTATTACAAAAACTATAAGTTTAGTTAATGATTCAAAACTTATAACGCCGGATATTAATCAATCATTATTATCTAAAATAAGTGAAGGTGTAAGAAAATTACAGTTATCTGATATAAAAGTTGAAGCCCCTGCTTCTGGTGCTTCTGGTGCTTCTGGTGCTTCTGGTGCTTCTGCTGCTTATACACCAGGATCGGCAACGGAAGCATCAGCACCCCCTTCCTCTACCCGCGACAAATTTAAAGGCATGTTAAGTAAATTATTTGTTAGTAATTCGAGTTCGAGTTCTGCATCTTCTTCTTCCGATGGAACTACTATGGAAACATGCGGTAATACTGCCAATGTAAAATGCGATGGTGAAAAAATAGTTGTTGAAGTTACTCTTAATACTAGAGATTTTCTTAACCAATGTGGTATTACACACGAAAATATACTTAATATGGCAAATCAATCACAACATGCTCATGCTCATGCTCCACCTGTTCTACCCGCTGCACCTGAGTCGGATCATGCCGCTGCAGTTATTAATCATATTAAATTGTTATCTCAGAGTGATGCTTTAGCGTATATTAAAACACTAACACCAAATGAACATAGTTTAATAAAAGATACACATATCGATCAACTATCTCCTGACCTAAAAACCGCAATTGGTGATGCCAAAGCCAAGGCTTCTGGTGCCGGAGATGGTTTTGGTTCTGGTTCTGGTTCTGGTTCCGGTGATGGTTCTGGTGCTTCTACTGACAAAAAAAGTAATGATCTTAGTGTATCACCAAACCCTATTAAAGATTTAGAAGTTAATAAAACATTAACTTTGAAACCATCAGGTGGTAATAGACAAAGTATCACATATACAAGTTTAACTCCATCATTTGCTACTGTTGATGCAGCCGGTTTAGTTACAGGTGTAGGTGCAGGTAAAGCAACAATACAAATAACCCAAGCTGAATCTGATAAAATGAAAGCGGCAGATTTGAATATAAAAGTAACTGTAATAGCTGCATCATCTCCACCTATAAAACAGCCAGCTGTAAATACTTTATCTTTTACAATCCCACTTGCAAAAGATCCTATAGAATTAGATATAGCGAGTGGTTCTACATCAACAACTTACAATTTACAAACTACTAATGTGCCTACATCTGATGTAAATTCTGCCACACCTTTTACATATGAAAGTTCCGCTCCTGCAATAGCTACTGTTGATGCAAATGGTTTAGTTACAGGTGTAACTGAAGGTGATGCAATAATAACTATAACCCAAGCTGCGACGGTGGAATTCGCTGAAGGAACATTAAAAGTTAATGTAAAAGTCGATGATTCTTCATCAAAACCACCTATACCTCCTATTAAGAGTGTAGAAGAAACAAAATATGATGCACTTAAAGCACAATATGAGACAAGTATTACAACCATGGCAGCATTACAAGCCAAAATTGAAGAAATTATAAATAAAATTAAAAGTATTACTATGTCAAAAGACGAAATAGCAAATGAACAAAAATATGAGGAACTTAAAGCACAATATGATGCAACTAATAAAAAATACAGTGAAGCATACGAAAAGTCCAAACAAATTATATCCGAAATTAATTCTATTATCCTCCCAGGCGTATTCGTGTAATATAAAAAATAATAAATAGATAAAAATATAGTCAATATTTTCAATTATAATTTATTGATTATATCCGATAATTGTAATCTAATTACTCGAATTACACGAATATTTAGAAGAAGTATTTAATTATATTTATATATTAAAAAATAATTAAATAAATATAATATTCTATATATAATACATATACACATATATCTATACATATATCTATACATCCATAAATTATAAATAAAAACATAAAATGTCAGCATCTCCATCACCTTCACCACCTTCACCTTCACCACCCGATGATATATTTAGTTTAAAAAAAATATTAACAGATTTAAAAACCGAATTAGAAACCCCCAAAGACCATCAAAAATTTGACGATTTAAATAAAGAAGTTAAATATTTTTTTTCAACTGCATATAGTGCATCGACTCATACCGCCCCCGTGTTAGCCGATAATGAAAAAAAAATTAAAAGTATTGAAGCTTTTGATACTAGGTATAGCACTTTTGTAACTTTATGTGATACATATGTAAATTCTGCAAAAGCAATATTTGGTGATTTAGATGGTTTGATTACATCTAGTATAAAAGTTGATGAATCTTTTTATACTGAGATTAAAGACAAAATTCCCGAATTAATAAAACCTATAACAAATGCCATCAACGCATTAAAACATCCAGTCCCCGACGCCACCTCATCCCCTTTGACTGATATACAATTAGAAAAAAATGCACATTTAGAAAAATTAAACGAATTTTTGAAAACTATGATGACAGAATTAATTGCTAGTATAAATACAGAGGTTGAAACAGAATTTTCAGATGCTGAAATTAAAAAAATAGTTGAAAGTGATCCCAGTCATTATGATGATCTCCTATCCGACCAAATTAATAAAATTTATAAAAAGTTGTTAGAATATTTGAATGAAAAAGAGAAAAATTTTGATGATTTATTAAAAACAAAATCGTCTAAAAATACCTCCGTTAATATAATAGTTGATACAACATCTATTGTTACCCCTTTGAATAAAATAATGAAAGAATTAAGAAAACAATTTGCAGAAAGTGGCGGCAATGCAGAAGATTTTTTTACTATATTAAAGAAGTTTTATTTAAAAGAAATCACAAAATTAATCGAAGCAATTAATATCAAAGTAGTCGCATTAGATCCCGTTCCCGTAATGGCTGATCCTACTGCATTAGCCTCCCCAGGCGGGGGTGGAGGAGGAGGAGATGGAAACGGAAACGCCTCTACACTAGCGACACTAGCGACATTAGATACATATCCTGTATCAAATAAATCCCAAAAAAATAGAAATAAAGGCAAAAGTAAAGGTAAAGGCAAAGGCAAAGGTAAAATTCGTAAACCGAATGCTACTAAAAAAAATAATAGACGGTGAATGAATTAGATTTACACCTTTAGTGATTTAGTAATTTAAAACGCCGTTTTTGAAATAATTATAATTATAAAATATAAAATATAAAATATAAAATAAAATAAACAATCTCGTATTTTATTTTATTCATATTCATAGCTTTTAGTATAATATTAAATCCAATCTATGCACAAATGGTATCAATTGCACTATCAATACTATCCAAATTATTAAAACATATTTTATTAATTTCAGCTGGGGAGAATTTATACTGGATATGATTCGATATTACTGTATCATGATTAAGATTATCATTGATGGAATCACAAGCATTATTTGCATTGTTTGTGTCTGTAGTATCAATTAAGCAACATTTAACTATTTTCCTACCATTCAATTTATCCAATTGTGATTCATTTAGCGGTATTCCATAGAACAATTCGAGTAGTTGTGAAATCATATGTATCGTGCATTTTGTAAACTCGATATGTTCATCTAATCTCCCTGGACGTTTAAATACTTCACTTATTTTACTAGGATCATTTGCAGTGCAAATAATAATACGTCCACTTGTTTCAACTAATCCGTCCATAATTGTCAATATATCCGCATCATTAATTACAGATTTTTGTTTCATAATAGATGCAGGGCCGTGCATTTGTCCCGTCTTATTCATATCATCACTTTTTTTTGTCGATCTTTTTTTACTATATTCATTATTTGTATCTCCGTTTCCGTTTCCGTTTCCGTCACCATTTCCACAACTACTCGTGTCACTGTCAACGACAATTACTCCATTGCATGGATCCATCCCTGCACCCGCACTCACACCCATCCCCATAATCCCGTTTAATAAATTTGCACTCATTGCGCTCATTGCGCTCATAGCAGCCGCAGCATTAGCATTCACCGGTTTTTCACTAATTGTATCTAATATTTTATCGAATTCGTCAATCACATATATCCGCTTATGTGTCGGAATATGTCGCCCATTAATATAATCTCCATAAAATATATTTTTCAAATCTGATACTTTTTTGATTTTATCGATATCATTCACATTTACAATATGTCTATCAAGCATACGCGCAATCGCTTTAATTGTAGACGTCTTACCACATCCTGGTGGTCCATAAAATAAAAGCCCAAGTTGATACGGTATTCCGCGAATCTCATACCACGATTTATTATTAATGAAAAAATCAATCCTTTTTACAATTTTATCTACATCTGTAAAGAAACAATTTTTCCTTATATCTTTGGTAGTATTTAACTGATATTCCGAACATAAAATATTCGACAATTTTTGGTCTCGTCTTCCATCACAATAGTCATCGTCACTACTTGAACGCGCGCTCTCACTCTGAAGAAATTCGTATATGAATATTTTATCCGTCATTCTGTCTTCGATTTTTTTATTATATGTCTTTTCACACTTTTCGATAAATTTATACATATCATCTACACATTTATCTCTACTCATCATAAGTGTAAAATTAATTTTCTTAAAATCTGATGTATCTTTATTTTTAGTATCTCTATGTGAATATATTTTTTCTATTAGTAAATATACCCCATCTTCTATTTCAAGAGGCAAATTTGTGCGTGGCGTATATATTTTTGCAGAATTGTTATTTTTATCAACTACTTCAATATATCGCAAATTTATAACCGATAATTCTTTATCCATTTTTCTACGTTTCATGTCTATTTTATCAGTATAATAATCTAAAATGTGTATCATAGGGTCAGGATATTGAATAACGATAGTTATAGAAGAGTATCCCATCGTATATTGGTTTCCTTGATACATTATTCGGTGCATATTCCCTTTCTTTAAATTCATCATCATTTGGGTGGATGTTTCACGATTCATAGAATAAATTAAATTAATGCATTTTGTAAAATGTGTAAAAATATCGCTATGATGTAATAAAAATAGAAATAAAAGAATTATAACTACATCTATATAATAATTGCCCGTTTTTAAATTTTGTATCAAAATAATATCACCGATACCGCCTAAATTGGGCATAGGTAACATGTTGAGTTTTTATAAGAAGAAGAATAAGAATAAGAATAAGAATTTAAATGATTTTTAATGGTTATAAGATTTTATACAGTTATATATTTATAATAATATGCCTCTAAATCAATTATAAATATATTTATCGTTATCGTTATATGCGCACGCATTAAAATGGTATAGAGTATTGCATAGCTGTATCATATATTGTAGCTTTAAATGCATCATTATATCCCTCAACATAAACAGTATCTCCATTATAAATATTATCGCATCCCTGATCACTGGTGCAACTTCGTCGTTTATATGTAACTGGAAGTTTCACAGACTGGTTTTTATCGCTCATTGTATAAAACTGCCATTTATCACGATTAGGAAATAAAGGACGTCCCATTAATGAAAGAATTGTTTCAGAACCATTAACACGTGTTAAAATACCGACTTGTCTATACTCTGTATTTACTGAACGCGTAGGGACATTTATTGGTATTCCACCCCTTATATCACCACTGCCACCACCACCGCCACCACCACCAACACCGTATTGATTAAAGTATCTATCATCGCGTAAAGGAGGTGTATACGGATTCAACAAGACATCAGCTGGTCCGCGTGTATATCCTGAACCGAAACTCGGTATTAAATCTAAGAAACCTCCGCCACCACCGCCGCCACCTCCACCTCCTCCGTAGGGTTGAGATATATTTATATTTTGGGAGTAAGGTGGTGATGAAGACGAGGAAGGTGTTCTATTATATTGGGAATATGCTAAATATATAATAATGCATGCAATAATTAAAAATAATACAAGTGTTATATTTTCAAAACATATTACACCAGGTGGGCATTTCTTGGACATTATATAAAAATATAGATATTATATTTTTATATTATTAGTAGTAGTAGTAGTAGATTTTAGTGTGTATTTTATGGGTATTAGTGAATATTATTGAATATTATTGAGTATTTAATTATTATTTGATTTTCGAATTATCTCACCCTTCTGTTACTTCTCATGTTTTAATAGGGCAGCATAATACAACTACGAGTCAACACGAACCGCCCTCGGTGAAGTCTAAGCGCTTACAGGAGCAGGGCTTGCTTTATTTGCACCTCCACCGGTAAGCAGGGACATACCAGGGAACCCACCTCCTGAAAACATTTTACTAATTGAACTATTTTCAAATTTATCAAGGAAGTTTTGGGCGGTATTAAGGATAGGTTCAATACTCTTTAAATTATTAATCATTTCTGTTTGTTGAGCCATCATATCACCGCCACCGCCACCGCCACCGCCGCCGCCACCTAAACTAGACATCATATTATATGCCTGTTCTTTTTGTGCATTAGCACCTTTTGCCATCCCCGGTGCTTGTATCATAGGATCGATAGATTCAGCATTAACAGATGCGGGACGTAATTGCGTCATACCATCTTTTTTAGCACCCGCACCTGCTCCACCGGATGCTGCAAGAGGTTTAGCGACTTCATTTGCAGGAATTGTTCCCATAGATACGGTGTTTTCTGAACCACTGGCGGCATTAGAGCTTGCCGCGTTTGCTTTAGATTTGGAGTCTTCTTCTTTTACAGCCGCATCATATTTTTGTTTGGATTCATCGTATACTTTTTTTAATGCGGATTTCTTATCGGGGTTAGTTTCTTTATTCATAGCGACTTCTGCAGCATCGGTAGTTGCTTTAAGAATTTGAAGACTTTCTGATTTTGGTGCATTCTCATTTTCAAGTCCTTCGCGGTATTGAAAACCGCGCATCATAGAGTAGCCTCTATTTTTAAACATAACAATGAAATTTGTTATAACCGTAGTTGTCAATAAAACAATAATCATATTTTTACTAAAGTATGTCGTCAAAAATCCGATGATAATGAAAATACCAACAGCTTCTAAATTATTTCTCAATAAATAATTAGCGACAGTTACAATTGCGAAAAAAAAGGAGATATATAACACGTATTTGTTTGAAAAAATATTACTAGAAGATTCTGTAAATTTCTGTGAAGACTTTTTTGATTTCATTGTATGTATTATATGTATATATATATGATATAGAAAAAAGGTATTATAAAATATAATTATTATTATTATTAATATAATTATTATTATTATTATTATTAATATAATTATTAATATTATTAATATAATTATTAATATTATTAATATAATTATTAATATTATTATTATTAATATTATTATTATTAATGTTTATAATAATAATATTGCAAAAACTTGTAAATTACATGTAAAATATTAATATATATTGTGGTTGTGGTTGTGGTTGTGGTTGTCGTTGTCGTTGTCGTCATCATAATCATCTATATCAGCATCACCGTCGCCATCTGAAGATTGATATTCTACTCCTCTTGAGTTTAAAACATGTGCAATCTCATCACGTATTTTTTCTATTTCATAAAGTAATAATGTCTGGTCATTTTTTACGCGACTTAAATGCGAATCATCTTTATTATTATTATTTTTATAAATGTCGCGAATATGACGTGATAATATTTTAAGAGCTTTTTTTTGTTTTTGTTTTTCTTCTAAAATAGTAGTATTATATTTTTCATAATCACGGATAACTGTTTCTAAAAATGAATTTTGTTTTCCTAATTCTTTAATTTCCTGTTCTTTATTTAAAAGTGTGCTTCTTTTTTGTGCAAGAAGATTTTTCATTTTAAATATTTTTAAATCTTTTGTTTTTGTAATACTTGAATATGAGTTGTCGTTGTCGATGTCGTTGTCGATGTCGATTGCTTGTATTTCATCGTTATCTGAATCTAATGTAGTATTACTATAATAACTTTCATCGCTATCACTACCACTTCCGCTTTCTATTTTTTCGTTGACATTGGGGGTGGTATTTAAAGCATGAGAAGCATGAGATTCGAGAGATTTTCTGTAATTGGGTGCATAATCTAAATCTAAATCTAAATCTAAATCATTATTTATAAAATGTGGACTTATTTGCGATGATTTCATAAATTTTTTAAAACTATTTTTACCTACATTTGATTTTGATGTTTTTACCATTTTGATAGTAATATACTGTTAATATGATATAATATTATATATTTGTATATTATTTGTATATTATTTGTATATTATTTGTATATTATTTGTGTAATATGTGTATATTATTTGTATACATCAACTAGACCGAACCCATGCCCGCACTTTTAATACACGCGTAGATACGATTTAAGTTAAATAATATTTCTAAAATAACAAAAGCGAGTGAATATAAAACGCCATGCACTGCAGCAACTACTATTTTTTTTCCACTTTTCGGTAATTGAAAAAAGAATCCTGGAATAAATACTATAAATAAAGCGACGAATAAGAAAATTCTTATAAATTTTACTATTAAATCAAACATTATATATTATAAGTATTGGTATGTTGTATGTATATTATATATGTATTTTAATATGTATTTTATTATGTATTTTAATATGTATTTTTATTTTATATTATTTTGAAAACTACATAATGTAGTTATTTGAGCTCAAGGTTGCTTAAATTGTTGTGCTACAGTTATTAAATATTTTAAAATAGGAGGTATAACTTTAAAAATTATAAACCATATAAAATAATATATTAATGAAACAATAATTGCAGGGAGTATCTTATCTTTAAATGTTTCCCATGCATACATAATTTTTGCTTTAATGTAAATATATTTTTCGTTAAAATAAACCTTCGTTTTTGTAATGTAACTATTATCATTTTCCAACATTTTCTTCTGATTTTTTAATTTTTTATCTGTTTCCTCTTTTAAATGTTTTAACTTTACTTCAAGAGATGTCATTGCTTTTTCCTTTTCTCTTTCGATCATTTGCGGAATGGATTCTGTAAAATATTTGACAATAAATGCAGGAAATATTTTGGATGCTGCTTTTTTAACAGGATTAGGTATCAGCGTTTTCAAAAATTTAAAAAATTTATCTGTAACGGTTTTAATCTCCCCTAGAATTTTTTCTACGAGGTCATTATATGGAATAAAAGCAAATACACAAAAATATATTATAAAAGTAAATAAAAAAAGTGTAATAAATTCCATAGGAAGTTCGAATTTACAGGGCATACCACCTGATAATAATTTTGAAACAGACATGCCGCCCATTTTGTTCATACCGCCCAGTTTGTTCATGCCGCCCAGTTTGTTCATACCGCCCATACCGCCCATTCCGCCCATTCCGCCCATTCCGCCCATTCCGCTCATACCAGGTGGTTTACCATTGGGCATACCGCCCATACCGCCCATTCCGCTCATTCCGCTCATACCAGGTGGTTTACCATTGGGCATACCGCCCATTCCGCTCATACCGCTCATACCGCTCATCGGTAAACCGCCTGGTTTGGGTATATTACCCTGTCCGCTTATACCGCCTGGTTTGGGCATACCGCCTGGTTTGGGCATATTACCCATATTTGGTTTCTTTGGTGATCCTTTTGGACTAAATTGTGAAATCCCTTGAAAAATTTGTGCTGCTGCTGTAATTGCGTCCATTTATATTTTATTATATTTTGAAAGTGCTAATATATATATATAATAAAATTGTTATAAATGTTATAAATATATATAATATTATATTATACATATTATATTATACATATTTAGAATGTCTATAAAACAAAATCCCACATCTGCTAGTAAATCGTGTGAACCTTTGCTCGCTGAAAATGATTCTCGCTACGTATTATTTCCTATACAAGATAATGAAATATGGAAAATGTATAAAAAACAAGTCGATTGTTTTTGGAGAGCAGAGGAGATTGATTTATCGAAAGACATTATAGAATGGAACAGTGATATTCTAAATGATAATGAACGATTTTTCATTTCTATGATACTTGCTTTTTTTGCAGCAAGTGATGGAATCGTTACCGAAAACTTAGCAGTGCGTTTTATGAGCGATGTTCAACTAGCAGAAGCACGTGCATTTTATGGATTTCAAATTGCAATGGAAAATATTCATAGTGAATTATATAGTTTATTAATTGACACCCTAATAAAAAACGAAGAACAAAAGAATAAACTGTTTTCTGGTATAAATAATTTCCCATGTATTAAAAAGAAAGCAGACTGGGCTGTAAAATGGATCAATGATAAACGAAGTTCATTTTATACAAGACTAATTGCGTTTGCGTGTATAGAGGGAATATTTTTTTCGGGTGCTTTTTGTTCGATTTATTGGTTAAAAAAGCGCGGATTAATGCCTGGACTTACATTCAGTAATGAGCTTATTTCTAGAGATGAAGCATTGCATACCGAATTTGCAATCATGTTGTATAATAAAATGCAGAAAAAATATTCCAAACAAAAGGTGCACGAGATTATAAAAGAAGCGGTAGAAATAGAAAAAGAGTTTATATGTGAAGCATTGCCATGTAGATTAATAGGCATGAATTCGAAATTAATGTCGCAATATATTGAATTTGTTGCGGACCGATTATCTCTTCAACTTGGATATGAAAAAATATATAATTCTTTAAATCCGTTTGATTTCATGGAAATGATTAGCATAGAAGGGAAAACGAATTTCTTTGAAAAACGTGTCGGGGAATATGCTCTATCAGAAAAAACAAAAACAGATACAATATTTGATTTCAATGCCGATTTTTAGTATATAATACTTATTTTATACCACCTAGTCCTATTCCACTATATATGTTTTTCCGTATAATTTGTATTGGATGTTGTGTTGGATGTGTTGGATGTTGTATTGGATGTTGTGTTGGATGTTGTGTTGGATGTGTTGGGGGGTGCATTGGATGTGTATGAGTTATTTTTGCGGGTGCAGGTGCGGTCATTGCACGTTGTTGAGGAATAACGATATTTTGTGGACGTGGATATTGCTGAGGACGTTGTTGAGGACGTTGCTGAGGACGTTGCTGTGCACCAACGCCAATATTATGATTCATCTTTCTGTCTAAAATATTTTTAACATCATCTTTTTCTAATCTTATTTTAGATTCAGTTGCAATATTTTGTTCCTCGAATCTCAATGTTCTAGGATCGCGAACAGTTTGAAAATTGTATACATTTATATACTCATCTTTAAATTCATAATTTAAATTTCTTATTGTAACCAACCCATCTGTTGTAGTCATATTTACAACTGTAGCGGCTTCTTTTCTACAAATAAGTCGTTTAACGCCATCACATAATTGTAGTATATTTTTGTCTAAAATATTAAAAAAAAGTGATCTATCAATATATAGTCCAACATATTCAACACGCTTTTGCATATAATTATCTTCACCACCCCATGACCAGAAATTAGGAAAGCCGTTTGTTCGTTCGAAATCTTCCCCCCTTATTGAGAAAATACCCCCAAGCGCAAATTTAAAACCATAGAAATGTTTTACGATACCTGGTGTTGTTTCATAGTCTATAATATTTTTGCTATACGGAAGTGTATCTACATCATTAAAAACAAATGTAATATTTTTATAATTGTCAGGATATTTATATTTTATTGCTAAAAATCCTATATTTTTCATTGCGCCGCGATTAAAGGGAAGAGTATTTTTTTGTTCTACATAATAAATTTCATAATCTGTTTTGGGAATATCTTCTAAAACATGTTTGATATAAACACTGAAAAATTCCTTATGTTCTTTTCTATCACGATAAGGGATTATAAATATAAATTTGGGTATAGTAGTGTTAGTTTCTGTATTGTTTTCTACATTGTTTTCAATAGTAACATTTGGTTGATTTTCGGAAACGACAAGGGTGATGGCGGGCGACGAATCAAGGGTATCGGAGGAATCAGAATTCATTTTCTTGTAAAAAATTCTATAATATTATTTATAATTTATAAATGATATAATAAATGTAAGTTTATATTTTTAGTTTTTTGGCGAATACTTTTCTAAAATAACCTTCGGTATTAATTGATCGGTAATACTTTCCAGTTTCTTAAAGCATTTATTTATAGTAACTTCGCTCGTCTCGCTAATCTTATTCACATCTTTTTTAGAAATATTAAGTCCACAAATTTGCGATACGAAATATATAATACCTGCAGCAATAGAGTGTGGGGTATTTTCAGGAATCAAGTTATTTTTTTCGATTCGCAGAGCAATAAATTGGCACAACTTTGTAAGTTCGCCATTCACATGCAATCGCGTGCAGTATCTTTCAATAAATGCTTCGGGGCGCGTCTTGCAGAAGCTCGTCTTTTCAGAATTATGCATCTCATTTTCAATCTCATTTATAATACATACTGCATTTTTACACCCCTTTGTTGCACTCGTATTATCTAGATTGAATATCGTCGCGATTTCTTTTGCCGTTCGTGGACAATCGTGTATTCTAAATGCAATATAAACAGAAGCTGCAATAATACCGTCGCGATTGGAACCTCTAAATGTCTGATGTTCTGATATTTTTTTATGGCATCGAAGGGCTTCATCAATTATAATTTTAGGAATACCTGCATTATTTGCAATAATAGTAATATGTTGAAACTCATTATATTGTGTTTTTTCTTTATGGGGTGACGCTTGCCACTCCGTATATCTTCGTATTTTTCGCATCTCGTATGAAGATACACCGTCACATAATATTTTGCACCCGAATGACGATTCTAGTAGCAAGGGGTTTACAGGCAAGCCACATCGTGTAGGATCGCTTGTTTGATTGTCATCAACACCGTAGTATCTCCACTCAGCTGTTTGGTCTACAATATCCTTATAAATGATACTGCATTTTGGATTCATACAAATAAGAAATCCTTCATCAGATAATGAAACGGGTGTCTGACATGTGTCACAGTTTTCGCGTTGTCCATTGTTTCTGTAAATACATTCTACACTAGTAGTATCATCACTTTTATTAATTTGTTTTTTATCTATATCGATCTCTATTTTAAAAGATTCATTGATTTTTTTCCACAACTCTGTTTTATTACTATTAGAATTTATTTTATTTTTATATGTTTTGTGTGTCGGTGGTATTCGTGATAAAGAAGATTCGGTCATGTTATTCTTGTCTTAAAGTATGTAAAATATTTTTTAATTCAATTTTGTGCATAATATATATCTTAATGTTATAACGTTTATTGTAAAATAGAAAATAGAAAATACAAATACAAATACAAATACAAATACAAATAAAAATACAAATAAATAGAAAATACAAATAAAAGTAAAAATACAAATAAAAATACAAATAAAAATACAAATAAAAATAAAACACTAAGTAATATATAAGATAGTATTATAAGATGGGTAATAATTCAAGTATATTAAAAAATAAAAACCCGGAAATTTCTACCATGAATTTTAAACAATTAAATGAAAACAATACAGAATTTCTAACAAAACTGAATGAAATTGCTACAGATTATATTTTGGGACAGAATTTTCAAGATATGGTAAAGCTTACAAATTCTAAATATTGTGACGATTTAGTAATTATAACATCAAAAATATTAAAAAAGTCATTTTTTTCTAAACAAATACAAACTATTTATCAAAAAGTGGTTGTAGGGTCAGATTCTGGTTCTGTTTCTATTTCTAGTGTCGATAATTTTGCTAGCATGAATGACTTGAATGAACCTATATCAACAGAAAAAAACAGACAAATGTGTATAGAAATTGCTAAATATTATGTAAAAGTTGCGCATTTATTTGCAGCAATTATAACTACATTAAATCCTGTTTTTTCATGGAAGTCATCTGCTAGTTCATCTCGTGCGATACTTAGTCCACATATACCTGAATCGCAGCCGGTGGATAAAGAAACAGGTGAGGATGTCAACACGATAATAGCATTGGAAAATAAACAGTATATACCAGAAATGGCTAAAAATGTAAAAGTAGAGAACTTAAATTTTTGTAATTCGCGTATATCGGATTTAATAGATATGGAAGAAATTACCGATTTGATAGATGGGAAAAATAGTATACCAGGTAGGGATGGTGGTGTTGGTATTGGTGTTGGTGTTGGTATACCTAAAGAATCAGAAATTAAAATAAAAACAAAATTATGTTCATCGAATTTAAATAATGTGGATGGTGTAGGTAGAACAAAGACTGTATATGATTTGCCCGGATTTGCAGAGCTTACTCGTTTATATAACGATAAATATAATTCAAGCAAGGGACGTTTTGATAGAATGTCTTCAAAGAGTAGAGAAGAGAAAAAAAAGAATGTGGATTTATTGTATACGCTTTTTACAGGTGATCCAAAACCCCCTAAAGATATAAAGAATTTTAGAGATATTCCTCTCCATTCTTTTTCGAATACATCTGATTGTAGTAATATTGGTTCTTTGCTAAATAAAACATATACTGGGACAACAAAGGATAAATTATTTGTCGACTATGTTGAACAAATTAAAAAAATGATTTATGAATCGAACATGATACGGAATTCTTTATTGGAAATAATAGATAGTATATTTGTTTCTAATTCTGAAGCTGGTGTTGATGCTGATGTTGATTCCAGCGAGCCGCCTATTCATGAAAATCCCGAAACTAGAATGAAATATATGATAGATCCAGAATTAACCTATGAACGTCTAAATGAATTAATAGCCGAGTCAAGAAAAATAATACTAAAATTATATGTAAATTGTGAAAAAAATTTCATATACACATTGAAAATCTTACAAGCGATTATAGAGACACAGATTTTCGAAACTGGGCAGCGTCAAATAACAGAATTAGAGCGTAATATTGATGCGGAATATTGACACAGATTATTAACATAAATATAGCTAAATGTTTCTAAATAGTTTCTTCCCCGAGATAGTTTATATGATAAATATTAAGTTATCACATAAATTTTAAAAATGATTTTTATTGATTATGAACTAGTTATTTAACCGCGTCTGTGAGAACGGTGGTGACGTCTACTGCTTCTGCCCTCCACGTCTGTGAGAACGGCGGTGACGTCTAGTTCTGTGGCGTCTACGACGACCTCCCTGCTGAGACTGAGACTGAGACTGGGCCTGGGCCTGAGACGCGCGACGACCACGACGGTGGTGACGCCTTTTAGTTCTTCTTCCTCCTTTTTGAGCAACAACGTGGTGAACCATTTTCTTTTTATATATAACGTATAGAAAAAAAAATATAAAATGCTAAAATATTAATTAGTAAATATAAATGCTAAAATATTAATTGCTAAAATATTAATTAGTAAATATAAATGCTAAAATATTAATTAGTAAATATAAATGCTAAAATATTAAATATTAAATGCTAAAATATTAATTAGTAAATATAAATGCTAAAATATTAATTAGTAAATATAAATGCTAAAATATTAAATATAAATGCTAAAATATTAAATATTAAATGCTAAAATATTAGTCTTTATTTATTTGACCAAATAGTATCATTATCCCAATACATTCTATCGCCTTTTTTTATATTATAAATTTTCTTAAATACCATTAAACGCGATAATGGACAATTTGTTCTATATTTTACTAAAGGATGCGGATTTGTTTTAATATTGAAATTTATTGACTGTTTATAAATCGCTTCTCTCCACTGAACGGCGATATATATAAAAAAATCTTTAAGTGATGATTCTTTGATTTTTTCAGAAGCACCGGTAGCAATTAAATAATCATTTAAATAATTTACACAAAGTTCTATACCTGATATATCCGCCATATTTTCACCTGTCATTGTTGACGCATCCATTTTTATACCATCCCATGATGCAAATAATTCATACTGCTTAATAACATCTTTTACTTTACTGTCGAATATTTTTGCATCAGCCGGCTGCCACCAGTTTCTCATATTTCCTTTATAATCAAATAATCGCCCTGTATTATCCAAACAATGCGAAAATTCGTGTCCAAATGTATACCCTATATGTGCTAAATTATATTCCAACCCTTTTAAATTCAATGTTATAAACGGCTCTTGTAATATAGCCGCAGGAACATTTATATTATTTTTTGTGGCATTATAACATGCGTTCACTATATACGACTGCGTTCCTGCTAATGCTAAACCACCATTCACTGTAAAATTAATTTCGGGAAGTTCCACATAATGTTGTCCATCATGATCTATTAAATATTCACGTCTTGCTTGGGCTTGTGCATACATTATTCCATATGCATCTAAAGTAGGATACTCAATATCAAAATCCTCTATTAAATATTTCGGATATACCGTCTCTATAGAAATAGAACTTAATTTTTTAATTGCTTCAACTTTAGTCTCAGGTTGTAGCCACATATTTTCCTGTATTACTCTTATAAATATATTTCTTATATCATTGCCTATTGTATTCGCTAAATATACCGCCTGAGAATGAACATATTTATCTACATATAATCTAGTTAATAACGTATTAAAACAATAAGACAGAGCAAATATAGGAAATAATTCATTCGGAAACATACCTTGCTGCCCTTTTGAAAATTTTTTAAAAAAACTAAATCTAAGTGTATGTGTATCTTTGCAATACATACACAATTGTCTAAGATACATGTAATACCAATATGCCTTCCATTTTGCAGTTTTCCAATCTGCATGTAATTTCTTCATGATACAACTAATATAACTTATACTTCCCGCTATATATGTTTTAGGGGCCTGTTTATAACCGACGCCTTCTGCGAATTTTGTCCAATCAAATCCATATTTGTTTTTACTCTCTTCTTGAGTAACCACATTATAAAAATCAGGCGAATCACCTTTCAAATCGCAATCCATTGCATTTAATATATCTATTTCGCATTCTATTACATGGCGTGGATTTAATCCGTGTCCTTTTCCAAGCATTTTGTCATATAAATCCATTACGAATTCGCAAAATTTATCGGCAAAATTTTCTTTAAACTGTTTTGTATATTTATTATTATCATCTCCTGTAATATATAAATCATAATCATAAAAAGATAATTCTGGCGACTGTATATGACTTCTTGTATTTACAGCATCTTTTTCATCTTGTGATATCTCCCACGAAATAGGACATCCCCATGAAATAACTTCGCATTTATTTATTTCTGACAAATAACCTATTAAATCGTCTTTTCCTACATACATTTCGTAATCTTTTTGCATTTTGTCTACATGTATTTTTATTTTATTGAAGGTTAGATTTTCTATTTGCATCGCATCTAAAACATTTTTTACTTTTTTAGAAAGAGCATTTTTATTATTTTTACAAAACTCATTCGCTAAATGTATTATACGATGATTCACGGTATTTTGCACAAATCTAAAGTTGTCTAGTTTTATAAAATAGTAATTCTTATAATCCATTACAATATTTTGTTTCTTCATCCATGCATAATTTACATATGTATAAAAATCCTTTTTAGGACTTAGATTATTTTCCTTTTCGATTTTTTCAATGTTTTTGAATTCTTCTAATAAACTTTTTTGTGTATCTATGCTCTCTTTATTCGTTTTTATATTTTTAAGTGGTGATAATAAAAATTTAGAATCTAATAATTCTGTATTTACATAAGGCATTTTTATATATTTAAAATTTTTAGTTACTTTCGTATCTTCATATTTGTTGTATTTTATATTTTGGTTATTTGCTACTTTGTTTATTTTTATTTTTCTAGTTGAATGTTTTTTTTTTGTATTTGACTTCATAATATAACCGTTATTGGTATGTATATATTGTATATATAATATTTATTTATTCATTATACTTAAATATATTTTCAAAAAGCATAAAGATATAATATTATGCCATATTATAATACAATGGTTTACTCAATTAAGGCCTTTTTGCTGCTTGCAAGTTTATCATTTGCTTCGGCTATTATGCTAGTGCCGCATGACGGGAATGAGACGCGGTCCAGTATCAATGATATTGTAATTTCCGATAATTCCACAGATACATCCGTTTCCAACGTTTTTGTTAATCATTTAAATTTTACAAATGACGTTAATACTAAATACCGCCCCCATTTAGCAATTGTCGAAAATAGAAAGTTGTTTCAAGATGATACAGACGAAGAGGATGGTGACGATAATGGTGAAGGAAGAAGACTTTTGAAGGCTGCTCCTGCACCTGCTCCCAAGCCTGCTCCTGCACCTGCTCCCAAGGCTGCTCCTGCTCTTAAAACGGTTGTAAAAGAGGTTGTAAAAGCCGCCAGTAACCATGATGATAAACCTAAACCCCGTCATGCGCGTGATCATGACCACCACCATAATCATGCAAATAAACCAGCACCCACTCCCGCACCTACTCCCAAAGCTACTCCTGCACCCACTCCAGCACCTGTTGTAAACAAATATACGGCTGCATCTGTTGATTCTAAATTATCTGCAAAAACAAAAGAACTTGCTAAGAAATTCGAATCGGCATTCTCTGCATGGGTTGTTACCACCGAAGGACAAGAAGCGATCAAATACTGTCAGTCGCTTGGTATTGCAAATAAACAAGATATCTACAATGGTTGCATTGAAGATATGCGTGTTACCAAGAGCAAATCTATCGCAAAAGAGAGCGCTGTTGCTGCAGAGGAATTTTTAGCCAAAGCAGTTGCAAATCCAAGCAAACGTTATTGTGTAGCATCTGGTGATCCTCATGTTACCAACTATGATGGCGAATTGTTTCACATCCAAGAACCTGGTATTTATACTGTTGCACGCACATCCGACAATGTCTTTGAGATTCAGGAGAAAATGCGTAAAAATGGCGATAATAAACCCGGTGTTCCTTCGTGTATGACTGGTGCTGTTGTTCACTATAAACAGATGAATATCGAAGTAGATGTTGCCAATTTTGGAAAAATCCGTGTAAACGGACAGGAAATGGATCTCCCCGAAGATTTCACTCTTACCTTTGGTGGTGTCCAGATTCGCTACGGAAAACAAGTTATTGAATGGAAAGGTGCTACTATGCAGCCTGCTGGTCTGAAACTTACCACACCTAATGGTTTCTCTGTTATGATTTCTGGTGGGTATTGTGGTGTTCTAGAGACAAATGTGCCTACTGCTTTTTTTGGTAAAATGCAGGGTATTTGTGGTAATGCTGATGGTATAAAGGATTTTGCGGATTATATGGGTCCTAATGGCGATGTAATGAATGTAAATCGCGGTTCAAATAAATGGGAAATGGGTGGCTATAATGGTCCAGATTCTCCTGTTTCTAAATGGCAGCTTTCATGGAAACCCCGTGGCACTGAATGCTATTTCACAAAAGATTGTGAGGGTGGTGTGCAAACACGTAAAGTAATCGTTGTTGCTACGCCTGCCCCCACTCCTGCTCCTACACCCGCTCCCGTTGTTGTTGCTGCTGTTAAATCTACACCTGCCTCTATTGTTGTTGCAGGTCCAGTTGCTAGTTCCAGCTCTAAATCCAGCTCTAAATCCAGCTCTAAATCCAGCTCTAAATCCAGCTCTAAATCCAGCTCCAAATCCAGCTCTAAATCCAGCTCTAAATCCAGCTCTAAATCCAGCTCTAAATCCAGCTCTAAATCCAGCTCCAAATCCAGCTCTAAATCCAGCTCTAAGCACCACAGCAGTCACCGCGATGACGTCAAGGTATGCAAACCTGAAGTATTTCCTCCAACTTCACACAAAACCATTGAGAACCAGGTTGCAACATTATCAGCTCACGCTACCGCTAAAATGAATGACTTATACGTAAAATTTAAAACAATGATGGACGATTTGAAAAAGAAACATCATGAACAAGTTGCTGCAGATGAGAAAATACTTACCGGTGCAAATAGCAAAGCGTCCAATGGTCTTGCTAAATATACAAAAGTATTTGACAGTTCTAAACAAATTTTGCAACAGATCAATATGTTAAATGTTACTTTACATCAGCATCACAAAGTTGTTGCACAAGAGTCCGAATATCTTGCAAGACTTAAAATATTCAAACCAAAATTCTTATCATCTCTTGATAATATTAAAGCACACGTTGGTGGTATTAAAAATGATATTCATGCTACTATAATCGAAGGTGTTGACAAGAATGGTCTGCTTTCAATATTGGATGATATTCGTTCTTCTACTGATAAATCTGCCGCTCTTTTATCGAAAGCGTTTCTTGATCATTTCGACAAGTATAATGCACAAGTTACAAAGGATGCAAATCAATATGATGAGGAATTGAAACGTATGGGATTTTTAAGTGTGACTTATAGTTCTTCTGTAAAAGAAGGCACTACATTATGGAAAGAGTATTCCGATATTCTCCAGATCGCAACAGAACTGAAGAAAAATTATAAAGGTTCCAATGAGGATGAAAAATCATTTGATGCACTTATGTCACGTGTCGCCTCCGCTTTTAAAGCCCAGAGTATGAAACAGGATGCTAAACTGTCTACTCCTAATACGGGATGTGCAGCTGATGTCTTGAAGGCGCACTTGGATCATAAACGTGTTTAATTTATACGACTACGAGTCCGACTATAAACAGCTTCTAATTACTATTTGTTTGTTACATAATACTAACAAACAAATAACATAAACAACTATATATATTCACAATTAAGTATATTTTTTATCTATTTGTATTTCCTTTCCAAGATTTTTTATTATTTTTCGTTCATAGTTGTTATAATTTTCAATAGGTTCACATATTGATCGCATCATCGTCAAGTATTCGATTTGTTTTCTTTCCGTTTCCATCCAGTCTGGATTATCTTTTGCCCATTTTTGCAATGCGGTGCGCTCCTTATCTGCGATTTTTATAATCGTATTTTTCATCATCTCGTGATTCTCATCTTTTTGCCACTTGTCTTCATTTTTTATATACATGATGTCACGTTTTATATCTGTGCAATGAATAGGACGTTTATGAATATCCAACTCTTTGAGCCCTTTTATCATAACATCGGTTATACCACGCGATATACCGTTAGTTTTTGAAAAGATTAAATCTTCTAATGTTATTTTTAAAGAATCTATAAAATCTGATATATTCAAAGCATCTTTGCACTGCTCGTTTAAAAAAACGTTCAAATTAAAATTGTTATTCATCGTATTATTATTGGTTGTATTACCTATTTTCGGTATTATATCATTTATCGTCTTCATAAGTTCACCGTTCTGTTTGATTAAGTCCTTAACTAAATCCTTCAACTCTTTTTCTGTGGTAGAGTCTTTTTTTTCGTTAAATTTGGTTTCAGATTCTAAAACGTCAGCATTAATGGTATTAGAATCATGTTCTTTGGTTATAGAATTTGACTCATGTTTTTTGATTGCAACACATGTTCGCTTATGCCTTGAGAAACTTGAATTATGGTTATATTTATTACCGCAAATGCAGTTAAACGCGTGTTCTTCTTTATTTGGCGTTTTTTGGTTAGCATCTATTAGCATTTTATGCTTCATGGTCTCAATGTGTTTTTTGTAATTAGATTCTTTAGAGCATTTAAAGTCACATTTGTTGCATACAAAATGTGGCATTTTTTTGGCAGGTTGTTGATTAGCATTGTCCATATATATATGCTAATATAATAAATGCCTAAACCTTTTTCATATATTATATATAAGATGTTAAAAAATTATCATAACAAAATTTTCAACTTAAAAATAAAATTTAGAGCATTATGCTCTGAGTGACGTTTTCATCATTTTTTTTAAATCTAGGATGGCTTTTTGAAAAAAGGACATTTATAAATGTCCATTTTCAGAAAATGGGGGTAGAGAGTTGAAATTTTTATACATCGATGTTATTTTTTATATTTTATAAACCATTCTTTATTAAATCTTTTTATCTATTTGTATTTCTTTTCCAAGATTTTTTATTATTTTTCTTTCATAGTTGTTATAGTTTTCAATAGGTTCACATATTGAGCGCATCATTGTCAGGTATTCGATTTGTTTCCTTTCTGTCTCTATCCAGTCGGGGTTATCTATTGCCCAATGTTGCAATGCGGTGCGCTCCTTGTCT
>Ga0114978_10000519_pt1 | contig 32750 bp, 24 predicted proteins | sample S_140212_EF_Meta_FD_87027 | JGI IMG/M metagenome (GOLD analysis project Ga0114978, IMG submission 87027) | Freshwater microbial communities from Lake Simoncouche, Canada to study carbon cycling - S_140212_EF_MetaG | ecosystem: Environmental > Aquatic > Freshwater > Lake | place: Lake...
AGGTTGTGGTTCAGGTTGTGGTTCAGGTTGTGGTTCAGGTTGTGGTTCAGGTTGTGGTTCAGGTTGTGGTTCAGGCTCGGTTGGCGTTTCTGGCGCAAGCCCAAATACCTTTTCATTCGGAAGCGTTGCTAGGCCTACTGTGCCGCGCAGTTCCACAACAACATCGTTGTTCCGGCTGCCCCGGCCAGTCCCGTCTGCTGTACTTGCTGGGCTGGAAATCGTCGTGGTGGCAAGTCCCTCGCCTACATTGACTCGCACCTGCCGCACATCCACGGGCACTGCCGATGCGGCCAGTTCCACCAGCAGGGAGTCGAGCTTTCGCTGATCCACAACAGCGCGAATGACAAATGGCATCAGGTGCACCATGAGTGACGCCGGCGACGAGGAGAGTTCCGCGGCCGACAGCGGCTTCCCATCAAAATCAACATAGATCCAGTTGCGAAGCGCATCGTCTGGGGAAGCCACAGTGCTTCCATCTTCCGGCAGGCCACCTGGGTTGCCGGAAGATGGAGGCATCGGCCCAGAACTCGCTCCTTGACCGCCAAATCGTGGGTGGGGTGGGCGAACTGCTGGCTGATCTGCCGGCGGCATTGCACCGCCTTCGGGAGACGGCGTCGCCGATCCCTGGAAAGCCGGACGAAAAATCCGAGACCGGCCCATGCCCCCAGGGCTATCCTCGGCAGCCGGATATCCAATCATCAATTGCTCGACGCGTGGGATCGGCGCATTGTAGGCCCCAGTCGCTGTGGCATTCACACGCTTGATGGCATCGCACAAAAGGCCGTAAACCCACAGTTCCTCTTGAGCCAGAGCAACTTGCGCCGTCGTCGGTGGTTTTGCCCAGTTAAACGAAGCGTACAGTTTTTTTTGATCCTCTGCGTTCCATTGCACAAGCGATTGGGAGCCCTCCTGAAGTATTGCCCCGGGCCCGCCTCGATTCACTCCGGTGCCTGCCGGCGGCGACTGGCCTGGGGCTGTCGGATTGGCTTCGAGCATCGCTCCATCGGCACCCATTCGGGCAGGCAAATCCTGGACCAACGTACGGACGCTGTCTTGGTATCGCTCCAAAAGTTTTCGGGGCAGCTTGCTGTCGGCCTTCAAGCCGGTGGCGGTGCGTTGCAAAAAATCGGGTCCCAGCGTCGCGGGCCAGATTCGAAGCGGCTTTTGGCTCTCCCAAAAAAATTTCCACTCCTGGAGTGTTTCCCGCTTGATTCCATCGGTTGTTTTTTTGATTTCGGTGGCCCATGCCTCATTGGGGTGCGGCTGAAGAGCGTTCACGCTCCTCAGCGAAGTCAAACGGCTTTCGATCTGGCTACGAGCCTTCACGATGTCATCCAACATGCGGCCCTTGGACAACAAGAGTAGCGGCAGAAGAATCAACGGCACCACAGCCGCAAGCAGCCAGAAATGGTACTTGGCCAGCAGGATCGCATACGGGCGAATGGCGTCTGGAAGTTGCATGTGTGTTCGCTACTCCGACACTGAAAGAGCGGGGGCAGTCGGGCGAGGGGGCGGCTTTGGGCTACCTGGCACAGTGGGCTGCCAGCAAAACTGCAGAATAAAATCATACCGTTTGAGATCGATCATTTTTTCTTTTGTCTTATCGACTGGCTGTTCGCCGGTGCCGCTTTGCACTGTGGGGCCGCCGAGCCGTGGGTCGGGAATTTGAATGGCTTTAACAGGCGAGGATTCCACGATCACTGGAAACGCAATTCCCAGATCGCGCACGTCAACCAACTGGCCCGCCAGCGGCCCCGCTGAAACCATCACCTGCTGCGGGTCCTCGCCAGCCTCGTCTTGAGCGACTTGCGTTTTAGCGTTCAAGTCTTTGCCCAACAGGTTTTTGACGATCGTGGATCGCACAAACTCAACGCTCTGATTTGACTTGTGATTGGTTTCGTTGTGGACGTGATGCCCCTTCATTTCAATCACCCACCCAGGCCCACTGGGCCGATCGGCCGCCACCGACTCAACGGCTTCGCCTGGCTGTGCTGGTGGCAGTTCGTTGATAGCTGGGGTCGCAGGCTCAACGCCATCGGGGCTTGGAGCCTCCTCGCTGGGGTCTTCGGCAGGGTGCGTTTCGGCCCACTTTTCTTCCACGCCTGCGAACCATCTCGAGAGATCCGGAAACCACTCGCATTCAATCCGATCGATATGCAGTTCGTTCCGATTCCCAAGTACATCCGGCACCTTGCCCGGCTCATCTCTCGGTAATAGCGATTCAACGGCCCGCAGCATGTCAAGCATTTGAAATCGGCGGTCTTGAACGCGCAACAGATACTGCTGCTGCGCAATCGCGGCATCCTGCTTTTGCTTCACTTCATCCAGCGCCGCAATGGCTGCCTGCGAGCGGGTCTTCACGCTGTCGGCCTGGCTAAACGCCTTGGCGTAGAGCGGCGGGGCATACGTGGTCCACGCGAAGAACATGCCGATGAAGCTGATTAAGCTTGCCGCCAAGAGCCCCATCAGCGCCCCCACAGCCCACGGTTTTTTCGACTCGATCAGTCGTTCCTGCAGGATCTCTCGCGGGAGTAGATTGGTGCGAATGCTTGCCCCGCCCGCGGCTTGAATCGCCAGCCCGTAGGCCGTACCGAACGCGAGGCGATTTTCCCGGAACGCCGGTGCCGCTAACACAGCTGGCCCCTCGAGGTTGCGAAATGTGTCGAGCCTCTGCACGTCGAGTTGCAATTGCTTCGCTACAAAGTCGGAGAGCCCTCGCAGCTTTGTGGCATTCCCCAGAAGCAGCACTTTGCCGATCGTTGCCGTCCTGTCGGCACCAGTAAAATAGTTGAGCGATCGCTGCAATTCTGAGGCAAATTCGTTAAAAACAGGCCGCATGGCTTTAAAGACGAGCTTCGGATCTTCTGCACGCACGGCATTGCGTTTTAAGTGCTCCGCCTTGGCAAACGTGAGCTTCATCCCTTGCACGAGAGCCTTGGTAAAGTTGCTGCCGCCAAGAGGCATGCTGCGCTGCCAGATGCGCATTCCGTTGGTAATGACAAGATCGGTAGAGTCGACACCTGTAGACACCAACACAATCGAGGGTTGCGGTGTGTCGGGGTCGCTGGGAGTCGGATGCGGCATCTGATCGAAGATCACCACATTGGCCAGTGCCACCGGAGCCAACTGCAACAGATCAATTGCAATACCGGCCTGAATAAATGGCGAGAGAGCCTTTGTGACCTGCTCTTTTTTCATGGCAAATACGGCCACTTCGGCATCCAGCACAAAGCCGCTCTCCTCCATCCCTCCGGCGAGTCGCTGCCAATCCCATACCACTTGTTCGAGTGGAAAAGGAATTTGCTGCCTAGCCTCGTACTTCACGATATCGGGAATCTTCTTGGCCTCGATTGGCGGGAGCTTGATGAATTTCGTCAGCCCCGATTGACCTGCCACTGCAACGGCCACACGATCTCCTTTGAGCGTGTTGCGTCCGAGGAATTCCTCCAGAGCCGCCTGCACCAGTGCCACAGGGTCGGCTTCGGGCTGCGTGAGGATCATCGGATATTCGATATAGTCAAACGCCTCGGCAGTGAGCTTCCCGGGCTGCGTCGACATCCGGCATCGCATTGCTTTGAGCGCGCACTTGCCGATATCAATTCCCCAGACGTAGGGACTGCGAGCCATGGCCTTTTCGCCTTTTCCAGAAAGAGCATTAAACGGAAGGCGACTGTTTCTCTCAAAGACGCAAAAACAGTCACACTCACACTTTACGAACGATTCCTCTGGGGTGTCAAACGCTCCCCATAGCCGGCATCTCCTCCTCTCCGGAGCCGGGGTGACGCTGCCAACCTCTGCGGCGTGCCCGGGCCTCTCAAAAACCGTGCCATGCAATGCACAGCACGTGGTGTGTATCGTTTCGGATGCGAGTTCGCTTTACACTCCCAGAGTCTCGGAAGCCGCATTCACTTAGCATGACACCCGCATGACTCTCGAAAGCATTGCTGTTTTTTTACCCTGCTATTCTCTGGATGATTTTCCGACATGGCTCGAGGAGGGCGAGGCGGATGACCTCCTCGCAGCGTGGACTGCCGCCTGGCACCCCCAACTGATTGCAGCGGTGGGTCGCATGCCCGTGTGGTTGAGTGCGGAAGTGCCCCCCGCCGATGGCGCGGCGATGGTAGGCATCGTGCCAAGCACAAGTGAAGATCGGCTGGCGAGTATGCTTTCCGCAAACTGCATGGCTGGATCACGCTGGGTGCGGAAGATCAGCAGTCGGCCGGCCATCGTGGCTGCCTCGTTGGCAGCGGTGCGAGACGGCACGCACGATGTCGAAGCGGATGCTGCCTGCGAGCCATTACTCGCAGACGATTTTTTCGCATTGGGATTGGCGTGGCTGCTCTGTGAATTACTGGCGCGACGCATGCGTTCGTCCACGGGGCTTGGCTCCACCAGTTTTGAGGAGAGCGTCATCGCCGCTGCACATGCCGCAGTCGCGGGCAATGAGACGATAGCTCGCGAGCGGTTGCAAGAATGCTTCGACGTTCTTCTCGCGACACGGCATCAGTATTATCCAGTCGATGCATGGATCATGGATATCGTGTTGCTGGCGGAATCCACGCTCGGTCGCCGATTGGCCAGCGAACTCGATTCACCCGTGCCACTGACGCTTGTGGCAACCGGCCGCGTGGTGGAAACGCTCGCACGAGAACATTCCGCATTATTGGATCGGCTTCGGCAACGCATCGCGGCAGGCACGCTGTCGCCCGCAGGCGGCCGATACGATTCAAAGCCACTGGATGCCTGCACTCCTGAAACAATATGGGAGTCGTTTGCGCATGGGCACCGTGTCTGGCGTGAGTGCGTGGGATCCGTCCCGTCTACCTATGCGCAGTGTACGGGTGGTTCGTCGGCGATCGTACCGCAGGTGTTGGCTAGCTTTGGCTATGCCGGAGCGATCTGGAATTTGTTCGACGGCACTTCGCTGCCCGATCCAGGCACCAGCCGGATTCGCTGGGAGGGCAGTGGCGATGCAGCCATCGACGCGGTTGCCCGTCCGCCGCTCGACGCTCGACTCGCTACCACGGTTCTTCAGTTTGCAGACAAGCTTGGCGACGCGATGGACCACGACCATGCAGCGATTCTACAATGCGCCCACCACGCAGGCACGGCCAGCCCCTGGTTTGATTGCTTGCGACGCGTCGGTCGATGGAGCACCGTACTGGGCACATTCGTAACGGCCGACGAACTCTTTCGCCGTACAGCCGGCACCGGCACGGTGGCCACTTTTGAGCCCGACACATTTCCAGTTACGCTGCCGGCCTTTGTTTCAGGTTTCCTTTCAGCCGGGTCGGATGGCATCGGTGCAGGCGTTGTGGATCCTGTCGGCACAGATTCGATTGGCATGAGTGTGGCCGCCGAACAGGCCCAATCGCGAGTGCTCTTGGAGGCCAGTCGAGCCCTTGATCGTGTGCTGCCGCTGGACGCTCTTCAGACCGGAGTTCACGAACGGCCAATGAGAGGGGGCGCAGCACTTCCGCAGGCCCACAGCGAGAGTGTGCCGCGAACATGGCACAAGAAAACCGCTAGATGGCCAGCCCTCGTACGACGAATTGTCGGCGCGGGAAGTGGTGCCGCCAGCGAACAGTTGGTCTTGGAAAACAACGCCGTGCGAGTGCGGGTGAACCCAGCCACTGGTGGCGTGCTATCCTTGCGTCGCCCTGGCGACCGAGGCAACCAACTCTCGCAGCAACTCTCGCTTCGCAGGACTCTCGCTGCGCCGCCTGCTGGCAGCCACTGGGAAGACTCCCAAGAGCGAGCAGACTATTCCGGGATGGTTGCCGATCGCATCGAGCGAGTGCCAGGCGGCATTCACAGCCAGGGCCGACTGGTCGACTCGCAGGGGCGCAACGTGGGAACGTTTACGCAGCGACTCTCACTCGTCAACGACATGCCGCTGGCGCGACTAGACATGAGCGTGAAACTATCGAAGGCTTTATCCGGCCCGGTCTTTGAAGAGCATGCCGCCTGCCGCTTTGCGTGGAATGAAAACGACAGCCTCGACTTCTGCCGCAGCCTGCACGCGCAGTCGATCGTAACCGAACGTACTCGGTTCACAGCGCCACATTTCGTGGAGTTGAGAGATGCCTCTGCGGCAGCTTTGCCTTTGGAATCATCAGCGGGTGCCTCACGTGCAGCAGTCGAGCGGATTGCCATTTTTACAGGCGGCCTGCCTTGGCACATCCGATCAAGTCCGCACATGCTCGACTCAATTCTCTTGGTGGGCAATCGCACCGAAGGTGAGTTCACGATGGCGATGGGTTTGGGCCTCGACCGTCCGTGGGATGTGGCGATGGCCCTGCACGCCGCTGGGCCCGACGGCATCGCTGGAAGCCTGGCCTCGTTGAAGCACAACGGTCCGTCGAATGTGCGAATCACCGGTGGCAGTCCTGTCTATGCAGACACGGCACACCAACGCATGATCGGGATGCGAGTGGGTTTACTCGAATCAGTGGGCCAATCTGGAGACGTGCGGATTGAGTGGGGAGCCGACGTTGAGTCGGCGTGGGCGTGCGATGCACTTGGACGGCCTCTTACCGGAGATAGCGGGCCAACGTTCGCCGTTGACGGCCGTTCTACAACCGTATCGCTCCGCCGGTATGGTTGGTTGCAAATGGAACTAAGATTTCGTGTGCCGGGGCCTCAGACCGAGCCTCACGTATCGTAGCCAGCAGCCATCGCACGCAGGATATGGAGGAGCCTTGAACGAGCACACGGTGAATACGATGATCATCACACTGGATGGACCAGCAGGCGCGGGAAAGAGTTCAGCGGCACGCGCGCTGGCCACGCGATTGGGTTGGTGCTACATCGATACAGGCGCCATGTACCGCGCGGTGGCGATGGTGGCATTGGAGCAGGGCATACCTCTCGAGGATTCCTCACGTGTGGCCGCCCTTGCCGAGTCGATTCAGATTGCCTTTCAGGACGGCAGCGTGCTTGTCGATGGCCGGGATGTTTCAGCCGAGATTCGCAGCGAGCGGATCACGTTGGCCACGCGGCCGGTGGCCGATGCCCCGCCTGTGCGAGATGCGATGAAGCGGGTTCAGCGGCGCATGGCGGAGGGAAGAAACGTTGTGACAGAAGGCCGCGATCAAGGGTCGGTCGTTTTTCCACATGCCGCAGTGAAGGTGTTTCTGACGGCCTCGCCAGAAGCCCGCGCCAGTCGTCGCCACCTCGAGGAAATAAGTCGGGGCCGCAATACGACGTTTGAGCAGATTTTAGACTCGCAATCCTGCCGCGACGAGGCCGACCGCACGCGCCCCGTGGGTGCGCTCCGGCCAGCGCACGATGCGGTATTATTGGAAACAGACTCTCTGTCGTGCGATGAGGTGATCGATTGTCTGATCGCGCTCATTGAAGCGAAGAAGCAGTCGCTTCAGAAAACTTCATGAAAGCCCCCCGACATGGCATGGCAACTCCGGAGCCGCCCTTGCCGGCAGTCGCGCCGCGCGGGCACAGTGCGTTTGGTTGCGCTCTCTATGCGTCGCTCTGGGTGCTGACCCGGATGCTTGCTGTGTCGGTGTTTGGATTTCGCGTGCGTTTTGCCGAGTCGCTCCCAAAGCAGGGGGGACTGCTCGTGCTGTCGAGCCACCAGAGCCATCTCGACCCGCTCCTCTTGGGGTTGTCCTGCCACCGCAGACTGTCGAGTTTGGCACGAAGTTCGCTCTATCGATTCAAGCCTTTTGCAGCCATCATCACGGCGCTCGATGCGATTCCGATTGATCGCGAGGCCTCGACTGTCGCGGCAATGAAAGGAGTGATCAATCGGCTTCGCGATGGGGCTGCTGTGGTTATCTTTCCAGAAGGCACTCGCACGGCTGACGGAAACTTGGGCGAGCTCAAAGGTGGCTTTGTGCTGCTCGCCAAACGGGCTGGGGTGCCGATCGTGCCAGTGGCTATTGTGGGCGCGTGGGAGTGCTGGCCTCGCACGCGTCTGTTTCCGAGGCCAGGCCGAATTCGGCTGGAGTTTGGACGGTTGTTGCAGCCGGAGCAGATTGCATCGATGAACGATCGGGAGATTCTGTCCATCTGCACCGCTGAGCTCAAACATCTCGACCTCATCGCCCGCGCTGCTCGGGATTCCGGTCCACTGAAGTAATCGCCGCTGAGTGTGGGTGTGCGGTTGCTCGATTGGACTGAAAAAAATCGCCGTTATGAAGCGGGCGAATCGGCGGGGCTGCCGGCCGGCCGCGCCCGTTTGAACGGGTCGATTTTTCCTCCACCGGGGCCGGGCGGCGGGGCGTTGGGGGATTGGCCAAATGGGAGTATTTTCGGCCACTCCAGATTCATGCCAGGCCACTGCGGTGCGGCGGGTGGATCCACAGCCTTGGGTGCAGAGGCTTGTGCCGATGCAGTTGGCGCTGCAACCGGAGGCAGTGGAACGGCGACGGCGGACGGGCCGAGCACTTCGCTGGGGTTCGGAAACGCAGTCGCAGAACTTGGTCTTGGAGTTGTCGAAACGATTGTGCTTGGCACGCCGGCTTCGCTTTGCCCGCTACTTTCCAGGACGCGGATCGAGACGTTGTCAATGTGAGCTTCGCCCAGCCCAGTGAGTGCAAACGTTACGACAAGTGGTTCGCTGGAAGCATCGGCTGGCACGATGCGATAGAGCACAAGCCTTCGCCAGCCAGCAGTCACACCCACTCGTTCGGCCAGCGCCGCTCCGCCGATGGAATCAAAGACGAGCAGGCCGTCCACGCTCCCCTTGATGGGTTGCGGCACCCACACGCGTGCCTCGATCTGGAGAAGTTTGCCGCTGGGCGGCGAGATGGGGGGAGTGGTGATCCACACCGGCGGCGTTTCGACTGTGCCCGGAGATTCCGCCGGGTTGGCTGTCTTGGCCCTCATTAAAAGGCTCCCTTTGCCCCCTGCGGGGTGCGTGCGGGAGATTTCAACGGCGGTGCGGATCGTCGGTTCGTTCATCGCGAAGTGGCGCCAGCCGTTCCCCGACAATTCCTCGATGCGTTCCATCTCACCGCCAAGCAGCAATTCTTCCTGAGGCACTGTAGAGGCAATCGCTTCAACAAACCGCCAGTGTTCGGCCAGCGATGCGTCCGAAGTGGAGAGTGGCCCTGCCACCATTGAGCCTGTGGCCAGAACGCCGCGTTCCCACGTCAGGCGTTCGAGTTGGCCTCCGATGGCAGCGGCACGCTCCAGCCCAGCAATAGCAGTGGCCGGATCGCTTGCGGCGATTTGCTCTGCGGCCAAAGCACTCCGCTGAGCTTCGCTGAGCATCGCAGCAGCAGGCAGATTGCCCAGCGCAGCAGGGGGGAGTTTTAATAACAGTTCCGCCCCATCTGCCAGCACGATCGCCGCCTGAGCGCGGGCCGATGCCAACGCGATCGGCGAGAGTTCCCGCACCCGCTGCTGCACATGCGCTGTCACAGATGGATCGCCACTCAAGAGCACAAGGCTCGAAGAACGGAACGGATCCAGTACGATCGACACGCCGCCTGTGACCCTTTTTTGTCGCAGTGGCCGCAAGCCACCAGGCCCCACTTCCCATGCCTGATGTGCCTCGGGTACGCCAGGCACAAGAAGCGTCAGCGGCGAACTCTCCGTCGGAATATCACCGTGGTAGTGGCGGGCCACAATCTGCGAGCCTTGCACGCACCGCCACGCCACCACCATGCGTGCGCGGGCTGCCTCCAGCACCACGGCCTTCACCTCCGGATCGCTGGATTGTGCCGAAGCGGCGAATCGACCGGCGGCTGCCCACGGTTCGAGGAGTTTGAGCTTGAGGTTCATTGCCAAGGCCGCCGACCCTCGTGCCCGCGATTCATGATCGTCGCTGTCGATGCGACGCGACGATGCAAAGAGAATGCCTCGTGTGCCGGCAGCCACTGCGGTCATGGCGGCTAGAGAAAGACTTTCGGGATCGACCGCCAGGCCGCGTCCACCGATGCCCGACAGGCTGGCGGCTTGCTGTGCCGTTCGCGGGTCGAGTTCTGTGGAGAGCGTGGCTAAGAGTGGCGTGCCCGGCCGCATAAGCCGGGGCCGGTCTCGCAACCACGTCAGATAGTCGGCCAATTCCACGCTCGTGCCCAGCACGGTTCGTCGTGCGACGAGCAGATCAACGTGCCGTGAGATTGAACGCAGGCCAGAGTCAGCTGAGGCGATGATCGCTCGGCCGCCGCGCATGTCGCAGGCCCGCACGCGTCTGGCCCGTTCGGCCAGCGATTCGACGTCCGCTTCCGACAACCCGCTGCCCATGTCCCACAGCAGCACGCGATCCCAGTTGGCCGAGAAAACGGGCAGCGATTCAGGATCGCGTATGTCTACGTCTGGAAGTTGTGGGGGCGGGCAGATAATCCAGATTCCTGCGCGGCGGGCTTCGGCCAGCAATTCACCCGAAGCGGGAGTCGCCAGACGCACGCAATTGAAGCCCATCGCTGCGATTGCTTCCAGCGGTTCTCCGCTGTGATCCAGAGCGCGAGGAAAAAAAGGAAGCCCACCGACCTCGAGTACACCGCGTGCTAGGCCAGTGGATGGGTCAGCCAGAGATTCCACGGGGGGCGTTGCCGCAGGCGATACCGTGGGCTCTGCGTTGGCCGAAACCGTGAGTTGCACCGGACGCACGTTTGGGTCTCGTATTCCGGTGGCCGTCTCGCGTCCCCTTGTGGGCGTTGCAGCAACAGCGTCCTGGACCACGCCATTGAGTAAAATATCATCAATCGCCACATCGTAGTGGCCAGGAGAGGAGTAGATTTCCAGCACCAGATGCGTTGCCAGAGCACCAGTCAGATCACCCGTGGGGCCGTGCTCCGCACGGAGGGCCAAGAGCTGTTGCTGGAGTCCCGTTGCGATTGTGCCCACCTCGAGTTGTTCCCAGCGATCGGCATCCTGCGAGATGCTGCCTGGTACAAGCACTTCAATCGGCCGGCCAGTCTTTGGGGCAATAAAGTTCGGCAGCATCACTCGCACAGAGAGCCGGATGTCTGGACGGTCGGCCCGCACCCACAGCGAGGCCCGCCACTCATCAATCACTCGCGTTCTTCCGATGGGAGTCTGCAGTCGCAGCGTTGTGCCGGAAGAAACATTCAGCACGATCCGTTCGCAAGCGATGCCCCTGTGCGGCTTTTCCCGACTGCGGGCATGGCTGACTATCCGAGGCCGTACGTCCGACTCTGCAACCGCCCAAGATATTTGTTCGCCCTCAAAAGACTCCTCAACCGTAGCGGCAAGCAATGCCTCGCCTGCTGCTAGCGAGGCCAACAATCGCCACAGAATCAACAGCAGTAGCGATGCGGCAGGCCGATGGCAGGCAGGCGGTGCCAGCTGCGGAACGTGGCTCGAAAATGGAGGAAGACGAAATTCGTTCATGCCAAAGATCCGCTCACCCACGTCATTGCGTTTCGAGTCCTCATGTGGGCCATGAGGTTGCGAACTACCAAAAAGGGCCGCGAATAAAATCCTTCTAGCAGCCCTTGCATCGCCGGCTCCAGATCATCATGCTCACAGTTTCCCCAGAATGGGCGGCGTAAGGTAGCCTCAATCGCACGAAGGCGCAATCACCTTAAGCGTTTGGTGTGCTTGGAGTTACAGCTAGTTTTGGCGGCTGGCAAGGCTCGCCTTGAACCGTGCAGCCGAGCGAAGAAAATAAAGCCAAGAAAATGAGGCATGTCAGACTAGGCATATCAGCCATGTTCAACGAGGCATTGGCCTTGCCCGTCCTGAATGAGTCCGCGCTTCCCCTGTCCTTCGGTGCCCACGCATGAAACCAAAGACGGCCAATGAGCTTGCGGACCAGGCTCAAGAACTGGGGTTGGTCGGGGCATCACAGTTCGAGGATGTCTGGGCCGAACTCGGCGGGCACAACGTGTCGATCGAGGAAATCAGCAATGCGTTGACGCGGCGAGAGTTGCTCACAGCCTTCCAGATCGAGCGGCTTCTGCGGGGAGAAAAAACAGGTTTCTTTTACGGCAATGCCAAGCTCCTCTATCAGATTGGTGCCGGCTCATTCGCCCGCGTCTTCCGTGCCATCGACACGTCCGACGGCAGCATCCTGGCGGTGAAGGTGTTGCGCCATCGGTTTAGCGCCGATCCGGAAAAGTGCAAGTCGTTTCGGCGAGAAGGAGAAATGGGTCGCTTGCTTCGCCACCCAAACATCGTGGCCATTGCAGATGTGGGGCAAGAACATAACGTCAGCTACATCACGATGGAGTTTTTGGAGGGGCAGACGCTGCGAGAGTTGGTGCGGATTCGAGGTGCCGTCGATTTGGCGAGAGCAATCGACCTGATCGCGCAGATGGTAGCTGGGCTCGAATATGCCCATCGCCGGGGTGTCACTCATCGGGATTTAAAGGCGTCCAACGTGCTGGTGTCTTCCGTCGGGCAGGCGAAAATCGTCGATTTTGGTTTGGCCGGCATCGACGCCGATATCGGCGACAAGTCGCTCGGCAAGATGGAGCATCCCCGCACGGTTGACTACGCAGCTATCGAGAAGATTTCTGGAATGAAAGATGACAGCCTGCGCAGTGATATTTATTTTTTGGGCACCGTGGCGTATCTCACGCTCACGGGCAAGTCGGCATTGGCCGAATCCAGAGATCGCGCCGTGCGGTCGGATCCGCGTCGCTTCACATCGGTTGAGCCGCTGGCCTCCTGCGCGCCGCACCTGCCGCGAGACGTAGTCGATGTCATCAGTCGCATGATGCGTCTGGATCCACTCGATCGCTGGCAAACAGCGGCAGATGTGCGGCGAGCACTCGAGCCATTGATGGGCAAGTACGATACGTCCGCTTCAGGAGCGGCCGCCAGCGGCGTTCCGGCGGTTCCAGTCGGGGAGTCGGCTGAATTCCCCCTGCCCTCGGCAATGAGTGCCGTGCGTGCGGCCACCAAAGGCACGCTCATGGTGGTCGAAACTTCCGCAAAGGCGCAAGAATCGCTGCGGCATTTTTTCACAAAGCTAGGCTATCGCGTTTTGATGACGGAGAACCCCCAGCGGGCGCTGTTGCGTTTTTCGGCAACGCCGCCGCCTGCCGACTGCTTGGTGATGAGTACGCAGTCGCTCGGCGATGGCGCGGTGGAGGCGTTTAACGCGCTATCCAAGGACCCGTTCCTGGCCAAGCTGCCCGCCATTCTGCTCACGAGCCCTAGTCAGAAATCGCTGGCACGGAGGGCAACGCTGGATGAGTACAGGAAAGTAATCGAGGCGCCGATTCGCACCGCGGCCATGAGCGCGATGCTCGATTCCTTGCTGGCCCACAAGCTGGCCGCGCCTGAAGCGTAAGCCGAACGTCAACTGTATCGCCACACGTGAAGCGGCGATCTGGCCGAACGGCAGAAGGCGGCCGAGTCGAGCATGGTGCGTCGGACGGGCAGCGGATCAGCCCGGTTGAAAACTATTTAGTTAGAGCAACTCCTAGCCATGCTGGAATGCATCGCCCGCCCCAAGCCCGCGATCCAACGTTACGCTATCGACTTCGACGGGGAATGGAGCCTGCGATGGCCCTTTGGAGAGAGGGGGATCGCAACGGCTCGGGTCACCGCGTTGCCGGTGCGATTCTCAATGGAGCCACTTCTGCCTTTGGCTCTGCCTTCAGGAGCTGCACCTCGCCTCCCACGCGTCGTACCCTAGCCGCATACGCCTGTTCGAATCGGCCTGTGGCCTGCTCATCGGACAGGGCTGAATCGAGTGAGGGATCGCCGGAGGTATGGCTGGCCCGTTCCAGCGGTAGGTGTCGCAGTACGCGGATCGTGAGATCCTCCCCGCCCACGTCATCGAAGAGCCCCGCGGCCATTGCAGCCGGTAGGAGCCCCTCTCTGTCTGGGTCTTCCTCTGCACGCGCTATCCACCACGCCATTCGTCGCCATCGCGCCGCACGCTCCCCATGCATCTTCGTCGAGGGGAATCGCATCCGCTCACCAACAGAGTCATTCGTGTTCTGATCGCGTTTGTCCTGCGTGCCTTCTGCCAACGTGACTTCCACGAGGTGATCGGCGTCTTCGGGTTGGCCGTAGGTGAGCTTGGAGTCGTACCCCAGATCCAGCCACACCGGCACCATCCACGGAGAGAAAAGCTTTGACTTGACGGTTCGCACAAGTGCCGATGATCCGCTTGCCGAGTTGCCCACGATACACAGCATGAGGCCGACGAGATACAGACAGATCAATGCTGTGGCCACGCCTCGCATCGTCTCTGAGGGCGCTCTGGCCGATGCAGCAGACGCGACAGGCCGTGCGTGGGGGGGCTGCGTTGGGGCATCTTTGGTGGCCATTGAATTTCGTCTCCGTAGGGCCTTTCTATCTTTTAAAACCTTTTTGAACAGCATTTTTCTTCTTTGAGAGTTGCTCCGCGTTGACATTCTCGCAAGCGGGCGATACTTTTCAGGGGTCTGAATTGGCGACTTTCGTTGCCAATTCGACACGACCGCCACGCCCACAACGTATTTTCAACCGAATCTCTTCTGGAAATCTGTTTTGGGGGATTAGCTCAATTGGGAGAGCGTCTGGCTGGCAGCCAGAAGGTCAGGGGTTCAAATCCCCTATCCTCCACTTTATTGGTGCGCGGTTGTGTCGGTTTGAGGGTGATCGCAGGCCACGCCCACTTGAGCATCTCCAACAAGCCCTTTCCTGTGAGCCCTATCCCCTGTGAGCCTCTCGAATGAAGCCGACGCATATGCGATGGCGACAGAGATTGCGTGGCTGAATGGCGCATGGATTTCCAGCGGCGATCTCTCGATCCCTGTTGGGGATGCTGGCTTTGTGCTAGGAGCCACGGTCACCGAACAGCTCAGGACGTTTGGGGGCCGCGTTTTTTTAGCCAACCTGCATGCGGCCCGCTTTCGCGATTCGTTGGCGTGTGCGGGTATCGATCCAGGGCTACCGTTGGAAACGATTTTTGCAGCGGCTGCAACGGTTGCAAGTCATAATCATGCACTCGGTGTCCTCCAAGACGATTTGGGCGTGATCGTATTTGCCACTCCAGGCAATCTGCCATCACAACACCAGGGGCGGGCCAGCCAACCTCGGGTGGCGATCCACTCGTTCCCACTAGCATTTTCCACATGGGCCAACGCCTATCGCAACGGCGCTGCGCTTCGCAGCGTGTCGATCTGCCAGGTGCCCGATACCTGCTGGCCACTCCAGATGAAGTGCCGCAGTCGCATGCACTACGTTCTAGCCGACACCATGGCGAGATCGCTCGAACCAGCCGCCCGTGCTGTGCTCTGCCACGCCGACGGAAGGGTGAGCGAAACCTCGACGGCTAATATCGCCATCGTGCGAAGGGGTACGATTATCACGCCTCCATCAACCGATGCCCTTGCAGGCGTCAGCCTTCGCTATCTGAAGCAACTCTCCGCCTCGTTAGGGATTTCGTGGCAGGAGCATTCGCTGCGATCGGAGGATCTGGCGAGTGCCGACGAGATCCTGCTCACCAGCACGCCCAGTTGCCTGTTGCCAGCCACCCGCCTGGATGGCCGTCCCATCGGCCTCGGCCAGCCAGGACCGATTGCAGAACAGTTGCTCGCCGCGTGGAGCAGCAGCGTGGGCGTGGATATTGTGCGACAGGCCTTCGAGGCCGCTCAACCAACTGTGCCGTCGGTATCTCCCGTACCCACGGCACGACTCGCATGAAGAGGTGGGCACTGCATCACGAATGTGGCTGTACACGTCACCAAGCAGGGCCAAAATGGCTGAATTCGATCTGTTTTTGGCAGAATGCAGTCCAAGAGGCCTCAAGGACTGACCCCCCTAGTGGCCCCGCTCTCCAAACGCTTCGGCTGGAATGACTCGCATGGCTCTGGTTGCAAACCGTTCTGCACCCCCTCTATAGTGTGGTCTGTTGGATCCCGTGTGGTCGCAGATCGGCTGCCGGGATTCCACGGAGAACTTTCGCTGTGCCTGTTCAACTTTTGCCAATCCGCCGGTTTGGACTCTGTTTCTTGTCTGTGTGTTCCTGAGTCGTGCTGATCGGTTGAAAGTAGGCTGGAACAACCGTTGTTGCAGCTTTTATTCCTAGAGATTCTTTGCTCTCTTACACGAACCGTCATGTCGCCTTTGGGCGAATGTGACAGAACTGGAGAATTTTATGCATGCTCTTCTGGCTGTGGCTGCTGATGCCATTGTAACTGCTGGCGGGGTTACGGCCCTGTCTTCCGACTTCACGAAGAACACCCCCCTGCAGTCGATCACACTCTACCTTTTCTTTGCAGGTACCGTGGCCATGGGGGCTGGGGCGCTCTACTTTTTCTTGATGCGCAACAATGTCGAACCAGCGTATCGAAGCACGATGGTGGTGGCGGGTCTGATCTGCGCGATTGCCTGCTTTCATTACTTCAAGATGACGCACGTGTATCAAGAGTCGGGCGGACAGTTTCCGACGGCGCTGCGGTATATCGACTGGTTGTTTACCACGCCGCTGCTCCTCGTGAAATTTCCGCTCCTCTTGCGGATGGGAGATCGGGGCACGAAGTTCTTTTTCCAACTCGTACTCCTCGACGTGGCAATGATCGTCACCGCGTTCATTGCCGAAACATCGCCCGTCAACTCGGAGCGTTGGTGGACGTTTTTCCTCGTCTCCTGCGTGTGTGAATTGATGATTGTCGGAGTGCTCTTCATGTCGCTGGGGCATGCCATCGCCGAGGCTCCGGCCCCGCTTGCAAAGTCTCTTGAGACGATGCGTTTGTTCGTGCTGTTTGGCTGGGCGATCTATCCGATCGGGTTTTTAATGGCCCGTTCCGGAAATGGTGAGTACCGAGAAATCGTCTACAATATCGCAGACGTCATCAACAAAGTGGGCTTCGGTTTGGTCGCCTATCATGGCATCCAAGCCATGAGCCACTCCAACGAGTCTCACAACCAAGGCTAACTTCCTAACTGTCCGTGGATCAAATCATCCATGACCTTTGTCCACTTGGTCGACCGCTGGAAACGCCGAGGGTTTCCAGCGGTCGACGGTGGCCGTTGCGTGTGGCGGCAGACTTGCTCCACGGTCTCCTAAGCGTCTGTGAATGCACCGCGACGGGCCTCGCTCTATCAGTCGCAGTATTTCGGCCACCCCAGGCTTCTCTTTTTTCTATGCCTTCCAACAGTCCCTTTCAGCCATGTCGGCTTGCCATATCCATCCGCCTGCCTTTGAAGATCGCATCTTTCGTGGACTTCCGTTGGCGGGCCTGCTCTTAGCAACGCTCGCGGCGAGCCTAGGCGGGCCGCAAGTTTCAACGCTCCTGGCTCCGCTGCCCTGGATTATATCGCTGGCGGTTGTGGGGTTGCCTCACGGTGCAGCAGACTTGGCGCTTGCACAGCGATTATGCGTCGGGCCTTTGTCGCGGCGAGTGTTTGGATTGTATCTGGCTGCCATAGGGGCAGTGCTTGCACTCTTTATCATTCTGCCTGGACCGTTGGTTGTGCTCTTCACGGCCTTGAGCGTCTGGCATTTCGGCCTCGGGCACGCCGATGGACAAAGGCCCCCGATTCCTCCTGAGGTGTGGCCGCAGGTGCGGGCGGCGGTGGCGCGAGGGGCTAGTGTGCTGGGCGTTCCCATGGCCTGTTGGCCTTTGGCCACGTCTCAAGTTGTGCTGGATCTCCTCTCTCTAGTGGGCACAGCGGCAACGCTCGATATGGCCGGGTGGTTTGCACCGACGGGCATTGGTCACGTGGGGATCGCGATGGTGGTGGTGGCCGCCTGTGCGTTGGCTGCCGAGGCGATCGCCACGCGGCATGTGCCCGGGGCGATGCGACGCTCGTGGGATACTCTTGTTGATCTCTCGATCATTGGACTGGTCGGCGTTGTGGCAGACCCTTTGTTTTCAATTGGATTTTACTTTCTTTTTTGGCACGCATGGCGACACATGCGACTCCTAGCATTTCCCGTGGCCCGGATTGGCACCTCTGATCCGGCGTCGCTTGGCCGCGCGCTGCTGCGACTGCATAGGGCTGCATTGCCGCTCTTGATTCCCACGTGGATCGCCCTGCTGAGTGGCTGGTGGCTGCTCTCGCCTCACCATACTGCTCGCGACTTAGCCATCCTGTCGCTGGCTGTCTACCTCGTTGTAACACCTTCGCACGACCTGCTTGTGGATCTGTTCCGCGTGAGGAGCCGGTCGGAAAGCATTCCGGGAGGGAATCGCCATCCTGATGTATTCTCTTTGAAAGTCCTTTGAAAGTCTCAACTCCCTCTCGCTCCCCATCAGCCTACACCTCATGCGTCGTACCGCTCGCCTGCTCGCCCTTCTAACGCTCGCAGCAGTGGCCGTCCCGTTGGTGCCATTCCTAGCATTCGGTGCACGGTTGGATCAGATGGTTGCTCGCGCGATCGATCCCCATCCGACGCCTGCGGTGATAGCGGCGATGGAGGTGGCCGTGCTGGCAGTCGATCTGTTGCTGCCTGTGCCGTCGAGCATGGTTGCCACGCTGGGCGGCGCCGAATTGGGAGTGGTGACAGGCACAGCCTGCGCGTGGCTGGGCCTGACGATCGGCGCGGTTGCTGGCTGGTGGCTTGGCCGGAGGGCCGCTGGACGCGCTTTGGAACGACTGGACCCGGCAGAACGTGCTGCACTCCAGCGACACGAGCAGCGGATCGGCCCGCTGCTGATTGTACTGACGCGGCCGCTGCCCCTGTTGGCCGAGGCAGCGTCATTGTTTGCCGGCGGTGCGGGCATGCGGCTGCGGGAATTTTTCCCAGCGGCCGCCGGCGGCAATTTTGCGATCGCATTGGCATGGAGTTTCGTGGGTGCCACTGGGCAGTCTTCCGAATGGCTACCGCTGGCCTTGGCAGCGTCGCTGGTGATCCCAGTCGTTCTAGCGTGCTTGGCCCTCCATGGGCCGGCGAAACACACCCCCGGAAATCCGCAGTTTTCCAACCCAAAAAATGGCGGGGATGACTTTTGAAACGGGCTGCTATGATCCCGCACTGATCAGGTACTGATTTGGGCCAAGCAAACGCCGATTGGTTCCCACAAATTCGTTCCCACAAGCAGTTTTGAGCAACCGAAACATTGATGCACACCCCAGAATTCAATATCCGTCACCGTGGGCCGATCCGAAGGCTCTACGACTGGGTGCTTTCGTGGGCCGACTCACCGCATGGGCTCACGGCACTGGCAGTGATTTCGTTTGCCGAAAGCTCTTTTTTTCCGATCCCTCCTGACGTTCTTCAGATTGCCCTGTCGGTGGCACGCCCACAGCGCAGCTTCCTCTACGCAGCGGTGTCGTCGGTGGCCAGCGTTGCCGGAGGGATTGCGGGCTGGGCGATTGGCTGGGGCTTGTGGCAATTCGTGGGGCCATTGTTTTTCGAGTATGTCCCCGGTTTTTCGCACGACAAGTTTGCTGCGGTAGAGTCGCTCTACAGATCCAATGCCTTTGCGGCGATTTTTACAGCGGCGTTCACGCCGATTCCTTACAAAATATTCACGATTGCCGCCGGCGTGTTTGGAGTGCCGCTGACCACGCTTGTGGTCGCCTCGGCGCTGGGCCGCAGTGCGAGATTTTTTATCGTGGCCGCGGTGATGCGTCTGTGTGGCCACCGCGCAAAAGACTTTCTGGAACGCTATCTGGAAGTGGTCACGGTTGTCCTGGGCGTGCTCCTCGTGGGCGGCTTTCTGGCGGTCCGCTGGCTTCTTCCGTGAGTTCTTCTGGAGCAACTCACGCACTCACGTTCACCGGCATCGAAGCCGAGATGGGCTGAGAGGGGCAGATCGTGCCGCTCAGCGTAAGGCTGCCACAGTACGATCAAAGATGGCATCAAACTCGCGGCGAGTGCGGCCTGTGATAGCTTGCACGTCGTCCACTAAAGCGTCGGGATGTGTGTAGCCCAGCAGGTGCGCCAGCGTTCGCTGCTCTTCGGCATCGGCAGGAAAATCGTGTCTATCGACGGCATCCAGGAGCCGCAGTCGGCCCTCGATGGCCCGCAGCGTGCGGTAGGACTTCTCCAGAAAGGCACACGGCTCATCTGCCAGATGGCCGGCCTCTCGCAGTGCCAGGAGGCCCGCCAGCGTTTCGGGCGTGCGGAGCCCCGACTCCCTGCCGCCGTGCACCAACTGCAGCATCTGCACGGCAAACTCGATATCCACCACGCCGCCGGGGCCTCGCTTGAGATTCGACGGACGCGCACCCTGTTCCATTCGAAAACGCATCTGCCGGATCGCCTCGACTTCATCGGCTGTCCACTGTCGGTCGTACGCGGCACTCGCCGCGATCTGCATGGCACGGGTGGCCGCAGCCCGCGAGCCAATGACAACCCTGGCCTTCACCAGCGACTGCCGCTCCCAGACGGACGCTGGGCCATCTGCTGCGAAGTACTTGGCGAAGTCATCCAGTCCCATTGCCGACGCGCCACTGCGGCCGCTGGGCCGCAGTCGTGAGTCGAGTTCGTAGAGCCTGCCTTGCGGTGTCAACGCATTGCAGACTTTGAGTGTGCGCTGAGAAAGCTCGCTGAAAAAATGGGCATTGGTCGTGCTCTCCGTGGAACGTCGCGACCGCCGCGTTGGAAATGAAATACCGTCGTTGTCGTAGAGAAAAACGATGTCGATATCGCTGGCATAGTTCATCTCGCGGCCACCGCACTTTCCCATCGCGAGCACGACAGCCCCAGCCCGCAATCCAACCGTTTCGCCCTGCCCGGCCATCGGCTCGCCGAGGCGTACAATCAGTTTCGCTTCCTCATGCGACACAATCATTCGCAGAATGGACACGGCGATGGCCGTTAACGCCGCAGTCGTCTGGCTCGCATCCAGCTTGCCGAGGATGTCTCGCACCCCCACTCGCAACTGTTGCGATGCCTTGAAGGCATACAAGATCGGGCCGATCTCGACAGCCCCTTTGCAGAGTTCTTGAAGGTTTGATTCCAGCGATTCTGGACTGGGCAGTTGCTGGATCACCAAACTATCCAGCAGTTCGTCGATCATGCCAGGATTGCGAATGAGCAGTTTGGCCAGAAACGGGCTAGACGAGCAAAGCCGCACAGTCAGATCCAGCGACGCTGGATGAAAGCTGAACAGTTCCCAGAGCATTCCTTTGCCGCCGAGCGAATGGCTCACGCTGCCAAGATTTAGGAGCGTGGCGTCGGGATTGGGCGTGCGGGCGATGGCTGCCAAGAGTCGCGGTGCGATTGCGGCCAGAAAATGCCTGCACCGCCGGGTGGAAAGAAATCGCACCTGCTCTTCGCCAAGCGATACCAGTGCGCGGGCGGCCGCCGGAATATCCCGGAAGCCGTGGCGCGAGAGCACCTCATGCACAAATGCATCCGAGGGTTCTGGATCCAGAACGAGATCCACTTCAGGTTCTGGCGCATGTTCGTCCGGAAAAGCATCGTGCAAAAGGTGATCGAGAATCCGTCGATTGATATCGGTGGCCTCGGCCAGATCGGCCTGAAATCGCCGAACGGCCCCAGGCTCCCGGCCGTAGCCGCTGCGGACTGCAAGCCGGGCGAATTCGACGGGCGACGCTGGTATCAGATGTGTCTGGCGATCGTAGAGAATCTGCAAGCGGTGCTCGACTGTTCGCAAAAACGTATAGGTGCGTTCTAGGATTTCGCGTTCTTGGTCGGTAAGGGCACCCGTTTCTGCCAATCGGCGAATCGCCTCCAAGGTGTTGGCTGTGCGTACTCTGGGGGTGTCACCGCCGTTTAAGAGTTGCAGGAACTGAATTGTAAACTCGATATCCCGAATGCCACCTCGGCCTGTTTTCAAGTCGGCATCCTGGATGCCCTCGCGGATAGCGTGCTGTTCGATCCGCCGCTTGAGTGCCTTGATGCCGCTGATGTCGGCCCGGGAGAGCCAGCGGCGGTACACCCACGGCTCCAACTCTTTCAGCAGCCGATTTCCGAGCGACTCGTCGCCGGCCACTGCTCTGGCCTTGACCCACGCCTGCCGCTCCCAGGTACGGCCAGACTGATCGAAATACTGCAGCGTGGCATCGAGCGACAAGCATGCCGGGCCTTGCACGCCATGCGGCCGCAGTCTCAGATCAACTCGGTAGGCAAAACCCAAATCTGTTGGCTCGGCCATCAGACGCACAGCTTCCCGCACCGCCCGCTCAAAAAACTCTTGATTGCTGCAGGGCTTCGGCCCCTCCACCTTGCCGTCGGCCGAATAGACGCAGACCAGATCGATATCGCTTGAGTAGTTCAATTCGCTGCCGCCGAGTTTGCCGAGCGCCAGCACCGCCAGCGTGGCCCGTTGGCCATCAGGTCCGCGGGGAATTCCCCGCAGGATTTCGAGGCGTGCGACAGCCACTCGTACTGCGGCCTGCACGATGAGATCGGCCACGTGGGAAATCTGCGAAACAACGGTTTCCAGCCGCTGCCCGCCCACGGTATCTCCATACGCAATCCGGAGCGTTTCCCGCCGCTTGAACCGTCGGATCGCGCGCATTGCGGCGTCTGGATCGGTGGCAGCCGCCATCTCCGTGGCCAGCGTTGCGGCCAACGAGGCGGAGCTTTCCGGTCGCCCCTGCCCGATCCGCACCTGTTCCCACGCTTCCGGATCACCGATCACTAATTCCGCAAGATATGGGCTGGCTGAAAAAATCTTTAGCAGAATCTCGAGTGCCTGTGGATCGCGCTGAAAAAGTGTGCCGGTCGAGAGCGGGCTGCGAACGTTGCAGATAAATCGTTCGATCGCCACGAGCACTCGGTCTGGGTCGCTCACATGGGGCAAGAGATGCGCGAGTTGTGTGCACAGAAATGCCAACAGGTCTAGCGTGAGTCCGTGGACTGACAGCCCCACGAGCGACCGAGAAGCCGCATGCGGATCGTCCAGCCCCACAGCCCGCCCCCACTCGGCAGCCGCGAGCGGATCATCAAGCAATCGCCGCATACCGTCCACTGAAAGCAATGGAAGATCGACGCTTTTTTCGGGCACATCACACCCCCGGTGGAACGCTCGGTTGCGAGGGCAAGGCAGTGCTTGCCAGAGCGATGTCGTAGAGTTGTTGGGTGTAGAGTTGCGTTGAACGAACTGGTGGCTGGCCGCTTTGTTCGCTCGACGGAACTCTTTCCGTCGGCAAAGAGCCCTCGGTTTCCAACGCATCCAGCGGCACGGCATCTGCCAACCCATCAGCTACAACTCCAGTAAGCGTCCACGCGCTAGCGGAGGTGATGTTGGTATCGATCAGCCGGCCGATAAGCCGAGGCGGCCCGTCAAACACAACGATCCGATCGCATGCTGTGCGGCCGGTGAGTTGGGCCATACCGCTGGGGCTCGGAGCCGACTCGCGTTTTTCTTCCCACACAGAAGGGCCCTCAACAAGCACCTGCTGACGCGTGCCGACAAACGACAGATTACCAGCAAGGCTCACATCGGCCTGCGCCTCCATCAGCAGTTGAAGCCGTACTTTCTTGATCGCTTCGGGCACATCGTCGGCCTGTCGCTCAAAAGCCTTGGTACCAGGGCGAGGGCTGTATTTGAAGATGAAGCTGGTTTTGAAGTCGGCTGTCTGCACGAGATCTAGGGCGAGCTGAAATTCTGCGTCTGTCTCGCCGCAAAAGCCAACGATAAAATCGCTCGTCACCGCAGCATGCGGCAACGCTTCCCGTACGCGACCGAGCATCTCCATGTATTCGCCAATCGTGTAGCCTCGCTTCATCCGCGCGAGTACCGTATCGGAGCCGTGCTGCGCAGGCACGTGTAGAGAGTGGCAAACCTTCGGTAGATCCCGCACCGCTGCGATGAGGTCGTTTGTCATATCACGAGGATAATTCGTCACAAACCGAATCCGATCTAAGCCCGGCACTCCGTCGAGTTGTGCGAGCAGATCGGCCAGTCGCGTGGTCCGGTCACCCTCGGTCCACCGGTAGCTGTTGACCGTCTGGCCGATGAGCGTGATCTCGCGGCAGCCCTCGGCCACGAGTTTGTGTGTCTCGGCCAGGATGGCCTCTGGTGGACGCGCCTGCTCTGGCCCCCGCACCTGCGGCACGACGCAAAAGGCGCAGAATTTGTCGCAGCCCGTCTGCGTCCGCACGAATGCCTGAAACGGCGTCGGCCGCATCGTGGGATCGCGATCGGGATCGTAGCTTTCAAAACTTCTGGCCACGGTGTCGCGGCTGCCTGCCTTGCGGCCTAGGCTCACTTCCAGCCGTGGGCCTCCGCCGGCCAGAATCCCATCCACGAGGGCCGGCACCTGATGCAACTGCCCAGGCCCGACAACCAGATCCACCCACGGGGCGCGTTTCCGAATCAGTGCTTGATCTTTCTGGGCCATACAGCCCAGCACGCCCACCACGAGCCCGGGCCGTTCTTGCTTTGCCAGCCGGATCCGACCCAGCGCCGAATAAATTTTATCTTCGGCATGCTGTCGCACGCTGCAGGTGTTATAGAAGATGGCATCGGCATCGGCAGAGGTCTTGGCCATCTCCCAGCCCGTTCGGCGCAGTGCCGCCACAACTAGCTCGCTGTCGAGCACGTTCATCTGGCATCCGACTGTTTCGATCCACAGTTGCTTGGGCATGGATCCGATTCTAATGATCACCATGACACACTTTCAACGTGTCATGTGGTTTGGCTTCACGTGTTGCCACACGTTTTCCATTCGGCTCATTCCGTTGAGCCGCTGCCCAGAATCGCCCCTGGCAGAAGACTGTGACCCCGCAGAAACTCCGCCGCCGACATGCTGCGACGACCTTCTGGCACCAGCCGACGAATCACTAGCGACGTGCCCTCTCCGCAGGCCACTACGATGCCATGGTCGCCTACTGCCAGCACGGTGCCTGGCCGGCTATTCGACGCTGTTTCGGCCACTTCAGCCACGTCCACATCTTCGAGCACCAGCCGCAACGGCGGATGGCCAGTGTTGCGGCCGGAAAGAAACGTCGCGATCCGCGGCCATGGATCCATCGCTCTTTGCATCCGTTCAATGCGAACAGCAGGTAGCGACCAGTCTACGATTCCATCGGCCTTTGTAAGACGGGGGGCGCGGGTGGCATGGAGTGAATTTTGTGGAGTGCCAATCGTATCGTCCGAACTTGGATCGGCCTGAGTGTCGGCTGCGCCGAGCGATCTGGCCGCCTGCAGTCGTTCGATTGCTTCAAGCGTCGCACCGGCGCCCAGTTCGGCCAGCAGGTGTTCCAGTTGCGCGGCCGTCTCTCGCGGATAGACAGGCGTGGCGCGGGCCACAAGCACGGCGCCAGCGTCGAGCGTGGGCGTCATGCGGATCACGCTCACTCCCGTGATCGGGTCTCCTTCTAAAATTGCCCACTGCACAGGCGCCGCGCCGCGGTGTCGAGGCAGGAGCGAGCCGTGCAGATTGATTCCGCCGTAGGCCGCGGTTCCAAGCACGCTAGGCGAGAGGATCTGCCCGTAGTCGCACACTACAAGCAAGTCCGGGGCCAGCCGCTGGATCGCTTCAACGGAGGCGTCGTCGTTGACTCGCTCGGGGTCCAGCACGGATAAACCCGCTGCCAGGGCCGCCTCCCGGAGCGGATTGGTGGGCGGTCGACGGCCTGGGGCCGCTCGGTTGGGCCGCGTAACGACGCCCACAATCTCATGTGGCGATTGCACTAATGCCTGGAACATGGGCACCGCAAACGGCCCTGTGCCCATCACTACAATCCGCAGTGGCTGGATGTTTCGTTTGGCGATCTCTGGGATGGCAGTTGCGTGCATGGGTGTCACGCATGTGCGTTGGGGCCATCGCAGCGATCTGCTTCAAGCCGGTCCAACCGGGCCAGCAGCGACTTGCTTGCTGGCAGTTCCCCTCGCGACTGCCGGCCTTCAAACACCTCGCGGAAAGTCTCTAAAGAGCGACGTGCCTCCAAGGCAGCGGCTTCCGGCAGCCGATCGGTAAACAGCCGGCCCTCCAGATGGTCGAATTCGTGTTGCACCACGCGGGCAAGCATGCCATCCAGATCCAGATGAATCGGCGTGCCGTCGAGCGACCATGCATCGATCACCACTCGCTCCGGCCGACGCACATCCATTCGCAGTCCCGGCAGACTCAAGCAGCCTTCTTCCTGCACCGCAGTCCCGCGAGGGCGGCTGAGCGATGGATTGATAAAGACCAGTTCCTCGCCCGCGTCGCAATGCGCCTCCAGATTCACAATGAAGAGCCGGTAGGGAAGCGCCACCTGATTGGCTGCCAGCCCAATGCCAACCGACTCGTACATGATCTCAAACATCTGCTCGACAGCTTCGCACACGGCATCATCGATTCGCACCAACCGCCGAGCCGGTCGCAGCAGAGCTGGATGGGGATACTCCACCAACTGCAACGGTCCCAGTGGCTCTGGAATCCGTGACTCGGAGGCCAGCGGGATTCCTGTGGCGGCGGGCTCAGCGGGTTGTGAAGTCGTTGTGTCCATGAAAACCCTTCGCGATTTTTCGCCAGAGTGGCCGGTTGCCACAAGGATCGTATCATACCCACATGGCAACGCTATCGCCGCTCTTACACATCTGTGAACCCCCAGCCACTCCCCGCGAGGCAGGCCATGGCTTCCCGATCGCGGGCTCTGAAGCCCCCTTTGCCATCCAAGTGTTTTTCGATGGCGACTGCCCGCTGTGCATGCGGGAAATCAACATGCTGCGTCGGAGAGATGCTGGGCAACGGATTCGTTTTACCGATATTGCTGCGACCGATTTCGATTCCGAAGCGACCGGCAAAACATTCGAGCAACTCATGGCCGAGATTCACGCTCGGCTGCCGGATGGCACGTGGGTCATCGGCGTGGAGGTGTTTCGCCGGCTCTACGCAGCCGTCGGCTTGGGGTGGCTGATGGCCCCAACGGCTTGGCCCGGGATCAAGCAACTGGCTGACGTGGGCTACCGCATATTTGCCCGCAACCGCCTGCGACTCACGGGCCGCTGCCTCCCGAACGGATCCTGCCGGATTCAGAAAAGCTGAACGGGATCGTCGAACAAGCGTAGGATGGCGTTGCCATGCAATCCTCTACGCACCCTGCCGCGGCCATGCCCAACTGGTTTGATCCAGCCGTACTCGTCGCCACCTGCGGCGGCATCGGCAGGATTCCATTTGCGCCAGGCACGTTCGGCGCCGCAGTTGGCGTGTTGATCTCCGCGCTGTTGGGCAATTTGCTGGCTCCAGCCACGAGCGGGCTGGCCCTTTCGACGGCCTCCGCCACGGCCGTTGAAGCCCTCGTGTTGATGGTGATCAACGTGGCGGGCATCCCGTTGTGTTCGTTGGCCGCTAGCCGTCTTAGCCGCGGCAGCGATCCCGGAGCGATTGTTTACGACGAGATGGCAAGCCTGCCCCTCGGGCTTCTGGTTGTGCCTGCGGCGGCTCGATCGCCTGTGCTCTTGGTGCTGGCGTTCCTGCTGCACAGGCTCTTCGATATCACCAAGCCTTTTCCGTGCCGCCGGTTGGAACATCTGCCTGCTGGACTGGGTATTATGGCAGACGACTGGGGGGCGGCCGTTTGGATGGCTGCCTCGCTCTGGGTTGCCCGCTGGGGCGGTTTGGTGTGAGAGTCTCTTAGGAACACTGCAGGCTCACCGGCGAAGCATCGCGGAATATTTTCCATGCGTGTACTGCTCATCGATCATGGCTGCTGCGACCTGCCCAACACTCGCGTGCATGCCTTTCGCCACCTGCTGGCGCGACGTGGCGCCGTCGCAATGGCCTGTGGTCCTACGTCTGTCTCCAGCCTTGAATCCGACAAGCCAGGATTGCAGGGAATCCATCTCCACGATATCGCTGCGGCCAACATGCTCTTTTTGGAAGCCGTTCGCAACGGCTCGCCGCAATCTTTTTTGGATGCAGTCGCCACTCTTTCGCCGAGCCTGCTGGGGTTGGTGCGAGAAGCGGCCAGGCAGGCTATCGCCGAAGCCGTCGACCTCTTCACTCCCGATGTCATCTTCGTCATGCACGCGGGCATTCTGGCCGAACTGGCGATTGAAACAGGCGTGCCGATGGTCGTTCATGTGGCGATCTGCGATCTGAACGCCGCGGCCCACGCAGAACCGCTGCGAGATTTGGTAGCCGCCTCGCTGGGCTCAGCCGAAATCGTGATCGCAACTGATGCCCCTACGGCAGATCTATTGAGGCACCAGTGGCTCACTCCAGAGATGGAGATGGATGCCCGTGATTCCAACGCACGCGACGACTTCTGCATCCAAGTGTGGCCGCTGGACTTTGAATCTGCCGACGCCATTCTCAAGGCCTGCATGCACTCTCTCAACCGTCGCTAGGCTGAAGGGATCGCATGCGTGCAGCATGGCGGGCAGGCTGGCTCACTGGTCCTTACTGCTGCGGCTGAGAAGTTTGGCCCAGCAGGTGGTCGATCTGTCCCGAGACAACCGCGTGGGCAAAAGCATCGTGATCCCGATAGACGGCTTGGCTTGTCAGTTGCACCACCCAGTTGTGCACCAGCGGCGTGATTGTCACGACGGTGCGACCGTGCTGGCTGGCCTCCCACATCTCGATTGCCGTTCCCATCGACGCCTCCGGCACGTAGGCAATGACGAGATCAAAGACCCGGCACATTTCCACGTGCCGCACAAACACATCCCTCGCCTGCCGCCGATCGTAGCCGACGGAAGTGGCGTGGTTGGCAAATGGGTCGTAGACTTCGGCCTCGGGCCAATGGTTCTGGACGAGGTCGCGAAGCGTGTCTCGATACGTTTGATCGTGCACCAGTGCCGCAACGTGTGAGCCCTGCATGATTCCCGCCAAAAATATCCGCATGACCATTCCCTTCAAAAAGATACCGGTGACAAAGATGCCCGTCCAGAAAAAGAAACAGACTGCGAAAAACAAAACCGCACAAGCCTCCCGCAAAGCCTCGCTCAAGCAGGCCCAGCACGCAACAGCTATAGGTGCTCTCGCCCCCCACTTGATCCAGCCCGACCTGGCCGTCGCGCGGCGAGTTGTGCTCGACCTGCTCGGCATCCAAGGCGTGTCGGGGCACGAAAAAGAAGTGGCTGATCGCATCTGCCAGTGGCTGCTCGAAGCGGGATGCCCCAAGAGTTCGATTTCCTTTGACTCCGCGCACACCCGCACGCCGTTGAAGGGCAATGTCGGCAACCTCATCGTGAAACTACCCGGCACGCTGCCGGGATTGCAGTCGGCGCCTCGCCGGCTCTTGATGGCCCACATGGATACAGTGCCCGTATGCGTGGGTGCCAAGCCCGTAGTGGTCGGCAGATATATTAAGAGCGAGGATCCCACCACGGGCCTCGGCGCCGACGATCGGGCGGGCGTGGCCGTCGTGCTCTCGACGGCAATTCAGATTCTGCGCAGCAATCTGCCCCACCCGCCTCTAACGTTCTTCTTTGCGATCCAAGAAGAGGTCGGCCTGTGGGGGGCGAGGTTTGCTCGTGCCTCAGACCTTGGCAAGCCTCAGTTGGCGTTTAATTTCGACGGTGGGGCCGTTGAGAAAATTACGATTGGGGCCACCGGCGGCTACCGTCTCGACATCGCAATCGAGGGCATTCCGAGCCACGCCGGAGTGTCGCCCGAGAAGGGCGTTTCGGCAGTGTCGATTGCGGCGATGGCGATCGCTTCGCTGATCAAAGACGGCTGGCATGGTTTGGTTGTCAAAAACGGCAAGCGAGGCACCAGCAACGTGGGCGTGATCCACGCCGGATCGGCGACCAACGTCGTGGCTGATTCAGCCACGTTGCGGGCAGAGGCTCGCGGCCACGACCCCGCCTTTCGGAAGAAAATCGTGAAAGCCATCGAAGCGGCGTTTCAGAATGCCGCCAAGCAGATCAAAAATGTCAAAGGCCAAAGGGGACGCGTCACGATCAACAGCATTCTGGACTATGAGGCGTTTCGGCTCAACGAAGCCGAGTCCTGCGTCAAAGCCGCGCAGGAAGCTGTTGCCGCGATCGGTCTCGAGCCGAGGCTCGATGTTTCCAACGGCGGTCTCGACGCCAACTGGATGGCCGCCAACGGCATTCCCACCGTCACGCTTGGCTGCGGCCAGATTGATATCCATACCACGCGAGAGCAACTGGACCTCAACGCCTTCGAGGCTGCCTGCGCCGTGGCGCTCCGGTTGGCCACAGGCTCAACGGCACAGCATGGGCGTTGACGCGAGTCGGCGCAATCTCGTACTCGAAGCGGCGGCTTGACCCGCCCCCGGCGGCTTGCTGCCGCGCCGAAATAGGAGCCATACGGGTTCGATCTTTTTTTCTCCGGCGGCGGCCTTACACTCGGTCGAGAGCCTCAGTGGAAAGGAGTCCTGCCTGTTTATGCCCACTCAGCCAAACGACTCGCCGCGCGCCGCGCATTCGTCTCAGCCATCCGTGCAATCGGCGTCAGCAACGCCCTCGGGGCCGCTCTTGATGGATCGCGTGCATCAGGGCGATTGTCTCGACCTGCTGGCCCGAGTGCCCGCCGGCACGGTGCACCTAGCGTTTGCCGACCCGCCATTTAATATCGGCTACGACTACGACGCGTACGATGATCGCCGTTCATCAAACGACTATCTCGGATGGTCGAAGCAATGGATGTCGGAAATGCAACGGGTGCTTCGCCCCGACGGCACGTTCTGGCTGGCAATCGGCGACGAATATGCTGCCGAGCTAAAAGTGATGGCCACGCGTGAGTTGGGGTTCACCTGTCGCAGTTGGGTGGTCTGGTACTACACGTTTGGCGTCAACTGCAAGCAGAAGTTCAGCCGCTCCCACGCGCATCTGTTTCATTTTGTACGAGACCCGTTGTCGTTCACGTTCAACACGGAGGCCATCCGGGTACCCTCGGCTCGCGAACTCGTCTACGGCGACAAGCGGGCCAATCCCGCCGGCCGGCTACCAGATGACACATGGATTTTGCGACCGCAGGATCTGCCAGAAGGATTTTCTGCCGAAGAAGATACGTGGTACTTCCCGCGGGTGTGCGGCACGTTCAAAGAGCGGTCGGGCTGGCACGGTTGCCAGATGCCAGAGCAACTGCTCGGGCGGATCATTCGCGCGTGCAGTCGCGAGGGCGAAGTGGTACTCGACCCCTTTGGCGGCAGCGGCACCACGCTGGCGGTGGCCAAGAAACTCGGCCGGTCGTTTCTGGGATTTGAGTTGTCGGAGGCCTATGCGGAGCGAATCAACCAGCGTCTGGCGGCCATTCACTCGGGCGATCCGCTGGACGGGGCTGCCGAGCCGCTCAAAAGCGTGCCGGCCACGAAAGACGGCAGGAAGCTCGAAGACGCTCAGAGAAACCTCTTTTCTCGAGCCAGCGGTCGAATCAAGAAGTCGGGCAGGCCTGGCTGAGGGAAAGCGTGTTATCCGCCCGTGGCCCCGGTGAGGTTCCTCTTGTTTTGACACACCCCTTCATGATCGAATCCGATCCTCGAACACCGTTCTCAACGTTCTGAATTCCCCCATCCGTGGCCCCTTTGGAAACCCGCAATGAAGTACGGACTGAATCTTTTGCTCTGGACAGATCGCATGCACGACAAAATGGTGCCGGTCGTGGAACGCATCAAGGCCATCGGCTACGACGGCATTGAGATACCGATTTTTGAACTCAACGAAACATTGCACAGCCAGTGGGGCCAGCGACTGGATTCGCTCGGCCTCGAACGTACGGCCGTGACGGTCCGTGGGGCTGGCGACAATCCGGTGAGTCCTTCGGCAAGCGTCCGCGCATCTGCAGTGGATGCCATGAAACGCACGCTCGACTGCTGCCGCGCCGCCGGCGTGAAAACCCTCTGCGGGCCAACTCACTCGGCCATTGGCGAATTCACGGGCAAAGGACCGACCGCCGACGAATTCAAGTGGGGCGTCGATACGATGCGGCAGGTGGCCGACCATGCGGCCCAAGCTGGCGTGACGATCGCCGTGGAATATCTCAACCGCTTTGAAAACTATTTTCTCACGAGCGTGGAGCAGACGGTGGCATTCATTCAGGCGGTAGACCACCCACACGTGCGGATGATGTACGACACGTTTCACGCCAACATCGAGGAGAAAGACCTCACCGCGGCGATCCATGCGGCGGCTCCGTTGACGGTGCTTGTGCACATCTCTGAAAACGACCGGAGCATTCCGGGCACCGGTCACGTGCACTGGAACGAAACCTTCGATGCACTCAAGAGCGCCGGCTACAACGGTTGGATGGTTGTGGAGGCGTTTGGGCAGGCGCTTCCAAACATCGTGGCGGCCACAAAAATCTGGAGGCAGATGTTTTCCTCGGAAGACAAACTGGCCGTCGACTCGCTGGCTTTTATGAAAGCCAATGTTGCAGCTCGCTGGAAGGAGGGCGTCTTCTGATGGCTCAAAAAAAGCCACAGCGGCAGACGCAGTCGGCGGCCCTGACAGCAGCCAAGGCCAAGTCGGCCGGACAGGCTCCGGCGGAAGCACAAGCCTCACCGGCGGCGGGACAGGGCGGCTTCCACGCCCCGCCTGCCGATGGCGGCCTCTCGATTGACAGGCTGGCCCAAGCTTTTGCGGCGATGATGGGCACAGGCGATCCTTACGCCGCCGGTGATGCGCAGGCTCCCGCCGTCGACGTCGTTCACGTGGATGCGTCGCTGGACCTAGACGATGCCGCATTCAACGCCGATGACAACGACGCATCCTGCCGCGTCAGCCCCATGACGATCTTTGAGTCGCTTCTCTTTGTGGGCTTGCCTGGTGGCGAACCGCTCACAAGCCGCAGGGTGGCCGGCCTGATGCGTGGCGTGCGTCCGCAAGAGATCGACGAGCTGGCCGAGTCGTTGCGGATGAGCTATCTGGCCAACAACTGCCCCTACGAAGTGGTCTCCAAGGATTCGGGCTGGGTGATGCGGCTGCGGGCCGAGCACTCGCAGTTTGGCGCGGTGCTGGAATCGCGTGCGCGTATGGTGCGGTTAGATGCCGAAGCGATGGACGTGTTGGCAGTAGTGGCGTGGAACCAACCGGTGGCTCGCAACA
>Ga0114978_10000521_pt1 | contig 32711 bp, 59 predicted proteins | sample S_140212_EF_Meta_FD_87027 | JGI IMG/M metagenome (GOLD analysis project Ga0114978, IMG submission 87027) | Freshwater microbial communities from Lake Simoncouche, Canada to study carbon cycling - S_140212_EF_MetaG | ecosystem: Environmental > Aquatic > Freshwater > Lake | place: Lake...
CAAGGAACAGTTTCATTCAGCGGAACAATCAGTGTGCCAATGTCAGAAATTGCTGACTTTGACTTAAGCAGTGTCACGATTGATGTTGACTTAAGTTCATATGACTATGAAGCAGATTTAAATGTAGACGATGTCTCATTAGAGGACCACTACTAAATTTGATAGGGGGCTATCAACACTGGCCACGGTACAGCCAGTATAAATAAGGGGCCAAAGATCCTGAGCATGATTGAAAACTGCTCTAAAAACCCGAGGGGCCCGAAATGTCCGTTTTATACCATTTAAGAAGGTTGTCCTATGTTCCCCAATCCTACTTGACATTGTCAGTCATGACTGCTAGAATTAGTTAAAACAATCGAAAGGGAAAAAATGGCTCATGAATTAGAATCTCAAAATGGCGCAATTAGTTTTGCATCATTTCGTGAACCTGCGTGGCATGGTTTAGGAACTGTGTTTACTGAAGAAAAAAATACTAACGAAATGTTAGTTGCTGCTAATCTTAATGGATGGAATGTTCGTCTTGAAGATATGCCAATCCCATCACACCTAACTAGCGACAAGGCATACCAATATGTTGTTCGCACAAATCCCACAACTGATACACAAACTGATGTTTTGGGTGTTGTTGGTGAGCGTTATCATGTTTTACAAAATGAAGATTTATTTTCATTTGGTGATAACATTCTTGATGGTGGCGGTCGTTGGGAAACTGCTGGCTCAATCAAGGGTGGTCGTGTAGTATTTGGCTCTCTTGCATTAGAGCGTGAAACTGTATTAGACCCTAATGGTGTTGCAGATAAGGTAAAAACTTATTTACTTATTAACACATCACATGATGGCTCAATCGCTATTCAAGCAAGCATAACACCTGTTCGTGTTGTGTGCGCTAACACTCTTAATCTTGCATTGAATCGCACACGCAAGAAAGATGGCGTTAAGCAATCATTCAAGATTCGTCATACACAAACTGCTAATGGTAAAGTGCAAATTGCTCGTGAAACTTTAGGCATGGCTAATAAGTATATGGATGAATTTGACAAGATGGCACATGCCATGATTTCAAAAGAAATCTCCGCAAAAGATTTCAATGACATTATTCTTGCAGCATATCCAAAGCCTGAAAAAGATGCTAAGGGTGCAATCAAGAAATGGGAAAACAAAGTAGATATGATTAACGATATTTACACTGGCGAATTTAACGGAATGATTGCTGGTAATGCGTGGGGTGCTTTCAATGCACTAACTGAGCGTTTAGACTGGTATCGTTCTGCTCGTGGTGGTTCTAATGAATCAATGCTTGCAGCAGCAAGTGGATTTGATGCTGCTACCAATGCAGAAAAAAATCGCTTACTAGATGTTGTGCGTAATACGCTACAATTAGTTTAGTAAATAAATCCTGAGCAAGATTTAAAACTGCTCTCTGGTCCCATAGATCAATTGGTTAGATCGTTACCCTGTCACGGTAAAGGCTACGGGTTCAAGTCCCGTTGGGATCGCAGGCGGGGCCGAGTGCAACAAAAATGTTATTTATTTTTCTATTACGTAGCACTTGATTTTTTCCCTGAAACTTGGTATTATTTATATATGACCCTAAATGTAGAAATATATGAAATGAACTATGCCTGCTCTCCTGGTGGCGTTGACTGTTGGGAAGCAACTATTCAAGGATATGGAACCAGTACTACTGTATCTGACTTCAAAACTGCGGGGGATGCCCTCAATTATGTTATTGACAAACACCCTAGCGAAATGTTAGAATTAACTGTAACGACCCTTCAAACCTACGAAAAGGTATATTCATGAGAACCGTAGACAAACTAAGAGCAATAACTGTTGGAAACCTTGTAGATGAAATCTATAATGATAATTACTCTCACCTAGAGTTTATGGATAATATGGGTGGAGATTGTGATTGTGTTATTCACACTACCCTTGAAACTATCCTAGAATATTGGGAAGTTAAATAATGCTAGGATACACACAAAAAGATTTAGCAGACATGACCTATGGAGTATGGCAAGCGGACCTGCTTGTTAATGCAGATGAGAATCCTGCAATCCATAACTATCTAGTTAAGGCTCATGATTTCCTACAAGGCCTATGGGCAGAAGGGTACTTTGACAATGCCTATGATGTGTGAGGAGTGTAAGTGCTCCATATGGCTAGAGAATAAGCCTGATGGAACTAGGACATATGGTGGTTGTGAGAATGGATGTTCTTGTTGCAATGACGACCCTGAAGTTCAAAAGCCAAGGTTTAATTGGGTAAGATACACCTTTGTTTGTGACCCTGATGAATGTGACTCTCTTCTTGAATTTACCGCCAGGGATGGGTATGGCTTCCCAAATGGGGTAGTTAGAATGAACTGCCCTTGTGGAAGAGAAATGTTATATATTGGTGTTGAAGACATTAAGGGAACCTTTTACGAACCTGTGATTAAGGTCACATCTCCAAAGGTTGTCAAAATCAACTCTAACCCCTATAATTAGTATTAAGACACTAAAGAAGGAGACCCTGAATGCAAAACTTTATTGAGTTATCTGAGGAAGAATGGTTTAATACATATAAGCCAATTCCTAATCATATAGATAATAATGCTTCTTTTCAAATTGAAGACGGCGTTGGCTATATGTTTGAGACATATGGTGATGAGTTAGAGTTTGTTAAATCTCATGACCCTTCCTATATCTGGATGTATGGTGACGGAGACGACGGCGGTTCTTATATCTGGAATGGCTGGCATATCGTTAATAGGATTGGGTACTTTGTTACTGAAGTTCCTTGTCCCCCTGACACAACCATTCAAATCCAAATAGGTGAATCACCTGAAGAGTGCCCTAAGTGTGGGGTATACATATATGACCCTGAAGAAGACGACCATGAATGTGAGGAAGAGTAATGCATACACTGCACTGGATAGCCGTAAAAGCAGAGAGCAAGCAAGAAGCCTTTGACACTGTCTCTCTTAGTCTATTGCCAAGCGATGAGGGATATCGTATTGCTGATTGGACTGATTGGCATGTGGTTGGTGGAGGCCGCTGGAGTGAAACCCCATATGAAGATTCACAGAACATGATCATTTCATATGCTGAGCAGCCTGATGAGTTTATGAAAGTACTATCAGACATCAAGCAATATCGTATTAAGTACATGAATGAAAAATTGGTGAAACTTGATAGTGCATTTGATAAACTTAAATCAGATATCGTTGATTATATTAGTAATGATTGTAGGCTAGAAAATGACAGGGAGTTTGATTTTTCTCGCTGGGAGATCAAAGAGGCCATTACTATGCTAAGCAGTGAGTGGACACCTGATAGTGGGTTTTACGATCACAGTGAATTTACCTCCAAGTTTCAGTATCTAGAAGAGCGACTTGACAAACCTGAAGAGGCTAAGTTACACTATCTAGTACCAGTAGACTTTCATTTCTAAGGAGACCCAAATGAAACAATATATAGTTTCTCTAAGCATTGGAGACAATGTTGACATTGCGGTAAACGCAAATGATAAGGAGCAAGCATTCAATATCGCTCAGGATATTGTTTATGATAGATATAAAATACTAGAGGACAATACGCCAACTGGGCTTGGTTATGTATTTCTTAACGAAACCATTGAGGAGACCAACTAATGGCAAGATGGGAAGTTGAAGTAATATTTGAGCCCACAGGCGATTATATGAATTTTGAATATGAAACTGACAATGAAGATGAAGACAGCATCTTTAATGAAATTAGTAATCAACTGTCAATCGTACCCAATCTAATAGAAAAGAATGAGGAAGAATAATGGGAGCACGCATTAATTTTATATTTAGAGACCGTGAAGACGGGCCTGCAGTAGTACTATATAGCCACTGGGGTGAGACTGAATGGCAGCGGGACCTAGCAATGGCTCTGGAGCATTCAAAGCCTAGATGGGAAGACACATCCTACTTTACACGTATGATGATTAGTTATCTTATTCAAGATGAAATATTAGGGGAAACAGGGTTTGGTATTTTTGCTATTAATGATATCACTCAGGACCTAGGGGATGACTCTGTAATCATTGACATGACAAATAAAACTATCATGAGCAATGTGGCAGTTGATTGGAATAATTTTGTAAAGGCCTATTCACCTAGCAGCCTTACCGCTGTGTAGGTATCATCCGCAAAGGGTAGGGGTCACCTAATGCGATAGGTGGGGGGCGGTTGTGGGACTTGCCCTCCACCACTTAATTCTGTATAATGAAAGGAACTATGAGAGTATCTGCCAATGAAAGAGTTGCTAAAAAGATACTAGACCTGCTAGATTATTGGGAACTAGGTGAAGATGAAGTTGGAAGATATTTGGCACGCCTTGCACCAAAATCTTTATGGGAAAAGTTGATGTTAATGCTAGACCATGCTATACTTGAACGAAACGAACAAGAGGGGATAAAAAGTCTTGACGACCTTACCGCAGACGAAGATAAAGATTTTATCTGAGTTATGGATGAAATATAGAGATGAAGAAGCCTTTGAGGAGTTCTTTGACTATAACGATATAGGACTTCCATTAGCATACTTTATTGACTCTGAAATTGTAGATCCCTCTCCAAGAGCAGACTTATATCTATCAGAATCATTTGATATGCTTCTTGCTTCTCTGGAATTAGAGGATGCAGGATTTGAGAACTTGGACTCTATGTTAGATAGTTCTAGTACTTATGACGGCTCCCTGTAAAGGGCGTCGCCTCGGTGCATCTTTTATCAAACCATCATATTACGACAGATCTCAAAAAATCGTGGAACTTTTTAACAAACCTTAAAACCTTATTACGATCCAAACCTTTCTATCCCCAAACCTGATATAATAATTATATGCCAAACCCTACATCTCCAAAACAAACCAAGTGTTATTATTGTGATAATGACTCTATCTTTTACTCTGATATAGATGGTTTATCTATAGAGGTTTGTAGGGTTCACTTTAAGTATATGTATGTTGGTTGATCCCCCGCCAAAAAATAATGTTATAATGATGATATGAGTCCCCGCCACTTTTCAAAAGCAATGTTCCGCCGTCAGTCTCAAAAAGAAAGAGAGATGGAAGCGGCAATAGAGCACGCAATTTCCTTTGCGTTTTCCCCAGTGATGCACCCAGTAAAAACGTGGGGCAATTTGAAGCGGGTATTTAAAAGATACCGCAGACAATCTGAATCATAATACTACCCTATATAAAACCTTAATCTTTTCAAACCTTTTTATATTTTTTATTACGATATTCGAATTTATTTCCCAGAAATCCTATGGTTTTAAAGGTTTTTTATTATTTTTTTATATGCTTTTTGGGCTTGACAAACCATTATATCTGGGATATAATCTGGCTATGAGGCATATAAGGTTTGATGGTTTGATGGTTTAAAGGTTTGATGGTAGGGGGTTTGACGCCGCCCTCTTTACAAAAGACATTACGAACGCTACGTATAAATGCTCCATTACACACCACTTTCCTCCACTTTACTCTTCAGTCAGATCTAAACCTCATCAGTAATATTTATTTGTCTAATAACAAACCCTATAACCCTCATATTAGGCCATATTAGGCTATTAGAGAGTCTTTCTCCTTGCTTCCCATCTATCAATATCTTCAGGAAAATCAAAATCTTCAGTCCAATCATCTATCTCTACAGAGTGAAATTTTGTTCTGTCTTGGGTTAATTGATCATACAAACGCCAACCACCAGTACTATAATTCTCTTTAGATTCTATGATTTTTAATATTGTAGACTCTAAGACAGGAATAGAAGAACCTTCAAACCCTATACCCCATATCTCTTTCCATATCTTTTTTGTAAGGTGAGATCCTTTGCTGCGTAGATAAAATGATAGGCCATAGGGGTCATTCATTATTGCCTCAACGGCTTCATCTGTAAAATATACATCTGCAAAAACCAGAATATTCTTACCTTCTGACCAGATGTCCCTACTTGACCAGAACTTGGCTATATCTTTCCATGCTTTATTTTTGGCGGGTATATAAGTCTCGGCAAAACCTTGTTCCTCATCTGCGACGATTATGACCTTATCAGCATACTTAGAAAACTGCCTATATGTCCTTTCAATCAGGACTTCCTCTTCAATTACAAGCCTATGCTTGGGAGCACCTCTATAGTTATTCCACCTTGTGCCATCACCTGCTGCTAATATAAAGACTGTTTTCATTATTTGATTATACTATGGTTTATATCAGAGTAGGGGTGTTATTGGCTATAGGGTTTGTATGGTTCTTTTGACTATCCCGCCCAAAATTCAGGCTACCAGCAATATGGCATCTGTAGTGCCTTATTGGGATAACTGTCGATAATTAATGTTACATCGTCTGGTTGTTCAGCATTAAACCTTTGAACATATTTCTCTTTTAACTCTGATAGTTTTCCAAAAATAGTGGTTTCTCTAGGAGTAGTTAGGTTATAGCATAGAGCACCATTACGATCCCCCATAACTTTGATACAGTCATCAAACCCATCAGCATCAAAAAAATATGTTATTAAGAATATGTATGGGACTGGGCTAACTCTATAGGCCTGTAAATTCTTTAGACGCATGCCCTTTTCTTTAGGAAGAAAGCCACCAAATAAAAATGCATTTGAGATACCAGCAGATACCGCAGATGAAATTATTACACTAGGGCCAGGAGTTGATATTATTTGGATACCACGTTTAATGCATTCTTGGGCAATTGCTCCCCCTGGGTCTGCTACCCCTGGCATGCCTGCATCGCAAATTACATAAACATCCTCTCCTGATGTTAATAGGTCTAGGACATTACGAATGATTGGTTCTTCCCCTATATGGTCAGGCCAAGTATGGGCATACATTATGTTGGCCCCAGTTTTATCTATATTTAAAGATTCTAAAAATCTCTTAAAGTCTTCTGGGTTTTCTGCTACTATATTTTTAGCCTCTTTAATATAATTCAAAGATCTAATAGACATATCTTCTGGATTTCCTATAGGAGTTCCAACCATAAATAATTTGCTCATAAAGCCATTATAGCAGTTGACAAACCTTTTAGTATGTTATATACTTATAATGCTTAACAAAAGCCAAGACGTAATATGAGAGCCTGACAGCGTCTATAAATGACTGATCAGGATAGGACCTGGACAAGTCTTAAAACTGTCCCTTATATTAAGGAGTGATATGTTTTATTTACTACATTCATCAGCAATTGTTTTACTAGTGCTACTGTCATACAAATTAGGCTATAAGCAAGCCGTGAATAAAGAAAAGATAAATTTATGATTAAATATAAAGAATGGAGAGTTAGCAATAGGACTTGGGTTTCTGTTGGATTCAATCCCCGTAGATTTGGATTAGGCTTTAGCGTAGACAGATATAATCTAAGCATAGACTTTGTGTGCTTTTGGATAAACATTGAATACTAATGAAATAGTAAGAATGTCTGTGCTTATGACTGAGATGGACACTGGCTTTATTCTTACCCCAGAATATAGAGAAGATATGATTAAGAGAATATTGGCTAAAGTAGAAGAATCTAACTATTAGTGCGCCGCTAGGTGCATAGATTAGTTTACTCTTTCTATTTTTCGCCGAACCTAAAACCTCTATTTTGCGCCTTGACTTTACCGCCGAAATTTGATATACTTTTACTATGAGTGAAAAAAATATTCCAGGATATCTACAAACCCCACCAGATTGGTGTGATGACTGTAATGCTGCTCCAGGAGGAGAATGTCCTGATTGTGGCTGCACCCATAACTGTTAATCAAGTTGGCTAATATCTTTTATTGTACTATTTATAATCCTTATAACCTTTTTTGACGATATCTTCTCACTACTAAATGCTTCTGTATACCCATCTTGAGGCATGTCTTCTTTGTTTAAGTACCGCCCAGGAAATCTATTACGAAAAACCTTTAAAACCTCCTGCTCTACAGACCTAGCAACTTCCCTATTCTCAAAATACCAATAGTCAATTAACATCCAGCCTTTGACCCTGTGCTGTGAATATCTACGATTAGATAGGTTAGATATGCCAACCTTGAACGCCTTTAGCGCTGGAGAATATATTAAGTATAGTAATGCTCTTTCCATTTATACATTATATCTTGACTTATCCCCCTTTGTTTGGTATACTGATACAAAGAGGAGTAACATGACAGCATTACTTATGATGTTTAGTTTTTTTGCAGGGTTTATTGTGTGCTACATTGGCATGACATATGGAGTTGATCAAGAGGGTACTTGGGTCAGCAACAAAGAATTTGATAGTGAGTAGTAGGACGGTCATCTGTGAAAAATGTAACAAAGAGATTGAAGTTAGATGGGGAATTTTTGCCAATCAAACCCTTTCAAGACACTATGGCTTGGAGCATAAATGAAAAAAAATAACAACGATAAAAATAAGATTAAGATAAAAAGATCTAGGAAAAATAAAAAACGATTGTTAAATAAGAAAAAACAGTCTAATCTTTTGGTCAAGTATGAAGTGCTTCGACAGTCATTGTTATCTAATTCTATTCAAAGAATAACTGATGTAAAAAATGATGAGGCTAAGTAATGAATTCAGAATTACACAAAAAAATAACAAATATTCTTTTTGAAGAAATAGGTAAAATAAAAGTTCATATTATAGATCCAAATAGTTCTATTCTCGAAATTGAGTATGAACTTATAGCAGATAGAATTATCAATGAAATTGAGGACTTAAATGGATAAGCATTACTTTGAGTCACCAGAGTATTCTTCAGATGATTTAACTAGAGATGATTATGCAAAACAGTTTATTCCTGAACAAGATAGTTTTACCAAGATACATGGCTCTGATACAGATACAATTAAAATAGTTAAAAACTTTATGCCTAAAAAAGACATTGAATTAATTATGAATAAAATTAATTTTATGTATGGTAGGGGTGAGGATAAAAAATTTAATCCAGCCATTGTGGATTCTAAAGTTTTAGAATACATAAAAAAAATCAAAGAAAAGTCCGAAAGTCTTTTTAATATAGAGTTAGACTATGATGAATATGCAAGTCCATCGACAAACTTTGATTCTTATCTTGCTGGAAGAACAAAAAACTTTGTTACTGCAGTTCATTCTGACAACTTAGATGTTGATCCAGAAAAATATAGAAAATATAATTGGAGCGGTCATATATCAAATTTAATTTATTTAAATGATGATTATAATGGCGGAGAGTTGTTTTTCCCACATCATAATTTAAAAATTAAACCAGAGTCAGGGATGTTAATATCTTTTCCTGGGCATTGGTGGAATAGACATGGCATTCTTCCTGCCAGCGATACAAGATTTGCCCTGTCTGTATTTTTTAAAATAAAAAATTTTGAATAGTGTATAATAATATAAAAGGAGACAATGTGAACTTAAAAAAAGCAAGTCAAAGCGTAGTAGCGTTATTTTTACTAATTGCTATTTTTTCTGGTATTTCAGCAGTTTATCTATTGGCTAAATAATGTCAAAAAGATCATCTGGTAGTTATAGTAGAAGTAATTCTTTTAATCCATTACAAATTAAAAATGGAATGATAGTTAGAATTGGTAAAGACGGAAAAATCCGTCAAGTTTTAGGAAAATATGGAGAGTATAAGGGTAAAGATAAATAATTTTTTATTTTTTAGTTTAACTTATTTTTTTAATATAAATATCAGAAGTTAAACTGTCATTAAGTGCAAATGCATGCACATACCAATCTGTATTCCGAATAAATTCATTGACAGCCTTCACTACTTCAATTCTTTCTTTAGTTGTTGCTTCAGTATTATTTTCATAAATGCTGTAGTCATTTATTCCTATAATTCCTCCATCCTCTATAATTTCTGCTGACCTTTCTAAGTAGTTTCTAACGGATAAGTAATCATTGCACGCATCTAAATAAATAAAATTGAATTTTTGCCTATTGGTCGTTACAAACGTTTCGAAGTATTGCCTATACATCCTTACAGAGGCAATTCCTTTAAACCTAGAACGAACAAAATTATAGTGCTCGTTTCCCCTTACCATTTCCCACCTTGCCCCGCCATACTCACTGGCAAAGTAGTCTTTGCATTGAAATGAATCAACTAATGCAGCAATGCTTGGATTGACCTCTTTAATTACTGCTTCCGAAAAATCTCCAGCCAGCACACCAACCTCTAAATATTTTATATTTTTTTCTAGTGTTTTTAAAAATTCATACCTTGTAGAGTATAATTTGGCCCCATTTATTTTTTCTTGGGGTATCACGTCTGGAGCGCCCTCGGCTAGGGGGAGAATGAATACCATTTTTAAATTATATCATAGTGTATAATAGAAAGATGACAAATCAAACTGGTTCTAGTTATGTTCCCGAAAAAAGAATAGACAATATAAGTAAAATTATTGGTACTGGGCCAGACACCATCAAGGTCATACGTAATTTTATGCCAGAAGAAGATATTAAAGAGTTTGTAAAGTTTGGAGATAGCGTTCTCCATACCAAACAAGAAAAAACACATCACTGGGTAGTTGATTCAATACATATTGAAAGAAACCCTATATCAGTGCTTTTTCATAAATATAATACATTGCTAAGGTCTAAGGCAGAAGAGTTGTATGGTCTAAAACTTAATAAAGATAGAGGACTTGACTTTTTTGTTCACCCAGTTGGATCATATCTAGAGCCACATACAGATATTATTGATTATGTTCAGGAAGAAATTTATGATGTTGGAAATCTTTTAATTGAACAAGAAAAACATTGGCCATTTTTATGGAGCGGTCACGTTTCAATTCTTGTATATTTAAATGATACTTACGAAGGTGGAGTATTGTATTTCCCTGATCAAAATGTTGAAATTGTCCCTGAGCCAGGAATGATGGTTCTTTTTCCAGGTAACTTACACTTTTTGCACGGTGTTACAGAAACAAAAGGAACGGCTAGATACACAGTATCTTTATGGACACGTTTTACTGATTTTAAGAATGAACTTTTAGACTAAATAAATTATTTTTTGCACTTATTGTTTTTTATTTTAACACATTTCTTTTTAACAACAGGCTTTGTTATAATAGGCTTAACCATTGGAGCCACAACTTCTGGCCCAACAATATCTTTAGCCTTATTTATAATATTATTAAATTTATATACTGGGTCAAACTGTAGGATTTTTGATCCTCCACCAGACCATCGACCACAGTTTGGCTGATTAAATCCATGACTTGTAGCCCCTAAATAAACTTCTTGATTATTGTAAATAATTGTATTTGGCCCACCAGAATCACCACTGCAAACACTACCAGGCAAAGGATTGGTTATGTTAATTTCATTAGAAATATCAAGAAGTGTTGCATATAGATAATGAGCATCTCTGATGGTTTCCCTTGAGGTACCAAAAGAATTTTGCTCTCCATACCCAGCAGTTTTAACCTGAACTTTATCACTTTGTATTTTATTTTTTATTTCTTCATTAAGCAATACAATTTTATCAGTAATTAAAATTGGTTTTGATAAAATCAATACACTAAAATCATTTTGATATGGAGAAGATTTATTATACTCATCAGGCAACAAGACACTTTCTACACTAACTTTTGCTGCATTGAGACCAGTACTTTTATTAGGAAATCCAACATGTGTTACTGGATATGGAGCAGCCAAACAATGTGCAGCAGTAAATACAATTCTTGGCTCATATAAATATCCACTACAGCCAGGATATTCTTGCCCAAAATAAAGGACAACAACCCTACTAGGATCTTTTTCCTTTTCACCATTTTCAATAGCAAAAGATGGATTTATTCCAAGGGACAAAAGTACGCTGAGCAATAAAATCTTTTTTATCATATTATAAGTATATCCAATTGAATGCGTTTTGTCAATAAAAAAGGCCACACATTTCTGCATGGCCAATTTTATATTATGCTTTACTTTTTCTTTGCTGGTGCCTTTTTAGCAGACTTCTTTGCAGGCGCCTTAGCAGCCTTTAGAGCGGTATCTACGGCATCAACTGTTGGCAAGATGCCAAAAGCCTTATCTCCTGGATTAATTGCTCTCAATGCAACGGGCGCAATGGCAGCAACTAATGCAGCCCAAAGATCTTTTGGATCTGTTACTCCAGACATGTATAGTGCAAGTCCAGCACCAAGTACTGAACGACCATAGGATGCTCCCATAGCCTTTAATTGTTTAGTGTCAATGTTTGACATGTTTCTCCTTTTCGACAATTGTCTTTCACCCCTTTCAGGGTATATTAATTATAGCACCTTGAACTGGGTTGTGCAAGGCATGAATAATAGGCTTAATAGATAAATGGCTTTGGGTTTTTAAGTTGTTTTTTTAATTTTCTAATTTGATTTTTTACTATAATTAATTTTATCAACCTTTTAATCATTATTCTTGTGAGCCCTTCCATGAAGAATAAAAACTATCTGCCCAAAAATTATGAATAATTACGCCATTATGACCATCTCTTTTTTTAAGGTCAGTTTTAGTTTTTTTATTATTTTCATACCATTTATTTATATATGTTCCACAATTATTGCTAAGGTCCATATTTAAAAAATTGTCAAACATATTTAAGTTGGCTATATTGTCAGAGTCTAATTCATCCCAGGTTGAAAAAATTAATTTAATATTATTATCTGTACATATTTTATTAAATAGTTTCCATGAAAGAAGAAATTTTATAAAGTCTTCATTGTATTCTTTTTCTTCTGAGAAAATCTTTTCATTTTTGTTATTATTAGAAGTCTTTTTGTAGGATCCCTTTGGATATAACTGTTCATGTTTCCAGAATGAATGTTCTGTATTTTCTTTATAAAATTTATGCATCCTTTGATGATTTGGCAATAAAATAAAGTATACATCTGGATAACCATATTTCTCAAAATAAATTAAAGCATTGGCAATAATTTTTGACCAGCCCCAGCCAGATCTTGAAAGATTAAAAAATCCAGAACATTTTGTATCTTGTGAAATTTTATTATACAGAAGATTTGTCCAGGCGTTTTCTATATTATCGCCAACACCCTCGCTTTCTGAGCATCCGCTAAACAGAATATGGATTCCATCATGATTAGTTGTGAAATTGTCTGATCTAAAAAACATATCATTATATTTATATTCTACGCTTTTATCTGTATCGCTTATTTCTTTTTCAGATGATGCTTTGTATAATATTTTATTTTCTTTTATGCCTAAGAATTGAGATAAATCAAATTTATTTTTAGTCAAATCAGTAAAACATGACTCCTCGTTAATTAAATCAAACAATATATTTATCCTCTTCTCTTAATATAAATATCATAAAACCCTAAAGAGTGTAATGCTAATCCATCAACAACCCAATTTTTATTATCATTTAAAAATTCATTAACAACTTGAAATGTCCCGTATGGAGTATCGTCTATAATTCCATCATAAATCAAATAATCATTTAATCCAATAATTCCATTTATTTTAACTAATTTTGAAGAATCCCACAATGCCTTTCTTATTATATTCCTATCATTTACCAAATCTAAATATATATAGTCATAATCTTGTTCTGTTATTTTAGGTAATATGCTTTGACTGTCTCCTTTAATAGTTTCAGCATTGTATTCTTTAAATTTATCTTTGATATATGTTTGATGTGTTTCTGGAGTATAATCTCTTGTATGTTTAACCCCATCACATAAGCACTCGCCAAATTTTCTCCAAGACCAGCATATCAATTGATTGTTGTACAGATCTATTAATGTCATTTTAGATGGATGGGTTAATTCAGCAACAATGGCAGAATAATACCCCCAAGCAATACCTACTTCCATAAATTTTATTCCTTTAGAAAATGTTTTTACATATTCTTCTCTATTGGTATAAATTTTTGCATCATTAAGTTGTGCTTGTGATATTAAAAAGGCACAATCTATCTCGTCATTCTTTAAATTTTCCAAAAATGGACCGATGACTGCAGCAATTGGTTTTCTAGGAATTTTGATCACCACTATTAACCATAACGCCTAACCCCTCCTTTTAATATAAATATCATAAAACCCTAAAGAATGTAGGGACAGTCCATCAACATGCCAATTTTTATTATTCTGCAAAAACTCGTTTACAACGTTTAGAGTGGAATATGGCATATCTGCTGTGATTCCATCATAAATTATATAATCATTTAATCCTATAATAGATCCTATTTTTGTTTTTTCTGCTGCCATATGCAAAAGTGGTCGAATAGACAGTCTATCATTTAATGTATCTAGGTATAGGTAGTCATATTCTTCTATTACTTTTGGCAGAGTAAATCTGACATCCCCTTGAAATAGTTTAACATTTTTATAACCTTTAAATTTATCTTCAATGAATGACACTTGGGTTTTTTTTGTATATAACAATTCATGCTTTATTGGCTCACATTTACATTCGCCAAATTCTCTCCAGGACCAACACTTTAGATCCCCTCGAAAAAAATCAAATAAATGTATAAGTTCTGGATCTGTTTGTTGTGCAACTAACTCAGAGTAATATCCCCAGGCAACACCAGCCTCCATAAATTTTATTCCTTTAGGAAGTGTTTTTATGTATTCTTCCCTATTGGTATAAATTTTTGCACCATTTAATTGCTCTTGATCAATAAGATAAGCACATTCAATTTCATCTTTTTTAACTCTAATATGATGGTCTCCATTAATTGGGGGCACTGGTTTTTTTGCCATATTACAACTCTCCCCCATCTAGTTTGGTTGGTGCAGTAGCCAACGATCCGCACTCAGCACACTTCATATCTAAAAAATATAATGCGATTGCACCTTCTTCAAACATTGCCTTAATATTCCAAACCTTAGAACCACATATACATATGTGTGTCGGTGTGCCACGTAAATCAACCATTGCTATTTAATGGCCTTTCGTGTTAATAATACTACAGCGCCATTGTCTTCAAGTGCTTTTTTAACTTTGACCATGTACTGGACTGCTTCGATTTTATCGTCATGTCCTAACCTAACAAAAGCCTTTTCATCGGCACGAATGACTAAAAAATGTTCGTTATCTACCAGGTCAACGCTAAAATCTTTTGGTGCTCTAATGGACCTAAAGGCTTTACGCATTGCATCTGTATACATTATTTTGTTTCCAATGTTAGTGCTTGCCAGTGACTAGACCATGATTCTTTATTCTTGTGACTATTAAACTCTTTAGAAGGCTCTCCTTCTTCTAAGTAAATACCGCCCCACAAACCATATTCTTTTCCAGATACTCCAACAGCAAAACATGTTTTTATCATGGGACAGTTTAAACAAAACTGATCCATATTACTTCTAAATTCTATGCTTCCCTCTTCGTACTGTTCAAAAAACAAAGACGTTTCGTAGTTTATGCAAAGACCGTCGTCTTTCCATTTATTTCTTTTAGTTGCCAAAATCTTTACCTTTTACGTCAATTCCAACTGGATCAATTTTATCAAAATCGGGCAACCCTTCCCATAGTTGCACTGAGTCACGGTAAGAATACATTTTTTTTGCACTTGTTTTTTCTTTTATATCAAAAGAATACCAAGATGGCATTGTATATCTAACTCCAGAATCAACTCTGCTTACAATATGCTTATAGTTGTTATTTCCAGGGAAAAGAATAAAAGATCCAGGCGTTGGCTTAAATGTTAAATCATATTCTGGAAAAATAATTTCTCCTCCAGTATAATCGTCATTAGGATACATTAAAACAGATATATTGTATTTATAAAAATCTGCAGTCCAGGCTGGAGTGCCGTCTGGTTTTTCACAATCAGCATGCTCTTTAGAGTTCATTCCAGGAATCCACTTGATAAAGTGTGGAGGGTTAAATGGTACTCTTTTTACTGGTACCCCATACCCGTCAATAATCTTTTCTTTAATTACCTGAAATGTTTTATGCTCATACTTATTAAGCAGATTTGCCACATCTGGATCTGTTTCTCTAATAACTTTGTCTCTAAGATCTTTTCCACCCATAAATTCATCATCATCTTTATATTTATTTAAAAATATATTCATTAATTTTAAATCTTCAGAATCTATAAAATTTTCAATAATTACTATGTTTTTTTTATCTTTTCCAATAATATCAAAAAAGTTTTTGTATGGCGTATAATCAACATTATTTTCCATTTTTATCTCCGTATTCGTTAGGAAGGTGCCAGCCTTTATTCGTGAGTTTATAAACCTTGTCTATTCCCCACTTACCGTTAATAAAAGAACCATATTTATTTGAATACCCACTTGGAGATTCTTTTCTAGACACAAGGTCCCAACCAACCCATCTAAGATCTTTAAAATTTTTAACAATTTTTTCTGCGTGCTCTAATTTATTAACTAACATAATTCTCCTTAGTATTGAAATATTCCAAGTTCAACATTTGCACTTTGTGCAGCCTTTGCCAGTGAAGATAACTGTTGTTTTGGCTTACTAAAAAATGCAAAATAATTCATATTAGGCATAAACTCTTTTATCCAATCGTCTACAGCCTTATATGTTTTAATTTTTTTACCACGACCCTTCATGCCTTTTTCTGACAAATTGCAGAATTCCATAGCAAAATTATGAATTTTGCTTTCTTTAGATCCAACAGAATAAACAACAAATTCGTTATCATCTTCAGGCATAGAAGAAAGCATAACTCCTATTGCACGCAAAAAAACGGAATAGTCATCAAACTCATTAGTCGCTTGAACTACTACCATCATTTTTTTCTGCACTCCTTAAATCGTCTAAGATAAGCATTAGCCTATCAATTTCTTCTTCTTGCATCTGCGTAGTGTCAACGGGAACAGCAAGATCCTGTTCTATATTCCCATCTTCTGAAACTACTGTTTGATAAAATATATTGTCTTGAACCCAATATGCAATATCTCCAACTACAATAACTTTTATTTTGTCTTGACTATATTTTTGTCTAGACTGCTGAGAAGGATGCGTACCTTTCTTTTTAGCAATCAAAGATTTAATAAAGTCTGTGTTGGTCGGTAAAAAATTTTGTATTAATTCATGAATTGTACTTTGCCTAAACTTAAACTGAGAAGGCTTTGCATTTTTTTCATGAAACAATAATATTGTTTTTTTACCTATATATATTATAGAGGTTAATAGCCATATTGTCAAGACAACAGTCCAATATTCTTTTATTACGCTCATATGACGTCCTCTGCATCTGCAAAAGATATTGATACTGAACATCTTGGCTCTAATGCTTCTACGCTGTGCTCTAAGTTTTTAGGAATAAATATCATATCTCCAGATTTTAAAGTATACTGTTTTTCATTATTTTTATAGTAAATTCTCCATAATGTTGACCCTTCAAATTGAATAAAAAATCCATCTACGGGGTCAGTGTGTTTAGGAGGAATAAAAGATTCTGCCAATAGTTCCTCCTTTGGCATTTTATTTGGATTAGAATTAATAAAATAATCCTTAAAACTATTAAAAATATTGCTATTAATATTACTCTTGTGTCTAGTAATTAAATTTATAATTGAAAATGCAGATATTTTTTTGCCAGGGTGTAATGGAGATATTTCTTGAATTAAATCTTTATATAAACGAGTATAGTGTTCAGATTTGTCAATTGTACACGTCCAGTAAGAATTGAAGTTAATTGAATTCTTACTTTTTGCTATTTTAAATAAATTGAATGCATCTTCCCAATTTAAAATATTAGAAGTAAACCCTTTGGCAATACAAACCTGTTGATTGTTTTTAGAAAACAAGACGTCTTCTTTTGTAATCATATTGTCCTATCTAAATATATTCTTTAGATGTTGTGAGTTGGTGTATTCTTTACCAAAATTTGCAAATAATGCTTTGTCTTTTTCACGATTAACAATGGATCTTGACCATGAGAATCCAGCATCTCCACCCCAGGCAAGCCACATGATATAGCCATTAGAAGGGTTTGCCGAGTTACCCCAGTCCTTACCTTTTTTGTCTACTTCGTGACGAGAAAAATAAGAATACATTCTTTTAACAGTACTGAGAGAGATCGTTTCTCCTCTTGCTAGTTGTCCCGCTCTTGTCCAGCCTACTGCAGTTCCTGCACCTTTTGCTTTGCCTTGCTCCTTAAATTTAATTGCTTTGCGTGCAGCAGATCTTGCTCCTGTTGGAGGAGAATATCCTTCTGCTTTTGATACTGTGTCTGTATCATACTCAACTGTGTCGTCATCTTCAAACAAGTCATCTGCTTTTGCAGCAGGAACGCAATTAGGAACTGGCTTTCCATTAGCCCCTGGCTTCATTCCACGCTGTACATATCCATCCCAACATGGTGCTTGCTTGTTAAGATCTGGACAACAATCACTTTTCATTTCATTTGCTTGACAAACTGGACAGTTATCACAGTTTACATTTAATTCTTTGCATGTTTCGCATCCGCAACCTTCATAGGCCTTACCCTGATATGTATCTGTTGGTATCATTGAATTTTCTGAGTTGCTATTCATTGAATGATTATTTATGTCTGCCTCTTTAGCATCTTTATACATCATTCCAATGCTATACGCTGTTGGTTTCCACGTACCGTTCTCTTCTTTATAAATTCTAACAGCCATTGCTGGATTTTCTGGGGGCATAGATTCAATTGCGTATTCTGTTCCAGGAGTTCCGTATGTCCCACCTTCACTCATGATGTGCTCTATTACCCCATGAACAACACCCTCAGATGTTGAGCCCATAACAAAATCGCCTTCTTTAAGGTTTAACATAGTTCAAGTATATCACTGATTTAAAGTTGAGCCTTATAAAAATCAGAAAAATACTCATTTTTCCATTCTTTAAAAACACTGTTTTGGACAAGTTTTCTTACTGTTGGCGAAATAGGGTCTACTTCTGTAAAATTGCTCCAATGGTCGGAACTTACGGCGTTAAAATTAATCAGCGACACATACTCATTTGAGTTAAACCTTATTGGCTTTCTCCAATGAGCGTCTTGTTCTCCTTCAAAAATAACAGCATCGTTATCATTTAAGCCTATAGAGTTTCCGTTAACAACAACATCCCATTTTTTATTTGCCTCAATTTGATAATCAAATACAATTTCACTGTTTCCGTCGTCGACGTGTGGTTTTAACTTTGGGTGGCCATACTCTAATTTGTATCTATTAAATGCAACATCTTTAACTTTATAATCTTTACCATAATTATTTTTAATAATTTTTTCCACTTTGTCAATTATTTCTGGCTTTAAATACGGCAAGGATATAGCAATTCTTCCAGTCTCTGGACGAAGAGTATAAAGTTTTAGATTTTCTTTTTCTTTAATAATATCCTTTAAATAATCAATTTCTATTTCTGAAAAAATGTTTTCGATAAATTTATGCATGCCATTATATCCCTTAATTAGGATCCATAGCCTTTATGATGCTCATTAAGATGGGTATCCTGTCATAAGGCAAATCGCTAATGGCTTTTAAGTCAAAACATTTGGGAGATAAAGCAATTATTGGATTTTTACTTGTGATGTCTCCTATTTCTAGAAAGCCACGTTCCCAAAAATACATTGTGTCTGCATATATTACACCTAGATGTGCGTCATATAAGTCCTTATTTACTAATTCCATTTTATCTGTCACCTTATACAAGAATTCACCAGTCATTGGATCTATTCCATCAACTTCAATGGCCCCTGCCAAAATTAGATCGTCAACCATCCGATCTATATTGTCATCTTTGCTCACGGAGTTGGCTCTTTTGTTATGTTATTTAATATTTTTACCAAATTTATTCCAAACTCTTTCATGTAAAAAGAATCCTATCATTTCACATGTAGTGTAAATGATTGCAAAAGCCCCAGCATACTCCCAATGGGCTTCCCCAGTAATTATTTTTTCAAAAAAATACACCAAGGTTCCAACAAATAGGATGTGCACTGCTGGCCAAGTAATTGATTTATACATACTTCTTTTTTTGCTTTCCATTTTTCTCCCTATGGTTTTTCTAGAATGTCACGATTGTCAACTATGCTTTTCATAAATTTCATTAAGTTGTCATATCCAACAGCATTGTCTACAATTTTATTATAATGGTGCGAACAAAACAATAGTTCTCCCACATTTCCCTCTACCAAGACATAGGCTCTTGCTGAGCATCTATCACAACGGTCAAGGGTAGTTAGTGTTCTTGATTTTTCTTGTGTAATCATATACTAAGTATACAGTTATTTTATTTGGCTGTCAAGTTTGAACTTTTTATTTTTTTCTATTGTCTGTGCTATAAAACCCAGAACCATTAAAAATTGCCCCAATTTGTGAATAAACTCTGATTAATTTTTTATTACAAGAATCACAGGCATATCCTGGATCTTCATCACTTATTGATCTTTCTTTTATAAATCTTTTAGCACAAGGCATACAGTCATATTCATAAATTGCCATTATTCTTCTCCAGTCGAGTCTCTTTGGGTAGTCAATGAATGATACCACTGTGGAATAGCATATCTAATTCCATTAGAAATTGGCATAACTTCGTGAACATATATATAGTTTGATGGGAAAAATACTACACTGCCTGCTTCTGGTTTAATTTTTATATCAAGGTACGGAAAATAAATTTCTCCACCTTTATAATTATCATTTAAATATCCAACAGTAGAGATCAATCTGCTGCTAACCCCTTGATCCTGGTGAGGAGGCAAATAACCAGAGTTAGAATATTTTAATATGCTGAGTCTTCCTTCTGTTGATTTTACAGTTTTTCCAGCAGACGGATATACAGTATTTGCATAATGATCAAAAACTTTATCAATACCCTCGGAAACATTTTTATATATTACCGACACCTCTTCATACAAGGGGTCATTCTTTTCCATATCTCTTGGGTTTGTTATCCAAGACTTTAAACAAAACCTTTCAAGAGTTGCATCCGCACCATTCCATTCTTCCCAGGCCTCTGCTTTTGATTCAACGCCAGATTGAAGACGATTTTGTATTAGTTCAATGGTTTTAATTGTTTCCTCTGGATTTGCAATTGCATTCTTATAATACACTAAGCCAGGAGCCATAACTTTGTAATTTACTAACTCATTCATTGTTTATTTTCCTAACAGTAATTGGACCATTAAGCGATTTCCACTTTTTTTCTTCATCTTTCATACGTTTATATTTTCTTCTAATATACCCTTTAGTATACTCCATAGCACCAGTTGATGAGCCTATGCTTCCAGAAGATAGTGCGCTGCTTTTCTTTTTAGCCATACATTTATCATACCAGAAATTAGAAAAAATTACAAGTGAGCCTTTTATACACATGCTCAGGTGTCTTAGATTTATTTTATTTTAATTGTTTTTGGCTTTTTCTCTTCAGGCACTATGCGGTCAATACTAATATTTAGCATACCGTCCTTTAGATCAGCACCAGTAACCTCCATGTATTCACCGAGAGCAAATGATCGTGTAAATTTACGACCTGCAATGCCCTTATGAACAACTTCAGCATCGGTTACCTCAATAATTTCACCCTTAATGATGAGTGTTCCATTATCTACTGATACATCAATGTTTTCTTTTGAGAATCCTGCGATTGCAATAGATAGCCTATATGTATCTTCGTCTAACTTAAGAAGATCATATGGTGGATATGATTGTGAGTTTGTCTTATGTGCTGTATTTAAACGGCCTAACTCTCTGTTAAAGCCAATAAAAAAAGGATCATTGAATAGATCCATTGCGAATTGTGTTACCATTTTATTCCTCCTTCAAGCGAATAAGTTAATGTACCCCCATTTGGCAGGTACATATTAATTATATCATATTTGATATTAGTATTGTTTATTTTGATGTATTTCTGGAGAGTGATACTTATCACTATAATCTAGCATTGTGGCAAGCGCATATTTAGTACCGCTTGTTACTGGCATTGCCCTATGAGTATACATATAGTTAGATGGAAATATCACAAGATCTCCAGCAACTGGCTTGTATGTATAATTCCATCCACCAAAACTTAACTCTCCGCCTTCGTAATCATCATTTAAATATTGAACTAATGATATTGTACAATTATAGTTTTCAGAGTGATCGTGGTGATACTGGAAATGCTGACCTTTTTCATATTTAAGAAAGTTAAATGCTTCCCAATATTTTAATTCTCCAACAGAAAATGTAGTGCAATATTCATTAACTGCAATACTTTGTCTATCATAAATTTCTTGCCAAATTTTTTGTAATTCTAAAGACTCTTTCCCTGTATCTTTTTCAAGCGTTGATTTTCTAAACTTGAAATCAAAGCAGTCTCTAAAGTCAGTCATCTTTTCAGAATATCCCACAGTTGACTCAGACCATTTATAGGTTTGGCTATTGCCAAGAATGGTACTTAGCCTATTAATAACATCTAAATCTTTGCTAATTACATTGCTGTAAATTGCAATTCCAGGTATTGGACTTTTCATTTGAACCTCTTTCTATTTTGTATTTAATTATACAACATATGAGTAAGTTATGCAAGTCTTATTTTTGAGATTTTTTTCTGGCTACTGCAAGGGCTGCAAAGTCTTTTACTTTCGTGTCTCCTAAATAGCCCCAAGCATGACCGTCTTCAATCATTTGCTCATTAATAGATTTATTTGATCCATCTATATAAACCCATCCAAGGATTCTTCCATATTTTTCTGAACTGTCTGGTTTTTCTGTTTTTACAATAACGTCTTTGGCGTCTTTAATTTTGCCCTTAAGATATTCTTTTGCCTCAAGCCCCAAAGCCTTTTCTGCTTTATCTGTTGTTCTAGATTCTGGGGTATCAATACCAGCAAGTCTTAATCTTTGTGCATATGAAACACTAAATCCAAGATCTATTTCTACATCTATTGTGTCTCCATCAACAACATTTGTGACTTTTTTAATTCTATACTCGTACATTATTCAGACTTCTTTTTTTCTTTTACATACCAAATTGGTAATTTTAGGTTGTCTCCAGACCACTCGTATCCCAGTAGTTTAACAACAAACTTAATTATTTTAAGACGCATGCTTCTCCTTATTTATGATTATGTTGCATTTCTGCTTGATGCATCATATAGATATTATTATATCCCATTTTGCTAAATTCTTGGCAAACAACCACCATTTCGCAATCTGGATTGCCAGTCACTGTATTAATATACCCCCACCTTACCCCAGCCCTAAAGGCTTTGGCCTTATATAGGCAAAATCCACTAGAGACAGAGTAGTATTTTTTATAGGGCAATTTCCTGTATATTTCAAAATTTTCTCCAATTGCACGATCATACTCAGCCTGCTCTCTTGTTGCCCAGTGATCATAAAGGGATCTTTTTCTTAAAGTGGCAGAAGCAACAACATCAAAGTCTGGCTCTAGTTTTTTAAAATTTAAAACTTTTTCCACTGCAGGCATTTTAAATTCAACGTCAATATCTATTATCAAGACATAGTCAACATTTTCTAAGAAGTTGTTAGCAGTAAGGGCCTTATTTCTTGCTACCGATAAATTCTTTACTCTATCTTCATCTTTTGTTGAACCATAAAACCGTGTATTAATTTTTTCTGAAACAATAGATACACCAGCAAACATTGAATAATCTTGTTGAAATATTAAATTTTTTGTTGAGTCTGTTGAATCATTTTCGTATAACGACAAATAGAATTCATATTCTGGGAAAAAATCAACCATTGCCCTAAGCCTATTGTAGTAATTAACATAAAAATCTTCATCATTCCTAGCAATAGAGCATATTAAGATTTTTTCTTTTACTTTTTTTAGTTCAACTTTTGCTATTTTATTTTTAACATATTTACCTATACAGTTATCAATAAAGTCTGAATAGTTTTTTTTAATTTTATCCCAGTTATAGGTTTGTGAGTGCTTATATGAATTATCACATAAATCTTTGTATGTTCTTTCATTTTTAAGGATTTTAATTTTTGCATAAAAATCATCCTCGCTATCTGCAATAAGCATTGACTCTTCCACTTCTTGACTAGAGAATCCTCTTGCCCCTATAGTTGATGTTATTATTGGAATCCCATATCCTAATGCCTTCATCATTTTTAAATGAGTTCCAGATCCACTAGACATAGGGTTTATAAATGCAAATGATGTTCTAAAATATTTATCCAAGGTCTCATCATCTACATGACCAGTAATATGAACATTGCTTGAAATGCTCCCAGCCTTAATTCCATTACCACATCCACCGATAATAATAAAATTAAATTCTGGCAATGATTTAGCAAAACTAACTACTGCTCTTGCTGCAACCTTATTAGGTGGATGTCCACTACCTACAAAAATAATATCTCTAGAATTAAGTCTATTTTTGTAATCAATCTTATTTTGAATTGTTGTACCATTGGGGATGTATGTTCCAGAAATATCTTTACCGTAGTAGTTTTGTAATTTTATAAAGTCTAATTTTGAACAATATGTAATTTCTTTTGCTTGATTTAAAATGCGGGTTTCCATGTTTTCAACTATAGCAAGAAGTTCTGCATTATTGATATGAACCTGCTTGGCTAGTTCTAGTTCTGCATTATGTGAGTTATATATGATTGGAATATTTTTAATGTTTTTAACAAGAGGTGATACTGAATAATGGTCAACAATTAAAATGTCATGTTCTTTTGACAAATCTGCTAAAACTTTAGTAAAAATGTTTAAATCATCATTTAATATTTCAAAAACAGCATCATGATTAGCACTAGCAAAATCAGAAATAAGATTTTTTCTACGTCTAAGCATAGCAGATCCTATCTGTGGCTGTAAATAAGTAATATTATTACCTATCTTTTTATTAATTAGTTCATTGTTCCAATTAAAGGACAAGAACGTAACTTCATGATCAGTTAAGGCCTCAAGCAAGGTTGCAGTTCTTTCTTTTCCCCCACTATTTTTTGACCAATCTGGTAAGTTAGCGCTTACAACTAATATTTTTGCCATATACTTTATTATACCGCATGCTATACTTTTAAAATGGATTATGTTTATATTTGCCGTGACGGGGAAAATGAAGAATTACGTTATTCTTTGAGATCAATTGAAAAAAATATGCCTGAAGGTCGTGTTTGGCTTATAGGGAATAGGCCAAAATGGTACATAGGAGATTTAATATATGTAAAAGATGTTGGCGGTAAATTTGAAAATATTAGAAATTGTATTCGTGTGGCATCAGAGCATTTAGAAATATCAAATAATTTTGTTTTAATGAATGATGATTTTTTTGCTTTAAATAAAATATCAATAGTCCCAACACTTCACGGTGGCCTTCTTATAGATAAAATTGAAAGGTACAAAGAACTTGGCATGGCATCAAAATATATTAAACTTTTAGAATTAACATATAAACAATTGGTTTCTGTTGGAATAAAAGATCCCATTGACTACGACATACACGTTCCAATGATAATGAATAAAAATAAACTTAAAGAATCCTTAGACATCGCATATTTCCCTAGATCTACATATGGCAATTTTGCAAATATTGGTGGGGAAAAAATAACAGATGTAAAAATATATGGATCTGAAAAAAGCAAAGTATCGACAGATGCTAATTTTATTTCTACTGAGGATAAGTCTTTTATATCTTTAAGAAAAAATTTATTAGTTAACAGTTTTCCAACACCAGGGTTGCTGGAAAATCCACATTACGATGTATTAGATGTACACTAGGTAGGACTTGAACCTACGATATCCGAATTATGAGTTCGGGGCCTTAACCAACTTGGCTACTGGTGCCTATAGTGTCCCCAACGGGATTTGAACCCGTGTTAACGCCGTGAAAGGGCGACGTCCTAGGCCACTAGACGATGGGGACTCGCTGGCCTACCAGGCTTCGATCCTGGGACATCCGAATTAACAGTTCGGCACTCTACCTACTGAGTTATAGGCCAATGTAATAAGTTTATCACTTACGCCCTAATTTGACAAGTTTATTTTAAAAAATCTGGATCTGAATATTGTTTTAACGATGTATGCATATAAAGAGCAGTATACCTATGTCCAGACTCAATCTCTGTTATTCCATGAATATATTCTGTTCCAGCGCTAGGGAAAAACACAGCAGAAAATTTTTTAGGTTTATAGGTAAATCCTTGATTAGGGAAATAAATTTCTCCACCTTGATATTCTGAGGGATCATTAAGATACATTATAGTGCTCCACTCAATAAATGGCTCTGGGCCTTGGGCGTCTATATGTAAATCACCTTTAGTTCCAGCGGTCCAGTGGGATCCGAATGCCTTAAATACATATATATTGTTTAAATATCCATTTAATGATTTATGAATGTTGTTAGTTTTGTGCCCGTACTTAATTAAAATATTCATTACACTATCGTTATAAGGAAGCGCAGTACCTCCATATCTTTTTTTATAATACTCTGGATAAGGGTTTGTTTCAGAGGGATTGTTCATCTCTGAAATTAATTTTAAAGCATCTTCTTCTTGAATAAAATCTTCAATAACAGAAATTCTATGCATACTATTCCACCTCTTTATATTGTTTAATAAATCTTCTTCCGCCCAATCTATCGTAAGATGTCTCGCTAATTTTATAAGAAACATCATTTGCATAAAATGGCAACCAATGCAAACTTGAAAAATTAAAATTATTTTTTTCAGAAAACTTTTTTACAAAATCTTGTCCTAGATTACCTATCATCTCATTTGCTCCTGTTTTAAATAATTTTATGACCTGATTGTAATTGTGATATTTAGAAAATGGTACATAATAATTAAAATCGGTAAGAGTGCTATATTCACTTATATATACCAGGTTTGTTGGAGCAGCAACTATTTCTATGTCATCTTTGCAATATTGTAAAGATAAAACTTCTTCTTCTCCATGATATTTTAGCCATCCTGGAAAATTATACTCTCCAAGTTTACTATTTTTCATCATAATCACGTTTCCAAATATTAAATTTCTATCTATATAGTTAGTAACTGTATAGTTTGATATATTGCTAAATGTTTTGTTTACATAAAAAATTTTTGAGTTATCAAGCGCTACTTGTTTATTTCCAGAAATAACAACATTTTTATCTTTTACATAATTTATAAACTCAGTATCCCAATTTTGAAATAATGTTGTTCCTGGCGTTATCGTCATGTGATATTTGCCCCCAACAGTTGCCTTTAATCTATTATCTTTATAATCAACAGCGCCTTCATTATTGTCCCAGTTAATATGGAAATAGTCTCCGTTACAGTTTTCATAGGAATTAACCAGGTCTTCAAGAAGTTTTGATCTATCTATTGCATTTTGATCATGCCAGTGAATAAAAATAAAAACATCGCCAGATACTTTTTTCATTAAATCTGACAATGTATCTATAGCATCTTTAGTTTTATAAGAATACATTACAACATTAATGCTATCCCATTCTTTTTTAGTATTTGTATTGTCTACCATTTATTTAAAATTTTTCCTTTTCCAAATATCTTTTTTATAATATCCAGTAACTATTGTTCTTCTATTTTCTGCTTTAAATTCTTCTTCTTCAATAATCTCATTGCTATCGTCAACCTCTATTTCCCAAGAGTCTCTTTTAAAAGGAAAAAATTGCATAACTGGCGTACCTTTTGGAATAGTTCCTATAAAGTTTCTTTTTACAAAAAAAGAAAAAAATACTGGCAAGCCCCAAGAGTCTGAGTCTACAACTCCAGAAAGAGTATAAAATGGTAGATCATACCTATTCATTGGGTGTGTTACTAATACAGAGTATCCTGGAGGTGTTCTATAAAACCAATTCATCCTTACTCCAAAATGTACTGGGTGACAATCTCCTGGGATTGGAACCTCAAGGGTGGGTCTCTTGTCAATTAACATAACATCTCCATTCCATGTTAATTTTGGATACCCGTGCTCATTTTGACTTACATGAAGGTCGTCTTCTAATAAATAATAATAGCCAGATGTTAGTGCGTCAAAAAAAGGAATACATTTTTTTGTTGCAACAAAAGTTCCATCTGTCCCTACATGGTTTATTGGATTTAAATTTTTTTCACTATTTGTTGGCCCGTATAAAGATAAACTTTTATACCACTCTGGTACTTGAGAGATTGCTGGCACAGGAGGTATTAGTTTATTTTCAAAGTCTTGAATTGTTGGAATAAAGGTTAGTTTTTTATTTTTAATCATTTGTAATCTTTTGCAACCCTTAAATTATTTCTATAAAAGTTTTTAAATTTACTTCTTATTAAAAGTCTTTGAGACAATAAAATTTTGTTAGATTCCTCAACATCAACTAACTCCATAGAATAACTATCTCTTTTAAATGGAATGACCTGAACTAGTGGAGTTCCTCTCTCTAAAACTCCTTTAAATCCTTTTTCTAGTTGTATTGAAAAGTGACCATCTGTAATGAATTTATCTGTATCTACTACTCCACCAAATGTTCTAAATGGTAATTCATCTGAGTGAAAAGGATGAGTAAATAAAGTGCTATAGCCTTTTTCTGTTCCAACAGACCAAAATGGCATAATTCTAAAAATTTCTTTATGATATTGTTTTTCATTTAGTGGGTAGTGAGATACCTGCTCTGGAGCATGAGAAGAAACTAACTCTCGCTTTACCTGACTAGCAAAAGATGGCACAGACCACTTTAGTTTATTTGGATCTGTTGCATCCACATATATATCACAAGGAATGTATATAATATATCCACTATTAATAATATCAAATATTGGCATGCATCTTTTTACTGTTGATGCACTTCCTCCAGTTTTTAACATTTGTTCTTCATCTGATGTGCCGTATGCTGGTTGTTTTTTGTACCACTCTGGAATATTTTTAGATGCGGGAGTTGGCTCAGGAGACATTGCCTGAGTCTCTTTACTAAAAGGATAAAATTTAATCTTTGCCATAAAACTCCTTAATTCTTGCTACAACATTATTCTCTGCGGTAAAAGTAATGAAGTAGGCTGGTTGCCCTCTTTTAATTCTACCATACCCGTCTGGCTTCATGTGTGAGCCTTTGTTTTTAAATTGAAAAAGTAGCATTTTTGGATCAACAATATCTGAATTTTCTTTGCTAGAAATATATTTTTCCTCATAAAAATAAAATGGAGAGTCCTCTGGTCTGGAAATGTCGATTTCAATCCCATCGCAATCAATAAACCAGGTCATTGCCCATCTAAAAATTTCGCTAAAACATTCTTTATTTTCTATAGTTTTTTCTCCATATTTATAAAACTGTCTCATGTGTATTTTTTCTATGGCATCTAGTTTACTATTTTTTTCTAGCAAAAAAACCTCTGCAAAGTTTTCTTGACACAACGTAACTGTGTTGTCTATAATCGAAACCAATCTCGGTGGTGACGATAATTTATACATATATTTATTGATTGGCTTTATAATTGAATCTTTATACTCTGTTTTTAAAATTTCATCATAGTCTAACCAGTCATTCTTTATATTAGATCTTTTATTAATAAAAACAAATGATTTTTTTGTAGAATTTTCCCAAATATTAAAATCAAAATTATTCATATTAAACCTACTATAATTTTATGATTATAAGTTTTTTCCCAAAGTTCTATATCTTTTTCATCATTTAGCAAGGGCTGGCCCTTAATATTTAAACTTGTATTTAATAGAACTGGCACACCAGTTTCTAAATAAAACTTATTTAAAACTCTCCAAAGATCCCTATGTTGGTTGCGATTAACTGTCTGTACTCTAGAGGTTCCATCAGCATGAACAACTGACGGGATCTTTTCTGGCTGAAGACATTTTACTGTGTACTGCATATATGGACTAGTAAAATCCATATCAAACCATTTATCTGCACATTCTTCCATGACAACTGGGGCAAACGGCCTAAATGGCTCACGTTGCTTTATTAAGTTAACTCTATCTTTTATATTAGGATCTCTTGGGTCGGCAAGTATACTTCTATTGCCTAATGCTCTTGGTCCGTATTCTGCTCTTCCTGTTGCTACCGCTACAATTTTATCTTTTAATATACCCTTGACAATTTCATTGACTGGATATTTACCTCCTAAATCATAGCCAAGGTATGGAGTTTCCCAGTTTAAATGTTTACCATAAAGCGCTGCTGCTGCTCCAAGAGATGACCCAGCATCTCCAGGATTAGGCATAATCCATATATCGTCAAAAATATTCCACAACTCTGTATTTGCTGAAGAGTTTAAAGCGCACCCACCCATAAAGACTAAATTATATTTGCCAGTAATTTTTTGTGCGTGTTGCATAAACTCAGTCAGTCTATTTTTATATACATCCTGCACTGCTGCAGCAATATCAAATTTATCTTGTTCTGTTTTAACCCAGCCCCAGTCTGTAATTCCTTTGTGAAAGTTATATTTTTGTTTTTTTATTGATGGGAAATAGTCATTAACTTTTTTATAGTATTTTTTTGAATCACCATACGCTGCCATGCCCATCATAATATACTCTTCTTGGTTTGGCATTAGGCCAATCAACTGTGTAAATGCGGAATAGAATAGACCAAAACTAAATGGATAGTTGTGCTTTTCTTTTAATGTTATTTTAGAACCTTCTCCAGTCCAAATTGTTGACGTATTAAATTCACCGATGGAATCTAAAACAACTATTACGGCATCATCAAAGGTGCTTGTAAAATATCCTGCTGCTGCGTGAGAATAATGATGTTTAAATGATACCCTTGGAACGTTCTCTATATTAAACTTTGGTTTCCAATCTCCCAAGCCACCATTTAATACAAGCCTTGTTTTTTTTAAAAGTGGCTTTTCGTAATAGGCTATGTAGTCTGGTTTTCCATATGACAATGCGTCTTTAATTAAATCATTGTTTACATACCAATCATTTTTTTGCTTGCTGTATCTTTCTGAATGACCCGCAAATAATATTTTATTATTGTCAATTAAAGACACAGATGCATCGTGGGATGTTTCGTTAATACCTAAAATTATCATATTAATTAATTATCTTTAATACAACCTGGCAAGGATCTCCGCCATCCTCCCACTCCTGTTGTTCCTCTTCTGTCATATATGGATCTCCTTCATGCGTATTGCAAAATGGTGGAGTAATCCACTTTCTGTTAATTCCATTTTCTAGCCAAATGTCAAACTCCTGAATATTAGAAAGTTCTTCTTGCTCTTCTTCAAACATGTTATTCATTATGCACTCACCGTATCTATTGGCCCTTTACATGAAGGGGAGTATTCTATTGCTGATGCAACTGCTTGCCTTACTCTATTTCTAGGATTTTTTTGTTTTTGTGTTGAGTATAAGGACCCATATGCATACGCAGAGCCAGAACCCATACATAAAAATGGTTGTTGATATTCTGTTAATGACATATCAATTGCATTGTGCTCAAATATTCTTCCACGAATACAGACTATCATTCCAAAATCTGCGTCTTTGGTTGTGTCTACCCACCACTCTTCATAAAACTTTCTTAATGATTTAATAAATTTAGTATACATAAATTTATCTAAATTTCCTTCTGGTAGTGGTGGCTTAAAGTTATGTCTAATTCTTTCGCCATCCATAGTTCCAGCATATCCAAAAAGATACGGGCCAGTTTTCCAAACTTTGGGGGCAACAATAGACATTATATTATCATCATCGGAAGCGCCACGATCCCCTGCCATAAAAACTTTACCATCTTGTTTAACAACGGCAATAATGGTCATAGGAATCCTCTCAAACTGGTATATTTAAGTATACCAAAAAATTTTTGCTTGTCAACTACTATTATTTAATGGTTTGCCCACACGCTGAGCATGTTTTTGGTTTAGCAGTACCCTTTTTTACAGGGGCTGCTGGTGTTTTTGATGCAGAGGCACCAAATTTAGGCCTGCCAAAACCCACAATAGAAATAAGAATTCCTTTTTTATTTTTCTTGTAAGCACGAAGTTTTTTACAAACCTCTCCACCATTACGTTGACTACCTTTCGGATCTCCTGAAGTATTTCCTTCAACACACCAGACTGTTCCATCTTCATTATCTTTAACAACAATTGCTACATGGGATATTCTATCTACCCCGTCAGATGGGAAATCAAAGTATGCAATATCTCCTGGCTCTGGATCTGCAACATCTACGTCAATCCATTGACCAGACTTTTTAAATGCTGCTGCGCCACCAGGAGTGTAAACAGTATTAGGAATTTTTACTCCTGCTTCATTCCCGCACCAATTTACAAAAGATCCGCACCATGGTTGGAAATTGGCTTTAGTATATGCTCCATACTTTGTTTCATTATCTTTAGGACCTTCAACAGTTCCTACTTCGGCTTGGGCAACTTCAATAAGTCGTGCTGCTGTACCTTGCTCCGCCATTATTTATCCCAATCTGTATCGACTGGTTGTTCTTCTGGCATTGCGCCGTCAGGTTTATTTAATCTCCGTGCCTTTGCTTCGTCAATTTCTGATTCAAGTTTTTTATCTGCTAATGTATTTTTAGAATCCATTTCTTTATTAGACAACTGTGCATCCATAATATCTTTTGCACCAGACTGACCAATTAAAATACCTGCAAGCGTTCCAGTAATAAAAGTTGCTACGCTACCCAAAACATTAAAAAACATTTTGTCGTTTTCAGATTGACCAGTTAGTGGTTGCTCAACAAAAACGAGGGCATATAAAATACCCATTGTTGTAAAGAATAAAATTGCTCCTAAAGTAAGACCTAATACAAACTTTAATAAACCATCTAGTTCTGCTTGCGTTCTACGTTTACCCATTGTCAGTTTCCTTTACTAAATCTTTTGTGCACACTCCGCTTGCTTCACACTCTGGCGGAATGCACTTTGTTTC
>Ga0114978_10000523_pt1 | contig 32675 bp, 25 predicted proteins | sample S_140212_EF_Meta_FD_87027 | JGI IMG/M metagenome (GOLD analysis project Ga0114978, IMG submission 87027) | Freshwater microbial communities from Lake Simoncouche, Canada to study carbon cycling - S_140212_EF_MetaG | ecosystem: Environmental > Aquatic > Freshwater > Lake | place: Lake...
ATGGCTGTGGATCAGTTGCTGGTGCTCAGTGGTGTGTTTGTGTTCGCCTCTCCCGTGCTGCCGCTTTGGCTCATCATGCTCTGGCTGGCTTTTGGTCTGACACTAACGTTTGGACTACGATTTTTGCAAGCTCTACCTCTGTGGGCACAGAGTGGTATTGGTGCGGTGTGTGGTACCGGCAGTTATCAGGCCGGGGTGTATTTAGATGCAGTCAGTTTTGGCAAGACCGCAGGTTTAACCTTGTTGCTGCTTGCATTACTGTGGGCGCTGTTGCTACCGGTGTTGTTGCGAATGAGTCGACTGAACAATCTGCAGGTGCCGCGCGCCCTGCTGGTGTTGCTGCTGACCTTGTCGGTTGGCAGCCTGCCAAAACAGAGCCTCGCACAGGACAGTGCACTGCAACTGGTTGGTCACTCCACTTACCGAGTTATGTTCTGGCACTTGTACGATGCCAGCCTTTATGCGAGCAGCATAAACTTCAGTTTTCCTGAATCCGTCCCCTTTCAGCTTGCACTGAAATACAAACGTGGGTTCAACAAACAACAGATACTGAGCGAAACGCTCAAGCAGTGGCAGCAACAAGGGCTGACGATTCCTGCGCAGTGGAAAGAGGAAATGGAGATCCTGCTGCCAGACGTGGCCGCTGGCGACGAAATCAGTTTGCATGTCGATAGTGATTACCGTGCCGTCATGACCAACAACGGCAGCGTTATCGGGCAGATCAATGATCCCGATTTGAGTATTGCCTTTGCCGGTATCTGGCTGGCTGAAAATACTACTTATCCCGAATTTCGGGAGCGGTTGCTCGGAGGTAAACGCTAAATATAAGTCGCGGCTGCGTCGATGCGCAGCATGTGCAGCACTGGTGTGTTAGCGGCGAGACGAACATGAAAAACTTGGTGCATCTCTGCCGTCATCATCTCAGGCTTGTGCATTAAAAGGGGTATGAAATTTTGACTAGCGCGTAAGGTGAGTTCGAGTTTGTTACGCCGCAGAGACGAACAATGGCGATAACGCTGCTTACGAAGTTTGAGGGCGTCATTGATGCTGCAATGGAAACACTCGCCATGACGATATCCCGCGATGCATATATAGGAACAACAGATCTGAAACAACTTGTGTCGTTGAATTAGTAATCGTAATCTTGCTTCAACCTACACTGGACGAACAAGTTATGCTTCTCGTAATTAGGACACTTTTCCTGACCCTCATAGTGGTAGCCACTGCACCCATATTGGCTCAGTCATTCACCTCCGATCATCCCGGTCAATACACGCAGGAAGATATTACCGCCGGTAGCCGCGTGTATTCGGCGCAGTGCCAGTTCTGCCACGGCCGCGACGGCGATCAGATCTCGGGTATCGACCTGCGGCGTGGTGTGTTTCGACAAACTCTCGACGATGCAGGGCTCGCACGCGTGATCAAAAGCGGCTCTGCGGCCGGTATGCCGCCATTCAGTCTCTCTGACGCAGATCTCACGGGCATCATCGCTTTTATGCGCGCGGCATTCGACGGTACGGCTTCGATCCTCGTTGGCGATGTAGCGCGCGGTAAGGAGTTGTTCGAGGGCAAGGGTACATGTGCGAGTTGCCATCGCGTCGGGGCGACCGGACCGCTCACTGCACCGCCGCTCAACGACATCGGGCTCGCACGCACTCCGGCGGCACTGGAACGCTCGATCCGCGATCCCTCCTCCGCGATGCAGCCGATCAATCGACCTACGCGCATTGTGATGCTCGACGGCAGCACGATCAACGGCAGGCGCCTCAACGAAGATACGGCAACGGTGCAACTCATCGACGACAGCGCGCGCTTGCGTTCCATCGCTAAGCGTGACATCCGCACGCTGGACATCGCCACTGTTTCGCCGATGCCCGCATACGCGGACAGTCTTACGGATGCCGAGATCAGCGATCTCGTCGGTTACCTGCTGACATTGAGGGTGCGGTGATGGAGAACGCGATAATTGAGAGTATTTTGATGCAAATACCAAACACCAGAACATGGATCATAACTGTGCGCGCTCAGCTGGCCGTACTCCTACTAGCACTAGTGTTGCCTGCATCGCTCGATGCACAGGTCACTGCGGATCGCATCACACGCGCGGCTGAAGAGCCGCAGAACTGGCTCACCTATTCCGGCGGTTATGCCAGCCAACGTTACAGCACGCTCAGCCAAATCACGCGCGACAACGTGCAGGATCTCGAGCTTGCGTGGATCCTGCCCAACCAGGCTTTCGGCGCGTGGCAATCAACGCCACTTGTCGTCGACGGCATCATGTATGTTACGCAGCGACCAAACGATGTGCTCGCTCTCGACGCACAAACCGGCCGCGTGTTCTGGCAGTACCGTCACCAGGTCTCGGCGGACGCGCGTGTCTGCTGCGGCGCGAACAACCGCGGTGTGGCGATACTCGGAGATCGGCTGTTCATGGGCACACTCGACGGCCGGCTCATCGCGCTCGACACACGCACCGGGACTTCACTGTGGAACATACCCGTCGGCGACCCGGCGCTCGGTTACTCGCTGACGCTTGCGCCGCTCGTCGTCAAGGACAAAGTACTCGTTGGGGTTGGCGGCGGCGAATACGGTATACGTGGTTACATCGCTGCATTCGATGCGGCCACCGGTGCCGAGCTGTGGCGCTTCAATACGATTCCTGGCCCTGGCGAGCCCGGCCATGAAACCTGGGAAAACGATGGCTGGAAAAACGGCGGTGGTTCGATTTGGGTGACGCCCTCCTACGATCCTGAACTTAACCTCACCTACTGGGGCATCGGTAATCCGGGTCCCGATTGGAATCCCGACCAGCGTCCGGGCGACAATCTCTATACCGAGTCGGTCGTGGCGCTCGATGCCGACACCGGCGAATTGAGTTGGCACTACCAGTTCACGCCGAACGATGGCTACGACTACGACTCCGTGCAGGTTGGCATACTCGCCGACATCACGTGGCGCGGAACACCGACCAAAGCGCTGCTCTGGGCGAACCGCAATGGTTTCTTCTACGTGCTCGACCGTATCACCGGCCACTTCCTGCAAGGCTCGCCGTTCGTAAAAGTGAGCTGGGCAAGCGGGTTCGATGCTAATGGCCGCCCCATCCAGACACCACCCGCGCCCGGTGAATCGCTATGGCCGGGCAACCAAGGCGGCACTAACTGGTATTCACCGTCGTTCAGCCCGCGCACGGGCCTGATGTATGTCAGCGCATGGGAAGGTTATGCGTCGATCCCGCGCAAAGAGGAAATCACTTACGTTCCCGGCCGCAATTTCGGCGGCGGCAGTAACAATCCAGTCGTACCGGTGCCCGGCGCGCCGGGCCTTCGCATCGGCCGCACGACGCCGATCAACAACTGGACCGATGCGGTTGGCAACGGCGCGGTGATTGCGCTCGACCCAAACACTGGCGAGCGCAAGTGGACCTTCAAACAGTTCGACGTCAGCGACAGCGGCATCCTGACAACAGCGACCGACCTGTTGTTCACCGGGGGCCGCGAAGGTTACTTCTACGCACTCGACGCGGCTACCGGAGCAGAGTTGTGGAAAGCGAGCCTGGGAGGCCAGATCGTCAATGGCCCGATCACTTACGCCATCGATGGCATGCAGTATGTGGCTATTATCTCGGGCCACTCGCTGGTGACGTTCAAGCTGCGTCTGTAAATTCAGGCGCGCGTCACGACTTTCCGAAGACGTTTCAGATGGTGTGAAGTGGCTCGATGCTCAACAGACCTTGCCCCAAGAGTTTGATAACGCGAACAGGCACACAATTTTATTGAGCAGCAACCTAATCTACAGCGCGATGTAGTTGATCACATCAGCTCGGGCTTCTTTCATCGTTTACCATGGATGCTGGCAAGTGCTACAGGTCCGTCACATTTTTACTGTCATGCCGAAAAATTGAAGTCCGCGGATACCATTAACAGTTCAAATAAATCACTCGATATTGCGTGAATTTGTTATAGGATGGCGGGAATCGCCTGGTCTCTTAATGGATACTGTTATGTTAAATCGTCGCCGCTTTCTGCACAGTGCTGTATTGGCTTCTCAATGTTCGTGGTTGCCGTACTCGTACGCCGCCGATGCCACCAAGCTGGTGCTGCTTGGTACACAAGGCGGCCCCAATTTCTCCCTCATGCGTGGTGAAACCGCCAGCATGCTGGTGATCAATGACCAGCCGTATCTGATTGATTGCGGTTACGGCACCTTGCGCGCGCTTCTACAAAGTGGAATGCCTTTTCTGAATGTGGGCCATGTGTTTCTGACGCATCTGCACGACGACCATAATGCCGATCTGCCGGCCTTGCTTGGCCATCAATGGACCCAGGGCCGCATCAAGCCCACCCGTATTTTTGGCCCCTATGGCACTGACCAACTGGTGCAGGCTGTCAATCTTTACAACCAGGCCAACACCGACATTCGCATGGTAGATGAAGCGCGCTCAGTGCAACCCAAGGATCTGTTCGCAGGCACTGTGATCGAAGCCAGCGCTGAGCCCGTCACAGCTTTCAGCAATGATGATGTAAAAGTCACTGCCATCGAAAACGCCCATTACCCGACCGAGTCAAAAGCAAAGATTCCGTATCGTTCCCTGGCTTACCGTTTTGACAGCAAAGACCGCAGCATCGTTTTTTCAGGCGACACAGCTTATTCCGACAATCTGGTCAAACTTGCCCATGGTGCCGACGTGCTGGTATGCGAAGCCATTGAGAAAGAAGTCTATCGCGCCACCTATGAAAAACGAGTCGCCAATGGTGCCTACGCCGACAATCCTGAAGGTGTCTGGAACCACATCATAGGCACCCATACATCTACCACTGATGCCGGGCGCATGGCCACTGCTGCCGGTGTGAAGACTCTGGTATTGAATCACATCATCCCCGGCGATATCGAAGACAGCATCTTCATCGCAAGTGCACGCAAAACTTTCCAAGGCGAGATCATTGTTGGTAAAGATCAGATGGTGTTGTGAAACTTGTTGCTGGATATGCAGTTGCGCATAGCTTGTCGCCCTCATCCGCGCCGAAATTTTTTATTTCATACGTTTGCTTACTGCAAGCAGATACGATGCGGCAGCAGCCATACTCCTATACACATACTTGCTGGGCGATCTGCGATAAGATGCACGCCTAAATCCGCAACAGGCAGCCGCAGTTTCCATGGCATCAACTTCAGATAAGACCTTAACAGCAACAGCACCACGACCGCTGCCGGGTCGTCCGCCCCAAGCGCGTTTGTCCACGGTTTTGCGCCCCTATCGCAAACAGGTGGTCTTGCTGCTGATTCTGGCCATCGTCGCCAACATCTTCACCCTGTTTGTACCCTGGCTGATTAGAGCGGGTGTTGACAGCTATATGGCTGGCCAGTTTGAACTGGACCCACTGGTATTTAAATTCCTTGGCATCGCTGCCTTGGTGTTTTTTTTCACTTGCTGGCAAAACGTTATACAAGTGCTGGTGTCGGAAAAAGTAGCGATGGACCTGCGCCTTGCCTTGTCCGATAAAATCTCCGGGCAGGGCTACCGTTTCATCGAAGAAAAAAATCCGTCCAAGCTGCTGACCAACCTCACTTCCGATATTGATTCCATCAAACTCTATGTGTCTCAGGTTATCGTCTCGCTGGTCACTTCCGCAGTCATCATTGTGGGTACTGCGGTAATCCTGCTTACCATTGACTGGCAACTCGCGTGCTTTGTACTGCTGGTTATTCCACTGATCGGTGGTACTTTTTTCGTGATCCTGCGCAAAGTGCGCCCATATTTTATGCAAAGCCGTGAAGTAATCGACTGGCTCAACAAGGTGATCCGTGAAAGCATCATTGGCGCCGCCTTGATTCGCGTACTCGACTCTGGCGTGCTGGAGCACGACAAGTTCAATGCCGCCAATGGGCGAGGCCGCGATATCGGCTTTCGCATCGTCCGCCTTTTTTCGTTCATGATCCCGATCATCACCTTTGTTGCCACAATGGGCTCTCTTACGGTGGTAACTCTGGGCGGCTGGTATGTGATCAATGGCAACATGAGCTACGGTTCGTTTACCGCATTCATGAGTTATCTGGTGATGCTGATCTTCCCAATCCTCGTAATCGGATTCATGAGCAACATCATTGCCCAAGCTACTGCCTCCTATGCCCGCATCAGCGAAGTGCTGAAGGCTCCTGATACGGTGGATAGCGGCACTCATAAGGCGGTGCTGCAAGGCAATATCTCTGTAGGCGATATCTGCCTCGACTATGGCGGTAAACCGGTGCTGGACCATGTTTCGCTCACCATAAAGAGCGGCACCCGTACCGCTATTCTCGGCCCCACTGCTGCCGGCAAGACCCAACTACTGAACATCATGGCCGGCCTGACCCCGTTGCCCAACGGCAGTCTCGACTACGACGGCACGCCCTTGGCAGACTACGACAAGAATGCCTTCTTTCCGCAGATCGGTTTGGTATTCCAGGACAGCGTGCTTTTCAGTACCACTATGCGGGAAAACATCGCGTTCAGTACACTAGCCAGTGATGCCTCCTTGCAACTGGCAGTAGCCACTGCCGAGCTCACCGAATTTGTCGCTTCGTTGCCGAACGGCCTCGACACACAGATCTCGGAACGCGGCACCTCGCTGTCGGGCGGACAAAAACAGCGCATCATGCTGGCGCGCGCACTCGCGCTCAACCCGCGCATTCTATTGCTTGATGATTTCACTGCGCGTGTCGATGCCAATACCGAAGAAAAAATCCTTGCCAATATCACCCGCAACTATCCCGGGATGACGCTAGTTTCTATTACCCAGAAAATTGCACCGGTCACCGGCTACGACCAGATCATATTGCTGATGGAAGGCGAAGTACTGGCGACTGGCACCCATGAACAACTTATGCACAACTCGCCTGAATATGTGCAAATCTATAATTCCCAGCGGTCGACCAGTACTTATGAACTACGCGCTTAATTCGCAACCTCCACGGCCAAAAGTTTCCGTCCTACAGGCCCTTAAAGGGCTGGCACCGTTACTGCGCGGCGAACAATCCAGCCTGGCCTATGCCGCGCTCGCTACCATCTGCAATTCACTGGTCAACCTCAGCGCACCACTGTTGATCGCACACATCGTCGACACCTACATTGCCAAAGGCCAGTTTGACGGCATGCTGCGCTTTTCAGGAATCCTGTTTTTACTTTATGCCGCTGGTCTCTTTACCAGCTATTCACAAACGCGATTGATGGGGGGAGTGGGCCAGCGCGTGCTGTTTTCGCTGCGCTCGCGCATCTTTAACAAATTGCAAGAACTGCCGCTGGCGTTTTTCAATGCCAATAAAACCGGCGACCTCATTTCGCGCATTAACAACGACACTGACAAATTGAACCAGTTTTTTTCGCACACCTTGGTGCAGTTCATGGGGTCGGTGGTGATCATGATCGGTGCTGCCATTTTTCTGCTGTCGATCAATTTTCGGCTGGGTGTGGCGGCGCTGACACCGGCGGTGCTGCTGGTATTGTTCACGCGCCTGGTATCGCCCTGGGTGAAACGCATGAATGCGGAATCGCTGACGTCCACCGGCATGTTGTCGGCTGAAGTCACCGAGAGCCTCAACAACTTCCGTGTGATTGTCGCGTTCAATCGCCGGGATTTTTTCCGTTCCCGCTTCGCTGAGGCCAACAAGAACAACTATCTGAAAGCGATCAAGGCCGGTATTGCCAACAACCTATTCACACCAGTGTTCGGACTCTCGTCGACGCTCGCACAACTGGCGGTGCTGGTGTATAGCATCTATCTGATCACCAATGGCGCCTTCTCTTTGGGGCTTTTTATCAGTTATCTCGCTTATGTCACCAACTTCTATAACCCTCTGCGGCAGTTGGCTGCACTGTGGGCCAACTTCCAAGTGGCACTGGCTGGCTGGGATCGCATCGCTGCCATTTTGCAAATTGAAAACGACCTGCAACAGGTGCCGGCAACTGCTGCTGCCAATGACACTGTCGCTGGCCCGCTCATAGAATTTCGTGATGTTTCGTTCCAGTACACACCCGAACGCTTCATTCTGCAAAACCTGAATCTGACATTGGAGCGCGGTAAGACTTATGCACTGGTGGGTCCAACCGGTGGCGGCAAGACCACTACTGCTTCGCTGATGGCGCGGCTTTATGATCCCAGTTCCGGTAGCATATGGTTTGCCGGTCGCGATATCCGCACCCTAGCTGGGGCAGAACGTGCGCGCCGCATCGGCTTTATCCTGCAGGAACCCATGCTGTTTTCTGGTTCCATTCGCGACAATATCCTCTACGGCAATGCCGACTATGCCGGCATGGATGACACCCAGTTGCAGGTAGTACTGGAAGCTGCCGGCCTTGCTAGCTTGTTGCAACGCTTTGATGGTGGGCTGCAGGCCAAGGTCGCCAGCACTGGTGATTCCCTCTCCTTGGGCCAGAAACAGTTGATTGCTTTCATGCGGGCGGTATTGCGAAGTCCCGACCTGTTGATTCTGGATGAGGCCACTGCCAACATCGATACCGTTACCGAGCAACTGCTGGAATCCATCCTGCACAAACTGCCTGCACACACAACACGTGTCATCATCGCGCATCGCCTTAACACCATCGAAAATGCTGACGAAATCTTCTTCGTAAATGGCACGCAAATCACGCGGGCCGCTTCAATGCATGATGCGGTGGACATGTTGCTGCACAAACAAAAGGCTTCATAAATATCTGGCTCCCTCTACTGGTTGAGCGCCATTACCCCACCTTCTATTACCTGATGGCCAAGGCCGAGCGCGCCTTTTCGGATTTTGTGCAGGAAGAGTTCGAGGCCTATATCAAGAGCGGCTGTCTGTAACAAGGCTTTCTGAGGGTGCAGTATGAAAGCTGCAAGCATGAAGACCTGGTAGTTTTCACTATTCTTAAATTACATGTGACTGTCAGGAGTTGAAAATTTGCTCAATGCCTGGCCTCGCTGATTAGCTCCAGTAGAGTTATTCAGAGCTCCTAGCTCTGCCCTAGCTAGCCAAAGACTCAGGACTGCAGGTCAAAGTGCCTTGATGAGTATTGCAGGAAGTGTGTGCCGGAATTACACCAGCAACATAACGGAATTTTTTGGGGAGATATAAAATAACCGGCAGTCGACCTACTTGTATATTGGTCGACTGCCGCTTTAAACAAGGAATTACTGCTGAAACTCTGGTGTCATTTCCCGGCAGGTCTGCGCTTCGAAAGGTACATCCGACAAATACATAACATCGTAGCTAGCATAAGGCGCAGACAGATAAACCGGATCGGTCGCTGAGTATTCACGCTTGAGCGCTAGTTTTTGAGTGTCAAGCGTGAAGCGTTCCACAATGTGCAACTGCTCACTACTGCGGGTTGGCGGGTTCAGCACACCTTCAGCAAAGCCAATGGTATCTACTACCAGCGTATCACCTTCCCAGTTACCTATGGAGTGACCAGCATAGCTTGGTGTCAATTTGTCAGGATGTTTATCCATGCCAATGTGGATGCGGCGATTGAAGTTGTACAAGCCGTAGGTGATATCGATAACTTTCTCGCCTTCGGCAGTGGTGGTTTGGGTAAACTGGTTGATCGGCCAGTCGGCGGTCCAGTCGCGAATGAAGCTGGTTGGTTTGCAAGCAAACCACGGGTTATCTACCGGTGACCTGTTATTGAAGGCCTTGGCGGCGGCATCGCCTGCTGGGGTATAGGCAACCGTTGCTCTTGGTGGTCCCATGGCTTGAATTTGCTCGAGCGTCAGCTTGCCACTAGCAAAGTCCGCAGTACGACTCTTGGGTATCATAGAGCCATTGCCACCGCTGGGGGGTACTGTCAGTACTAGTTGTTCTACAGCCCAGTCGCCACTGATATTGAGTTGGCCATCGGCTAGCCGAGCCGGACGATTTGAAGTGTCAACCGGCGCGGTTGATATTTGGTCATTGCGATTCATTTCGGCCGAACCATCAAGCGAGAAGCTTTCGATGTAGCAGGCACTGGGATCATCACGGTGCGGATGACCTTTGATCTCGACGTGAGCGCCTACCTTGAACATTTCCTTGGACCAACCAGAACGCCTGATCAAGGTTGACGCGCGCATTTCACAGCGCATGTGCAGTGGCTTGCCATCTGCACCGGTCACATCAATCTCCATGTAGGAGTGCGGGTTTATCAGATTCATTTTGGTGAGTGTGCCTGACCATTCCTTTTGGATGTCCAGCTGGAACAGGCCAAAACCGTGATGGGCAAACGCCGGAGTGACTAGGCAGGAGAAGGCTGCGGTGGCAACCGCCGAGTGCAGCAATTTGTGTGACATTTGAATGTTATTTCCCTGAGTGTATTTTGGTGTTGGCCAGTATAAATGCTACGGAGAAAAAAACCATAGCCTGAAAGTTTAGTTCTAAATTTTTACTCATTGTTAAACGGTTGACAACGACGTTACTTTGATCAATCTCTCTCATCGTAATTAATGACAAGGAATCCCGGAAAAAAAAATTGGTAAAGTGGAAGAAAAATTTTCGTGCGTAGGCTACCAGCGAAATCCGGCAACTTTATGCCCCATCAAAGGCTCATTAAATATTGTTTGGGCTGGTAAGCCCGCCGCCATCGCGGCCCCAAAACACACATGTAAGGGCAACAAATGTTCTTCACGGGGATGACAAAAACGCGCATGCGGTGCCGACTGCCATTGTTCAAGCTCTTGCTGTTGCTGAGCAACAGTCAAGTGCGGATTACTCATGGTGTTTACTAACCATTGATCAAACTGATCACTCGCTTTACGGTATTGTGCATTTTCCCCGGCAAATATCGCCTGCAAATTATGAAAGGACATACCTGAACCAATGATGGCGATGTTGCGTTCTCGCAAAGGGGCAAGACATTGACCGAGTTTGATGTGCTGCCGCGCATCTAAGCCCTGAATCAATGACACCTGGATGCAAGGAATGTTGGCTTGGGGGTAGAGCAACATCATCGGTACAAACATGCCGTGATCGAAACCACGGCCATGAACTAGTTTGCAGTCCATGCCTGCGGCATTAACTAGCTTACTAACTTGGTGCGCCAATTCTGGATGCCCTTGGGCTGGATACGTATAACTGTAGGTCTCGGGCGGAAACCCGTAATAGTCGAACAACAAGGCAGGATTGGGGTCGGTATAAATGCTAGGAACAGCGGTTTCCCAATGGGCACTGATAATTACAATAGCAGTAGGCTGTTGGTAACCAGCAGCTAATTTTTTCAAAAAATGAATCAAACTCAAATGTGACTGATCGTTTAGTAGTGGCAAGGGGCCACCACCGTGGGGCAAATATAATACTGGTGCTAAGGCATTCATAAACATACTACCAAGGGTGCTTTGACTGACGCCAGGCTATCACTCAGCCTACCATTTTTTCTTTTGTGGAGTACACTTACAGGCCTTTATAACAATCAAAATAAGGAACTCTTTATGCGCAACAACCACTTAATTATTTTATGTTTTGCCGCTATTTCAGCGCTCTGCAATGTAGTAAATGCAGAAGGCGAGGCCGGCATTCTTTCGTTGCGCGGCCAGGGCCACTTTTATGTCGGCATGGAAGTGAGCAAACCCGATGATAAAGGGGCAGTCACCGTCAAAAATCAAATGTATGTTGGCTTTCAATTACCTGCCGAAAAACGCCATCCTTATCCACTGATTTTGATTCACGGTGGGGGCGGTCAAGCAAGCGACTGGTTCAGCACACCCGATGGCAGAGATGGCTGGCTAGATTATTTTGTAGCGGCCGGTTTTGATGTGTATTTCATCGACCGTCCGGGTCTTGGCCGCTCACCCGCCAACACTGCATATGGTGAACTGGGTGGACCGGCAAATTCGCAGATCATCAATTTTTTAGCTAATTCAAAACACTGGCCAGGCGATTCCGCCAGTGCCACTGACCCTTCCATATTGGCCTGGTTAGCCAGTTCTACTCCCGGACCTTATGCTGGCAATGAAATTGCCGCAGCCGACATCAGCGAGTTAATGACAAAAATCGGGCCATCCATATTGGTGACTCATTCTGCTGGCGGTGTGTCCGGTTGGTGGGCAGCGGATTTAAATCCTGCCAATCTTGCCGGCATGATTGCCATTGAACCGGCTGGCAGCAACCCCGTTGAGGATGTTCGTAGCGGCCTGACTTTTGTGCCCGCCTTGCCGACCGATTTTGCACCCGTTAAAGATGCAGAAAATTGCGCTATGCAAGCGGCCGACAAAGTTAGCACCCTCAGCCACTATGCTGGTAAACCTGTGATGCTAGTGGGTTCGGAACTGGGTTTGATTCAGGGCATTCCCTGTGCGGTGAAAGCACTTACACAAGCCGGTGTGGATGTGAAATATACCTACCTGCCAGACCTGGGTTTTATGGGCAACGGTCACTTCATGATGGCCGAAACTAACAATGGTGAACTCGCGCAAGTAATAATCGACCTGGCAACTGCAATTAAATAATACTTTTATAGCGAGAGACCATGCGCAGTTCCTTTTACAATTTTTTTTACAAAAGTTTAACTTCCTGTAGTTTATTGGCCTTGCTTGCCTTCATTGCTGCACCTGTCACTCTGGCGGATCACGCTGGTAGTGCTGCAACTGAATCTGACAATGCTGTTATGTTAACGGTCAGTGCGAACATGACCCAGATTGCGCAAGAATTTCTGGCAACGGTTGCGGGAGAGCCCAGCGGGATTGAAACTGCTGTAGGTTATAACCGCCACGATCTGGTTGCCCTGCCTTATGAACACGAAGCACGGACGAGTTATGTGTACTGGCCTTTTTTACGCAAAGGTTTACCCATCGATTTCATGAGTGCTGAACAACGGGTTCTGGTGCATGACATGCTCAACACAGCTCTCAGTGCCAACGGTTATCTAAGCACAATTCAAATAATGCAGATGGAAAAAATTCTGGCCGATTCTGAAGTAGTTGGCTTTCCGCGTGGCACCGAGAACTACACCTTGGCTATTTTTGGCGAACCTGCAGCGGATAAAAATTGGGGATGGCGCTTTGAAGGTCATCATTTGTCGCTAAACTTCACTGTTGCTCCTGGTGAAGTGAGTGTTACACCAACTTTTTTTGGTGCCTCACCAGCAAAAATTCTCTCGGGCCCGCTGGCTGGGTTCCGCAATCAAAGAGGTACTCACGAAGCTGGTTTGGCCTTGATTAATTCCCTTGATCAAACTCAGCGAGCTGCTGCAATTGCAGATGGCAATCCACCCAACGATATTTTGGCGGGTCATCTCAACCGCCCCATGGAAAACTGGGACGATTGGAAAAATTTACCAGCACAAGGCATCGCAGTAGCTACACTGACTGCCGCACAGAAGGATCTGGTGCAGCGCGTATTGGATGAAGTAGTGACTAGTTACCGGCCGGAAATTTCCACTGCTTATTTGCGCCAGATCGACGTAAACGACTTACGTTTTGTCTGGTTTGGTGGCACCCAAGAAGGCGAAGCGCATTATTACCGACTAGAAGGTACTGACTTCTTTTTTGAATACGACCTAGTGCAAGGCATGGGGAATCACGTACATGCAGTATGGCGCAGCAAAGCAGGTGATTTTGGCGGCGATTTATTAAAACAACACTTGTTGGAAAATCATTAGTACACGGAATTACCGGCATGAAGACCACCAACAAGAAAATGGCTCGTTGCAGTTGTATTGCACTATTTGGTGAATGGCGAGGCTTTACTGGTTTAGTTGCTTGTTTAGTGGCGCTGGTTGCGCCGGCACTTGCACAGCCGCTAATGTTGACTGCCGAGCAAGATTTGCAACGCACTATGGATATGTTGCAAATACCGGTCTTGCGGCAAGGTGCTAATGGCAGTGATCCTGCTGCGCCTAATGCTGCCAACTATGATGAAAAGTTTGCCAATCCTTATCCGCACTTGCCTGACCCCCTGTTAACTAATAATCGTCAAGCTGTAACTACTGCTGATGCATGGTGGCAGGTACGACGACCTGAGCTAGTAGAATTGTTTGATCGCGAAGTCTATGGCCGCGTGCCAGAGAATTTGCCCGCAGTCAGCTGGATTGTCAGTTCACAAACCGAAGTCATTATTGCCGGCCATACCGCTATCCAGAAAATTTTGAAAGGCACTGTGGACAACACTAGCTATCCACAAATCAAGGTTGAACTAAACGCCATTCTTGTTGTGCCTGCAGCAATCAACAAGCCAGTGCCAGTAATTGTGCAACTGATCGCCGGACGGTTTCTCGATCTCAATCAGGAACGTGCGCAGGAAGCTAATAGCTGGCAGGCACAGATTCTGGAACGAGGTTGGGCTTATGCTTATTTCGATACTGGATCTGTACAAGCCGATAATGGTGCAGGCCTGACCCAAGGCATTATTGGCCTAGCAAACCATGGCCAAGGTCGTAGTTCCGACGCCTGGGGTGTGTTGCGCGCTTGGGCTTGGGGTGCCAGCAGACTACTGGATTATTTTGCGCAAGACTCTTCACTTGCTGCCAACCAGGTAGGGATAGAAGGCCATTCACGCTGGGGCAAAGCTGCTATGGTAGCAATGGCCTATGATCAACGTTTCAGCATTGCCTATATCAGTTCCTCTGGTGCTGGTGGCACCAAGTTGCATCGCCGTAATTACGGTGAACTGGTGGAAAACGTAGCAGCGGTCAGTGAGTATCACTGGATGGCAGGCAACTATCTAAAATACGCGAGCACCCTTACCTGGGATGACTTGCCAGTCGACTCCCACGAATTAATCAGCCTGAGCGCTCCGCGTCCGGTGTTTATCGGTGCCGGCAATGAAGGTGATCAATGGGTAGATCCACCAGGCATGTTCATGGCGGCAGTAGCTGCCGAACCGGTCTATAACCTGCTCGGCGCCAAAGGTTTGGGGTCTGCAAAATATCCAGCCTTGGAAACCAGCTTGTTAACGGGCGAGTTGGCTTTTCGGCAACATGCCGAAGGTCATACAGACCGCCCCAACTGGCCTATTTTTTTGGAATATGTTGCTCGTTATTGGTAAGAGCAACAGCAAAGACTATTAAACGTGAAAAAGCAGTCGTACAATCAAAAAAGCAAGTTAAGCAACCCAACCAGGGGAACCAACATGATCAAAATTGACCGTCGTGATTTTATTGCCAGCCTAGGTGGCGCAGCTGCTGTTGCCTTGATGAGCCACGAAGCGCGTGCCGATGCCATCGAACACTACATGGAAGATCGACTGTATGCACAAGCTGAAGGAACTGCTACTGGTGGCTCTGCCGCAGCAGCATTTCCAACTGCAGCCGAAATACATGCGGCCATCCCAACTCGTCACTATCGACGTGGTGCCGGTGGACTTTTTGTGGCGACACAACCTGGCCAAAATGTCGATTTTTTAGCCGAAATGTCCGCCAAACCAACCTTGCTAGAGTTTTTTGAAAAACGCTTTATGCGCACTAGTAACCATTGCTTGCAGAGCGCCAACAAAGCCATGCAACGCGGCGTACAAGAAGAAGTAATTCTGGCCTGTTTATTACACGACACAATTCAAGAATTAATGAAAACAGATCACGGTTACTGGGGCGCAGCTATGTACGAACCCTACGTACCACCTATTACCTCTTGGGCTATTCGGTATCATCAGGCGCTGCGATTTTTTCCGGACGAAGCTGCTGGTTATCACTACCCCGATCTTTACCATCGCATGTACGGCATGGATTATGTGCCGCCCCCACACATTCAAGCCGCCAAAACTTTTGCAGAAGGTCACGAGTGGTATCACGCGGCCCGTGAAGTAACGGTCAGCGATTTGTATGCCTTTGATGACACGGCCAAAGTAACAATAGATCCGTTCATGAACATCATTGAACGTCACTTCAAACAACCGGCCGAAGGTTTAGGATTTGACAACAGCCCATCCGCGCACATGTGGCGCAGCATGGGCAATCCTGACGCTCCACTGTAATCAGGATAAAATAACGAATAAATGGGGTATGTCCCCATTTATTCACACCATTTATTCTTTTTGCGCCGCCAGCCGTTGTTCTTCCAAACGTAAATTCATGGCTTGTTCATTCAATGCTATCTCGTACAGAAAACCTTCAGGATCAATGTAGGGGTTAGGACTTTGCCCAAGCAAAGGATATTTTTCTGCCATACGGAACATGGCCGGATGTGAACCCAATGGAACATCTGCTGCCAGTGCACGCAGGATGGCATGACTGCTGCGGTATTGATCCACGATGCCTGGGCGATCCGGATTGTTGTACAACTGATAAGTGGGATTAATACCAATGCTGCAGTTAATCACTGCTTTGTAACTCTGCGCGCCATCCTGCACTTGTAATTCCCAGCTCGTACACCCTTCGGTATGACCGGGAGTCAGATGCGCTATCAAGGTTTCACCGCCTAATTCAATAATATCGCCATCATTGATAATTTTATCCATAGGATGGGGTTTGTCACCGGGACGCATTGCAGTCAGGCCCGGCACTTGTGCTGCCGTGACAATGACCTGCGCACCGCTCAGCTCCTTGGCTAGTGCATCACCTTCCATATGATCGGCATGTTCATGACTGCCAATAATGATTGCTATGTCTTCAAATTTGAAACCCAGCTTTTCTACTGAATCCTTAATAGTGGGTACTGTACGTTCGAAATCAGTATTAACCAGAATATGACCTGCCGAAGTAGTAATCAGAAATGAACCCAAGGATTCGGTACCAACATAATAAATGTTGTCGATAATTTTATGCGGAGGAAACTGTGTATCGAGTTGTTCCGGCGTGCCAATGTTGCGCCGAAACAAATCATCAGGCAGCAACTTCGGGAGTTGCTGAGGGAGTTGCTGAGGTAGTTGTAGAGGTAGTTGCTGGGCTAGTACAGCAGTAACACCCATTAATGCAGCACTTACCTGCAATAAAATTCTAAGTTTCATTTTTTACCCTTCTGTTGTATTTATGATTGAGTAGAAAGCTATTGCTTCATTTTTTTGGCAGGCACTAGCCTGAAACTCTGTGCAGGCTATCACCTCCCCTTTTTGCACTGCAAGGTACTCTTATGCAGGTATAATCATGATCAATTTCCCTTGCCTCAACTACCTCCTTTCAACCCATGTACGATATTTATGACTTAGTAATGTTGTTCCCCTTTATCCTGGTGCTAGTGTACTGGTGGCGCAGCAGCGAACAAAAATTGATTGCAGTAGCTACTGCCCGGCGTTATTGCAAAGAAAGAAATCTGCAAATGCTGGACGAAACCCTAGTTTTTGAAAAACTAAGTATTGGTCGCGACACCTACAAACGGCGGCAGTTGTGTCGGCACTATGAATTTGATTATTGTCTCGACGGTCAAGATCGCCATAGCGGCGAAATCATCCTAAGTGGAAACAGGGTATTACGCATTATCTTGCAAAGCGGCGCGCTAGAAATTACCGAATTCGACAACTAGATAAGCTCATTATTTGGCGACACTGCGGCACTGGGACTAAGCTCACCTCTGGTTTAGTCCAGATAAGATTCCCGATAGATTGTGATAAAGGCTAGCAGCACAGCAATTAAAATAGGGCCAACAAGCAAACCTGTAACACCATATACATTAGCGCCCCCGATAATACTGCAAAAAATCAGCAATATTGGAATTCGCGCCCGACTACCAATAAGGATGGGTTTAAGAAAATTATCAATCAGGCTCACCATAAAAAATCCCCACACCAGAAGGAAGATCCCCCAACTTGTATCCTGGGTAAATACAAATATCCCGATGGGTAACCACACCAAGCCCGCACCTACTACAGGAATCATGGCACAAAACCCTGTCAACACCCCAAAAAAAACAGCCAAAGGTACACCCGCTATAAGATAGCCAACCATGGCGATTATGCCCTGTATCAACGCTGTGATGAGCGCGCTGCCAATTACTGCGGTAACTGTTAGGTAAACCCTTAATGCAACTGCCTCGGCGTGTACTGCTGACATTGGAATGATGCCAAACAGCCAATTCAGAAATCGTTCGCCATCACGAAAACAAAAAAACATTAGGGTAAGAATAAGTAAAATATTAATAAAACCCAGCAAGATAGCCCCTGCTGTTACTGCACCAAAATTGGCCACCATCAAACTGATTGTATTGATATTCGACAATATGAATTGTTCCAGATCAAACTGCGACAGTACTGAACTTTGATTGATATAGGCATTAATACTTTGCCAATAGTCCTGCATGAACGGCGGCATTATGCCAACCAGTTTGCCAATACCCTCGGTGCGAAACACTGTGATCCAATCCAGCACGGTTGGGTATAGTTGTGTCGATTGGACTACTACCATCCATGCAATAAACAATATGGGTAAAAAAACTAACAAAAATACACCGCCGGTAGTCAGTGCCGCCGGACTGTTAAGACGCCCTGGCAAACGTCGTTGTACACTTTGATGTATGGGCCAGAACACCAAGGTCAGTGAAGCTGCCCAGACAATCACATCGGCGAACAAAGATAGGATGAGTAACAGTTGGTAGAGTAGAAAAGCAAACACGCCGAAAAAAAACCAGCGGAACATAACTTGTTTGTCAGCACTTTTTGCAGACTCCAAAATAGAGGGCCGGCTTGGAGGAGTCGAATTCGCTTCGCTCATGCAAATATCCTGCTGACGTTAAAAGTTCTATAGATTACCAGTAAAACCATACGAGTAGAATTAAGACTAATGTCTGAATTGAAAATTGTATCGAACTGAATAGAGGAAGGTAATGATGGCAGCCTAGACTCAGTAAACCCTCATCATTTAGGAGAAAGATGCGAGCCACATGGATGTGTTAACTGGTGCTGTAGAGCGATACAGCGATCATGAGCACGCACGTTTGTATAGCAGAGCAACTTTCAAACTGGGAAGTCTACGGGTTTGCCTGCCAGCCGCCGCCTAATGCTTTATACAAGCCTACCATGGCATTCATTTGCAGCAGTTTGTTGTCGAGCCACGAATTACGGGTACTGAACAAGGTATTCTGCGACAACAGCACAGTTTGATAATCAGCCACCCCTTCCGCATAACGCACCTGCGCGATGCGGAAAGACTCTTCAGCAGCACCTAGATTAGCAAAAGCCACTTCACCTTGCGCTTCCAGCAACTGTATGTTGCTGAGCAGAACTTCGATTTCATTAAAAGCCCCCAGTACAGTTTTACTGTAAGTAGCAAGATTATTTTCCAGGGTAAGGCGCGCTTGTGCCAGATTGCGATAACGCTGACCATTATCAAGCAGGCTTTGCACCAGCGCTGTACTGATAGTTAAAACAGTACCTGGCGCCGACACTAATTGATTAAGTGAAGTGCTGGAAGAGTTGATACCACTCGTGAGTGAGATTTTTGGAAACAAATTATTTCGTACCAACGTTACATTAGCATTGGCACTACGCAAAACCGCTTCGGCCTGCACAAGATCAGGTCGCCGCTGCAACAAATCCGAAGGTAAACCAGGTTGCACCTTCGGCACCGTGAGGGTTTGTAGAGTCTGTCCAGTGACGTTATATCCTTGCACACTCCGGCCTTGCAATAAGGCCAGTGAAGAACGTGCCGCCAGATCATTTTGAATTAATCCCCGTAAATTATTGCGTTCGCGTTCAATCGCAATCTGCTGCTGCAATGCTTCAATCGGTACCGCCACTCCGGCATTAACTCTGGCCTGAGCAATAGCACCAATGGCCTCCGCGTTAGCTACGTTTTGTTGGGACGCTGTTATTTTGTCGCGGATCAACAACAATTGAAAATAGGTGGATGCTGCGGTGCCTAATGTGTTGAGTGCAACATCAGCAACCTGCGCCTCACGACCTTCATAGTCAGCAAATGCACGTTCATAGTTGGCAGGTTTGCTAAGAATATCGTTGTAAGAAAAAGTAGCGCCCAGAGTGAGCGGTGTAGTAACACTGCCCGCACTGTCGGGTGCATTGGTATTGGTATCGCGATAACCAGCGCCGATACCTAGTGAGACCAGCGGTGTGGGCAATAAATTAAAACCGGCTTCACGCAAACTGAGTTGAGCTGCCTGTAAATTACGTTGATTGTTGGCAAGATCGAGATTGCCTGCTTGCACATCGGCTATCAAAGTACTCAGTTCTGGGTCAGCAAAATTGTTCCACCAATCTTGCGTTGGCCACAACGCTGCATCTTGCACCACCGGACTTTCCCAGGCGGCAGGTACCACACTAGCAGGCAACAGCGGGACTATTGTCGAACAGCCCGAGAGCACTATAACAACACTAACAGCAACACTCAGTCCGTGTGAAATTTGCAGTAGATTTCTTTTCATAAACTTTTTATTCATTAGCAAGTGCTACTACAGGATCTAAACGGGCGGCTTTTCGTGCAGGGGCAAAACCAAAAATCAATCCGGTTGCGGTAGCACAACAAAACGCCATAATCATCGGAGCGGAAGTAAATTTTATAGAAACTGCGAAGGCTTCCAGCAGTAGCCCTACGCCAATACCCACGCCAACTCCAATTACCCCCCCCACACCGGAGACCACAATCGCCTCCGCCAAAAACTGCGAAAGAATATCCTGCTGTCGCGCACCAGTTGCCATTCGAATGCCTATTTCGCGAGTGCGTTCAGTCACCGACACCAACATAATATTCATCACACCTATGCCACCCACCAACAGCGAAATTGCAGCCACAGAGCCCAATAACATGGTGAACGTATCTTGCGATGCGCTAACTGTTTCCAGCAGTTCCGCACTGTTAAAAACACGGAAATCCTGCGAGCCGTGGCGACCCACCATAAATTGGACCAGATCACGTTCGGTAACATCAATTTTTTCTACATCATCCACTGCTACGGCGATAGCACGGGCAAACTTTTGTCCCATCAACCGCAACGCTCCGGTATGAAACGGCACAAACACTGCATCATCTTGGTCTTCACCGCGGCCATCGCTGCCTTTGCGGGTTAATACACCAATCACCTGAAAAGGAATATTGCTGATGAGGATGTATTCACCCAGTACATTGCTGTCATTGGGAAACAAGGCTTCGGCAACTGTGTTACCCAACACTGCAACTGACGTGTAGGTATCGCTGTCTTCTCGGGTAAAAAACACGCCCTGTGCCAACGGCCAATTACGAATTAACGGCAACGCTTCCGAAGTGGCGGTGACCTGTGTTTGATGATCCTGCCGTTGATAACGGAGTGTGTAGTTGCTTTGCAACTCAGGCATGGCACTGATGACATTGGGTACATTGGCGATGATAGCTTCAGCATCCTCATAACTTAATGTAGACGGCAAATTTCGGCGCTGGCCTTGCCCACGCGCTGGTTGCAGATTAAGCATATTGGTACCAATAGAACTGATGCGATCAACAATATCCTGGCGGGCGCCTTCGCCAATTGCGAGCATGGCCACTACCGATGCCACCCCGATCACTATGCCCAACAATGTAAGAAAGGTGCGAAATATGTTGGCATGCAAGGAACGCATAGCCATCCGAATCGCTTCACCCAAACCCGCAAAAGGAGATACTATTTTTCGTCCCAGAAACAGATCGCGTAATTTAGAATTTTGCTGTGCCTCAACGATGCCTTTGGCCGGACCGCTGTCGGCAATAATAAAACCATCACGAAACTCGATGGTTCGATCGGCATGGGCTGCCACATCGTGATCATGGGTAATGAGAATGACGGTGTGGCCACCGCTTCGCGCCAGATTTTTTAGCAGCGCCATCACTTCGATACCACTTTGCGAATCAAGTGCACCGGTAGGTTCGTCGGCGAGTATAACTTTGCCGCCATTCATCAATGCACGTGCGATGGAAACACGTTGTTGTTGTCCACCTGATAACTGGCTGGGACGATGATCTAGCCTTTCGCCCAGCCCCAGTGAGGTTAAGATCGCCTCGGCGCGTAATTGCCTTTCGGCTGCCCGTAGCCCAGCATAAATGGCTGGCACTTCCACATTTTCTTCAGCGGTGGCATTGGCTAGCAGGTTATAACTCTGAAATACAAAACCGAACGCTTCTCGGCGTAACCAGGCCAAACCATCGGCATCAAAACTTTTGACATCACGCCCGGCAAAAAGATAGGTACCTGTGGTTGGACGATCAAGGCAGCCCAACAAATTCATCAAGGTGGATTTGCCTGAACCCGATTGGCCAACAATGGCCAGAAATTCACCCGTATAAATTTTTAGATTAATACCACGCAAGGCATGGACTTCTACGCCACCACCAGTAACAAAGGTACGGTGGATATTACGCAGTTCGATCAGGGGTATTGCTAGCTCGGTAGCCGTGTCGCGGATATTTTTATCCGCTAGACTACCTGCAACCAGCGCGGCAGTGCTCACCTGCCACCTCCAAAATTCTGGAAGCCGCCGCCGCCAGGACCGCCGCCGCCAGGACCGCCACCACCAGGACCGCCACCACCAGGACCGCCAACGCCAGGAAATCGGACGGTGGGCGCAGCTTCTGCAGCGGCTGCCTGAGTCTGAATAATGCCTGCCACAACTTTCTCTCCAGTTTGCAGACCGGAGAGTATTTCTGCAGCAATACGGCTAGAAACACCTACAGTAACGGCACGTTCCTCTTGGCTACCGTCTTCAGCAACCACTTTAACTGTGGCTTGCCGTGGCAAGCCCGGCCCACCGCCACGAGGTCGATCACCCGCTAAACCGGCACCACGACCTTGACCACCCCCGCCCGCTCCAGCAGGTCTACCACGCCCCGCGCCTGCAGGCGGCCCACCTGCAGCGACATCTGCGCCGGCAACCGCAGGAGTACCACCAGGTCCACGTCGACCAGCACCTTCTGCATTTTGAAATGTTAATGCACCAAGTGGCACCGTTAGCACATCTTGTGCAGCTGATGTTATGAAATATACCTGCGCTGTCATTTCCGACAACAAGGAACCATCGGTGTTTTCAATGTCAAACAAGCCAGTGTAGAGCACAACATTGTTAGTAACAGTAGGCGTGGGCAGTATTTGGCGCAATTTGCCATACCAGCGCCGTGCACCACCCCCGAGTGTAGTGAAATACACATCCATACCAGTAACTATGCTGCCGATATCTGCTTCGCTGATATCCGCTTCGACAGTCATCGTACCCAAATCTGCAATACGCAAAATAGTGGGAGATTGTTGTGAAGCATTGAGAGTACGACCTTCTATCATGTCGATGGACACCACCGTACCTGCAGCAGGTGCAAACAACTTGCTGAATTCAAGTTGGGTTTCATCACTTTCTAAACTGGCTCGGCTTTGTTCAATCTGTTTTTGTAATTGAATCAAACTGGATTCTGCCGCAGCCAGACTGTTCACTGAATTGTCAAATTCCAACTGACTGCTGGCGTTTTCCGCTCGTAAACGTTCTTGGCGGGCAGCATTTGATTTTGCCAATTCAAGCGCAGCAGAACGCGCGGCCAATTGTGCTTCCTGTGACGCAATACTGGCCCGACTGCCTTGCACTTTTGCTTCCTGCACTCTGGCATCAATTTCTACCAGTAGTTGCCCTACTTCAACAACATCACCTACTTCCACATGCAACTGTTGTAATTGCCCGGACACCTGGGCACCTACATCCACATAACGACTGGGTTTGAGTGTGCCAGCGGAAGGGATAGTGTTTTCAATACTGCCCATTTGTACTGTAGCGATGAGTGGTGCATCGGCAACTGCTGCTTGCTGACCCTGTTGCCAGTACCAGTAGCCACCACTCAACAACACCACAAGGGCGGCGCCTATCAAGGCACGATTACGGTTCTTACTGTTGTTTTTACTATGGCGCTTTAATTCTGGTGCCAAGCCAATTTCTGTATTTTCCATTTCTCATCTCACTCGAAATTTTTCTGCAGTAAAAATTGTATCGTTCATTATCTGCAACTAGTACTTACACAACGATCAGTTGGTAAGTTGGTAAGTTGGTTGACTATGGTGTTGAACTTTTTCTTTGTAGAAAACTAACAATTGTTAAACATTATCCAGTTAATAAAGAAAAGAATATGAAATCACTTTGCACTAGCGTGGCTGTCCTGCCTGGCTTATCCAACAGCAGCAGGCTTGGCTGGAAAGGTGTTATTACGCACCAACTGGACAAGCTCGGTATAGCCCCCGATACCAACCCCATCAATTAAAATTTGCGGCACCGTGCTGCGACCAGCAGCCTGTTTTACCATCGTGGCAAACTGCGCCTGATCATGGGTGACATCTACCTCCTGAAAGGTTAAGCCCAGTTTGGTCAGTAACTGCTTGGCCCCATGGCAATAACTACACCAGTCTTTGGTATAAATGATTATATCGGTCATCGATTTGGCTCAAAGTCTGTTAAATAATTTGAATGATTCTCGCAAAATTTTAGTTGTTGGAAATGCGAATCAAGCTGTCTAAAGTCTGTCTGGCTTTGCCGCTATCAATGGCAGTAGCGGCGATAGCAACGCCCTCGCGTAAGTCTTGTACTCGTCCGGCAATTATCAAAGCGGCAGCAGCGCCAAATAACACGATATCACGATAGGCATCTTGCTGACCGGCCAGCAGTGCTTGCAGCCGACCTGCATTGTAGACACTGTCACCACCTTGAAGATTAACGAGCGTGGTGGTTACCAGACCGGCATCTGCAGGAGAGACTGTAGTTTCATGCACTGTGCTGCCTTCTACCACGCACACATGATTACTGCCGAGTGTGCTCAGTTCGTCTAGGCCACCAGCACCATGCACAACCCAGGCGCGTTCACAGCCGAGCCTGGCCAATACTTCTGCAAGAGGTCTAACCCACTCTCTGGCATAAACGCCAAGTAGATAACGTTTAACTCCCGCTGGGTTACACAATGGTCCCAATAAATTGAAGATGGTGCGTACACCGAGTTCAGCGCGGACCGAGCCCACATATTTGAATGATTCATGATGGCGTGGCGCGAGCATGAAACCAATGTTGGCCTCATTAAGACAGCGCTCAATGGAGGAGAACTCTGCGTTAATGTTTATTCCCAGCGCGGTTTGCACATCAGCAGTACCAGATTTAGAAGACACAGCACGATTGCCATGTTTGGCCACAGGTACACCGCACGCAGCAGTGACAAGGGCGGTGGCTGTAGAAATATTGAGCGTGCCAACACCATCACCACCAGTCCCGACAATGTCCATGGCATGTGCAGGAGCCTTGATGGCAAGAGCCTTACTGCGAATGACATCCACTGCGCCGCAGATCTCATCAATGGTTTCACCGCGCATGCGCAGAGCAATTAAAAATGCGGCAATTTGTGCAGGGCTTGCCTGCCCACTCATGATGATACTAAAAGCTTGCTGGGCTTCGGTGAAAGACAGCGACGCTTTGGCAACAACTTTCGACAACAGTGGCTGCAGAGCAATAAGGGTTTCGGCCATATTCAGTTCTTGTACATTTCGACGGCTAATAAAGTGTTTTGCATTAATGAAGCAATGGTCATAGGTCCCACGCCACCCGGCACTGGTGTGATGAAACTGCATTTGTCTTTAACGTTGGCAAAGTCCACATCACCACACAAACGCCAACCCTTAACATTAGTGGCATCAGGCACGCGAGTAGTGCCAACATCAATCACCACAGCACCCTCTTTAACCATGTCGGCAGTAACAAACTCAGGTTTGCCCATCGCAACAATCAGGATATCCGCACTGGCACAAATTTCTTTCATATTTTTAGTCCGGCTATGGACCAGCGTAACCGTGGCGTTGCCTGGATTGGTATTGCGCGACATCAACACCGACATGGGTGTACCCACTATATTGCTGCGGCCCACTACAACACAGTGTTTGCCTGCTGTTTCAACATTGTTGCGCTTGAGTAATTCCATAATGCCGTTGGGTGTGGCGGAAATATACGTGGGCAAACCCAGCAACATTCTGCCAAGATTTTCCGGATGAAAACCGTCTACATCTTTGCGTGCGTTGATGGCTTCGGTAACTTTGTCTTCGTTGATATGTTTAGGCAGAGGTACCTGAACAATGAAACCGTCTATGTTGTCATCGTTATTAAGCTGCTCCACTTTTGCCAACAGTTCAGCTTCTGTAGTGGTGTCAGGCAGCGTGATTAAGGTCGAATCAAAACCCACTTGTTTGCAGGCCAGCACTTTATTGTTTACATAGGTATGACTGCCGCCATCATCTCCCACGATAACTGCAGCAAGATGCGGCACTTTGCCACCTCTGGCTTTAATAGCGCGAACTTTCTCGGCTATTTCTTGCTTAAGTTGCTCCGACGTGGCTTTGCCATCCAATAACTTCATGATTGCCTCTTGAGGGGGGATAGTAATTGGGTGGGTATTCTACCGAAGATAGCAGCATGCGCCACCTTGGCTTTGAGCAGAATTTGGCGTTCTAAATACGACTCATGGCGTCGATGAGGATGCCTTCAGTCAAAATTTGCGGCAATTTTTCTGCCGGTTTTAACGCATCTGCAGGGAACATCAAATATAAGGGCACACCACTGGTTTCATATTGCTTGAGCACGGCGGTGATTTCCGGATCATTGTTGGTCCAGTCGCCTTTAAGATAAATAATTCCTTTTTCTGCCATAGCAACGGTAACTTCATCTGTGCTCAAGGCGATGCGTTCATTCACTAGACACGTGATACACCAAGCCGCTGTCATGTTCACAAAAACTGGTTTGCCTTCGGCACGTAATGTTGCAAGTCTGGCAGCGCTGTACACTTCATAATTTTCACTGGAGCCTACTTCAGTGCTGACTGTACGCGCTTCAAGTAAGGGTGAACGCAAGACGCTGAAACTCGCGGCAAGACACAGCAAGATCAGCAGCATACTGGCATGGCGCCAGAATCCTGCATGGCTATGACGGTACTGATACAGCCAGGCAGCGAACGCCAACAACACACAGGCCGCAATAACCAGTGCCATAGCATCAATACTAGTTTGCTGCCCCAGCACCCACAACAACCACACTACCGTGGCATACAGAGGAAACGCCAATATCTGTTTAAAGGTCAGCATCCAGGCCCCTGGCCGCGGCATCAAACGCGCTAGGGCAGGCACAAAACTCAACACCAGAAACGGCAAGGCCATGCCAAAACCAAGCGCGAAAAATACAGTGAGCGCAACAGGCATGGACTGCGTAAATGCAAAGCCCAATGCTGCGCCCATAAAAGGTGCGGTGCAGGGACTGGCCACCACACTAGCCAAAACTCCCGTGAAAAACGAACCGCTATAGCCATCTTTTTCTTGCAACTGGCCACCCACTCCCATGATGGACGTGCCAAATTCAACTACTCCCGACATCGACAAACCCATCACAAAAAATAAAAACACCAGTGCTCCAACAAACCAGGGTTTCTGTAGATGAAAGCCCCACCCAATCGCGGCGCCGCTTGCTTGCAATGTCAGCAGCACCACTGCCAGGCTTAGAAACGCCAGAATCACGCCCGCAGCATAAGCGAGTCCATGTAAGCGTTGCTCACGCAAGGAAGTGTCACCTCTGACCGCCAGACTCAACACTTTTAAGGACAATATGGGAAACACACACGGCATCAAGTTGAGGATAACGCCGCCCAACAGTGCAAACAGAAATACTGTGGCGATGGGCATAGCACTATTTTTAATTTCTGAGTTGGCACCAGCAGTTGCTGCCAACACACCCCCTAATTGCACGGCATTAACCCCAGACGGTTGCGCTGCTATCTGATAAGCCAGTTGTTTGCCGCTAGCATCGGTGACCAGCAGTAAACCGCCAACACGTTGGGGTGGTTCGCGCTCTACACGTCGATGAAAGTTTTGTTTTAATTGCAGACTGGAAAGTTGAGAAGTGATTTGTTGCTCGGCGTTGTAATCGAAAATGCGATGTTCATCCGGAATAAAAGTAACAGCACTGGCACCCTCAAAAATATTCTCAGTGGCTTGTACCAATACTTCAATGGCGCCGGTAGCGATGGAAAAACTGGCATCGAGTGTTATATCAGCGCGAGGTTGGGAAGCACGCGTTTGAACGAACCCATATTGCCAACTAGAGTCAAGAACAGCGAGAGACTGCGCGTCTACTGGCACAGTCAAATTAAGCTTTGCACCAGATGGAATGCAGATTTCTTCACATTCCAGCCACACAACATCGGCGCTGACCGTAAGTGAAGCTGCGGAAAAATCGGCAGGAACACTCAGTGGAACCAATAAAAAAACTTCACCGGTATAACCAAAATCCACCAGTTCGGCAGGCAACTCAAAACGTTCCGGTGTTGGCCATACGATCGCACCTGCAGTTACTCCGGCAGGCAGCTGCCAAGTGATTTCGGTAGGCTTGCCGGCATCTCCTGGGTTGATCCAGTAGGTATGCCAATTTTGAATATGATCTAACCGCAGTGCCGTCCACAATATTTCACCCGGCACAGCAGTAGTGGTTTCTGCGATTAACTGGGCATCCACATGTTCACCGTCTACTGGCTGCGCGAATACCGCGTGCAGCACAGTGCAACTCAACATGAGACTGCATAAGACAGAACATAATTTAGGCATTTATCCACTCCACCAAAATCTGATTCACAGCGTTGGGTTGCTCTAGCGTACTCATGTGCCCAGCATTGGCAATAATTCTGAGCTCCGAGTTATGCAAATATTGCTGCATGTCTTGATGCTGACTTACCGGACTCCAGCTATCCGCATCACCACACAGCAACCAGACTTTTTGCTTGATACGAGCAAGATACGGGGTTTGATCCTGTCTCGCTAGCATGGCGCACACTTGCGCACGGTAATCTGCAATGCTGTTGCGCAGAATCATCGCAGTAATAGTTGCGATTAACTCACCATCGGAATGCCGCGCGGGATGCAACATCGGCTTTATCCAAGCATCAGCGACCGCCTGTAATCCGTCACGCTCGGCCGCGGCCAGCAACACTCCACGTAGTTCCGCTTCACCGCTGCGTACGCCATGAACTCCCGTATCCATGACCAAAAAGCGCTCTATCGAATTGCCTGCTAATTCCATCAATTCGAACGCTACTCGCCCACCCATGGAATGACCCACCACTGAAAATCGCTCCGGAGCATCAACTAGCACTGCTTCCGCCATCTTGCGCAATGATGTGAAGCCGCGCAACAGTGGAATCCTCACGTGTGCATAAGGTTGCAGCGCTAGGCGTTGTGGTTCCCACACAGCAGCATCACAGGTCAGGCCGGGCAAGAGAAAAACACAAGGCTTGTTCATTTCAGAACTTCGGCTTTGGTCTCTTGCAAAATACCCGTAATCGCTGCGCGCTCTACATTACTTAGATGAGGATATTCAGGTGCAGCAACTTGATTGAGCAAAACGGCTTTAATTTGTGCAAACAAATGGTTTTTTATCAACGGTGGCAACGCATCTAGTGCGGCAGAATAAATCAGGTAACTGAGTCGATATTTAAAAGTGTGGGTGTGTAAATCAAAGTCGCGCAAGGAGCGTCCTTCACTATCTTTTAGCCCCAATTGCTGAAAGTAATCAGTAAAGCCTGAACTGCCTTCTACTACATCGCCCAGCACAGTTTCATGCGCCATAAACAGGGCATCAAGCAAAGGGCGAGTAAGCGCATCTAATGTGGCCTGATCAGGCAACGGGGTTGTTTGCAGCAAAGTCAGGCTGTCATAGTTGAGCCTGGTGATACGATTTTGCACTTCAATCTGATGCTCCAAAACTAACAAGGCAACAATGTCACTGGTGGAGCGCGGGTAAGGATTGAGGTCAACAAGCGCGCTCAAGTTCTTTTGATTGCTGGTGGCACTTAGCTGTAAATCTCTCAACACGGCAACATCACTAATAATGAGATTGCCTCGGTGGAGTTGCGCCCCACTTGTTCCCGTCACATACCAGCCGCCCCAGCGGTGATCCAAAGGCGTTTCGGTATCCGTCAATTCGCTCAGTTCATGCGATACCAAATTGCCATCCGGCCCTGCCAACACGGAACTGAGCATAAACCTGGGCACTCCGCCGCCCGTCAACGAATACGAATCATGACAGCGTAAACAGCGTGAGGTCTCCTGCTCGAATCTTGGATCGGCCGCTGGCTGTTGCGAAAAATCGAAAAATACCGGACCAAGGTGTGCATCCATCGCACCAATTTCCAGTGAACTGCTGCCGGGCACATAGCCAACATAAACTTCATCATTAAAAAACAGAGAGCGCGGCGTCTGCGGCGAAATAAAACGTTGCTTGAGACTGGTTTTGGAAAAGACCAACACCTGCGAAGAGGGATCAATATCAAGTGCGGCCAGCAGCGCATCAAGATAACCACGGCCTTGGTCATCGAAGTTCAACACTTTGCCTTGCACGGCCAACTCCTGCATTACTGTGCTGAAGTGATCCTGTGGCAGTACTTTGCCATAACCTATGTGGGGATATTCTTTATCGTAAGGAAATTGCGCGAGGGCATCTTTTCCTAAAAGGGCAAAAGACAACAGTAGAACCAGTTTTATCAGGATAATTGTACGCATAGTGGGGACATTATAAGGCACTATTGAAAAGAGGATAATTGATGTTTCTTGCACAATAAACATACAAACTTCTGCGGTTTTCCTCGTTTATCAAAGCTGGTAGACTGCCCGGCCTTTCGGCGAGAGCCCCTTAATTCCATTAAAACCGCTCTTTGCTTACATCCACTCCAAAGTTTTATTAAGGAACCGCTTGCCATGACTCATTTGTCCGACATCGAAATTGCCCAAGCTGCCACTGCCCGCCCGATCGCAGAAATTGCCGCTAAACTTGATATTCCTACCAGCGCTCTTCGGCATTTCGGCCACGACAAGGCCAAGCTCACCTTCGAATTTATCAAAGCCCAGCAAGCCAAGAAGAACGGCAAACTTATCTTGGTTACAGCCATTTCCCCCACTCCTGCCGGCGAAGGTAAAACCACCACGACAGTAGGACTTGGCGATGCCTTTGCCCGCATCGGCAAAAAAGCAGCTATCTGTTTGCGCGAACCGAGCCTAGGCCCTTGTTTTGGTATGAAGGGTGGTGCCGCCGGTGGTGGTTATGCGCAAGTAATTCCGATGGAAGATATCAACTTGCATTTTACCGGCGACTTCCATGCTATTGGTGCAGCCCATAACCTGCTATCGGCCATGATCGACAACCACATCTACTGGTCCAACGAACTGCAAATTGATACCCGCCGCATCACTTGGCGCCGTGTGGTAGACATGAACGACCGTGCGCTGCGTGATATCACTCTGGCATTGGGTGGCCCGGGCAATGGCTTTCCACGTTCAGGCGGTTTTGACATTACTGTGGCATCGGAAGTAATGGCCATTTTCTGTCTGGCTACCGACCTTAAAGACCTGCAAGCGCGCTTGGCTAAAATCGTAATTGGTACTACCCGCGACGGCAAAATGATTACTGCCAAAGACATCAAAGCTGATGGCGCAATGACGGCGTTGCTCAAAGATGCCTTGCAACCCAACATCGTACAAAGCCTAGAAGGAACCCCAGCGTTTATTCACGGCGGACCTTTTGCCAATATTGCCCACGGTTGCAACTCGGTGATGGCAACCACTACCGCATTGAAACTGGCCGATTATGTTGTAACAGAAGCTGGTTTTGGTGCCGATCTGGGCGCCGAAAAATTTATGGACATCAAATGTCGTAAAACCGGCTTACAACCAGATGCCATTGCGATTGTTGCCACCATTCGCGCCCTGAAAATGCACGGTGGGGTGGCGAAGGATCAGCTCAAGAGTGAAAACATCGAGGCATTGAAAACCGGCTTCAAGAATCTGGAGCGGCATTTACAAAATCTCGCCAAATTTGGTGTACCTGCAGTTGTTGCCGTCAATAAATTCATCAACGACACACCGGCCGAAATAGAGGCTCTGCGCCAACTCTGTAACGGCGTGGGCGTAAAAATGATCCTGTGCACCCATTGGTCCGATGGTGGCGCAGGCACAGAAGAACTGGCGCGTGAAATTGTCGACATTGTTGAAAATCGCCCCGGCAAGTTCAAAATGCTTTATTCCGACACACAAACCCTGTGGGAAAAAACCCGTACCATCGCGCGCGAAATTTACCGTGCTACCGACATTACAGCCGACGCCAAGGTACGCAAACAATTTGATGACTATCAAAAATTGTACCCAGGCTTTCCTATTTGCGTAGCCAAAACCCAATACAGTTTCACCACCGATGCTACCAAATTTGGCGCACCGGAAAATCACGTGGTTACCGTCCGCGAGTTACGACTTTCTGCAGGTGCCGAATTTATCGTAGCCGTGTGTGGTGACATCATGATCATGCCTGGATTACCTGCCAAACCAGCTGCTGAATCCATCTTTGTCAACGATAAAGGCCAGGTAGAAGGCTTGTTTTAACCCTGCACGAAATTTGTCCTATTACTGGTGAGCGTCTGTAAGCACTCCAATAAAAATGGCTCCCGCGGGAGCCATTTTTTTAATCTTTAAAGCTTAGCCCCGCTGGTAGAGGAACATCATAAGCATCAAGTCTGCGGAACTGCTTCCCCTTGGCAGCTCGCTGGCATATAGACGCTAGCCCCTGAAGAACACACCCAGGTAACAGACCCGCCAGCATTTAAAGTAGGGGTCATAACTACTTCTAGAGTCTCGGCACCTATACCCAATGCCGTTGCGTTACCGGTAACTGTAAGAACTCCACCATCTGCCATTGCAACACTTTCGACCATACCAGTAGCAATGTCAGGCACAGTGAGGTCAGCGGAGTCGGGAAGTGCGTTGTTAAGAATGGCATATTCGGTAATTAATTGTTTGCCCGCAGATGCGGCCAAGATCAGTTCAGACGCTTTAGCGCGAACCGTA
>Ga0114978_10000524_pt1 | contig 32617 bp, 32 predicted proteins | sample S_140212_EF_Meta_FD_87027 | JGI IMG/M metagenome (GOLD analysis project Ga0114978, IMG submission 87027) | Freshwater microbial communities from Lake Simoncouche, Canada to study carbon cycling - S_140212_EF_MetaG | ecosystem: Environmental > Aquatic > Freshwater > Lake | place: Lake...
GTCGATCACTGGTTGAAGAGCATATCGGAGACATTCGTACTCTCGAAGCACTTACTAAGTCTATCGTCGAAGCCGCTATAGCTAACAGCGAGTTTCGAGTTGGTGTCGATCCTACTGGTATTACGGAAGTCTCTGACCTCCAGGATACTGAGAATGGCGACTTCGTTGCAGCCCGTCAGGCGGATGTGTTTCCAATCCAATTGCTTACGCAGATCGATCTAGGACCACTTGCCAGCGTCCGAAGCGATATCTCGCAACAGTTGGGTCGCACCTTCCTTCTGCAATCATCTGTGCAACGAACTGGAGATCGAGTTACTGCAACTGAGATTCGTGAGGTTGCTCAGGAACTTGATCAGACCCTTGGAGGAATCTTCTCTGGACTCGCACGAGATATCCAGATCCCGATTGTTCGACGCACTCTTGTGTTGATGGGTCGTGACAAGTTGATTCCCAAGGAGATTCTCAAGTTGGTCGACGGTAAGGGACCACTCAACCTTAAGGTCCGTACTGGACTTGAGGCCCTTAACCGTGAAGTAACCAACTCACAACTTGCCCAATGGGCGGCAACTGTCGGTCAGATGCAGGGTGTTCAACCCTATATCGACTGGTATGGTTGGGCTATTAAGTGGACTTCGTCGTTTGGTCTCGAGCCTGTGGGTCTTGTTAAGACTCCTCAGCAACTCCAGGACGAGCAACAGCAAGCCGCTCAGCAATCCATTAATCAAATGACTTCGGAACAAATGGTCAGTAGTCTTGGAGCCATGGCAGAAACAGGCTCTAAGGCAGCAATGAATAATCCTCAACAGGGACAACCGAGCCAATGAGCGAATCCGCAAAAGAAGAACCAATCGATCCAGAGATCGCATTGGCAGACAAGTGGGCACGATCTAATCCTAATGAACTTCCACCACAATTCGGGGGTGACCCCGATAAGTTTATGAAGTCGTATAAGGAACAGCGTTCCGCGCTTACCAAGGCACAACAAGAGAACGCACAACTTCGACAGGGTGTAGCCATCGTAGACAAGATTGTCAGCGATGAACCAGTCGGCAAGATGCCAGACGCTCTAGTTATTCCATCTAAGCCAGTTGAAGCACCGTCTCCAACTCAGGATGAATGGGGTAAGTGGGGAACAGAGATCGACACAACTGGTGATATTACACCTCAAAGCCGCGAAGACATTAAGAAGCGTTTTAATATTCCCGATGAAATCATCGACGGATATGTTCATGGTGTCGCAGCACGACATAAGCAACATGCGCAGATTGCCTCTGAGATCGTTGGAGGTTCTGAGGAACTCACTGGTATCATCCAGTGGGCTCAAGAGAATCTTGACGACAATGAGCGACAGGCTGTGAACTCTGGTCTCAGCAATATTGGATGGCAGAACGTTCTGCTAGGTCTTAAGGCTCGTCGATCACAGGCTACCGCCCACTCGGAACCTAAGACTAAAGTTCAAACTAGTTCGGGTATTTCAAATGGTATCAAGCCCTTTGCTTCACCAGCAGAGATGACTGCCGCCATGCGAGACCCACGCTATAAGAACGATCCAGATTTCCAGGAGAACGTCTATGCACGTCTCCGCATTACAGGACACAGTAAGAATGATGTTTGACAAGATTAAGTCGTTTATCGCTTCGATTCCCCCACTCATGTGGATCGTATCGATTATCATTACGTTTGGAATCATCACCACCGTCCTGAATGGATGCAACCTTGAATCTATGGTTGAGGTTAAGGTTCCTCCCGCAGTGAAGACAGCCATTAACATTCCACCTAATGATTTTGTTTCCCTCGAGGATGCAGACGCAGCGTGGACTGATTGGCTTGCATATGTCAACAGTAATACTAAGAAGTTCGAGTCAGCGATTCATACCGCCAACGAGCGATATGCTGTGATCAAGCAGATCACTGACATCGGAATGGCATCTCTCAACACGGCTGCTCCTGGTATCCCAGGTGGAACTGTGCTTTTGTCGGTTGCCTCTCTTCTTGGCGGTCTCTTTCTTAAGCGTCCTGGAGAGGATGCCCGAGTTGCATCGGAGAAGGAAGCAAGTTATAATAAGGGCATGGAAGTGGCCATCGAGCTACAGAATGCCGTAAAGACCACCTGACATAGTTCGCTATGTCGGCCTATCGTATAATGATTACCCCGCTGCGCGGGAATGTAGGTATCGATCCCTACTGGGCCTTTGACCGAATCCTAGACCGTCCAGACCCCGCTCGTTGTGGGACAATCAAGTGACGACAATCAAAGAAGAGATCATGAACAGTTATAAATATAAGTAAGAGAAAAAAGATATGGCTTCTACTAATCTGATTCGTTTTGGTTCTAACAATGCGAACGCCACCCCTACCTCGTCTGACATGTGGCTTCCCGTCTACGGCGGCGAAGTCATTACCGCATTTGAGGAATTTAATACCTTTATTCCAAAGGTTAACTTTAAGACGTTGACTAGCGGCAACACGATGAAGTTCCCCGCTATTTGGAAGATTGGTTCGGAATACCATGAGGCTGGTACCGAACTTCTCGGCCTTGATGTCGATACCAAGGAATACAGCATCTCGTTGGATGATCGTCCACTTGTTGCTCACTTTGAAGTCGATGATATTGATGCGTCTATGGCGCACTATGATGCGCGAACCGAATTGTCTCGTGAAACTGGTCGCGAACTTGCGCGTCAGATGGATCGTAAGATTGCCGCACTTCTTGTTAATGCGGCTCGAACCGCTGCTGATACTGGTACTAATTCCTTTCCTGTTGGTAATGCAATTGGTGCTGGTCCTGGCTATAACGCTGATCTTCTTTTGACAAACGGAAATGTTCCAACCGAAGCCAAGGGTGCTGCTCTTATTGAGATCATCGCGGCTGTCAATCAGAAGATGGATCAGTTGGATATTCCGACCTCTGATCGATGCGCTGTAGTTAACATTCCGCTATACTATAGCCTTCGTACTCTTGGTCTTCCGTCCGTTGCTAGTACCACCGTCTCGAATAACGCAGCTGGTGGCCTCTGGGGTCGTACTGACGTCCGCACTGGCGGTCCTGGTCTCGGCGATGGTCAGGGCTACATGAATCCGATCAATGTTCTGGGAACTCCAGTTTATTGCTCGAATCACATCCCATCTACGAACATCACCACTGGTCCTACCAAGTATCAGGGTAACTTCGCCAAGACTGGTGGAGTCATGTTCCACAAGAGCGCACTTGGAGTTCTTCAACTTCAGGGTGTTCAGACTGAGAAGTTCCGCGACGTTCGTCGTCAGTCGGATTTCATGGTCTCTAAGATCATGATGGGTGGCGGTGCGCTTCGGCCATACGCTGCGTATGAAATCCAGGGCTCATCTGCCTAATAGTTCTATAAGTAATAACAAAAATGGGGGGGAGGTAAAACTCCCCCTTCTTCTTAAAGAAAGACAAACATGCCTTCTGCTAATACTGTTAACGCAACCACTACCTCCGCTACCTACGTGCCTGGCTTCCGTGGTATGGCTACTTCTGATCAGTTTGTGACCGCCTCGCTTGCTGGTACTGCTGCCGCGTCTGTCACTGGTCCTGTGGTAGAGTCTGGTTCATATCCCGCCACATTCCACGTCTGTACTGCCCGTACAACCTTGCCAGTAAGTGCCATCATCACGATGCACTCTGCTACCGTCGTAAGCGGGGCGGTCATGACTGGCATTACTGCTGGTGGTACTAGTGCTACAGCTTCCTATATCGATGTCACCGCTGCTGGTGGAGCACTTGTGTTTACTCATGCGACTGCAGCAAGCACTGCAACCACTATTACCATCACTCGAATTGGTTAAGGAGTAACCATGGCTCAAACTAACGCAAGTCGAAACCCGTTTTCGACTATCGTACAGCCAGGACCTTTGGGTCATGGCCCCGCTGGAAGTAATGAATACTTTGATATGACACTTCCATTTGGAGGAGCAGCGGTAACGCTTCCTCCAATGGAACTTGCTGCATATCCCTGTTCGTTTATGGTTGTTGGTACAAATACTACCGCCCCATCAAACGACGGTGTTTTCGGTGTTTTTTGTGTTACTAGTCCTACCCACGTGGGTTTTGTTGCAGCGGCTGCTAATATTGCAACTTCTGCAGCCGCCAGCGTAGTAGGTATTTTGCATAGTAGTGCTACAAAATCTATTACGCTGACTCCAGCAACTACTACTACTGACTATTATGTCCGTATCAGCCGTCTCTAAAGTCCCTAAAAGGGAATTCGCTCCCGACCCCCATGTACGAAAGTACATGGGGGTTTTTAAATTGAAAGGAAATCCATGGGCGCACTTAGCAAACTCGACGCTGTCAACCGTATCCTCCGAGCATCTGGAGAATATCCCGTCTCCACTCTTTCGGTAACTGGCTCCAACGACGTCACCCTTGCGGTGCAGACCTTGGACGAACTTACCCTGTATTGTCAGATGCAAGGTCTCAACTGTAACACAGTTGTAAAGACCGTTCTTCCTGACGCAAATGGTATCATTTATATTCCTGATACCACACTGTCTGTTGATGTTTTCGGCAACGACATGAATCGGAATATTGTTCAACGTGGTCGCAATCCAACTTATCTCTTTAATATCGATGACAATACTGATGTATTTGAAATCGGTGTTGAGGTTAATATCAAGATTGTAGCCGCTCTTCTATTTGAAGATCTTCCAACCGCAGATCAGTTTGACATCACTGACCAAGCCGCTCGTATGTATCAGATGGCGACTGTTGGAGAGAAGGATCAAGACAGGATTCTTCAGGAGATCTCATTTAACTCTCGAGCGCGCTCTCGTGCCGCCGATATGCGGTCGCGTGACATCAACGCATTTACATCTAACACAAAGAGCGAGTGGGCCTACATTGGAGCCCGTCGTCTTCGAGGGCCATTCTGATGATTCAACGCATTGTAATTCCAGATCTTACTGGTGGTGTTAGTCGTCAACCTGATAATCAACGGTTTCCCAATCAGGTCGAGGAAGCCACCAATACCTTTCTCCATCTTGGTAAGGGAATTGAAAAACGGGCTGGATCTGAGTTTGTATTTCATATTAATAGTATTGGTTCTGGTGATATTAAAATTCATTGGATTGAGCGTTCTAATACTGAACGCTATATTATGATGATTCATAATGATGCGACAACACCAATGCACATTAGAACCATCGATGGAACAGCCTGCACAATTACTTACATTTCTGCTGCAGCGCAGAAAGCTTACCTAGCTACATCGACAGCCAACCTTCGAATGGTAACGGTTGACGACACCACTATTGTGGTAAATACCAACACAACCGTTACTCTTGACTCTTCTACTAACGCTCGTACTTATCTTAGTACTGAGGTAGATACAGCTAATAATGCTCACAATAAAGCATCGTGGGAAGACTTTGATCTTCCTCCGACTGTTGGTGGCAATGCCAACTGGTATGCTCAGGGAGATGCGTTAGGCCATCCAGCTGGATGGTATCAAGCTATTTCTACTGGATATCAACCGTGGTATCAACGTGTACAGACACCGATGGCTAATTCAGCCATTCTCGACACCACCGCTCCACTGCGCATTGTACAGACTGGACCGACTGCTTTTACCGTATCGTGGTGTCCATGGGTTCCACGATACAGCGGAGACTCGGCTACTAATCCAGGGCCATCGTTTATCGGGAAGAAGATTACCGATGTATGTGTGCATCGTAATCGTCTTTGGTTCTCTGCTGGAGAGCATGTCGTTGGGTCGGCTTCTGGCGACTTCTTTAACTTCTGGCTTGATTCTTACAGTACTATTATTGATAGTGATCCTATTGATATTAAACTTTCATCTTCTCAGGTTACTAGTATTACCTGGATGATGCCATTCCGTCGTTGCATTGTTGTATTTACAGCAAGTAATCAACAGTATGAGATCAGAGCCGCAGAAGCCCTTTCCCCTACGACTGTCACTGTTATCCCATCTACGACTTACACCTCGCCATCTGTAAAGCCAGTTGTTATTGGTTCTCAACTATATTGGACAGCCAATAAGGGACCCTGGTCACAAATGTACGAATACATCACCGATGAGGCCACTGCTCAAAGTATTGTTATTGATACTACCGCGCATGTAGATGGATTTATCCCTAGTGGACTTGAAGAACTTAAAGCCTCGTCCGCCAATGATGTGTTGTTTGCTAGATCAAATAGTAATGAGATTTACGTCAATTTCATGTTCTGGCAGGGTGAGAAAAAGATTCAAATGTCTTGGGCAAAATGGAATCTGTCATCCTATCATTCATTGCTAGGTTTTAATGTAATAGACGATCATCTTTACATGATTAGTCGAATCATTAGTGGAGCATCTATCAATCGTTTCAGGATTGAGAAAATTCCGCTTAGGCATTCCGACTCGCTTCCATCTTATACCCCCAGGTTGGATGGTAGAGTTAATGTTGATGGAGCATTTGACCCAGATACTAAAAAGACATATTTTTCGATTCCTTTCTCTGCACCAGATTTGTCGGAAGCATTTCTTGGTACAGGATGGGGAAATCAAGAAGGTGTTCGTTTTGATACAGAGTTTCTAACCCTAGCTGCTGGTTATACTCAGGTATCTTTAAACGGAAACTATACGTTAGCAGACGTAACATTTGGTCGACCATTTGATATGGAGATTCAACTGTCCAAGCAATACATTAGAGATCAACAACAAGTTGCCGCTGTTGGATCACTCCAATTAAAGCAATGTTCTGTTCACCACCGTAACACGGGATTCTTTGACTTTGTTGTTGATCCGCGTACTTCACCAGCCAGCGACAGAGTTTACACCTATACGGGTAAGGCTCTAGGGTCGATTGGCTTTATCCTTAATCAAAATATCTTGTCTGACAAGGACAGCCAGAATTTCAAGGTCATGGGTTCGGCTGGGGCTGTCGATCTATATATTAGATCTGATAGTTGTGCTCCAGTCAACATTACTGGTCTAGAATTCTCAGTTGACTTTGTGCCAGCCAAGAGAAGCGCAGCGAGTACATAATGCCAATTACACCAGCCGTAGCAGTAGCATTGACAGCTGTGTCTGCTGCTGCTTCTTACGCCCAACAAAAACAAGCTAACGACAACGCAAAGAAGATTGCAGACTATCAAAACTCTCAGATGAATCTTGCGTATAGGAAGACTTTGGCGGTCTCTCAGGCGCAGGGGGATATTGTCGCCGCACAGAAGCGAGAAGCCATCCAGAGTCGGTATGATGCCTATCGTGGTGCCACTATTGCCAGCGCAGCAGAACGAGGAACAGCAGACAGCCAGTCTTCTCTTGCTGCTATTAACTCTCTTGGCTATCAGGCATCCCGTGAATCGGCCAAGACCACAATGGAACAACGCCTTAATCAACAGAATCTGTCTATTAGTTCTATGCCCCAGTGGCAGATTAATAATTCTCAGAGTACTGTGCTTGCAGGTATTACGGGTGGAATGCAAGGCCTTAGCCTTGGTATGGGACTGTTGAATTCGCAACAGGGCCTGGATATCAATCGCGCAACCGCTCGAGCGCAAGGAGTTATTGTTTAATGCCTAAGGAAACACGACTTACTGGTGGGCCTGCTGCCCCCTCTCCGTCTACTTTTGGATCTCAACCCATTCAACTTACTGATCCACGCTTTGTGGCTCAGACAAATGTAGTCAACCCAGCCAACCAATACCAGGCATTGCAGAACATTCTTGGACTTGGTAGCCAGATTGCTGGTCAAGCAATTGAAAGTCAAAACCTTGAAATCAAGGGTATTCTATCTGTTGATGCTGCAATCAAATCAGAGATTGAGCGCAATCGAATAGAAGCAGCCCGTAAGGTTGCTGAGCAAGAACGAGTTCAACGTGCCGCAGATCGATTGCTTAGCGATAAGATTCAACTGTCAATTGCTAACGCTGGTTCAACTCGAGAATCAGCTGAAAAGGCTAATGACGTACCAACACTGGAAACGCTGCGCTCTGCTCAACTAAAGGTTGCTGCTGATACTAATTTAACGCCAGAAGAACGAAATGCCGCTGTTCAGCAGGCTAGTATGGCTGGTACAGCTATTAAGGGACTTCAAAGCGGTGTTGTTAAAGATGTCGCCCTTACTAAAGAACTTGCCGCATATACTGTTGATCTAGCTGCCGCAAAAGCAGATGGTACTAAAAATGATGTCCTTCTACTTGTTACTAAAGCAAAAGAGAATTATAAAGCTGCATTAGACAAGGGAGATATCGAAGCCACCAAGGCGTGGGCTTCTGTAATTGCTGGTGTAAGTGATGAACCAAAGAGGTTTGACGCTGAAGCGGCTCAGAGTGCTAATCAAAAAAGAATTGAAGAAGACAGAATTATTTCTAAAAATATCCAGGTAAGAAGTGAAGCTGACAATCGGGGACTAGCACTAGATACTACAAATCTTATGACGCTTGTGGGGCAAAAAAATCTTTCTGGTGTTACGGCTGTTAAAGATGGAGCTGAAGCATATCTTAAAAACACTCCACCAGGAAATGTATCTGGTATTAATCGATACGAAGCGTTGTATAAACTGGCCACTGTAGAAGAAAGCCAGTTGATAGCTACTTCTAAACAAGATGCCGCGCAAGCAGAACGAAATGCAGCCAATCAGGTTGAACGTCTTGTTGATACTGTTTTACAAGATTCGGTTATTCAACTAACACGACCAGAAAATCTTCCAAAAGAAGTACTGGATTCTAAACCAGGGGTTGTATTCAAGGCCGCATATGATAGTTTACGGGATATTCTTCCTGAAGAAATTAAAAGGATACTAACAACTGGTTCTAAAGTAGAACAAGAAGCCGCTAATGATGCAATTGCAAAAGCAGCGCATGCAGTAGTAGACGCTCAGACTAAGCAAAGAAATGTTGCTAATCAACAAAAAGCCAATCAACATCGTATCGATACAGCAACCGATCAGCTTAAGAATGGCAGGATTGAAGAGGCTTTTGGCAATCTTTACCAAAATGAAAACGATCCACTTACGCCAGCCGCTGCTTCTTCTGCTTTGTCAGCAGCTGCACTCCAAGTATTTCCACCTGGTAAACTAAACCAAGAGCATTTGCGTCTTGCTACACAGTTTGCCGAGTCTGGTATTCCTGCCCTAAAAAAGGTAGGAGATGAAGCAATACAGCGTGCTGAGCGCGACTTTGCCCAAGAAGAAATTGATTTCAGATATCCTGGTGGAGAATATCGGTTAAATGAAGACAATATTGTTACTGATAAACAGGGCAAGATTCTTAATGATCCTGATATTCAAAAAGGATGGGGCAATAAATTTACCGACACAGGTAAAGCCAGAGATTGGTGGATGGAATTAAGGGGTATGCAAAAGGATGCTGATGGAAATTGGCCCCAACTTGGTCCATTGGCTCCTAGCTACAAGAGATTCATTACAGAGGTACAATCTGATATTGAACGTACCAACAAAAACATGGAATCAAGCCTACTTCGTATAGCAAAAGATCCAACAGTTAAAGCAGATTCCAAAACAAGATGGAAGGCGTCTGCACTTAAGACTTTACTTGATGAAGATAGGATTTCAGGTCTTTCTATTGAAGCAGCAACTGGTCTATTACAATCAGAGGTTCAACTTCTTGCTGATACCCCACCTGAAATGTTAACAGCAATTAAAAGTGCGGTTGCTGATTCTAACAACGCAACTTTTGCTACTGCTTTCTTTAGGGTGTATGATCCAGGATCATTTCCTAATGTGGCTGAAGCTATTGGAAGCAGCGGTGCTTTTAAAATAGCTCACCAAGCTTCCATTCTATTCACCCTCTATTCAGAGCAGGGAACTCTGTCCACGGAACAGATTATGACTAAGGTCGCCGACTTTAGTAGAAGTCAACAAGAGAGGTCAGATACTAATCGACTTCCAGTGCCAAAAGCACAACAAGATCAATTGGATGCTGCAAGAGGTGGTGTTGTTACAAACGTAACATCGCATTTTAATGTGCAGTATGAGAATTTAAATCAACTGGATCAAAACCTGTTAACTGATTTTGCGGACATGTCCACCAGTATTCCCGATCTGCCAGCGGCGGATCGAGCTAAATTTGTTATTAGAATGATGTCTAGTGTTGGGTATGTATCGATTAACCGAGCCGATGGCTTTTCAGATATTGTGTATAATCCACAAACCGTCAATGGACGAGCTCTTCCTGCAACAGAGGATATTAAAAGTGCTGGGTTTAGTCTTTATCTAACCAGTCTTGCTCCAGCCGTTGCTACATATATGTCAACACTTCCAGTTATTGATACTGGAGTAATTAAAACTGTTGCTATTAGCGCAGATAAGATTAAGTCTATTGAACCAGCACCAACTGATTTTTATACGTCCAGGGGATTCTCTCCTGTGCGTGTTACAATGAAAAGCGGCGAGGTTTATGAAATTGATCCAGAGAAATCTGGTATTTCTGTTACTGAGGCTAAGTTCAAAGATTATTTTTCAACACATCAAGATGAAGTTAGGCGATTAGAAAATAATCGTACTACCAATCCGTTTTCTTTAGGATAATAAAATATGAGTACCCTTAATACTAACTTCTTTGTCGGAAAACCAATCGTTAAGGATTCAGTCGGTGGTATTAAGGCAGTGCCCGAGTTGCTTAGCGGCAGCTTGGGTTCTTCCGTTGGCGGTGGTTTCCTGGGGTCTACTGTAGACCGTGCTCTTGTCGGTATCCGAGATTACGGTACTGGCGAGTTTGCATTCGGATCGATGGATACCCCACAGGCTAATATCATTAATTGGAAGTTAGGCTATTTGCATAGCCATGAAGTAAAAGCAGATCCTAGTTGGACATCCGAGCAAGCTCGGAAAATGTGGGGCGCAGTTCCTGACGATGCTAAAGTTGCCGTAGATCTTGCGGGTGGCAAAGATTTGCTGGAATCTATTTTCACCGAATCAAAATCAGTCAATGATATGTTTAATAGGGTTTCGCAGATTAATGAGGTTGTTCGAGCCCGTCTTGCCGTCGACAAGTATGATGCGCAGACTAACATGATTGGATATGGGTTTATTAAGACCACCTCTGCACTGTCTAACTATATATTTGCAGATCCAATTACCGCTGTAACTATTATTGCTACTGCTGGATTGGCTACACCAGAGGTCGCGCTTCTGAATGCTGGTAGGGCATCTATGGCCGCTGGCGAGTCTGTATCACTTGGTATGCGGGTCGCCATTACCCAGTCTAACTATTCCAAGACATTCAAGGCAGCTAATTATCTGTGGAATATGACTGATGCCGCATCTATGTCATACTCTGGCTGGGATGCGCGACATGGCACTAATGAAGTACTGTATGGAAAGACGGCCCAATCAGAGGGGTCGTGGGTTCCAGAAGTAGCTATGGGTGTTGGAATGGGACTTGGGTTTACATTTGCTGGTGATATGCTTGGAGCTATTATTAAGCGAGGAATGCGTGGTGAACCTAAGTCTGCCATGCCGATCTCAGGTCTAGAAAACATTGCTGCACAAGCCAGGCAACACATGCAAACTGGTGCTGACTTTGCATCCGAAAGTAAGTATATCTCTGCAAAGGCTGGACTATCAAAAGCGTTGGCTGCTACCGAATCTGACACCCACCTTAGAGCCATTCTAATGGACGATAACCAGCGAGCATTGCTTGGATGGGGTGGTCATAATGAAATGACCGATCTTACTGACTGGATTATTAAAAACAAACCCAGTAGTGATGAGATTGGTGAATATGTAGGCGAGCGCATGCGGGTTCGTGCTTTGCAACATGCTGAAACAGCTACATGGGCTGAACAGCACGCTAACTGGGTTGCTGGAGGAGAAGATGGAGCAATCTGGTGGAGTAAGCAAGCACATGCTCAAATTGAACGAGCCGCTGGTCCTGATGCTGCCAAGTATCGGTTTCTTGTTAAGTATCTAGAGGATGCAACAGGAAGTATAGAGTCTGCAGCACGATATCTGGCACGAGCGGATAAACAAACACTTGAACGCACTATTGGTGCTATTAATCAGATTAAGGCAATGGAGGCCGTCGAAAATTCTGTGCTTAATGTAGCACGGAAGAAGGTTAAAGATTTATTGGGGGTTGCCCATAAGTCTAGACGCGATGCGTTGATGGAGGTATACGATGAACATATTGCAAATGGACGTTGGTCTGGTGCAATTGAGCAATTGAATATTATTCACGATGCGACTGTCTTGGAAGCCAACAAAATGGTTGCCAACGCACAAGTGCATCTCGATGAAGCTAATGTTCTATTTTCTAGTATGAACCACCAGGCTAGGCGCGCTAATAGCCAATGGGGCACTGTTCTTGAGAACATGGAGAAACTCAAAGCAGCCACAGCAAAGTGGACTACTGAGAGTCAGAAGCTCAGGCGCAACGCTCTTAATACAACTCTTAACGCTGACGCTACTGTTGCGGATGTTTTAAGCCAGGAAGCAACCCTACTTGGAAATGGTCGATATAGAGTTCGTCCATCTGAGGAAATGTATCAGGCTTGGTTTGAGCTTCGTGAATCTCTTAAGGCTCTTAGGAGTCTGCATGAAGAAACTAAGATCACGCAATGGCGCGTTCGACCAACAGAGCGAATGCTGAACCTTGCGGGAGCCATTGAACGCAGTGTTTCTATCGAAGAGGGATTCCCACTTATTCGTCTTGGAATGACAGACAATGGTTGGGAGCACATGTATAAGGTAGCGCGTGGTCGCGTTGAGGCGAGTAATCGCTGGCGTATTCAGATGGTTGATAATCTTATGGGAGAGGGCACCGCTGACAATGCTCTTGAGTCAGGTTCCTTCCCACTTCGACCAGTACGTAATACTAAAGCACAGGTTCTTCCACCCACCTATGCTGAGCAGGATGCTATTCTTAAGGCAGAGTTGGATGCCGCTGCTCCTCAAATGAATGCAATTCGAGAAGCTGCAGACAATGCAGATATGACTACACGTGCTGATAGGCACAAACTGTCAGCTACATTTGGTCGTGATCTTGCCGCTAAGATTCAGAAAATGATTGATGACAAGACTATTACTGGTAATACCGCTAAGGTAGCTGCCAGTAAAATTAAGAAACTTACTAAAGCCGCTGATAGCGCAGATGCGATGGCTAGGCGACTTGAGAAGGATGCGGCAGTTAATGCTGGTACTTTGATTCCTCCCCAGGAACCAAAACTTTCAGTTGTTAGTTCTGAGTCGATAGCCGCAGCAAAGCGCAATGCTGCAGAAGCCGCCAGTGACGAATTGAAAAAGCAAGTAGATAGTATTGATCCAGCTGAGATTAATTCTAAAGTTAATCGACAGATTAGGACCGATGCTCGTAAGGCTGCCGCTGCTATACAGGGTGGAACTAAGTTTAATCAACTTAATCGTGAGGGTAGTCTTATTGAAGAAGAACTTACTAAAGCACGAGCCGAGACAACTCGACTTGTTGAATTTGGTTCTGTAGAGGGTGATCCACTTTTGAAGGCCGCTAGGTCTAATGAAGAATATCTATTAAAGGCTAAGGCTAAAAATATCAAGTCGCTTGCCGCTATTGACAAGCGAGCGGCTATGGTAATTAGGGCTGGTCAACTGGCTGGTGTGTCTCCTCACATTATTGATGTGTTGGAACTTACCATGCTTCGAGTCAAGGCTAATATCATGGCTGCTGCTGGTGATACAGCGGGAGCAGAAGAGTACGCCCGTCGAATGTTTGAACAGTTTGGCGACGTTCGTCGTCTTCCACGTTGGGTTGAACTTGAGGATGATCTTGGTGCTCGTGTATCACATGCTCTTGGAGATACTTCTCCTACTCATGCTGGGTTGGATGCACTGGATGGTACTTTGAATGATGTTGGCGACACAACCATTACTGAACTTAAGATGAATGGTCGTGAACTGGTTATGACTCGTCAGCCAAAGGTTGTTGCAGAAGGTGCAGCGGCAGAGTCTACTACTTTGCGCGTTAACTCTTCTGATCCAGCTATTGGTACTCCTGCGGAGGCTACTGTAAAGACAACTCCAGCAGGTGTAACTAATGGAACTTCCGCTACTCCAGTTGTAACCGCAGCCAATCGAATATCTCAGGAGCTTGGGGCTAATAGTAAGGGAGATCGTCTACTCATTGCTAATGGAGCAGTAGCGGCTATGGCCCAAATCCCAGCACTTCGAGGACTGGGTAATGCTATGCTTAGGTTTATTACCTCTGGTACACGATTTGGTGAGCTACACACAATCGGTCCTGATCTAAGCATGATTGTTGAAGTGTTCAATATGTTGGATAGTCCAGAAGCAACCGTATCGTCGCTTGGACTTAAGACCACGGTTGCAAAGACATTTCAGCACTTTAAGGATCGTGGTAACGGAGCAGTAATGCATGTTATCGGAACTATTCAAAGGAATCAGCAACACTTTACGGTTGCTTCTATGGATAATATTGGTGTTGCACTCAGGACTGGTGATCATACTGCATTGAGTGCGGCTGAGCGTGAGGTTGCTACGGTTGTTCGCAGTTATTACGAAGAGGGGCGTCAGGCGATCATGCGATCAACTGGTCGAACCAATCTTCCAGAGAACTGGACTCCTCGTATGCTGAACGCAAATCTCGCCCGTAATAACTCTCAAGCGGTTATTGGAGATTTCCACGCTGTATTTCTAGAACGAATGCAACAGGCAGCAGCACTGCCTCATGAGTTGTGTGATGCTCTCGGTATTGGGCGTGGTCGATCTTGGGCATCTTTGTCAGATGCAGAACGAGCCACCTTCCTTCCTCGACTTAACGAGGAAGCCCGAGATCTCGCTGCTGAAACATTCCACGCACAGACTGGTGGACTTGTTGAAGGAGAGGGAGGACGTACTCGTCGAGCAACTGGTCGACAACTGGGTGAGTTTGCTCGTACTCTTGAGGACGAGGTTGTAAATGATCCTCGTATTGCTCGCTGGTACATTACAGATCCGCTTGATAATCTGCACATGTACGCTACGCGACGAATGCCAGAATTGATGTTTAACGACCATCTCAGCACCCGCTTTGGTGGTCCAACTAGTTTTAAAGATGTCATCCAATCACTGAAAGATCGTCTACATGCTGCTAATGTTTCTCAAGATGTTCTTGACGAAGCACAAGCAGCCATCACTCATCTTCAAGAGAAGTATGACTATGCCACTGGTCGATTCCAATACAATCCTCACATGGCTCTAGAGGGTGGTCTCAGGACTGCCAACGGAGTTCTGCGTGGATCATCTGGAGCATTCTGGGGTATGGCTGGGGTTGCTACCGAAGTGAACAGGGCTTGGGCCGCTTCTAAGATGTTCGGCGGAAGCCGACTTGCTGGAATCGGTCAGGTACTATACGCGATGGCACGAAGTGGACTTGCTGGTGAACTAGAAGATGTGGCTCACGCCATTGATCAGTACGCTACCATGGCCCACTCGGCTGGCGGACCAACTATTGGTCTTACTTGGCAGCAGCGATTCATGGCCCCATGGGAACGATTCATTGGAAACGTTCGTGGTACTGAATCAGTTACAGCAGGCCGTCAGAGCTTTGGACGAGCCGCTTCGTCTGTTATTGCTTTTGCAGAAGCATACGGAGAAACTGGAACCAGGGCAGGAGGAATGCAGTGGGCTTCTGGCGTCGCACGATGCGTCGCAGATCGCCTTGCCAAGCGATTCCTGACGGCAAATATCCAGAACATGCGGAATCTTGTAACTAGGCTTGAGGCTATTGGTGCTGTTACGGAGAATACTCCTGGAGCACGAGCGGCATTCAAGGCAGCTGCAGCAGAATGTAATATCCCATGGGAAGTCGCAGTCCGCCTAAATCACCGAGGTGTTTTGAGGCGTGGTGTTATTGATAGTCTTGAAACAGCTATTCAAGGCGAGGGTGCAGTATTTAGGCTTAATCAGATTCGTGGACGACTTAACGATGATGCCTTTTCATCCGTAGCCGACTTCCTTACTGATGCTCATAACTACCATGTTCCAGTTCAATCACTTGCTACTAGTGTTGCAGCGAGAGGTGCTATTGAGAAACTATACTTTAATCTAACTTCGTATGCGAGAGGTTTTGCATTGAATGTTGGGTTTAGGAATATTGCTGCTGCGTCTGGTACTGGTATGTTGGCTACATTTGCTACCGTTGCTTTTGGAGAGAATCTGTACCAACAGGCTCGTTCTATGGCTCTGGGCAAGAAGACATGGGACGAAATTCAACAGGAGTACGAAGACAATCCTACGGGAACGTTCTTTAAGAATACCCTGAAGTCTCCATGGCTTGGCGCACATAACACAACAGCACTTGCTGCCGTAGATAAACTTACACCCCTTGATTTGAATCAAGGTACACGCGGTAACGAGATGTTTGGTCCGCTGTTTTCGGTTTATCAATCTGCTGCTAAATCACTTAATGGTCCAGATAAGTTTGGTAAATCCAATCATGACTTTCTAAAAACATATACACCAATTATTAATGCGTGGTATTCAAGACTTGGTATCGGTCTACTTGAAGGATAAATATGGCATACTCTTATATTGAATACGTTGGTACTGGTGGAGGAACATACGGTCCATTCACCTTTGCCAGTATCAGTCTTCTTAGCAATAACGTAGAACCAGTTTCTACACAACTGGGTGTGTACCGTAATGGTACTCTTCTTGTGTATGCTACTGACTATTCGCTGAATCTCGGTGGGGAGGAGCTAACGCTCCTCCTCACCCCCCTTTACAATACGGATACTCTTAGGATTGTTCGAGAAACTAAAATTGATTCTCGATATATTGACTATGTGAATTCTACAAACGTAACGGAAGAGATCCTAGATCTCGAGGGCGATCAACTATTCTATCTTATCCAAGAAACCAAAGATATCCAAACAGATGCTATGGTTCGGGGTACAGATGGTCAATGGAATGCGCGTAGTCTTCGGATTGAGAATCTGGCCACAGGAGTTCTTGGAACAGATGCAGTCAACCTTAATCAGCTCAACGCCGCAACTAATGGGGCCCTTCCTGCTGTGTTGTCTGGCATTGGTACTCTTACCTATGTCGGCAATAGTGTTACGACTTCGTTTCCTTTGCCGTCAGCTATTTCGACGATCACGGACCCGTCGGATGTAGAAATCTATATCAACGGTCTTCGCCAGCGGCCCACAACCCATTATACCCTATCGGGTACAAATGTTGTAATTAGTCCAGCACCAACTGCTTCAGATACTATTCTGATGGCATATCTTGAGGGAGCCATCTCGGCTATCCTCACTACAAACTCAGTAACTACCACATCACTTCAAAATGATTCGGTTACTGCAGCCAAGATTGCTCCTGGTACTAATGGTCAGGTTCTTGCATCTGTATCTAGTGATACCGCTTGGACTAACATTGACTCGTCTTACATCGATGGATTCAACACCAGTGTAAGGACTAACCGTCTAGACCAACTAACGGCACCAAATGCAAATGTAAGTCTTAATAGCAATAAGATTACAAACCTTGCTACTCCAACTGCATCTGCTGATGCTGCTACCAAGGCGTATGTGGATCTTGTTACTACGGCACTAGGTGCTGTTCTAGACAAGGTAGTGTTTGTCTATGGCACTGGTGACGGTACTGTCAATGCTTCTAACGGAACATCGTGGACTATCTCAACTTTTGCTAGTACACCGAAGTTTACTCCAGCAGCTGGTGGTATGTACATGGGTTGTTTCCTTTCATTTACTGGTGGTGGTTCGCATAACTCGGCCTACACTGGTATATTTCAAAATTCAGCCACACCAACATGCCCAGGTACTGGTCCACTAATGATGATCGCTATCCGAAAGACTTAATCTATGGCTACTGAACAAATTCTAACATCTCAAATTGTTGGTTATTCTCCTGGAACTGGCGCACAGATCCAAACAAAGTTTATTACGCTTAGTGGTGGAACCGCTGATGTGACTACTACCGCTTTTAGTTTTGTTATTGGAATGGTAATGATTGAGCTATTACATGACAATCCTGTCAATAATAATGGAGTAAACGTATATTCGGTTCTATGGGCCAATATGCGTTCATTCACTGGGACTAAGACAGATAATGTTACCGACAGAACTGCTAAAGGTCCTGGAAACGGTGGCTTCCTTAAGATTCCAGTAGATCGTACTACTAGCGGAACTGTTCTTGTTTTTAGTCAACCATCAGATGGAACCCAAACCACCCCAGCCAATGGTGGTGCATCTTCGCTTACGTCTTATAACTGGCCTACTATTGGTGTGCTGCGCATCACCGCAATTGAGGATACACAGGCATGACAACTACTCTTGAAGATTTGATGAAGATCACGGCAATGCTGGGTATCCCCGCAATTTGCTCCGTTGCCTGGCTTATCACAATGCTGATGAGTATCAAGGCAGATATTAAGAAGATTGAACTTCAACTGGAAATGCGCAATGAGGTGTTTGAGAATCGACTTCAAAAATGTGAAGTAGCTATTCATAACACGAATAATCAGGTCCATAAACTAGTTCTACAGATTTCAAAATTGGAGTCTAACCATGACCACAAAGGACGACAAATCTAACGAAATGTGGAATCTGACCGCAGATGCCATTATCGAAGCAATGAAAGATCCTGATCGGGTATCCCCTGGTTGGGCTCAGGCTGGCCTCCGTTTCCTAAAGGATAACGGGGTTCAGGCTATTGATGTTCCCAATGGGAAACTAGAGCAGATGCGCAATATTCTACCATTCAAGAAGATTGGTTGATGGAGACGGGGGTGGAAACGCCCCCCGATCCTTTTAAAGGCTCCTAGGATCGTCTGTATGGCATTCTGCCACTATAGGGGTACCATCGGAGGGGTCTAACTAGAAATGCCTGTAATGGGCTTATAGGAGCGAATTCAAATGGCCGATAACGACTACACCTTAATGCTGAAGACGGATTTCCGTAACTTCGCCTTTAGGGCCTGGCAGACACTGGGGTTGCCCGAATGCGCCCCCCTTCAGTACGACATCTGTGACTTCCTACAGCATGGGCCCAACCGTCGCATGGTTCAGGCAATGCGAGGAGCTGGTAAGTCCTACCTTACTGCTACCTATACCGCCTGGCGACTGTACTGTAATCCTGATACCACAATCCTATGCGTGTCAGCTGTCCAGACCCGCGCCCGTGAGTTTATCCTGTTGGTCAGGCGATTGATTGACAGTATGGAGGAACTGGAGCACCTGCGGCCTGGAGAGTGGGACCGAGACGGTGCAGATCGGTTTGATGTGGGGTGTCGAACTACTCCTAGTAAGAATCCGTCTGTTGCTGCCTATGGTATTAAGAGTATGATCACTGGTACTCACGTAGACGTTATTATTAACGACGACGTTGAGATTGTGGATAACTCTAGGACTGTTGAGGCTCGTGACACCCTGATGCACCGCCTTAGGGAGTTTGAGAACGTCCTCAATCCTGGTGGAGACATTATCTACCTTGGCACCCCTCAGACTGAGGACTCTGTGTACAATCGACTGGCTGAGCACTACGACTGTAGGCGGTGGCCTGCTCGCTACCCGAATCCAGACGACGACAAGCAGTTGGTTCGACTAGCCCCCTGGTTAATGGAGCATCTTACGTCGGGGGAGTCTAAGTATGGTGATCCTACCTATCCGACCTACTTCTCAGATTCGATCCTAATCGAACGAGAGGCTATCATGGGTCCATCTATGTTTGCCCTGCAGATGTTGTTGGATACGACCCTCAGTGATGCTGACCGATATCCACTACGACTGTCATCATTCATTGTGTGGGACATGGCATCCAACATGGCTCCGCTTAACCTGATTTGGGGAACGACCTACCCAGTCAATATTGAATGCGCTGGATTGGCTGGAGATAAGTGGTATGGTCCAGCTCACATGGATCAGAGGTGGAATGAGTTTGAGAACTCTATTATGTATATCGATCCTGCTGGTAGAGGAGAGGATCAGACTGGATACTGTATTGCCAAGATCCTTAATGGTATCATCCATATCCCAGAGTGCGACGGACTAGACGGTGGGCATGCAGATGACACACTTATCAAGTTGGCTACCAAGGCCGCTCAGTATGGGGTCAAGACGGTTATCGTCGAGTCCAACTGGGGAGACGGTATGTACGGTAAACTACTGCAACCTCATTTGGCTAGGTTGGCTGGAGGGGTAGCTGTGATAGAGAACAAGGTCAAGGGACAAAAGGAACTTAGGATCATTGATACGCTCGAGCCGCTTATGGCTCAGCATAGGATCTGCGTGTCGCCTAGCGTAGCCAAGAACCAGACACTTGGTCTTCAGATCTCCAGGATTACTAGAGATCGGAATTCCCTTAGGCACGACGATCAGATCGATGCACTGGCAGGGGCGGTAGCTCACTTTAAGGATAACATGTCCCTGGACTCGGTTAAGCGAGCTGATGGTTTAGACCAGTTGAACTCTGCTCGTGCTGCCAAGGAGTTCTTGAAGGACTGGAATAACCCTAATCCGTCCAGGTTTGTTCTGCCGATTACTGGTGGGTTGTTCAGTAAGGAGGCCGCTAGGGAGTGGAACCAACGAGGACAGCGATCTACCAAGTGGGGTGGTCGTCGGCTGGGGCGTTGAATTAGTGGACACTAGTGTGAGGAACAAACACTGTATAGCTATAGTATACTATAGTGTACTATGGGCTATCGAGCGGACTTTCCACAGAACAGATCCTCTAAAATCGACTGGGGGTGATCTACTTGAGCGGGGTCATGAAGAAATTTCGCTGCGCGTTCTCCCCCCTATGGGGGTCTCTGGAGACACCAACGAACGCCTCCGCGTCTCCGAAGACACCCGCACGACCGCCCACCCGCGCCCCTATCTCCGCAGACGACTAGACTCGGATACGGATATCGGAGAATTATCGGTCGCGCGTGAGCGATTCCCCTTTTTGTTTCATCCGCGCATTCATTCATTGACTATCCGAATTCATTGACAATAGCCTTCACTTTCAAGCGTTCGGCTTGACGATTCTCCGCAATTGTCAAAGACTCTAGTTATCAATTGAAATAAGCGAATTGTGACAATTCATCGTCCGAATAACCTTCAACGGCAAGCCGCCTAGAATCGTCCCTACGCCATCCTAAGTTCAACCCGCCCGTACCCCCATCCAACCCTCCGAATGCCCCACAAGCGATCCTAGGGCAAGTCTACTTTCACGCTTGCCGATGAATAATCTGGACGAATTAGGTATCTGTTAGGTATTATTGTTCGGTATCTGTTAGGTATCGTAGTGATACCTTATATAGAGGGGCAAACAATTGTAAACATTCGCTCGACTAAATTCATTATTTAATTCGCTCAAAGTTGTCAAGTGCGCGACACTTTGAGCCGATACCGTGATACCTTCCCCATGCAGCGGCGAAGAAACGCACCAATTCGCCCCTGCACTCTTTGACAATCCAACCCGATTCAATCGCCTAACCTAAGCCGCTGGCTTCGCAAGCGACTCCGAATCGGAAGACTCTCACAAGCGTAAACCACGCTTCTCACCGTTGACATTCTCAACGGTGGACTGGACTAACTGGACGCTCATTAACCCGCACACAATCGGGACGGACGGACGAAACCCTAGGGTTTCGTCCGTTGCGCGTTGTTTGAATAGTTACCCGTTGCGCCGATCCTCTTCCGACGAACTTCGTTCGTCCGTTGCCGATATGGTAAGCCGCAGAAGATAAACTAGACACTTGTGAGAGTATAAACTAAAGATTCGGATAGTGACAATATCCGATAGGATCGCAAGCCAAACACTTCCCGATCCAGTTGGGGAAACCCGACTGGATCGCTTCACGGTTGACTCCTTCGGGTCAACATCGACGACCGACGAACATCGGTTGAAACAATGAACGCGCTAAGCGCGGAGTTATCTTCAATGGCAAAGTCAAAGATTCGTTCGTATGTTCCTTCGTTTGGTACGGATTGTGCCGACAATCGTTCCGCCATCCTGAACGCGCTCGATGTCGCTTCGTCGGTTCGGTTCCACGGCAAGAAAGGAAAGAAACCGCATCGAATGGGCGAAGAGGGATTCTGCGATTCGCTGCCAGTCAACTTCCGCGCTGCAGTCGAGGATGCGTTTCGGGTTATCATCGGGACATTCGAAGCCATCGAATCCGATGAATCGTGTGCGGAATGGGCTCGCAGAGAGACTCTGCGCATCGGGGGAAACAATGTCAGCCTTCGCACGGTGTTGGCTACCTATCTCGGCGAATCGACGGGACTCTCCGCTTCGCAGATTCGCAAGGCTGCTAGCCTTGCCGCAGCCGCTACCCGCTAAGCGTACCGAACAGAACCCGAACAAGCCCACCCCGCCTCGCGCGGGGTGGGTTTTTTTTTTGTCAATTTTTTTTAGGTTTGATTGCTACGGATTGGTTGGGCTACTGCATAAGAGGAGGGGCAGCGCATTCGCAAATGACAAAATTGGCTCGCATAGGGCTGCTGTCATAGGACTGCGATAGAACTGCAATAAGGCTGCTGCTGATATATGCGCTGATTATAATGGTGAGGGCTGCATATATATAGAGGGCTGACATTTAATGAGAACACCAACGCACACTAAGTGTGCAGAAATGAGTACCATGAAGTATATCGAAATGATCAAGATGGCTGAACAGGCGCGCATCCTTCACACCAGAAATTCGTTTGAGGTGGTAAAGCCGTTGTCCTTTGAGGACAAGGCAGAGATTGCAAATCTCCTCCTGTACGGGGGGACGGTGTATGAAGGGGCGGAAGTCATCGGAGACTGGGAGCCATCAATGCGATGGCAATCTACCCAGTATTTCTGGGTGGTGGTGGCTCATGGCTCAAAGCGAGCCATTCCCCTACCCTGGGTTAGCCCGTGGTCCAGACTCCATCGCCGCGCCTTTGAGGCGTGGCAGAGAAACATGGATGCGTGGCTTAAGAAGGAGGAGTCCGCTAATGTTTGAATTGCCTTCAGCCACGGAAGTGGCAAATGAAACACGCTCCGCAGAAGCGGAGCGTAACATCGACTGGTTGATTGCCTCTGTGCAAAACAGAGGTATTGCATTAGCCCAGCTGATCTCTGATCAGATGGAGGATGATGAGGAGTGGCAGGAATTGCTTGCCGATGCTCCCCGTTCATTGACTAGAGGAGTGATGAGCGTCGATTCGTTCGACGCTAATCTATCGTCCCTTGAGGATGCGGGTATTGAGGATACCCGCGCAACGGATAAGGAGTGCGAGAGCGATCTTGACTCTTTCTTGCCAGTGTGGCAGGAATTGCTTTCCGAAACAATCCAATCCCAACTTGGGTAAGGAGCACACTAAGTGTGCAGAAAGTAGGGATGCAATGACGATCTCAAATCTTGACATCGTGACGATCCTGCGTAAACGCATTGATCAATGTCGATGCCTAGGAGCAGTACCCGCCACACGATGTTGCGGCGGCTGCGAGCATGACATTCGCTGCCTAAGTGAAATCGTGGAAGTGCGCCGTGAGCGCGACGAGGCGCGGCGCGAGGTGTGTCTAGAGGCTTCTACAGATGCAAGCGGATGCTACATCTCAGATAGGCACATCTTGGTGGCAGAAAATCGTGGATGGGACTGCTTCAAGAATCAGGTCGATAATGCACACTAAGTGTGCAGAAAGTAGGTATGCAATGCTTCATATGCTTGATTGGGCGGCGGGTTTAATCCTTCTCGTCGCCATTGTCTCGTTGGTTGTTTTGATTCTCATCGATTGACTAATTCGCAGCCGCTGCCTTGATTGGTGGCGGCTGTCTTCATTAACGCACGCTAAGCGTGCAGAAAGCAGGTGTGACATGGATGAAGAACTTAATCGGCTCGAGCGTGAGTATTTTCAGTCGCAACGCGCGGTGCGGTCGGCAAAGGGTCTGCAGTTCGCCGCAAACAATCTGCTATTGGATATGAAAGCATTGGAGAGCAAGGCTCTTGATGCGCTGCATGCGCATCAAGATAAGATGAATGAATCCCTATTGAAGGATTGGCACCTCAATGGATAATCTCATGACAAGGGTGGAGTACTTCTACTCGCCAAAAGACAAGGTGGAGTTTTACAGGGCTGCTCGAAAAGATATGCGTCAGGCGCAGAAGCGCGCTGGCGTTGCACGGCTGCCAGCCAAGCTAGCGGCGTGTGCCTTGCATTACAACGCGAATCGCCTCGTGCGAGAAGATCGCGAAAATTACAACGTGCGTTGCGCGCAGGAAATCCGTTCTGCTTACTACGCCGCAAACAATCAACGACATGAAAGCAGGCAGTACTTCGACATCATAAGTAGGTGGGAGTGGAACAGCCTGCATTTATGGATACCCAAGGAGGTGCAATGAATTGTCTCGCTAAAATTCTCATTGTGGCATTCATTGCCACATCTGCTAATGCTCAAAGTTCGCAACTTCTCGACGCCATTCGGGCGGTCGAGACGGGCGGTCGCGACCTTACAGGCGACAACGGGGCTGCTATTGGACCGTATCAGATCCATCTTGCCTGTTGGCAGGATGCTGTCGCGTTTGATAACTCAATCGGCGGTACCTACGCCGACTGCCACAAGGAAGAGTACGCGCGCAAGATCTGTGCTGCGTATCTTCGCCGCTATGGAAAGGGGCTCAGCCCCATCGACATGGCGCGGGTCTGGAACGGAGGTCCCAAGGGATATCTCCACACTTCAACAGAGAACTACGCACGAAAGATTCGTGCAGAAATGGAAAAGCAATGAGAAAGCTGATTATTGTGCGAGGTGCACCTGGCTCAGGGAAAAGCACATATGCTTGGGATAGAATGATGGATTACAGAGATGAAGACATCTCGAGTGCCATGTTCGAAGCGAATCAATTTATGATCGACGAAAAGGGTCTGTATAAGTTTGACCCGCTTCGGCTTAAAGAATGCCACAACCTCTGCCAGCAAGGGGTATGTAAGGCAATGATTGCCAATACAAAAGTCATTTATGTCAGCAACACTTTCATTCGAAAATGGGAAGCAGCTGCATACTACACCCTGGCAGAAATGTGGGGATACGAAGTGAAAGTTATTCGATGTGACGATCAATATGAAAACGACCATGGTGTGTCAGATTATCGAGTTAATATGATGCGATCAAACATGGAACCATATGACAATGAAATTGTCAAAGCACTAGGAGCCTAATACCATCATGAAAACAAACATTACGGTCGAAAATAATATCCCGACATACGAAAAAAATCTCACTAATGGAGAAGCAATGAAGAAAGAGCTGATTATTGTTCGCGGTGCACCTGGATCTGGAAAAAGCACATATGCTTTGGATAGCATGGATTTTAACAGAGATAGAGGTATCTCCAGTGATGTATTTGAAGCGGATCAGTTTATGGTCGACTCACAAGGGTTGTATAAGTTTGACTCGCTTCGGCTTGAAGAATGTCATATGAAATGTCAGCAGGAAGTGTGCAAAGCAATGATTGCCAATACAGAAGTCATTTATGTCAGCAACACCTTCATTAAGAGGTGTGAGGGCGAAGTGTACTATGCTTTGGCAAAGATGTGGGGATATGAGGTGATCGTTATTCGATCTTACAATAGATATCGAAACGAACATGGTGTGCCACAGGCTATCGTTGAGGAAATGCGAGCAAACATGGAACCATATGACAACGAAAGGGAAAAATTTGACCAAGCATATGATCCATATTGAAATCAAACACCACAAGCAAGGATAACACCATCATGAAAACAAATATCACTGGCGAGGATAATATCCTGCCATACGGAATCAACTCGAGTGTCGTCGCTATGAGCGACGGCACACTATTGGATGCATGGGAGGTGCGCCTTAACGGGCGCATCGTGACTGATTTGACTCTGCCCGCACTTCTGAATCGTTTTCAGAAGATGCATCACAATAATGAGTTAGAGACCATGATGATCAGTGCAATCTTTGCTGATCTTATGGACTACTCGGTCGAGTATCGTGAAGAAGACGAAGAAACAATTCTTGGAGACTGCGACGATGAAGACTAGCCTCAACTATCGTGTCTTGAATGCAACCATGGCAAACGTGGTACACTGCTGCCACGATTGGCACCCAAACTTTGGGTGCTATCGTCAGATCAACAACTATGAATATCGCCCAGGTGGTGGAGACCCCGTAATGGGTACACGCTTTGAGTATCCAGAATTTGTGATTGATGCCGAGCTTACAGTTTCCGTAATTAATCATGCATTCGTTGTTAAGGCGGATCGAGTGTATGATTACATCACAGTCATGAAAGAGCGCGCCAACATGCGCGGAGTAACTTGTTGGGCAGATGTGGAGAAGATCCACATTGATGACCACGTTATTCCCGACATGGTGTTGGGGCGGATTCGCAAGAATCTGCCGTTCTCACGGTTTGTTGGAGGACTGGTCCCACAGGGTGACCAACATGGCACACAGACGCAGTGCATCTGTGATGCCATTAAGAGAGTGGTTGGCGTGAATGTTTCATTGCTTACAATGGAACACTTCACAGGGCGAGACGTTGTTCAATGGTACCGAAAGTTTGACGAGCACGGACCAAATTGGTCCCACAGTTGCATGACAGGCGGAAACTGCTCGTATGTCAAGATTTGGGGCACCGCCCCCAAGCAACTGCGCTTGGCAGTTGTCAGCGACCATGGTGGTCCAATTGCAAGATCTTTGATTTTCAACCCATCCACACAGGATGCAGTTAATCTTGGTGATGCGGTAGTTGGACCAGGTTGGTTCTACGGTCGTGTGTATGCCATGGGTGCTGATAATTGTCTCGCAGTTATTAAGACTGAGAAGGCTATCAGTCTTATGGAAAGCATGGGGCTTGCAGATGTGTCTAGTCCAGCCTGCACTAGTGGTGGCTGGATTTCTCTCGAACTAACAGATGAATCTCCCTATATTGACAGGGGGCATATCATGCACAACCCGTGCGACGAGGCAGCGTTGTGGATTCCTGATGATAGTCAATATATCTCGCGGTTTCAGCGCACTGGCTATCACATTATCGATAGCGCAACCGATGGCAGTGGATTCCACTCGGGTGAGATGTCCCATTGTTCATGCTGCGAAAATGATGTAGACAGCGAAGACATTACCTACGTAGAATCCTATGGAGATGTGTGCTCGGAGTGTTTGGAGAATGGTTCATTCCATGCAACAATTGGTGGAGAATGGCGGCATGAGGATGATATCACTGAGATTCGTAGTACTAATTACTTAGATCTTGATGAAGAATACGTTTCATCTACCTGCCGCAGCGTTTACTCTAATAACTCAGGCGAACGAGTACGGCTTACTCAGGTAGAAGGTGAGAATGGTGCTCTTCTGGTTCCTACGAATGAAGTAATCGTTTTGTGGGATGGGGAAAATATCTGGAAGGGACTAGAGCAGGAACTGGCGGCTGTTACCACCACTGTTAAGATTGTGAATGGGTTGTTTCATTGGTCTCCACTCTCTAGTGACGATGAAGTGTTTGCTCTTAAGGAAAATACAATTCCTATGCACGGATGCAATACTCGAGCAGTCATTACAGATAAGAGTGGGTTCATTCATTGGATTGCCAGGCAGGGTGCTGAGTTGTGCGAGCCAGTACAGAACCCAGAGTACACCAACTCTATTATGATTGTCGATAAGCGGCACATTGCTTGTCGGTGGGGTGAGTGGTTCATGATTACAGATAGCACGACAGACCGCATTGTAACTCATACTACTTCTTGGTGTGATCAAGCTCCCAACGGACCTAGGATTGGTCATACATGTGCTCATCTTCCAGTTAATAAATATTCTGGAGAGTTTATCACATTGGATTACAGTGTGGCTATTGGTGTTGTGGCCTGTAAGGAATCTGTTGTGGAAACGAAGAGTGTGTATCCTTATGTTCGACCTGAACACAATGGGTGGTACACCAACAATGGCTTTGACTCATCCTGTAACAACGTAATTCAACAAATGGGTCAAAACAAGGCAAATGGTGATGGCGTCTATCACTATGACCACGAGGACGGAACTAAATCGCGTCACAACTGTCGGTTCATACTGATTATCGACAACTTTATCTTGATTGCCAATGATGCTTATGAAGTTCGTGGAATTACATTGGCTTATAGCAATACACGCTTTTGCATTAGTGAGTCGAAGGCGTGTAATATTATTAATGCGTCGTCTCCTCGAATTAATACTGCAGAGGGTCGAAATAAGTGGCTTACGCTGTTTAGGACTATTCGAGATAAGATTGATCCTAATCTTTCTTACTCAAGTCTTAGTCAAGAGGTTTTGGATCGTGTCCAAAATCACGCTGGTTGGCATGCTGTTACTAACTCTGAAGGAGTTACTGTTTAATGTGGGCTCCTACTTACCGTAAATTCCGTGATACTCTCACGTCGATGTGTCGTATCACCTCTCCTCATGGCTGTGAGCCATATGTATGGCCTCATCTTCCTTCCCCACCTTCTGGCGGGGCTCCTGGCACTAGGGATGCTTATGAATATGGCGGAACTGAGATTGATAAGGATGGCAATTACATTGTCACTATTCCAGGAAAGGGTGTTGATATTCTGTGGACATCGCATTGCGATACTGCAGATAGTCACCCGACTATTGTCAATATGAAGTGGAATGGCGATATGTTGAAGACGGATGGTAAGACCATTCTTGGCGCAGACGACAAGGTTGGCTGTGCAATCATGGCAATGATGATCAGGGCTGGCTGTCCTGGCACATACGCATTCTTTGCAGGCGAGGAGGTTGGTTGTGTCGGCTCATCTGCCTATGCAACTAAGACTCGATTGTTGCAATACGATGCCTGTATCTCGCTTGACCGCAAGGGATACGACTCTGTTATCACCCATCAATGTGGTACCCGATGCTGTTCCGATGCTTGGGGTACTGAACTTGCCAAACTGCTGTCGGATGCATCAGATGGGTATATCGATATGAGTGTCGACTCTACTGGTGTGTTTACAGATAGCCGTGAGTTTATCGATCTTGTGCCCGAGTGCACCAACCTGTCTGTTGGTTACTTTATGCAGCACACACCGTCTGAGCATACAAATGTAATGTTTGCTTATCAGTTGTGCTGTGCACTCATTAAGATTGTGAGTGGTGATGGTATTCCAGCTCCGCAACGAGATGTTACTGCTGATGACGACGATGATACTGAATCATATGGTTCTCTAACCCGATGGTTAGCCAAGCGAAACAGGTCTATTGACAAGGATATGCTGTCCGACGAGGACTGGAGGAATATGCTATGAAACAAATTCATTCATATGTTAGAACCGTTCTTAAAAGTAAGGGCGGTCGTTGTGACTATAACACAGTCGCTGATGTTGTGTCAGAGGCACTCAATGGTGCTATTAGTAAGCATGTAAGCCACGATGATCCCAAGTTTAAGGGCTTCCTGTTTATCTGCTGTCTTCGATCTATTCAGCGCAATGGAAAAGCTAGAAAGTTTGATAGTGTTGCTAAGGCCTGTTCCAAGCAATCACACGAGCCGTCTGCGCTTGACAACCTGATTCATGCAGAGGAAATGGATCGTGTACTGGCTGAGATCAACGGGTTGCCCAAGTTTTTACGGGATACCATGCTACTCTTTCTTAAGGGTAAAGATGCGTATGAGTCTGCTGAACTTAGGGGAGTTAACCCACAAACTATTCGAAAGGATCGGTGTCGAGCCCTCCATATACTGCGCTCGCGGTTGACCCAATCGACCTAGATTAGGGATCTGTTAGGGTAGGGTCCTGTTAGGTTGTGATATACTGGACCCTAGTGTGAGGAACGAACACTACCTATAGTCTAACAAGAGGATTATCAATATGGATATTGTGATGAAAGATCTAAACGTAGAAGTGGTATATACAGACAAGGACGGGCGTGATTTGGCGGAAATGTACAACGTTCGTGCGTTTACAAACGAGGACGCCAAGAAGTTGGTGTGCAATCGGTTTCCAAAGGATTGCCCCGAAGCAACCGCGTTCTTTGTTCAGTTTATCTACAACATGGAAGTTAAAGCTCCACTTAATGGAAGTTAAATATGCACTACAGTGAATACATCGTGTGTGCGATTGCGTCGGTTATCTCAGGTGTCATGGGTCTAATTATTGGCTACATGGCTGCATTCGATGGCAACGCCCGTCAAAGCGACGATTAATAAGGAATTAACATGTTTGATTTGATTGACATCTCTCTCCTGTCTAGCGGTCCATATTCCATTGGCGATCAGGTATCTGTACCTCTTGTTGCCTATGCATCTCCTGCTGTTCGCATGAATGCAGCTGATATTATCATCAAGTGGGACAATACCATCCTTCACTTTGATGGAATCGACAACTCCACCAACACCCTGCCATCATTGATGTCGTTTCTTCCTGCCCCCACGGGCTGGTACGGCGATCTCAGTGGAATCAATGAGGTGATTCCACCTGCGGATGGGGATGCTCTCTACTACTGGCTCTCACCCTTGTGCGGCTGTGCCACCATGGTTGATGGCTTTGATACCATGACGGTGTTCAAGTTTACGGTCATGCAGTCGTTTACTACCACATATGTGAACTTTATCCCCGCATTGACCTATACCTCCTATCCTGAGGAGACTATTGTGTGGGGTACTAATGTGGGTGGATGGCCTGTTACTGGCACAACAACTAATGCCACTATTATGGGCAATCAGTTTGATATTGACGGTGACCAGTTTGTGGGGTCGTCCGATCTTACCATTGTTCTTGCTGACTGGGATAAGTTTGGTACAGTCTATCTGTCTGGTGTTCTTGGGAACTGGGGACCATGCCAATGAGTGATCCTCTCAAGAAACCAAACTTTAAAGGCGCGAATACGGAGCAAGCAATCATCGCAGAGATGATGCGCTGGATTCATGATCGTGGTTGCGCTGTTGTTGTGTGGACTGAAAAAGAATTGTGCGGGGTTGATCCATACGATATTGAAAGCGTGATGATTGAGTGGGCAAACGAGTCTATTGAAATGAACTCAGACAATGAGCAAACATCATGATTGACGAATCTTATATGAAGATTCACCCAGATGACTGGAGGCAACTGTTAGGAGATATCGAACAGTTGCGAAAAGAGCGCGACGAACTTCGTCAGCAAGTCGAAACCATTAAGAATGGCTTCGAAGGCTGTTGCTATGCATGTGAGCCTGTTGGTGAGATGAATAAGAAGTTGCTCGAAGAGCGCGACGAGGCTCGACGGAAGTACTGCGAGGCAGGATATTCGTATAAAAGTCGCATTCATATATCCGCTCATGGGCTTGCAGAAATTCAAGGTTGGGACTGTTACAAAGAGGGCTGGGATTGCCTCAAGAAAGAAACACTATGAAGTTGCCTCCATGGGATGAAAGACGCTTAGCTGTATGGCGCAGCCAAGGAATCAAAGGCATGACTAGGGGTTTATTCCACAGGCTTTGGATTGCTCAGGAAGGGCTCTGCGCTATCTGTAAGGCTGTTCTATACACAGGATCTGCAGGACGGTCGGGCTATACCCTAGATCACGATCATGAAACTGGCAAGGCTAGATCACTGCTGTGTCAGGGGTGTAATAAACATGGAGCCCTTAAGGAAGGGGCTAACATCGATAATTGGATCGGAACACAATACCACGATTATGTGCTACGACACAGAAAGAAGGTAACTGATGTGGAAGGATCTATCGGAGACGGAGAAGATCAGTCTGATGGCGGCGGAGGATGATCGAGAGTTAAAGGGTATCGATGAGGGTGTTGCTAGATATCATCGATCAGCCGAGAACATGACACTATCCACACCACAGCGTAAGGCTGTATTGTTGTTGATCGAGTCGGTTGCTCAGGCTATTAAGAATGATCAAAGTGTAATCACAAAGGGATTGGCTAGCCGAGGTCGCCCCAATACATGGGCTCCTGCCTATGTAACAATGTGCCCATACAAGTTAGCCTTGATTACACTGCATGTGTGTATTAAATGCGATGAGTCGCAAAAACTTACCGTGCGCGCCAGTGCGCTTGCAAGTCGGGTCAAACTCGAGCATGAACTTGAAGAAGTAATTAGAATTAATCAGGTGCGGTCTAAAGAAGAAAAAGGCTTTAGAAAGAACTTCTTAGACAAGATTATTGGTGATGATAAGAAGATCCGCAAGTTATTCAAGAAGATGACTGGTAGGTCGCTACAATGGGATATTACTCAACGACTAGGGCTAGGTACACGCCTGATCCAAGCACTAGTATGCAGTAATACTGGGTGGTCTTTAGAGATCGGTTTTAAGGACAGTAAGTCGATCTACTTTATCAAGCAGTCAGATGAACTTAAAGAGTTACTGAGTGACTGGACATCAACAGCAGAAATTAGAATGCCGTCTTTGCATCCTATGTCATGTCCACCCATTCCCTGGGTTCAATCAGGAACGCAAATCTTAGGTGGGTACAAATTCGGATGCGTTGAATGCATCAAATATGTTGGCGAATCAGCACAGCACAAGCCTAATCTTGACAATCACGACATCTCCTATGTTCTGACTGCAGTTAATGCAATTCAGAGTGTCGAGTGGCGGATTGACACCGACACGCTAGCTCTAGCTGAAAGTATTATAAACTGCAATGACTCACGCTATGATTGCGTAATTCCGTCTGCTAGACCCAAGCCGTGGTTAGATCCTATTGCAAAGGGATCGACTAAATCAGAGATCA